>Ga0210405_10001925_pt1 | contig 22364 bp, 17 predicted proteins | sample IncBWH11MmetaG_FD_155492 | JGI IMG/M metagenome (GOLD analysis project Ga0210405, IMG submission 155492) | Forest soil microbial communities from Barre Woods Harvard Forest LTER site, Petersham, Massachusetts, United States - Inc-BW-H-11-M | ecosystem: Environmental > Terrestrial > Soil >... | reverse complement strand
AATGACGGCGCAAAAGACGGAATTGGAGCAGATCAAGCAGCAAGTAGAAGCGTTCGAGAAGCAAAAAGTGGTTTTGCAGCAGCGGGTGGCGACGATCGAGCAATTGCAGCGCGACCGCACCGGCGGGCAGGAACTACTGGACATGGTGGCCAACACGGTCTCGCGGACGGAAAACCTGTGGCTCACGGAGATGATCCGCAAGGGCAACGTGCTTTCGCTGGATGGCTCCTCGGCGTCGATCAACTCGGTGGCAAACTTTATTACTTCGCTGAAGAGATCCGGGTATTTCCAGAAAGTAGAAATCAAGGAAACGAAGCAGGACGATAAGAGCACGGGAGTGCAAACGTTCGGGTTCCAGATTACGGCCGAAATCGCGCCGCCTAACGCCATGCAGTCACGGCCGGCCAACGCGCCAGCACCCCCCGCGGGTGCGACGGCGCCGGCGAAGAAAGGATAAAAGGGCGCAATGGCAAATCCATTTCGAGACATGTCGGTGATCATGCAGGCGCTGGTGGCGGCGGCGGTTGCGGTGGTGCTGGTTTTGATAGGCGTGTACGTGCCGGGTTCGCCGATCGCGCGGGAGCGTGACGAGGTGGACGCCGCGGTGGTGACGCGCACGAAGCTAACCCAGGAAGTTCAGCAACTGCAGGTGTACAAGCAGCGCTACGGCGAGTTGAAGCAGCAGATGGACGCGTTATCGAAGCAACTGGACACATTGAAGACCATCGTGCCGGAAGAAAAAGAGACCGACGAGTTCATCCGCCTGTTGCAGGGAGCGGCGAGCGCGTCGAACGTGCAGATCCGGCGCTTGACGTCGCAGCCGATTGTTCCCAAGGAATATCACTTCGAGATGCCCTTTGAAGTGCAGGCCGACGGCCCGTACTTCAATATCCTGGATTTCTTCGGGAGGCTGGGCCGGCTATCGCGGATTATCAATGTGGGCGACCTGACGTTTGACGATCCGGAGAAGTCCAAGGGCGCAAAGTACGCGGTGCGCCCCGGAACAACGGTATCTGGAATTTTTACGGCAACAACATTCTTTACCAAGTCCGCCGATACGGGTGCGGCTCCAGCAGCCGGAGCCAAGCCCGCAGCCGGCGCGGCTAAGAAACCCTGAGCGGGAATGAGCGAACTATGCGTTCAGCGATAACTATCGGACTAGGGATATGGATGGCGGCAGCGACGCCCGGCTTGCGGGCGCAGGCGAACCCGGCCACGCCCCAGAGTGCGAAGCCCGCACCGGCGGCCGCGGCCAAACCCGCCCAGCAAGGGGCCAAGCCAGGAGCACCAGCCGCGACCAAGCCCGCTCCACAGGCCACCAAACCGACACCGCAAGCTGCGAAGCCGGCACCCGCGGCCACGAAGCCTGCGCCACAAGCGGTTAAGCCAGCCGGCAAACCGGCGGGGCCAGCTGCGGCGAAGCCCGCCGCGAAGGCAAAAGGCAAGCCGACGGGGAAACGGGCCGCGAAAAGAGCAGTGGAAAAGCCCTCAACACCGGGCACGGCACCGGCGGCCGCGGAAAGCGAAATAAAGCAAGCCCGGCGAGATCCTTTTGAGTCACTGGTTGGCCGGCAAAATAAGGCGCCGACGAATCTGCCTCCGGGGAAACTCGGTTTGCAGGTGAGCACGCTGCGCCTTGACGGCATCGTGAGCTCACCCAACGGAATGATCGCAGTGGTTTCGAATCCGCAAGCGCGCACATATTTCCTTCGCGAAGGCGACCGGTTGTACGACGGCAGCGTAGAAAAGATTTCGATGGACGGCGTTTCCTTCCATGAAGAAGGCAAAGATGCCTTCGGGAAGCCCGTCGAGCACCAAGTGAATAAACGAATTTACTCCAGTCCAGGAGAAACGCAATGAAGACGAATTGGCCGGCCCTTCGGCATGGCTACCTGATCCTTGCAGGCATGACGCTGGCGAGCAGCCCGGTGCTTGCGCAGACGCAGGCGCCCGCCGGCGCAAGCGCGACCGCAGCGGTCATCTCCAGCGTTGCCATTACCCAGGCGCCGCAACGGTCGGCGGTGCGGGTGGAAGGCGAAGGACGTCTCGACGTTCACGCCGGCCGCATGCAGAACCCCGACCGCCTGGTGCTGGATTTCGCGGGGGCCCGGCTGGCGGTACACAAGACGGTGATCCCGGGAATATCGGCTCCCGTGCGCGGGGTGCGCATCGGGCAATACCGGCCGAACGTAGCGCGCGTGGTCATTGACCTGACGACGGCGACTCCTTACCAGGTCGCGCGGGAAGGCGAGGCGGTGGTCATTTACTTCGAGACGGCGTCAGTGACGCCGGTAGTGCCGGCGGCAAGCTTGACAACTCTGACATCGCAACAGAATGAGAAGACGCGATCGGAATTCCGTTACGAAACCGCGTCGCCGCGCCTAGCCGCGCTGCACTCTTCCAAGGATTTGAAGATTTCCGCTCCGCGCTTCGCATTGCCGGGCGAACTGACCCAGCCCTCGGTCACCTTGGCATCGTTCAGCGGAAAGAAGGAACCGGTTCGTCCGGATTCAACGACGCAGCAGGCGGCTGCTCAGCAGGCCGTGCAGCAGGCAAACACTGCAGCGACGACGTTGGCGGCAGCGTCAGCAGCTCAAGCCCCGGCACCGGCGGCAGCAGCCCCGGCAGGAAAATATACGGGTGAGCCAATCTCGGTAAACCTGAAGGATGTGGATCTCAAGGACTTCTTCCGCTTAATCCACGAAATCAGCGGCCTGAACGTGGTACTGGATCCGGCGGTCAAAGGGAGCCTGACGATTGTCCTGGATGAAGTGCCCTGGGATCAGGCGCTGGACATCGTGCTGCAGAACAACAGCCTGGACAAGCAACTCAACGGCAACGTTCTGCGCATAGCGACGCGCGCGACGCTGAAGACTGAAGCCGAAACCATGCGCGACTTGGAGAGGGCGCAAGCCGAAGCGATCGCTCCGGTAACGGTGACGCGGGTGCTCAGTTACGCCAAGGCCGCTTCCATGGCGCCGACGCTGAAGAAGTTCCTCAGCCAGCGCGGCGATATTCTGTTCGATGACCGCTCGAACCAGCTCATTATCCGCGATATTCCCTCGGTCATCCCGGTGATCGATAACCTGATCCGCCAACTGGACCGCAAGTCGCAGCAAGTGGAAATCGAAGCGCGCGTGGTTTCCGCGTCGCGTTCGTTTGCACGGGATATCGGGACGCAACTGGCTTTTTCAGGCACGGGGCTAAACGGGCGCAACATCATTGCCGGAGACACCACGGTCGGGACGAGCACTTTCGGGACAACAAATCCTGCGCCGCCGGTGGCCGTCAATGCCACAACGCCGCCGGAAATGCCCCTAGTTACCAACCTTGGGGCGTCGGCTCCAACCTCGGGCATACTGCTGGCGCACCGTTCGCCAAACTTTGCCGTCGACCTGTTTATCACGGCGGCGGAGGCCAAGGGCGTCGGGAAATTGCTTTCCAAGCCCAAGGTCATCACGCAAAACAATGAAAAGGCGACTGTCAAACAGGGAACCAAGATCCCGATTCAGACGACCATCAATAACACGATTTCGGTGCAGTTCATCGACGCGGTGCTGAAACTGGAAGTGACGCCGCAAATCACTGCCGAAGGCACGGTGTTCATGGACGTGCTGGTGGAAAACACGCAGATCGACACCGGTATTCCGCGCGTATCGGGAATTCCGGCGCTTGATACCGAGGCCGCGGAAACCAAGGTGACGGTGGCCGATGGCGGTACCGTGGTAATCGGCGGCATCATCGTCTCGTCACAGCGAACGGACATCCAACAGGTGCCGCTGGTGGGCAGCCTGCCGCTGATCGGGAATCTGTTCAAGCGCACCAGCGTTACGACGTCGTCGCAGGAACTGATGTTCTTCCTGACCCCGCGGATTATCCCGGGGTAATTCGGGGAATACACCTCTAACTTTGGGTTCAAACGAGGAGACGTGAGTCTCCTCGTTCCATTTATGAAGACTCCATTTCACCTGCGCCGGCGAAATTTGTCAGCGGGCTTTTCTGACGCGAAAATCGAGGCGCTGCTTTTGACCAGCCCGGCGAATTGGTTTTATTTAACAGGGTTCACCGGGGAGTCCGGCGCCCTCGTCGTGTCGCGCAAGGGCACCAGCCTGATCACCGACGGCCGATTCCTGACGCAAGGGCGTGCCGAGACGGTGGGCGTCCGCATTGTGCACCACAAAGGTTTGCTGTTTGGCGGGGTGGGCCAATTCTTGAAGGATTCGCGGTTCCGCCGGGTGGGATTCGATGCCAACCAGGTGACAGTAGGGCAACTACAAAGCCTGCGCAAAGCGGCGGGTGCTGGGGTGCGCTGGGTTCCTGCTCCGGGGAAGGTTGAGGGTCTCCGGATGCGCAAGGACGCGGCTGAATTGTCGCAGATGCGACGGGCGGCCATCGTGGCAGGAGAAGTCATGCAATCCGCAATCGGGCTGCTGAAACCGGGGATTCGAGAATTTGAGGTTGCAGCGGAGATCGAATATCAGATGAGGAAGCGGGGTGCTTCCGGACCGGCGTTTGAAACGATAGTGGCGTTCGGGGAGCGAGCGGCGCTGCCGCATGCGCGCCCCACGGCCAAACGACTGAGGAAAAATGAGTTGGTCGTGCTGGACCTGGGTGTTATACTCGGCCACTATTGCAGCGACATCACCCGCACGGTCCATGTGGGGCGGGCCTCAAAGCGCACACGTACGTGGTATCAGGCGGTTCTGGAGGCCCAGACAGCGGCGATCGCGGCGGTAAAAAGCGGCGCAGCCTGCGGGGATGTCGATTGGGCGGCAAGGCAAGTCCTGGCCGGGTATCACTTGGACCAACTCTTTGTACACAGCACGGGCCATGGGCTTGGACTCGAAGTGCACGAGGACCCCAGGGTGGCGCGGGGGCAGAAAAAGCGACTGGAACCCGGAAACGTCATCACCATTGAACCAGGGGTGTATGCGGCAGGCGTCGGGGGGATACGCATAGAAGATGATGTCGCCGTTCACGCTGACCGCACGGAAGTACTGACCCGCGTACCGCGGGATCTCATCGAGATCTAGAACAGGCATGAAACGCAAAAAGCCCAGCAATTCCAATTCGTCGTTCGGAAGTCCGGAAATTCAGCAGATCGAACAGCTCTTTCAGTTCATGACGGAGCACAATCTAGAGGAATTTGAGTATTCCAGGGGCGATCTGCGGATCCGGCTGCGCAAGCCTTCGGCGGGGACGCTGATTTCCGCCTCGCGGATGGTGGCCGCACCGGAGATTATCGTACCCGGATCGATGGAAGAGCCCCGAACATCGTCTGGCAGCGCTCAGGCGCCTGGCGCCGAGGCGCGTTCCACGGAGGATTTACACCTGGTCAAGTCGCCCATCGTCGGGACGTACTACGAGTCTCCCAGCCCGGGGACGGAGGCGTTCGTAAAGGTAGGCACGTTCGTGGAGACCGGCAAAGTCCTGTGCATCGTCGAGGCGATGAAGCTCATGAACGAAATTGAATCTGACGTCACCGGCGAGGTCATGCGAGTCTTCGTTGAAAACGGGCAGCCGGTGGAGTATGGGCAGCCGCTCTTCGGCATCCGTCCGAGCCGGAAGAAATAGCCGGCACGCCAGATCATGTTCCAAAAAATCCTAGTTGCCAATCGCGGGGAGATCGCCCTGCGGGTCATTTGCGCCTGCAAGGAATTGGGCATTTCCACCGTGGCGGTCTATTCCGAGGCGGACCGCAACTCCCTGCACGTGCGGTTTGCGGATGAGGCGGTGTGCATCGGGCCGGCGCGCAGCAGCGAGAGTTACCTGAACATCCCGCAGGTGATCAGCGCGGCGGAAATCACGAATGTGGACGCCATCCACCCGGGGTACGGGTTTCTCTCCGAAAACGCCAATTTCGCCAAGGTCTGCGAAGCGTCGGAAATAACCTTCATCGGGCCGCGGCCGGAAATCATCGAGATGATGGGAGAAAAGGACCGCGCGCGGCGGGAGGTTAAGTCCGCCGGCCTGCCCACGATTCCGGGGAGCGAGGGCGTGGTTGAAGGGGAAGACCAGCTCGCTAAAGAGGCGGGGCGCATCGGGTATCCGCTCATTCTCAAGGCTTCGGCGGGCGGCGGGGGCCGGGGGATGCGCGTGGTGCGGCAGCAGGATGAACTTCTGGGCGCGTACCAGACGGCCCGCAGCGAGGCGCAACAAGCGTTTGGGACGCCGGACGTGTACGCGGAGAAGTTTCTCGAGCATCCCCGGCACATCGAGTTTCAAGTGCTGGGGGATCAGCATGGGAAAGTAATCCATCTCGGCGAGCGCGAGTGCAGCATCCAGCGCCGGCACCAGAAGCTGGTGGAGGAGTCGCCTTCGCCGGTGATGGATGCCAAGCGGCGGAAGGATTTGGGCGACAAGGTGGTGAAGGCGCTGGAAGCGATCGGGTACACCAACGCGGGGACGGTCGAGTTCCTGATGGATCAGGACGGCTCGATGTACTTTATTGAGATGAATACACGGATTCAGGTCGAGCATCCGGTGACGGAGCTGGTTACCGGCGTGGATTTGATCAAGGCGCAGATCCGTATCGCTGCCGGCGAAAAGATGGAAGATGCCACCGGCGCGATTATTTCGTCGGGGCACGCCATTGAGTGTCGGATCAATGCCGAAGATCCGGTGACCTTTGTGCCGTCCGCGGGACGCATTACCACGTTCCAGGCGCCGGGAGGAACGGGCGTGCGCGTGGATTCGGCGGCGTATGCCGACGCCGTTATTCCTCCTTACTACGATTCGATGATTGCCAAGCTGATCGTCAAGGGACGCGACCGGGCGGAGGCCATTGGGCGCATGAAGCGGGCGCTGGAGATGTTTGTGATCGAGGGCATCAAGACGTCGATCCCGTTGCACCGGCGGATTCTGGCGGATGCGGATTTTGCGGCGGGGAAGTTCGATACGCACTTTATTGAGAGATTGCTGGGAACGAACGGAAAATAAACGTTGAAGCGCCTTGTTCTACCGCGGTTGTATGTGATATTAGACGCAGCATTGCTTACCGTTCCCGAAATTGAGTGCGCGCAAAGACTTGTTGCTGCTGGTGTCCGGCTGCTGCAATACCGGAACAAGCGGGCTTCGGCGCGCGAATTGTTCGAATGCTCGAAGCGGCTTTCTTCGTTGCTCATTTCGCAGGGTGTCACATTTGTGGTGAATGATCGGCCGGATGTCGCGGCGGCTGCGGAAGCGAGTGGCGTGCACGTTGGGCAAGAGGATTTGGGTGCAGAAGCGGCGCGCTCGGTGATCGGGGCAGGGGGACTGCTAGGCGTTTCCTCGCACAATATGGAGCAGTTCAAAGACGCTGCTGCCACTTCCGCTGACTATGTTGCTGTGGGGCCGGTGTTTTCCACGTTCACGAAGGCCAACCCGGATCCGGTGGTTGGAATCGAATTGATTCGGCGGGTACGGGCGCTGTCGGACAAGCCGATTGTGGCTATCGGCGGGATCACGCTGGAGCGAGCGGCCGAAGTCATTCGAGCGGGCGCCGATTCCGTCGCGGTCATCAGTGATATCCTCCTCGCGCCCGACCCGGGGCAGCGGGCGCGGCAATATATCGAACTTCTGGAAGTTGCGAAGCCTGCGGCTGCGGACTGAGGCGCCTCCGAATGGCCGACACCACACACGCCATCCCACAAACCAACGGGAAGAATGAGCCGGGCTTTGTGCGTGCCATTGGACTATTCGATGGCACGATGATCGTTGTAGGCTCGATGATTGGCTCGGGCATCTTCATTGTGGCCGCGGACATTTCGAAACAAACGGGATCCGCCGGCGGCCTGCTCCTCACTTGGATTCTCACTGGACTGTTGACGATCTCCGCCGCGCTCTCTTACGGAGAACTGGCCGCCCTGTTTCCGCACGCGGGCGGTCAATACGTCTATTTGCGCGAAGCCTACTCGCCGCTGTGGGGATTTCTTTACGGCTGGACGCTTTTCCTGGTGATTCAGTCAGGGACGATCGCCGCCGTCGCGGTGGGTTTCGCGCGCTACCTTGGCGTTTTGCTGCCATCGATTTCTCCGAACGTGTGGATCGTTCACCCCATTGCCCTGGGTTCGAAGTACGCGATCAGCCTTTCGATTCAGCAGTTGGTGGGCGTGCTGATGATTGTGTTTCTAACATTCATCAATACATTGGGCGTGCGTCTCGGGAAGCTGATCCAAAACGTATTCACGAGCGCGAAGACGCTTTCTCTTCTGGGACTGATTTTCCTCGGGATTTTTGTTGGAAGAAATGCCGGTGCCATGATCGAGAATTTCGGCCATTTCTGGACGATTCGCAACGCGCAGACCATTGAACCGGGCGCGAATTTCCTGAAAAGCTTTGTGCCGACGATTACGGCCGCGAGCGGCGCGTTTGGACTGTTTGTGGCGTACGGCGTTGCGCAAGTCGGTTCACTTTTTTCGGCTGACGCCTGGAACAATATCGGGTTTACCGCTGCGGAAGTGAAAAACCCAAAGCGCGACGTGGCGCTTTCGATGGCTTTTGGCACCATCATTGTGATCACCCTGTATTGTCTGGCGAATCTGGCGTACCTCTGCACGCTGCCGCTCGTGCAAATTCAGACGGCTCCTGATGATCGCGTGGCCAGCGCGGCGTTGAACGCCATCTTCGGGCCGACGGGCGCGATGATCATGGCTGGGGCGATCATCGTCTCCACGTTTGGCTGCAATAACGGTTTGATTTTGGCCGGCGCGCGCGTCTCTTACGCGATGGCCAGAGATGGACTTTTTTTCAGATCCACGGGCACGCTGAACAAAAAGGGCGTTCCCGGCTCGGCGTTGATGTACCAAGGCGTCTGGATCACCATCCTGATTCTGCTGCGGACACGGCACGTGGATGCGGCCGGAGCCGTGACCTACGGCAATCTTTACAGCGACCTGCTTAATTACGTTGTTTTTGCCGCTTTGCTCTTCTACGTGTTGACGATACTGGGGATTTTTGTGCTGCGGGCAAAACGGCCTGAGGCCGAGCGGCCCTATCGCGCATTTGGGTATCCGATTGTTCCTGCGCTCTATATCGTGGCGGCGGCCGCGATCATGCTGGTGTTGCTGCTCTATCAAACGCAAACGGCAGGGAAAGGGCTGGAGATCGTGTTGATTGGGGTTCCGGTCTATCTGCTCTGGTCGTGGTGGTCGCGGCGAACCGCCATAACCGGCTCGCAACAATAATCGAATTTAGTCGTAGGGGCGCAGCATGCTGCGCCCCTACAATGCTTAAGGCCAAATTGGACGCACCCCGGAAAACAGGGAAACCGGGAAGAACCCAAAGGAGGAGTTGCATGGGCAACCCCTTGTTCGCAACCAAGTCGCTCGACACGCTGATGAAGGAAGCGGGCGACACTGGAGAGCGCAGCTTGAAGCGCGCGCTGGGACCGGTGAACCTGATCACCCTGGGAATCGGGGCGGTCATCGGGGCGGGCATCTTCGTGCTGACTGGTTCGGCGGCGGCGCTTTATGCCGGGCCAGCGATCATGCTCTCCTATGTGCTCGCGGGGGCAGGCTGCGTGTTCGCGGGCCTCTGTTATGCGGAATTTGCTTCGATGATTCCGATCGCCGGCTCCGCCTATACCTACGGCTATGCCACGCTCGGCGAGCTCATTGCCTGGATCATCGGCTGGGATTTGATTCTGGAATACGCGTTTGGCGCTGCAACTGTTGCCAGCGGCTGGAGCAGCACGCTGGTAGCGTTCCTGCAGGACTACGGCATCAGATTGCCGCCGCAGATCTGCGACGTGCCGGGGGCCCTTTGGGTCATGGTCGATGGCCGCTGGGGGCCAGCGTCTACTTTCAATTTGCCTGCCGAGCAGTTGGCGGCGCTACCGCACGCCACGGCCAGTTTCAACTTGATAGCGTTCCTGGCCATCCTGGGTGTTACCACTATTTTGATCATAGGAATTAAAGAATCGGCAAATTTCAACACGGGGATCGTTTTCGTGAAGCTTTTCGCCGTGTTGACCTTCATCGCCGTCGCTCTGCCCTTCGTTCTGAAGCACCCGGACATCGCGCACGCGAACTGGAAGGTGTTTTTGCCTCCCAACACGGGAACTTTTGGCGCCTACGGCTGGTCGGGCGTCTTGCGGGGCGCCGCAGTTGTTTTCTTCGCGTACATAGGTTTCGACGCCGTTTCCACGGCAGCTCAGGAGGCCCGCAACCCGCAAAAGGATATGCCCATTGGCATCCTTGGTTCGCTGGTGATTTGCACCTTCCTCTATATCGTGGTTTCGGGGCTGCTCACGGCAACGGTTCACTACTCTCGCCTCAACATCGGCGCACCGGTATCCCTGGCGATTCGCGAAACGGGTGTGAAATGGGGCAGTTACGTTGTGAACGCAGGAGCGCTAGCAGGGTTAAGCACGGTGATGCTGGTGATGTTGCTGGGGCAATCGCGCGTGTTTTATTCGATGGCCAACGACGGCCTGCTTTGGAAGTGGGCAGGCGATATCCACCCGCGTTTTCGCACTCCGTGGAAGTCCACTGCGATTACTGGATTGGGCGCCGCCATCTTCGGTTCGCTGGTCCCCATCGGCAGCCTGGGGCAGATGGTAAGCATTGGCACGCTCCTGGCCTTTGTTATTGTTTGCGCGGCGGTGATGATTTTGCGGAGCCGCCGTCCCGACCTGGAGCGGCCCTTCCGGACACCGTGGGTCCCTTTCGTGCCCATCATGGGAATCATTGTCTCGCTGGGGCTCATGGCTAGCCTGAATAGAGTTACCTGGGTGCGGCTAATCGTATGGCTCATCATCGGGCTGATCATTTACTTCACGTATGGCGTGAAACACAGCAAAGTTCGCCAGGGCATGAAGTAGCTCCTGGGGGGCCGGGCTCCCGGCCCGATTTTCCCCACAAAATGCCTCCGCTGCTTTCGCCGCGCCGATTCAGGTAAAGTAGTGTCTCCGTTGACGGCACGATGACACCCCTCCGCGCTAACCTCAAAGAAATCTGGAGCCGCCTCGCGTGGACCGATGTTGCTTGCACCGCGGTTGTAGCCGCTGGCTTGCTGGCGGCCGTTTTTGCGTTTCAGGGCGGCTTGTTCAGCTTTTTGAAGTATCTGGCAATTCTTGCCGCCGTCTACCTCTTGTTCCGGCTGGTCGGCTGGTGGAGAAATCGGCTGCTATGGAGCCTTCGCAACCGGCTGATCGTCGCTTACCTGTTTATCGCGGCCGTGCCGATTTTATCGATCGTGACCCTGGCGGTGCTGGCGGCACGCATTCTCTATTCCCAGTTGGGCGCCTACTTGCTCTACGAGGATATTCACCAGCGCATCAGCATGCTCGCGGATATCTCCGAGCACATCGCCATCGCGCATCAAACGCTTCCAACGAGCGTCACGGATCAAGACTCCGAGCGCATCCTCGCTGCACAGTCCCATGCGGTTCACGATCGCGAGCTCCCCGGCTTAAGCATCCGGTTTTCGAATGACCAGACGCTTTCTCGAAAGGTGATTCCAGCGGGGAAGAGGGGCTTTGCGGGGTTGTTGCAGGAGGGCGATGCACTCGCAATCGTCGGCATGAGGATCATGGCAGATCGCAAGGGCGAGCGGGTCGTCACGCTCCGCGTGCCCGTAACGCCCGATTTCCTGAGCACGGTCGCTCCGGACCTGGGGGCCATCCAATTGAATCTCATGGAGCGCGACACGGGCGCCGCGAAGTCCGGGCTCAAATATACGTCCGGGGGCACGCAGTACGTGGTGGCACGGCCGATCTTGGCGCGGAATCGGACGCTCCAGAAGGCGATGTTCTGGATTGATACTCCCGTGGACGTAGTCTCGAGGCTGGATTCGGTGTATATCGGGCCCGATGGCAAGATGGAGCCGGTGCGCCCGGTGTTCGCCGCTTCCACGGCGCGTCCATCCCGGCTGAATGGGCGGATTTTTACGTCGCTCGGCGAACTGCGGGACTCCTATAGTATCTTTTTTTTCCTTCTGGGGATTGTCTTCCTGCTCGTCGAAGCCGCTGCTTTTGCCACTGGAATCGTACTCACGCGCAGGATTACCAGAGCCGTTGCGGATCTCTACCGCGGCACGCAATATGTGCAAGCCATGGACTTTTCGCACCGCGTGCAGATTGAGCGCCGCGACCAACTGGGCGAGCTGGGGGAATCATTTAATCGGATGACCGGTTCAATCAGTCAGCTCATTGAGGAGGAAAACAAGCGCCGCCGTCTTGAAAATGAAATATCCATCGCGCGGGAAGTGCAAAACCAGCTGTTTCCGAGCACCTTGCCGTCGGTTCCAGGAGTGGAGATCGAGGCCATTTGCAAGGCCGCGCGTTCCGTCAGCGGCGACTACTACGATTTCATTCAGCTCAGCCCGACGCACATCGCCATTGCCATCGCGGATATTTCGGGGAAGGGAATTTCAGCGGCGCTGCTGATGGCCAGTTTGCAGGCGGCGCTGCGCAGCCAGATGCTTACGGAAGGCAGCGAACGCTTGAGTATGGCGGAGCTGGTCGCACGGCTAAATAAACATCTTGTACGCAACACGGGCGACGACCGGTTCGCTACTTTCTTCATCGCCATCTATGACAGCGCCACGCGAACGCTGCGTTATACAAACGCGGGCCACCTGCCGGCGTTTCTGATCTGCAAAAACAGCTCCCTGCAATTGGATAAAGGCGGCATGGTCCTGGGCGTCATGGAAGATTACGTGTATGAAGAAGGATCCCTCACGGTAGGCCCGGACTCGCTGCTCATCGGATATAGCGACGGCCTGATCGAGCCGGAGAACGTTTACGGAGAAGAATTCGGGATTCGCCGTTTGCAAGAAACCGCGGTCCGCTTGCAAGGCGCCGCACCGCTCATGGTGGCCGAGTCCCTGATGGCCGCGGCGGAAGAGTGGGCCGGGACTCCCGAGCAAGCCGACGATATGACCGTGATCGTCGCGCGGCTTCGATAGTACGTCCGCGGCGGCTGGGCTATACTGAAAATCTTTCCAAGAGATTTTGCCGGGGAGAAGAATGTCGCTTCGCCATCGGGTGGCGCTGGTTACAGGTGGGAGCAGGGGTATCGGCCGCGGACTCGCGCTTAGGCTGGCGCAGGATGGCGCGCGGATGGCCATCGCCTATCGCTCCAACAAAGTCGCGGCACAGCAGACCCTGCGGCAATTGCAGGCCATTGGGGTAGATTGCGTCGCGGTGGAAACGGACATCATCGATGCCGGGAGGTGCGAGCAGTTGGTCAAAACGGTTGTCGACCGCTTCGGACGACTCGACATTATTGTTAACAACGTGGGAGATTTTCGCTGGGGCACGCTGGCGGAATCGTCGCTACAGGACTGGCAAAGCATCTTTAGCTCGAACCTGCTCACGGTTTTATATATGTGCCGCGCGGCGTTGCCGCATATGCGGAAAGCGCGGTGGGGCCGGATCATCAATTTGGGCGCCGTCGGCGCGGAGCGGGCGTTCGGCCAGGCAAAAATCTCGGCTTACGCCGCGGCCAAGGCCGCGGTGGTGGCGCTGTCCCGTTCTTTGGCGCTCGAAGAAGCCAAGAACGGTATCACCGTGAACGTGGTAAACCCTTCCAGCATCGATGAGAATGAACTGACTCTGGAAGAGGCCCGTAAAATTCGCGACGCGCGCTTCCCGATCGGGCGTCCGCCGACCGTGGAAGACGTGGCCGCAGCAGTGGCTTTTTTCGCCTCCGAAGGGGCCGAGTACGTTACCGGACAGGTCGTCAATGTCAGCGGCGGCTGGATGCTGTGAGCTCGCCATGAACCTCCCATGAAAGCCCTTACTGCCGCCGAAATGCGCGAAGTCGACCGCCTCACCACCGAGCGCTATACCATTCCTAGCCTGCAATTGATGGAAGCCGCCGGCCGCAAAGTGGCGGATGCCGTCTGGCGAATCGTGGCTAGTCGCGATAACGTCCGCGTCTGCGTGTTGTGCGGCAAAGGCAACAACGGGGGGGACGGATTTGTCGCCGCGCGATACCTGAAAGAGGCCGGCCTGACGACAAGCATTCTTTTGTTTGGCAAACCGGAAGACGTGCTTGGAGACGCGGCGGTAAACCTCGCTCGCTGGCGCGACGCAGGGAACAAAATCGAACCCATCGTCAACGAAAAGGACTGGGAACGAGTAGCACCCGAGGCAGGGTCCGCGACAGTGCTTGTCGACGCCTTGTTGGGAACGGGGCTGCGTGGAGCAGCCACCGGCGTCATCGCTCGCGCCATCTCAGACATCAACCGGCTGTCCCACAATGCCACTTTGCCTCGTCCTGCTCTGCTTCTTTCCGTGGATGCGCCCTCGGGTTTGGCAACTGATGGCGATGCTCCTGCTGGCCCCGTCCTCTTCGCTCACCGCACAGTCACGTTTACGGCACCGAAGATTGGTCAACTGATTTCGCGCAGCGCGGAGGCTTGCGGCGCTTTGGAAGTCGTCCCAATTGGCTCCCCTGCCGAATTGATCGAAGAACTAGGGAAGGGCCAGTTGCGCTGGCTTGGCCCCGACGAATTTGTATCGATGCCGCTGGTGCGCGGGGCGGACGGGCACAAGGGAAAGTTTGGACACGTGTTATTGGTGGCAGGCTCGGCCGGAAAATCGGGCGCCGCCGCGCTCAGCGGCCTCGGCGCGTTGCGTTCAGGCGCCGGGCTCGTCACCATCGCCGTTCCAGCTCCCGTGCAAACGCCTGTGGTGGCGGCGCACGCCGAATACATGACCGAGGCCCTGGAAAGCACCGCGGACGGTGCAATCTCCAAGAACAATTTAGAGAGTGGCAGCTTCGCCCGGATTGCTTTGGGCAAAACCGTATTGGGGATCGGCCCCGGTCTCGGGACTCACCCCGAGACCCAGGAATTCATCGCCCGCTTAACCGCTGAAACTGAATTGCCGGTAATCCTCGATGCGGATGGACTCAATGCCTTCGCCGGCCGCCCTGAATTACTGCGCCAGCGCAAAACTCCATTCCTTGCCATCACGCCGCATCCCGGTGAAATGGCGCGCCTGCTCGGCACCAGCACCGCCGAAGTGCAGGAGAATCGCGTTGCCGCTGCCTTGGACTCGGCGAAGAAGTGGAACGCCCACGTAATTCTCAAAGGCTTCCACACGCTCGTCGCCGCGCCAGATGGAAAGCTCTTCGTGAATACCTCCGGGAATCCCGGTCTCGCCAAAGGCGGTTCGGGCGACGTGCTTACGGGAATTCTCGCGGCGCTGACGGCACAATTTGGCACCACCGATTGGGTTCGCGTGCTGGCTTTGGGAGTTTATCTGCACGGTGTCGCTGCAGACCTGCTCGCCGCCGATGGCGAGGAGGTCTCCGGCATACTGGCGAGCGAGGTTGCCCGCGCCGTTCCCCGGGCTCGGGAGTGGCTGATAAGGGAGATTCGCTTCGGTGCCTGAAGAAATCATCACCCACAGCTCCGAGGAAACCAGCTCTTGGGGCAGGGAATTCTCCAAACGCCTCCAGCCTCCCGTGCTGATTTTGCTCACCGGTGACCTCGGCACCGGCAAGACCACCTTAACCAAAGGCATCGTTTCCGGCCTCGGCGCCGCCAAAGAAGACGACGTCACCAGCCCCACCTTCACCCTCGTTCACGTCTACGGAAAGCCCCCCAAGGTCTACCACGCCGATTTATACCGCATCGAGAATTTCCACGATTTTGAGACTCTCGGCATGGAAGATATCTTCTCCACCCCCTCCATCGCCATTCTGGAGTGGTCCGAACGCTTCCCCCTCAAGTCCCCCTGGCCGCAAATACGTGTGCGTCTCGAGCACTTTGGCGGCGACTCCCGGCGTATTACCGTCCTCTAGGCCCTCAGACTCCGCCGCTCTGGGCCTCCCTAACTCTCTGGCTACGCACCTGGCTGGATTTCTTGCCCGGCCCCCCCGCGGCTGCTAACGTGAAATTAGCCATTCTTGGCTAAGTAAATGTCCAACGAACTCCTAGCGCCCAGCGCCACCGAAGAGGCTCGCTCCGAACTCAAGAGCTACAACGTCACCATCCCCATGGGATCGCTGGCGATCGGCGTGGATAACATCCACCACGATGTCTTCTTGAGCCCCAAATTCGTCCAGGCGGCTCGCGAATACCTGTTCGACTTGATTCGCCAGCACACCAGCAGTGCCTATCTTCCGGGCATCGAGCTACGCGCCACACGGGGACCGGACAATACCGGTTTCCGCAAGCTGCTTTCCGAACTGCTGCAAAGCGCCCTGACGCAGGCCAAGTATCACAAGAACATCGAGATCGACTTGCTTTTTCGCCTGAGCTTGCTGAAATTTCTGACTTTCGAGCTCGGCAACCAGTTTGCCAACCTGATCCTCGAAGGCAAGGAGTGGATTCGCAAGCGCGGCGAGCATTTCGAGCGCAGCCAGCAGGCCCACGTCATCAAGGCGCGCTTGTCGGAGCTGCAGTCCGGCCGCAGAGCCGTTCTCCGCCGACTGGGACAGCAGGTCGCGCAAATGGTTATCGACGTCGAGGACAACGTCGTCGCCAAAGCCCGCCGCGCTCTGTTTGGCGAGGATTTCGCTCCCTTCTACGAACTTTGCAAGAACCGCCTGATTTTCCTCGACGGCGGCAAAGACGACGTTTTCTTTCTCGAACACTATGTGTTGTTGGGCAACTATGCCCGTGACCCGGACCGCTTTGAAGCCATGGACACGCTCTTCCAGGAATTCCTCCGCGAGGCCGGCTTTTCTCCCGGCCACGATCCTGGTCACACCGAAGCCATCCAGGCCCATACCGAGCTCCTGGAATCCGTGCAAGCCATTCGCGCTGATATCGCCAGCCTCGAGGAACAGCGCGAAAGCGCCCGCAAACGTGTGGACCGCAGCGATGGTTTTTTCACCAAGTTTCTCAGCTCCGGTGCCACGGCGGACCTCAAAGCCTCTTTGAACGACCTTGAACTCCGGATCAAACATCAGGAATGCAAGCTCGAAGAGCTGGAGCCGCAGATCGACGCCGCCCGGCAGAAGCTCGATTTTTTCGTAAAAGATCATGGTGGGAAGCTCGGGGGATACCTCAACGACCCGGAAAACGCCAAGCGCCTCTTCGATGCCAGTTCCGCATCTGAAGAGGACGCCCCGGCGCGCGCACGCCTGCTCGCCCGGCTTCACGACCGTCTCGAACAGTCCGAAATTCTCTTTCACCTTCTGGCCAGTTATGAAATCCGCCCCATCGCCGCTGATTTTTGCCCGCCCTTGCACTTGCAGCAGCTCCGCAGGGCCCTGGTTTCCAAAGACGAGCTGAAGCAGGTCGAGCAGGTCATCAAGCAGGTCCCCGCCAAGAAATTATCCCTCAAGGCCATCGAGGAACTCTCGAGAAAGATCCGCCGTTACTCCCGCGACGAGATGCAGGCTTTCGTTCTGCGATTCGCCGGCGACTTCCTCAGGCTCCGGCGGGATCTGCGTGACGCCGAACACCTGACCGCCTGCATGGAGCGTATCAACCTGGTAACCACCGAAACGGCGCGCGATCTTTCGCGTCTGAACAACCGGCTCTACGAGTGCGTGCTTCCGGAGGAAGCCCGGCCGGAGCAGGACCACGTGGTTTCTCACGTCATCATCAAGTCCGACGTGCGTGGCTCCACGCGCATGACTCAGGACTTGCTCTCGCGCGGGCTGAACCCCGCTTCGCATTTCAGCCTGAATTTGCACGAGCCTGTCAAAAAGCTCCTGGACCGTTATTCGGCGAAAAAAGTATTCATCGAAGGCGATGCCATCATCCTCGCCATTTTCGAAACGGAATCGACTGTCGCTTATGCGCGGCCCGTCGCCAAGGCCTGCATCCTTTCCCGCCAGATTCTGGCCGTGTGCAACTCCTACAACGACCGCGCTTCAGCCAGCGATCTGCCCGCGCTCGAACTTGGCCTGGGCGTTGCTTTTCAAGGCTCCGCTCCCACTTATTGGACCGACGGCGATTCGCGCATCATGATTTCCAAGGCCCTGAATCTCTCCGACCGTCTTTCCGGCTGCGCCAAGCTCGCCAAACGCATGCTGGCCGGACAGAAAACCCTCTTTTCCGTTTTTCAATTCCTTAACACGATGGAGGGCGCGTCCGCCGAAGAGTTGGACGAATTCCTGGTGCGTTACAACCACAATGGCATCGAGCTCAACGAAGAAGGCTTTCAAAAACTTTCCGAGGAAATCTCGCTCGACTCCATTGAAACCAAGCTCGATATGCCCTGGGGCAAGCAAAACGTCGCTCTGTATTTTGGGGAAGTCCCGCTCGGGGAATCCGTCGAGCTGCTCGTTCTGCGTAAAGGTTTCGCGCGCCAATTGCTTCCCGACGGCAAAATCGGAGGACCGACGACGCACCCGTATTACGAAGTCTGTACCAGCCCCGCGCTATACGATCTCGTCGCCGCCCTGATCCGCACCCAGCAAGCCGCCGCCCTGGCCTCCCAACTCGCCTGACGCATCCGTGACCTGCGCTCCAAGATTCAAACCTAACGAGCGTGCCGCAATCGTGAGCCGGATGAGTTTTCCACCAGTCACGAGTCATGAGTCACCAGTCGCCGCTCCCACGCTATACTGTTCCCGGAGGCGAAAAGAGTCCGGTGACTTTCCCGGCCTTCAAAGCCGGTGATTCGGTCCTTCGCGGGTCGAATGGTGGGTTCGACTCCCACACGCTTCCGCCAGGTCCTTTCATCACGCGGTCTTAACTGAGGAAGTTGACTCCAATTCGGAGTCTGACTTCGGGGTGCCTTCCTCTCGAAAAGAACGGAGGAGGAATTCTTAGCGAACATCCAGGCTGGAATGGACCCGTGATGCGGAGAGCGAAGCGGAGAAGAGCAACCTGCTGCTGCAGAACGAGGAGGGTATGCCCCATCTCGGCACCGATGCCAACGCTCTGCTAGTTTGGGGCATACTGCCGGGCGAAAAATTTCAGACCATTCCCACTCGTATCAATGCGGCTTGAATGTCTTTCCGGTTTCAATGAGCGTCTTCAGGCGGGAAAGAATACGTGGCCATCCATCGGCGCAGGCAGCGTAAGTGGGGTCATCCTCGGCCCACTCGTCATGTGTCACTGTTACTTTGGTGGCTTCGGTTTCGGGAACCAGTTCGATCGTTGCGCGTGACGCCTTATCATTTTGGCCCATGGCGAAGGTGTACTGAAAGACTTTTGGCGGCTCAAACCGCAAGACCTTCCCTCGGACGTAGGTCATGGGCTTGCCATCGGGTCCCGCGCCCACCCATGCGAGCAAGCCGCCAGGCTTAAAGTCCGCTTGAAGCTCAGCGCCCGAGAAGATGATGCGGTTCGACTCCCGCGACACAAAGCCTTCCCATACCTTCTCCGGGGTGGCGGCAAAGTAGAAGATATAATTCAGTGGTGCTTGATGGGCCATGATTGCTCCTGACTCTCCTGCGCCATCTTATATCCATAGGCAAAAACCCAACAAGCCAGTAGTGCCATCGGTTCTGGGTGGTTGGCTACAAACGCGCTTACCGGACAAGTGCCGATCCCCTATTCCACTTGTCAGATAATCGCCAGGCAAATCAGGTTCCGAGGGTTACTTCCGGGTAGCCGACCATGCGCTGCCCAGAATGTGCAGGGAGCGGACGACACTTCTATGTCTATTTCTGTCAGCCGTTCGTAGATGTGGTCTCCGTCGACGTAATCTCATACTTGAAGTTGTCCGGATCAAGACTGTCGAGGCGGCCGTCGGCGGTTTCCGCCTGCGGATACATGAAGAATGCGACTGGCGCGCCGTTCGACCCGGGTAGAGCGACGTCGTGCGCGAAGTTGTACGCTATCCAGTTCATCTCCCAGGACCCAAATAGCCGGGCGCGGGCCTTCTTGACCATGTCGTCCTCCAACGGTCGATTTCCGGGCGGTTCCTCGAGGACGACCTTCCGAACGTCTGCGGGATCAACGGGCACCCAGCCGTAGTCACCAAGGTAAACCTCAGCGCGGCAGTGCTGCGCTTTCGTCACTTTCTCTGACGAAGCACCGAGGCTCTTGTATCCCATTTCGGACTTGGCGACGCGAATGCCATAAACGTCTCGCGCGGGGAGGCCCGCCGCGCGCGCCAGCCCAACGTACAGCGCGTTTAGATCCGCGCACTTCCCGCCCAGATCTTTGGACTCCAGCATGAAGCGAATGTCGCCGGCGCCGCAGCCGCGCGTTTTCGGATTCCGAAAGGTGTTGTCAACAATCCACTCGTAGATTGCTCGCGCTTTCTCAACATCCGTCTTCGCGCCCTTCGTGATTTCACTCGCCGTCGCTTTCACGATACCGTCGGTCGGCAGGAGCTTGGTCGGCCGCAAAAAGTGCTCCAATTCCTCGCGGTCCTCTCTCGGTGCCTTGCTGGGCGCGGAGAGATCGACCGCATAGTTTTTTGTCGCGATTCGGCTTGTGAGGTTGAGGACCGGCTTTACGCCGGATGGAAATTCTGCGGCGATGATTCCGAGCGCGTCGCCCTTGCTTTCGACCATCCTGGCGGTTCCGCCCTCGCAGTTGAAAGTATTCGCGAGCGTCTTCTGGAAGGGCGTTTCACTAATGAGTGCCGCCGGCACCCATACGCGTGTCGTCCCGGAAGTTTTCAGCACTTCGACGCGGGTCGTCACTTGAAATGTGCGCCAACGGTCAAGCGTTGTGACCTCTGAAAACAAGCGTCCAGCCTTCGCGAACGCGAGGCTTACCGACACAACGCTCCCTGATTGCAAGAAATTGCGACGATTCATGGCCAATGCCTCTCGACCAGAATTCCTTTGACTTTTCTGGTGGGTAATAACGTACACCCGACGCTGTCCGTGTACAATACCCGAACCGACGATCGGCTTCGCCTGAGTATTGCATGCAGATGACCGCCAAAGCTGACAGCGGGCGCTTCCAGAGCGGCGCGGACAAATACGCCGCCTACCTCGAGACACCCGAGGGGCGCTTGCGCTGCGATTTGGCCTTCGCCAACCTGCAGGATTTTCTGTCCTTGCCACAGACCACACGGCCGCTGCGCGCTCTGGATCTCGGGTGCGGCACGGGAACGGCCGCCGTGCGCCTGGCGCGTCTTGGCATACACGTCACGCTGCTAGATTCCGCTCCAGCGATGCTGGATAGCGCGAAGCGCACGGTACGGGAAGCCGGTGTCGACGGAGAGGTCGCACTAAAACACGGCGACGCGGCCCAAGTGGCGAACCTGTTTCCCGTAGGATCGTTTGACATCGTTCTTTGCCACAACATACTGGAATACGTCGATGACCCAAGTGCTGTCCTCTCCGCCGCTGCCCAGGTGTTGCGAACTGATTCGACCGGGATCGGGATTCTGTCTATCCTGGTGCGCAACAGGGCGGGCGAAGTGTTCAAGGCTGGCATCGAGGCAGGTGACCTGGGGGCCGCCGAACGCAACGTTTCGGCTGCGTGGGGATACGAATCTCTGTTTGGGGGTAAGGTGCGGCTATTTACTCTGGACGGCTTGCAAGCCATGACCAATGAGGCGTTGCTCGCGGTGACTGCCGAGCGTGGGGTGCGCGTCATTTCGGATTACTTGCCGCCGAAGGTCTCCCGCCGCGAGGAGTACGAGCGGATTTTTGAGCTGGAGCGTAAACTGGGCAGCCGACCGGAGTTTGCCGCAGTCGCGCGCTACATTCAGATAATCGCTCAGCATTCCATTGGCTCATCGAGCAAGGAAACGAGGCCATGACACAGGCCAACACCCAGTCCGCTTCACACTCTGTGTTGGTCCGGCCTACTGCGGACGGAGGATTTGCGCTCGGACTCGGACTAACCAACGAGTGCAACCTGGCTTGCTCCTTCTGCTACCGCGATCCAGCGCGAACCGACCGGCTCACCCTTGAGCAGGTGCGGTCTGTAATGGAAAGGCTGCCTGTCCGCTCCGTTAACTTGGGCACCGGTGAGAATGGGATGCACCCGCAGTTCCGCGAGATTTTGGACTACCTACGCACTCTGCCGGTGCAGCTCACCATCACCTCTAACGGTCACAGCGCGGCCGTGCTCACTGATGAAGAGCTCCGTGCCTTCCACGACATCGAGTTCTCCCTGGATTATCCCACCGAGCCCCAGCAGGACGCCCAGCGTGGCCGCGGAAACTGGGCCCTGATCCACGATCAGGCAGCACGTTGCGTCCAGTTGGGGATTCCCGTCACCTTCATTGCTGTAATGATGAAGTCCAACTATCTATGCCTTGCCGAAGTGGCGCGCGTGGTGAAGCGTCACCGGGCGCCGCTGCGCGTCAACGTTTACCAAGCCGTCCGTTCTGACCTATATTCCTTGAGCTACGAGGAGTATTGGCAAGGCTTTCGCGCCCTATTTGGGCAAACCGACGTGATTGCTATTGGCGAGCCATTGGTTCGAGCGATGTCGGGCTTGCCCCCAAGGGTCGGCGGTTGCGGAGTAAGCACGGTGCGGGTTACGCCGCGCGCTACTACTCAGCCTTGCATCTACTGGCCGGGGGCTGGCGAACCTCTTGCGATCTTGTT
>Ga0210405_10001924_pt1 | contig 22374 bp, 11 predicted proteins | sample IncBWH11MmetaG_FD_155492 | JGI IMG/M metagenome (GOLD analysis project Ga0210405, IMG submission 155492) | Forest soil microbial communities from Barre Woods Harvard Forest LTER site, Petersham, Massachusetts, United States - Inc-BW-H-11-M | ecosystem: Environmental > Terrestrial > Soil >... | reverse complement strand
CAACCGCCGAGAATGCCTCCGGCAAAAACGCCCGGAATCAAAAGCAGCCCCACTTGCCACGACACATAGCCTGCCTTGGCATACGCGTAAAAGGCCAGCGCGCCTGTTGGCGGTATTAGCGCAATCAAGCTGGTGCCCTGCGCGCGATGTTGCCCAAACGCAAAAAGCAGCGCCAGGAACGGCACCAGCAGTGTGCCGCCTCCGATGCCGAATAGCCCGGAAGCTATACCGCAGAGGCACGCCGCGCCAAAGATGCCAGCGTCGCGAGCAGATCCGTCAACCACGGGCGGAATCCCCGGCGGCAGAGGCCATAGTCTGGTTTTCTGCCTGCGGCTTTCGCCAGAGTAAGAACGCAGCCAAGATCAGAAAACAACCGAACAGTCCCTTAAGATGGCGCGAAGCAATGGGAATGGCGATCATTCCGCCGAGATAACCTCCCACCAGCATTCCCACCGCGCACAGAATTCCCGCGCGCAAGTCCACCTGCCCTTGTTTCCAGTATTGGCGCAATGCACCTAATCCCACCGGCGGCAGAAGGATGAAAAGTGACGTGCCCTGAGCCAGATGCTGATCCATGTGCAGCAAATAAACCAAAGCTGGCACCAACACCACGCCTCCGCCAATACCCAGCAATCCCACGAGTACGCCAACAGCGAGCCCAAGCAGCAGGACGATGAGTGTCATCGGTAAGTGGAGGCTGCGGTTCGCACGTTCTTTCTCACGCCCAAAGACTTCGATCCTATCTTCCCGCGTCCCGGCGCGGCCCGCAACCGCTCTTGAACAGGTGGTAACACACTCGACGCCGGCGATATTTTGTTCTTGGGGAACCTGCTATATTGGGATGTCTTTGTCCAATCGGCCGAATGGCCTGATTTATTGCCAAAAATAATTAGGAGAGCGACGTAACTCATGCCCATAGACCGGAAACCCGAATTTTTCAAAGGCGCTCAACTGAAAGTCGCCATCATTGGCTGCGGATACGTTGGCCTCCCGCTGGCCCTGCGTTTCGCGGAAGCGGGCCACAAAGTTACGGGATTCGACACCGATCCGAACAAAGTAAACATGCTTAATGCCGGTAAGTCTTACATCGAGCACATCCAGCAAACCAAGATCCAGCAGTTCGTTAACTCCAAGCACTTTAGCGCGACCACCGATTTCGCGCGCATCAAGGAAGCGGACGCCATCATTATCTGCGTCCCGACGCCGCTCGATGAGCGCCGTGAGCCCGACCTCAGCTACGTGGAACAAACGGCTATTTCCATTTACCCTCATCTCCAAAGGGGCCAGTTGGTCGTTCTTGAATCGACCACCTACCCCGGCACCACCGAGGAGCTCGTGCTTCCGATCCTTGAAAAGAGCGGCCTCCACTGCCCCATCGCCGCCGGCCCCGAAAACGAAAATGTCGCATGCGATTTCTTCCTCGCGTTTTCGCCCGAGCGCGAAGATCCAGGCAACAAGCAGTTTGGCCTCGCGCAAATTCCCAAAGTCGTCGGCGGGGTAAATCCGCCGAGCGGACGCGCAGCCGTATCCATTTATGCGCAGGTTGTTGCTCGCGTCGTTCCCGTTAGCTCTACGCGCGCCGCGGAAATGGCCAAGCTTCTTGAAAATATCTTCCGCTGCGTCAACATCGCGCTCGTCAACGAGCTGAAGATGCTCAGCCTGCGCATGGGAATCGACATCTGGGAAGTTATCGACGCGGCCGCCACAAAGCCGTTCGGCTTCATGCCCTTCTACCCTGGCCCGGGCCTCGGCGGACATTGCATTCCCGTCGACCCGTATTATCTTTCCTGGAAGGCGCGCGAGTTCGATTTCTCCACACGTTTCATCGAGCTAGCCGGCGAAGTCAACACCGCCATGCCCTATCACGTGGTGGATGCGGTTGCCGCGGCTCTCAACAACCACAAAAAGAGCCTCAAAGGCTCGAAACTGCTCATCCTTGGCGTGGCCTACAAGAAGGACGTCGATGACCTGCGCGAATCTCCCACGCTGAAAATCATGCAATTGCTTCAGGAGCGCGGTGCAATTCTCGACTACAACGATCCCTATTTCCCCAAGCTCCACAAAATGCGGCACTACAACTACGAGAACATGAAGTCCGTTCCGCTGGATGCGCAAACCCTGGCGAGCTACGACGGCGTCATCATTGCGACGGATCACTCGAGCTACGACTACGTGGCCATTGTGGACGCCGCCAAGCTTGTTGTGGACACCCGCAACGCCACGCGCCGCGTCATGCGTCATCGCGATAGAATCGTGCTCTGCTAGGCGCCGATGGCCTCATCCGCCGAAGAAATACGACGCCAGCTCGAGGAAAGCGCTCGCGTAAAGCGGAGTTTTTCTGACGAGCTCGTCGGGCGCATCGCACAATTTGCTGAAAAAAGTGCGGCGGCGCTGCGCGGCGGCGGAAAAATCGTCTTCTTCGGAAATGGCGGAAGCGCTGCCGATGCCTTGCATCTCGCGGCCGAGCTTGTCGTCAGGCTGCGCACCGATCGTCGCGGCCTCCCGGCGCTAGCACTGACGGCCAATCCTTCCGTACTCACCGCGGCCGGCAACGACTACGGATTCGAGCGCATTTTCTCGCGCCAAATCGAATCTCTCGTCGCTCCGCAAGACATTCTCGTGGCGCTCTCGACCAGCGGTGCAAGCCCGAACATACTCCGCGGAGTGGAGGCTGGCCGATCCAGCGGCGCTTATCTCGTCGGTTTTACGGGAGAGACAGGCGGCGCGCTCGCCGCCAAGGTTGATCTTCTGCTTAACGTGCCTTCGCTAGATCCGCAACGCATCCAGGAAGCCCATATCACCATTGGCCACATCGCTTGCGCTTTGATCGAACAAATGGTCGCAGCGTGAGGCACGGCTCCGCTTAGCCGGCGCTTTCCTTCTTTTCCGGTTTGCTTTGCGAAAAGCTCTAGAATTTGCAGGCGGAGAGGAAACTTCTATTTCGCGTGCACCAACAGTACCTGAGCCGTCGCGAACGGCATGATCGCTTCCAACAATACAGGGGTGCGAGCGGCGTTATTCGCGAAATACATCGTGAAATGCGCGTCCTTCATCTCCTGGCCGTTCTCAAATACACGGATCTCGATCTTTGAAGTTTTATAAGTTCCCGCAGGCACAGTCACTGCCTCGCCCGCGCTGGCGAGTTTTGCCCTGACGTCATACAGCTTGTGCCCATCATAGACCGGGCATCGAACTTCCGCTGTTTTTGTCCAATCCACGTTTCTCAAAAATTGCATCATCCCGAGGGGATCTCGTGTGCCGGGAAGGACCCGCGTTTCCGTGGCATTCGGAGGCGCCGGCTCTTTTCCTGTTTCCGTCATTCGCTGCACGGAGTCCACTTTTTGCCCGCGTTCGCTCAAGTGCATTTCGTACTGTAGGCTTGTCATCGTCGAAGCATCGCTGTACGAATCGAATTGATCGTCCAGCTCGAAGACCATCCGCAGGGGGCTTTCGGTGTGCGCAAACGCCTGCAGATGCCATGCGTTCTTCCCGAAAAAATCCTTGTGTTCGCCGACCTGCAATTTCAGATTGGCCACATTGTTCAGGCTAGAGACATTCGCGGTGTATTCCAGCACTTCTCCTCTTCGCAAGGGCAGGCCGGGGTCTGCCGCGGGCTCGCCATTCTTCTCAGGGGCCGAAGTGGATGTGTTGCCGCTCGGTGCAACGGCAGGAAGTTCCGTGGCCGGAGCGTTCATCGCGTCGGAGGCTCTTGCGGCAGCCCATGTGCGCGCCAGTCCCGCGTTTCGTTCCCTCATCCAGTAGTAACCCCCTGCCGCGCACCCAAGCGCCAGCAGGCCGGCGATGCCAATCACTTTTCGGTAGCTCATGCTCTTTGTGTGACCTGCCCGGGAAACAGTCCCTTGCCTTTTGGCCTTCCGTCGTACAATACGAATTCGTCCGCGTTAGCCCGGCAATGTACACCGGACACTACCCGCGAACTCTGAGGTTACCAAAACGCGAGGCCCGCGTCTTTCCCGGCGCCGCGTTAAATGACTGAGACGGCACTCTGCCGCTCTCGGACATCGATCTAGGAGGAATTCCTGAATGCGCTACCTCGTCACGGGCGGCGCCGGTTTCATCGGCTCGAACACGGTAGACGAACTCGTACGGCGCGGCCACAGCGTGGTTGTGCTCGACGACCTTTCGTCCGGCAAAGAGGACAACCTCGCCGAAATCCGCAACAAAATCACGTTTATGAAGGGCAGCATCACGGACATCGAAGTGGTCCGCAAAGCCATGCACGAAGCCGAATACGTGCTGCATCTTGCGGCGCGCACTTCCGTGCCGCGCTCGGTGAAAGATCCCATCGAAACAAACAAAATTAACATCGATGGAACACTCAATGTCCTCGTTGCCGCGCGTGATGCCAAAGTGAAGCGAGTAGTTTTCGCCGCGTCCTCTTCCGCATATGGCGAGACGCCCACGCTACCCAAGGTCGAAACCATGCAGCCCGCGCCCATCTCGCCCTACGGCGTCACCAAATTCGTCGGCGAACTTTACGCGCAAACCTTCGGCCGCTGTTATGGACTCGAAAATGTTTCGCTCCGCTACTTCAACATTTTCGGCCCGCGCCAGGATCCCGGTTCGCCATACTCCGGCGTATTGGCGAAATTCTGCATGAACTTTCTGGAAGAGACGCAACCTGTCATGTTTGGCGATGGCGAACAGTCCCGCGATTTCACATTCGTGGAAAATGCCGTGCAGGCCAATCTTCTCGCCTGCGAAGCCCCCAACGTTTCGGGCAAAACATTCAACGTCGGGACGGGCGGCCGTTTTACGTTAAACCAAACGGTTCAGTTGTTAACCAAGATTTCCGGTAAGAAGCTCGAAGCGAAGTACGATCCGCCCCGCGACGGCGACATTCGCGATTCGCAAGCCGACATCACACAAGCCCGCGAGTATTTAGGCTACGATCCGCTGGTGAGTTTCGAAGAAGGCTTAAACCGCACCTTCGAGTGGTACCGCTCCACACAAATCAAAGCAGACGCCAAGCCCAAAGAGTAACAGTTCGCCGCAAGTCTGTAGGGGGCACGATTCATCGTGCCCTCTTTCTTTTTTCTGTTTCTCTTGGAGTGGCGCAGCATGCTGCGCCCCAACTTGCAGCCAGCGCCCTACGGATTCACCGTCTTCCCATAACTCAAAGGCTCTCCCACCTTCGGCTTATCAAAATTCCAGAAATACAAAGGCTCGAGCTTCTTCTGTTCCGGCCAAACCTGATCCAGCGCATCGCCTTCAAAAAGTTCGCCGTTCTTCATGACCCAGTGAATCGTATTCGTATTATGAATGTCATCCAGCGGACTCTTATCCAGAATGAGCAAGTCGGCCAATTTTCCCACTTCGATCGAACCGAGGTCCTGCGGCCGCCCAACAATTCGAGACCCATTAAGCGTCGCGCATCTCAACACCTCAAGCGGCGTCATCCCTCCGCTGGCCAGCATCCACATCTCCCAGTGATAGCCGAGCCCTTGCAGCTGCCCATGACTGCCAACTCCTACGAGCCCGCCTGCTCTCGAGAGCTTGGCCATCTGCGCGGCGAGTTTCGGGAATGCGTATTCGTCCGTGCGAAACCAATCCGGCCGCCGGTTGGTCTTTTCATCAAGCAAATTGTGCGGCGTGAAATGGTTGAGCTTCGCGTTCCCGTGCACATCGCTGTTCTCGAACCAGTATTCCTGCCCGAAGGGGCCGCCGTAATTCACGATCAGCGTCGGCGTCTCCGCAATTCCCGACTGCGCGAATAGTTGCAGCACGTCCTTATAAAGCGGCGTGATGGGAAGCGTGTGCTCGTTGCCGTGGAACCCATCGATGACGTGAGTCAGGTTGAGCTTCAAGTCCAGCCCGCCCTCGGTCGTCGGCATCATTTCCAATTCTTTGGACGCCATCACCATGAACTGCCGCTGCTTGCGGTTTCCCACGATGTAGCTCTTGATGTTGTGCGTGCCGTAATATTTTCTGTACTTCGTCAGCACGCCTTTCACTTCTTCCACCGACTGGAAGTTGTTATCCGAGAAGACTCCTGGCCCCGTGGAAAACGCCCGCAGTCCGAGAATGTCGCCGCTGTCCACCAGATCTTGATAGGCAAACATGTCGTTTGTGCTTGTCTGCACGTCAAGTCCGGAAGTCACGCCGTAGGCGAGGTTGGCCAGAAACGCCCAGTTCTGCGTATCGAGAATCCCACGTTTGATTTCGAACCAATGCGCGTGCGTGTCGATAAAACCCGGCACGATCGTTTTCCCGGTCACGTCAAACACTTTCGCGCCCGCAGGAACCGCGCCTTTCGCTCCGACGCTCTTGATGCGGTTATCTTCGACCACCACGTCCGCGTTCTTTAGGATTTCATCGCCCTTCATCGTCACCACGGTCGCGCCCCGCAGCACAATCGTCCCTTTCGGCGTTTTGCGTGGAACTTCGAGATCGACCGCGACCTCCTGGACGTTCTTGTCCTCCTCCTTCATCTTCTTTGGTTCTTTTTTCTCGTCCTTCTTTTCGTCCTTGGTGGCATCCGCCGATTGCGCTCCGCCGTCTTTCTTGTCTCCTTCCTTCTTTTCCTCTTCCTTGGGAGGCTCGAAAGAAATCGCGCTCAGCGGCTCGCGAAAGTAACTGGCCCCAACAGCCCAAGTGATTGTCTTTCCGTCATCCGCCCAGTTGAAGTAGTCCGCGCCGATATCTGTCAGCCGCTTCACTGGGACGGACGGCGACGAAACATTAACCGTGGGCGCTTCGCCACCCACCACAGGCATGGCCAGCACGTACAGTTGGTTCATCACATGCGCCAGCACCCATTGGCCGTCAGGACTTGCTCGCACATCTTCGGCGGAGGTGGGCTCCTCAGCGAAATAGATACCCGTGCCCTTCACTTGAATGTGCGTACGCCGGTCCGTGCCGTCAAAACGCAGCGATACAAGCCCCTGAGGTGTGTTGACGTAAATCCTGTCTTTATCGTGTGTGAAATGCGGCGAGCCTGCGCCGCGTGCCGGCAAAATCAAATTCGCTTCGCCGCCTCCCGAGGGAATCCAGACGAGGTCGGCGTTCTGCGTCTGCCCTCCATCGAATTGAAGTTTGTCGCGATCGTAAACATTTCCACGCAATGCCACGATCCGAGTGCCATCGGGGGACCAAACCGGATTGCTGTACACTGCCGTCGATTTCGACAACTGCTGCGGTGTCCCGCCCGCAGCGGGCACCTTCCAAAGCTGGCCTCCCGCGCTGGACCAAGTTACGTAAGCGATGTATTTCCCGTCTGGCGACCACGCTGGCTCAAACTCGCGCGCATTTCCGCTGGTCAGTCGCTGCGGTTTTCCGCCAGGAATGTCCATCGTGTAAAGGTGGGTCATCGCGGAAAAAGCCATCCTCTTCCCATCAGCGGACTCCACGGGATCCTGGATCAAGCGCACTTTCACTGGACCCTGCTCTACGATTTGCGGAAAATCCAGCCTCGGCCCTAGATCTTGGGAGACCTGCGCCGTAAACGGGATTACGCTCTCCGCTCCTGTCACGATGTTTAGCCGGCGGATCTTTCCGTCTTGGTTGTAGACGATCTCCTTACCGTCCGGAAGAAAGGCGTATCCCGGAAAAAGATCCCGCGTGAAGCGAGACTCTTGGTCATCGCGGGTGATGGGATATCTCACCCAGCGGTCTTCGCCCGTTTGAAGATTGCGTATCCTCAGCCCGCTCTCCGTTTCGTATCGCGTCACATACAGAAGCTGCGTGCCATCCGGTGAAAGCACCGGCCGGAAACTGCTTTCGGCCTGCTCCAGCAAAATGTCTTCATCGCCCGTTTTGCGATCTCGCCGTGCAACTTGCCAGAGCGGAAATTGCGCGTTGTATTCGAAGCCGCCGTTGCGCTTCGCGTAATAGAGATATTTCCCGTCCGGAGAAGCTACGGCTCCTATGACATTTCCGCGTTCGCGCCGCGGCGTCGTTGGCGTCGGCTTCGACTTGGTGATTTGTACGCCGGTACCGCCGTTGACGTGGTACATCCAGAGCTCAAACGTTGTGATGCCGAATCCGGCTTTCGATACAAGAATGTAGTTTCCATCCGGCGACCAGCTCGGCGAAGCAAACTCGTTGTTAGGATCCTTCGAGACCTGCTTCGCGTCGCTGCCGTCCGGATGCATGATCCAGACGTTCTCGGTGCCCTCGCGGTCAGAAAGAAACGCAACCCATTTCCCATCGGGCGAAAACTTTGGCTGGCTGTCAAACGCCATGCCGCCATCGATCAGCTTCGCCGTTCCGCCTTCGATCGGCAGCGTGTAAACGTCCCCAAGCAATTCGAACACGATCGTTTTGCCGTCTGGCGAAACATCCAGGGAGAGCCACGTGCCCTCGTCGGTCGTGAACTCGATTTTTCGTGTGCGCTTTAGCGGCAAACCCTTCTTCTCGTCCTTTTTCTCGTCCTTCTTTTCATCTTTCTTGGCCTCCTGATCCTGGGCCGTTGCCTCCTGGGTCTTCGCTTGCACGGCCCCCGCAAATCCGCCGAGAATCACCGCCATCGCTGCGAACCACGCGACCAAGCCGCGCAGACTGGGTTGCTTCGCCTTCATGCTCTTTCCTCCGTGTTTTCCAAAAATCGCTCGATGGATTCCATTCTACGGCTCGTCTTCTTCCTCATCTCCGCCCCTGCCAGGTCGTTGCGGCGGCACAGGTACGATGTGCGGTATCCCGGCGTCATTCATCTTCTTATTGAGCGCCGGCAGTTCCTCTTCCGCAATTTTCTTCACCTTCGCCGATGCATCGTTCACAAGTGGCGTCAGTTCCGCAAGCTTTTCCTTCTGCTGCCCGCCCGGCGCTTCCCAGAAGCCATCCAGTTCTCTTAGCAGTCCTTGTACCTGCTGTGGCAACGGCTCGGGCTTCCACTCAAACGGCGGACCCGCATTTCCGAGACCCTGTTGCTCGCGCACATACTTCTCTGCCACCGCGTCCACGTTCTTCTGCAACTCCTCTGCGGCCTTTTGTATGTCCGCTGGAATCTTTGGAGCATCCGGTTTGTCGGCATCCTTCTTCCATTGATCTCTCGCCGCCTTCAACCCTTCCTTGATCCCTTCGATTGTCTTGCGGTCTTTATCCGCCGTCTTAGCCATTGCATAGAGTTGTTGAATGGCATCACTTCGCGCCGCGCGATCCGCTGGCGAAATTTGCAGCCGCGGATCGTCTTCCACCGCCACCTCTTGCGACCCTTCTTTGCTTCCCGCCTTGATTTTGATGGTGTACTTGCCGGGCTCGACGAGCGGTCCACGCGGCCCAAAATCAAATCCAGCCGCTGCGGCCTCCAGTTGTTCCGGTGTCGGCACCGCAGGCGAATTCCAACGCAAATCCCAGTTCGTGCGGTTTACCCCAGCCTTTCCCGGCCCATCAAACTCTCGCACCAACTTGCCGTCCTTGTCGTACACGCTTATCTTCGTCTTGCCCTCTTTGTCAGCAGCGACCGGAGCTTTCGGTTTTTGATCAGCCGTTGCGGTTTCCTTCTTTTCCTGGCCTTTCTCTTTGCTTGCCTCGGCTTCTTTTGGCTTTTCTGTGCCTTTGTCTTTGTCATCCTTCGCCGTCTTCGGCGGTTCAGGCGGCAAAGCTTCCTTCAGGTAGTAATTCAAAATCGCGCCGTACGGCGGATTTTTCGCGGTAAACATCTTCTGCCCCGTGCTCCACCTGCGGTCGCGCAGATCCCACAACGTCGCCGTCCGCGGCCCAAAAAACGTCAAATCGGAACTTGCCACGCTCGCATCGAACTTCTCGATCGGCGTCATGTCGTCGAAGATCCAGATCGACCGCCCATGCGTCGCCAATACGAGATCGTTCTGCTGCGCCTGAATCTGAATATCATCCACCGGCACGGTTGGAAAATTATTCTTCAGCGCCGTCCAATTCGCGCCGTGATCCCACGATACCCACAACCCAAACTCCGTTCCCGCAAAAAGCAAGTTCGCGCTCCTGGGGTGCTCGCGCACCACGTGCACCGTCCCAGCCGAATCCGGAATTCCGTTTCGAATCGCTTTCCAAGTCTCCCCATAATCTGACGTCTGAAATAGGTAGACGTTATAGTCGTCCGTCCTGTGGCCATCAAACGTCGCGAACGCCGCGCCCTCCGCATACTTCGACGCCACCACGCGTGTCACGTAGGTCCCCTTCGGCACTCCCGGCACGCGCGACACCACATTCTTCCAAGTCTTCCCGCCATCGCGCGTCACCTGCAAATTGCCGTCGTCCGTTCCCGCCCACAACACGTTCGGCGTCACCGGCGATTCGCTCAAAGTCGTGATCGTCGGATATTCTTCGACGCCGTCATGCCGCGACAGCGTACTCTTGTCCGGCGTCTTCCCAAATATCTGCAGCTTGTTGCGGTCCGCACCGGTAGTCAGATCGCCGCCCAACCGCGTCCACGAATCCCCGCGGTCCGTAGACTTAAACAAATAGTTCCCGCCGTAATAAATCGTCTTGTGATCGTGCACCGAAACCTCGACAGGCGAGTTCCACTGAAAACGGTAATGCGGTTCGCCGGCCTTCGCTTCCGGCATGATCTCCCGCTGCTGCGAGGTATGTTCATCGCGCCGCGAAAGATGGCCATCCTGTGATTCCGTGTAAACAATCCACGGCTCGGCATAGTCGATTCGCGCGTAAAAACCGTCGCCACCAGGCATCAACGTCCAGTCGGAGTTGATGATCCCGTCCCGCGTCAGAGACATGCTCGGCCCGCACCAACTCCCGTTGTCCTGCAAACCGCCGCATATTTTGTAAGGTTTCTCGTTGTCCAGCCCAACCTCGTAAAACTGCCCGATCGCGATCGTGTTGATGAAATCCCACGTCCGTCCGTTGTCGTAGCTCCAGTGAATTCCACCGTCCGATCCAGTTATGACGTGGTTCGAATCCGCCGGATCAATCCACATCGCGTGAAAATCTCCGTGAATGCCCTTCACCCGCTGCGTCGAAAACGTCTTTCCCCCATCCTCCGAATAAAACATCTGCGCACCAAGCTCCCAAATTCGCAAATCATTGTTGGGGTCGATCCGGATCTGGCTGTAGTAAGAAGGGCGCGGGTTCGTGTCGCCCATCTTCTTCCACGTCTCGCCCTTGTCCTCGCTCCGATAGGTCCCGCCTTTTTCGTGCTGCACAATCGCATACACGATGTTCGAATCTTTCCGGTAAATATCCAAACCGATTCGTCCCGTGTCGCCGCCGTTTTCATACGGCAGCCCCTTCGTCAATTTTTTCCAGGTGGCCCCGCCGTCCACGGTCTTGTAAATCGCGCTGTCCGGCCCGCCGCCGTTAAATCCAAACGGCGTCCGCCTCCGCTCATACGCTCCGGCATACAGTGTGTCCGGACTCTCCGGGTCCATCGCGATATCGCTCACACCTGTGTCGTCATTAATCTTCAACACTTGATTCCATGTCTTCCCGCCATCCGTGGTCTTATAAACGCCGCGCTCCGGGTTCGGCCCCCACAGGTGCCCGAGCGCCGCTGCGTAAACGATCTCCGGATTTTTCGGATGAATCACAATCCGCCCGATGTGGTGCGTCGCCGCCAAACCCATCTTCTGCCACGTCTTCCCGGCATCCAGCGACTTGTAGATTCCGTCTCCCCACGATGAGCTTTGCCTGTTGTTCGGCTCTCCCGTCCCGACCCACACCACCGAAGGATCCGAAGGCGCAATGGCGATGTCCCCAATCGTCGAAACGCCTTCCTTGTCAAACACAGGCTCCCACGTCGTGCCGTTATTGGTGGTCTTCCAAACACCGCCCGCCGCTGTTCCCACATACACAATATTTGGATTGCTCTCGACGACGCCGAAATCGTCGATGCGCCCGCCCATCACCGCCGGCCCAATCTCTCGAAACTCCAAGTTTTTCAGCTTGTCGGTAACGCTCGACTGGCCCGCCGATCCAGTGGGCAAAATGAACGCAAGCGCGAGACAAAACATACCCGGCGCCAAAATAATCCTCAATGTGGACAACGCAGACGAAGTACGACGCATATTATCCCCCCCTAGTAATCAAGGCCGGGCATCATACCTCCCCAATGCCGCGGCGTGCATCAATTGTTTCTGGAATGGCAAACAGACCCGTGCTCAGACAGACGCGCCGCACCTTCCCCGCGTTTCGTGCCGTTGCTGTCAGCGGCAAAACGCTCGCGCGCGCTTTACTGCCCGCCCCGCCCCTCGACTCTTCTACACATCCCCCCAGCCGCATGCTAGGCTATCCAACTGTTTTCATCGCACAAATGTTCCGCGTGAATGGTCACCATCATGCCCGGACTACGTCCGCGCTCCGGCTCCTTCTCTTGTTCGTGGCGCTCCTCTATTCCCTCTTCGGGCCGGCGTTGCGTCTCTCCTCCGCCCAGCAGGCTCCCCTGCACTCCGTCAAGGCCGGCGAAGTCGAGATATGGTCTCGCGGCCCCCAACAAAAGCGCGGCGACCTCTTTATCGTTGACGATGACGTGGACATTCACTACGGAGACGAGCGTCTCCAAGCCGATCACGTCGAATACAATGAAAAAACTTCCGAGTCCTTTGCTCGTGGTCATGTCCGCTTCGATTACAACAATGAACACCTCGAAGCCGATGAGGCTCACTACAACGTAAGCACTGGCCACGGTACCTTCACCAATGTTCGTGGCACTGTCAAAATCGAGCGCCGCGCCAACCCCTTGGTTCTGCTTTCTCAGAATCCTCTCTATTTCGAGGCCCCCGAGGTCGAACGCCTCGCCGACGACATCTATCTGGTCAATCGCGGCTGGATTACGATTTGCGACCCTCAACATCCCACCTGGCAGTTTTATGCACCGCACGCCCGTATCCGTCTCAATAAGACGGTCGCTCTTGTGAATGCGAATTTCCGCCTCTACCACGTGCCTCTCGTCTGGATGCCCTATGCCACCGCTCCGGCCGGAGAAAAAGTTCGTCAGTCCGGAATCTTGCTTCCCGTTGTTGCTCAGAGCAACAGCAAGGGCTTTGTCTTCGGAGATGCCATCTACCTGGCGCCGCGACCCTGGTGGGATGTCACTGCGGGGGCTGAGCTGCTCACCAAACGCGGCTCCGCCGAGCGTGGCGAATTCCGCGCCCGTCCTTTCGAGAACACTTCCATCAAATACACGTACTACGGAGTGATCGATCGCGGCATCAATGAGCCTGGGCCAAACGACACCACCGTCCTCGAAAAACAGGGCGGCCACCAGATGCAACTCGAATCTCAGTCTCTCCTGCCTAACGGCTGGCGCGCCGTCACCGATCTTAACGAACTCTCTTCGCTGACTTTTCGGCTGGCATTTGCCGACAGTTTTGGCGAGGCCATCACTTCCGAAGTGCGCAGCGCCAGTTTTCTCACTAACAATTTCCGCGGTTTCAGCCTGAACTTTGCTTCCCTTTCCGACAAAACCTTCCTTAGCATCCCGGTCACAAACACCACGACCGGGGTGACGACTCCGGCCATCAGCGTTTCGCTGCGTGACGCTCCCGAAGTTCTCTTCAGCTCCGTGGAACAAGCCCCCTGGCAGAATCTTCCTATCTATTTTTCCTTCGACGCCTTCGCCGACGCGCTCCACCGCCAGGATGACACTCCTCTAAGTACGCCCGCATTTGTGCCGCGCGTCGAATTTGCCCCGACCGTCACTCTTCCGCTCCATTTCGGCGACTGGCTCGGCGTCACTACTTCTGCCACTTTTCGCACCACCTATTACGGCGATTCCTACAATTCCGCGGGACAATTGTCCTCGCAGTACCTCGCCCGCAACACTGGCGAGCTCACCGTGGACCTGCGCCTCCCAACTCTCGAACGCTTTTTCGATCGCTCTTCACTCGACAAAAACAAGCCACGCAAAAGGTACAAACACACCATCGAGCCTACGATCACCTACCACTACGTCGGAGGCGTAAACAATTTCGCGGATTTTATTCGCTTTGACTCCGACGCCACCCTCACCGACACCAACCAGGTCCAGTACGGCATCACCCAGCGGCTCTTCGTCAAGACTGGCGACGGCCAGCCCGAGGAACTGCTCTCCTGGAGCATCTTCCAGGCTCATTATTTTGATCCCACCTTCGGCGGCGCCATTCTGGACGGCCAGCGCAACGTCTTCCAGGCGCTCGACTCCATCACACCCTTTGCCTTCGCCTTCGGTCCGCGCAATTGGTCTCCCATCATCAGCGATTTCAAAATCATGCCCGGCGGCAAATACGACGTCGAGCAAATCCTCCAATACGACACGCAAATTCAACGGCTCGTTACCGTTGGCACCCTCCTGAAAGTGAAGCCCTACAGTGAATTTTTCGCCACCGTCGCCTACTTCCGCTTGAACGACAATCCCGTCCAAGCCGATCTACCTCCCATGCCCCCGCCGGGTTTTGTGGCCTATCAGCAGCCGCTATCCAACCAGGTTCGCGCCCTAATGGGCTACGGAAACTTGACGCGCAAGGGATTCAATTTCACCACCGGCATCAGCTACGATTTCACCAACCAGATCCTGCAAAGCCAGCTCGTCCAAATCAGCTACAACGGAAATTGCTGCGGCCTCGCTCTCGAGTATCGCCGCATCAACCTCGGCCAGGTCCGCACCGAAAACCGCTTCACCGCCACGTTCATCATCGCCAACATCGGCTCCTTCGGAAATCTCCGCCGCCAGGAAAACATCTTTTAACTCGCTGCACCGTGCATCTCTCCATCCGTTATTCATCGCCAGCGCATCAGTATCTGGTCCCCGACTAACCAGGCCAGTCGTCTGAGAGGTTGCGACTTCTCACAACGGGCCGACTGACTCGGAATAATTTCCGGTTAGCCCGTCATCCGACTACTATCGCGGATTGACCCTACCGAAGCTTGCCGATCCATTAGGTTTCGCTTTTTCGCATCGTATTTACTTGCGTTAATAACTTGTATTAAGTAAGGTTAATCATGCGAGCGGTCCGGATGAACGGAACTCGGTTTACAACCATGCTGCGTTCCACTCTTTCGATATTTATTTTTGTCGGAGTGTTTCATTTTCTCTTGCCTGCAGCAACCTTCTCCCAGGGAGAAACTACCAGCGCGATCGTCGGCCAAGTGAGCGATGCAACCGGCGCGGCGGTGCCTGGCGCCGCGGTGACCATCACAAACAGAGAGATTGGTCTCAAGCGCAGCGTAAGAACGGACGAGTCGGGTCGGTTCAATTTCCCACAACTCAAGCCTGGTGCGTACTCGGTCAACGTGGAAGCAGAAGGCTTCGAACCACAGCAGAAGGACACTGTATCTGCCGCCCTGGGCCAGAAACAAACTGTCGATTTCAGACTCAGGATCGCACAGTCAAAGCAGACCGTTCAGATAAGTAGCGAAACGCCGATTCTTAACCCCGAGAATGCGAATACATCAACGACCCTCAACACACGCGCGCTCGAAGACCTTCCTAACCCAGGCGGCGATTTAACTTACCCCATTCAATTTGCCGCAGGCGCGCTCATCAACACTGCAGGCAGCGGCAATGATTTCGTTGGGGGCTCAAATGGGTACGGAAACGTGGAATTCAACGGTCTGCCCGCACTCTCCAACGGTTACATCGTCGACGGACTTGAAACGAACGACCCGCTCACGAATTTAAATAGCGGACTTTCAACCAACCTTGTCCTCGGACTGAATTCGATATCAGAAGTGACGGTCAATACCCTGTCTTACGCTGTCGATCTGGGGCGCTATGGAGCCTCTCAGGTCAATTACGTTACAAAATCAGGCTCGAACCAGTTCCACGGAAACCTCTATGAATTGTGGAATGGCTCGAAGTTTAACGCGGCCGACTACTTTACGAATGCCACTCCGGGAAATCACAAGCCGCGCTCCACTGTGAACCACTTCGGCGGCAGTGTGGGCGGCCCGCTTGTCCACGACAAGCTGTTTTTCTTTTTTGATAGTGAGTGGGTTCGCATTGCACTACCCATCGTCACAGCCACTACCGTGCCGACTCCGGCATTTCAGAATTACGTTTTACAGCAACTTCCTGCGGGCGGAGCCGATTCCGTCACCGAGTCGGTCTATCAGCCGTCCCCGCAATCCGTGCCGTTCTATCAGAAGTTGTTTTCACTTTACGGAAATACCAATGGAACGCCTCTCGCGGTACTCGGCTGTCCGTTCGATGTCGGTGGAGTGGTTCCTAGCATTGCAAATGACGGGAATGGCTGCGCCAATCGCCAGAGCGTCTCGCACTCCAGCGATGACCATGAACAGGTGCAGACGGGTCGCATCGACTACAACCTCAATGAAAAGAATACAATCTGGTTTCGCTTCCAGGCCGATACCGGCGTGCAAGCTGCCTATACCGATCCGATCAATCCGTTGTTCGACTCCATTTCTCCTCAGCCGCTGTACTCGTTCGCAGCAGGATATACCCACGTGTTTACTCAGAATCTTGTGAACTATTTCAACCCGGCGTTTTCGTGGTACGAGAGCTTATTCGGACCCGCGGATTTTCAGAAGACTCTTTCCGCATTCCCTATCGTTCTACAGGGTAGCGGTGCCAATGCCCCCTTCACCACCGTCGGTGGCCTTGACAATACGTGGGTGCAAGGAAGGCGAGCCTCGCGTTTCTTCATCAATGACAACCTCGCGTGGAACCATGGCGCACACGAATTCCGCTTCGGAACCAATACCCGAATCTTTCGGCTGAATGACTATGACTTTGGCGAGGGTTCGGTCCCAACGGTGACCTACACCACGCTTCCGGAATTCATTTACGGGATCGCTTCGACTGCCACGGAAACTTTCCCCACCTCAGCAAACGAGCCCTTCAACTTCCTCAATCTTGATTTCTACGCGCAAGACACCTGGAAAGTGACCAAGAAGCTGACGTGGACTTTCGGGATTCGAGATACATTCAATTCCAACCCATTAAATCCTCATGAACAAATTGCTCGTCTCGGAGGCTCCTTCGACAACATTTCCCATGATGTGGATCAGCCACTGAACGCTGCCATCCACACAGGTCTCAGAAACATATTCTCCTCGACACCCCTCGCGATCCTGCAACCCAGAACCGCCATTGCCTGGCAGTTCGAACCCAAGACCGTGATGCGAACCGGCTTCGGAATTTTCAGCGACATTTTGCCCGGCAGCATTGCCGACGTGGTCGGTGTCAACCCGCCCTATGTCCGAACCTTCCAGGGCGGGCTTCTCGGGACTGTCGGCGGTGCAGCCATTGCGCCGGGAGTGCCTGACAGCGCGACTGACGCAGTTGTGGCTGCGAACAAGACCTTCAGTTCAGGATTTCCTCAGGGCCAGATTTCCTGTGCCTCCGTAAACGCGAATCCGGCAACTTGTCTTCCCCCGGTTGCCATCACCGCGATACCGGATGGCGAGCTCCATGCAGCCTACTTCATGGAGTGGAGTCTTGGCCTGGAACATGAGTTGGGATCTACCGGGAGCCTTCTCGCGCAATACGTTGGCACACGCGCGGTAAACCAGCCTTACCTTACGCAAGTGAATGGCTATCAGACCGTCTGCGCAGGGTGCTTCGCACCGTTTCCCTATGGGCAATCGACAGATCCCCGATTCGCTGCAGTGACGCAATTCTCGACCGGCGCGAACAGCCATTACGATGGATTGCAAGTAACTGCCATGAAGCGTTTTGGAAACGGCTTCATGGGACAACTCAACTACACATGGAGCCGTTGCATGGACACCGTTTCAAACGGTGGATTTCTGCAGTTCTCGGCCGGTGGGATCTTGTCCCCCCTACCGGGAGACTTAGCGCGGGACTACGGCCCTTGCGACTACGACATCCGGCACAATCTCAACGCTCAATACGTCTATCAACTGCCAGGCAAAATCGGAAACAGGCCTCTGGGATTTGCGCTAAATGGTTGGCAAGTGTCGGGAACCGTCTTTTGGCATAGCGGGATTCCGTTTTCTGTCCTCAGCACGCCGTATTCAGCAAATGGAAATGGCATCGTGAACGGCAGTGGCCCGCTATTCGCAAGCGTTGTACCCGGCGTGCCGCTCTATCAACACAAACCCATTCCGGGCGTCACACAACCAGGCACCATGCAATGGCTCAATCCCAACGCGTTTGTCTCCACCGTCGACCCGAGCACGGGTAAATGTTATGACCCTAGCAACCCCAACAATCCGAATCCCGACTCTCCCCAAAATTGTCAGTTCGGAAACCTTGGCCGTAACGCGCTTCGAGGTCCGAATTTCACCTGGAGTGACTTCTACCTAACGAAGTGGTTTCCGTTGACCGAGCGTGTGAAGTTGCGTTTCGACGCACAGCTCTTCAATGTATTCAACCATCCGAATTTCGGACTCCCGAGCATGTCGCTGGCTGGCATTCCGGGAAAGCCTGCTACCCAGACTGGGTTTGGAGCGCTTACGTACACGACCTCTCCACCGACCGGCTTGCTCGGCGTCGGTTTGGGCGGTGACAGCACGCCCCGCATGATCGCGTTTCAACTGCGCCTGCAGTTTTAGGCTCGATTTCAATCAAAGAGATGGAGGAGCCGACACTGCTATGCAATCAAGTAGATTCAAGACATCTGCGTACAGCCAAATCCGGCCGCCAATTCGCCGTCCTGTTTCAGCTCTGCTTACTCTCTCGAAAATTGAGTGCAACTGGCTCCGCCATCGATGGGTATGCTAAATTCCCCATTTGCTCCAAACCTCCCATGCCCCCCACAACCGACACCGACCTGGCCTTCGCCTCCATCGAAGAAATCGCCCGCCTGTTCCGCAGACGCAAACTCTCGCCCGTCGAACTCACCGAACTCATCCTCGCCCGCATCGATCAACTAAATCCCAAACTGAACGCCTACATTACGGTGACCTCCGAACTAGCCCTCGCCCAGGCCAAAAAAGCCGAAACCGAGCTCTTCGCTCCCCGTGGTCGTAAAGGCTATCGCGACCGTGGCCCTCTTCATGGCATTCCGATTTCACTGAAGGACAACATCTACACCGCTGGCGTTCGCACCACGGCAGGCTCAAAGATCTTGAAGGATTTTGTTCCCAAGGAAGATGCCGCGGTCGTTGGACAACTCAAAAAGGCTGGCGCCGTCATCCTCGGCAAAACCAACATGCACGAGTTCGCCTACGGCGTCACCAGCAACAATCCGCATTACGGCCCCGTCCACAATCCCTGGGATTTATCGCGCATTCCCGGCGGATCAAGCGGAGGCTCCGCAGCCGCCCTCGCCGCTGGCCTTTGCTATGGCAGCATCGGTACGGACACCGGCGGCTCCATCCGCATCCCCGCCGCCCTCTGCGGCATCGTCGGCCTCAAGCCCACTCTCGGTCGCGTAAGCGTAGACGGCGTGATTCCGCTTTCCCCGCGACTCGATTGCGTTGGCCCGCTAGCTCGCTCGGTACACGATGCAGCTCTTCTTCTCGAACCGATCCTCCCCAGCGTCAAAGGCGAACCCAATCCTCGCACTCTCATAAAGTCTTCCGCCAAGCCTCGCAAATTCGCGCTAGGCATTCCCAAGGGCTTTTTTTTCGACGTTGTTTCTAACGATGTCCATGCAATCTTTGAAGAAGCGCTTCGTGTCTTGAAAAAACAACGCGTCGCGTGCAAGGAAATCTCCTTGCCGCTTTTGAACGAAACCGAAGACGCCGGAAACCAGATCGCCTGGGCCGAAGCCACTCACTATCATCAACAGGCCGGTTGGTATCCGTCTAGCGTCTCCGACTACGGCGACGATGTCCGTTCCCGCCTCGAAATGGGGACAAAGGTCCCGGCGACAACTTATCTCTCCGCCCTCGCACTGCGCGAAAGCTTCATCCAGCAATTCCATCTGGCCTTGGAAGTTGAAAAACTTGATGCTCTCATCGTTCCAACAACACCCATCACCGCGCCGCTCATCGGCCAGGAAGTCATCCAACTTGGCGGCCAAGATCACCCGACGCGCGCGCTTCTGCTTCGCGCGAATCGTCCCGCCAATCTAGCCGGTGTTCCCGCCATCTCCATCCCCTGTGGTTTCACTCCATCCGGCCTGCCCGTTGGTCTCCAACTCATTGGCGCCGTCGGCAACGAACATCTCCTCCTGCAAATAGCTCACGCCTTCGACCGCGCCCACCGTGAACAGCGCCGTCCGCCGCTAACCGCTTCGACCTGACATTCTAGTTCCTAAAAATTTCCCATTTTGGTACTTGACAATTAGTTACTTCAATCGTATAAGTAAACCTAGGCAACATTACGTTTTGTCCGCGTAACGCCAGCATCCTTGCTGGCGTTTTTGCTTTTCTAAAGCATCCCAATGCCGTTGTATTCCACCCAAACCGTTCCATCTTTTTCCACAGCCAGTAAACATGTAACCCGCAGGAATGCCAGCAACTCCATTGCTTTCATACGCTTACTCACGATTCTCTGGATACCCCGGGGGTGGGGGGCACAGCCACCGCCCAATGACATAACCAAGCGTCCCGGTAATCATCCCCCCGATGACGTCCGCCACATAATGATACCGCCCCCACACCGTCGACACGCACATGCACGCCACCAGCGGCACCATCGCCCAGAACAACCACCTCCGGTGGCGCCAAGCCCCCCAGGTAGCCGCCACCGCCCCGGCCACATGCTCCGAAGGGAACGCCGCCCCGCGCACCCGTCCAAAATGTTCGATAAAATTGATCACGGAAGTCGCCGCGCCGCCGCGCAACTCTCCATGCCATGCCCCAGCCATCGAAAACCACGGGCTCTCGATCGGAAAGCAAATCGCAATCACATACCCAATCCCATAACCCACAGCCGAGTACGTCATCACCGCCCAATACCCGCGCCAATCCCGCCGGTAATACAAAACTCCGCCGACCACCAGCAGGTAGGTAAAGTAAGTCAAATAAACAAACTGCATGAAGTCATTCCGCGCCGGCGTCGCAAACTGCTCAAGCCACACCGTAGGGTGCACTCCAGTCAGCCAATGATCGAATGCAATCAATTTCGCGTCCTGCCACCCAGGTTGCACCAAATGCACCAAGCGCCCCAACTCCTCAAAACAAAACAAAAAATACAAATGCGGATACCAGTGCCGCCAAAAATGCCAAAATCTCTGCGCCGGGCTAGAACAGACGCTCCTGTCTGTTCTTTCTCCAGCTCCCTCACTCAGCTCTTCGCGCTCGGAAACCCGCGCCTCAGTTCTGCACAAAACCAAAATCACCGCAACCACCAAAGCCTGCACCCCAATCAACCGCGCCGGATGCGCCAAATTCTCCGCAAAAAAAAGTATCAATGCGCTCGAAACTCCCAAGTAACTCAATGCGACGAACTCGAACATTCCGCAGGCGGCCCATGCCGCCGCAAATTCCCGTCGCGCGAGCGCGCCAAGATTCTGCTTCTCCTGTTCGATGGTCGCGACGCGAGCGACCCTCTCGTCACTCGAAAGCGAGCGATCGCGCCACTCCATCGCGTACTCCCGCTCCCGGAAATCGTTTCTCTCCATTCTGTTCATGCCCCAGACTCCGATTTCACGCGCTCGGCCGCCAGTCTCTCGCCGGCATTTTCCGCGCTCTGCGATCTCTGTGCCCTCAGTGCCCTCTGTGTAAAATTCTTTTCTTCTGTCCACAGAAGGACTGGCCAATCATTTCTACGCGCGACACGCGCCAAATCGCTCGACGGATTCACCGCCGCGGGATTTCCGACCGCCTCGAGCATCCACTTGTCACTCGAACTGTCTCCATACGCGAAGCATCTCCGCAAATCTAAATCCAACTCCGCTGCGATTCGCCGAACAGCACGCGCCTTCGCCTCGCCAAACATCGCTTCGCCCACGATTCGCCCCGTCCAGCTGCCGGCGCTCTGTTCAAGACGAGTAGCACAAACCCAAATCTTTGTTGCCAATCCGCCTTCGCCAAGCTCGGCTTCCAACCCGCGCGCCGCGCGCTCCGCCAACGGCTCCAGAGTCCCGCTCACAATCACAATCAAGTGCCCGCGTTGCACATGCCAAGCCATGCACTCGATCGCCTCGGGATAAAGTCGGACAGGCATTCTTGCCTGTCGCCTTCTTTTTCCTTCTGTCTCATCTCCCATGCGAAGACAGACAGAAATGTCTCTCCCACCACATCCCAGATCCGCTCGCACGCCTCGCAAATACATCTTGTTTGCGTGCATAACCTGAATGATCCCACGAGGAATTAGCTGCAAGGCTTCGCGAAGCCACAAAAACAAATTCCGAATCCCAATGAGCTTCCGATACCTCAGCACCAGGAAAAATCTCCACTCCAGCGACGGCAGCGGCGCCAAAGTTCCGTCCAAATCAAAAAACGCCGCGATGCTCCCGCCCTTCTCCTTTACTTCCTCAACCTCCTTTACTTCGTTTACCTCCCTCCTCATCACATCGCCCCCTGCGCCGCGCTCTTCACTCGGCGCACCGGGCCCACGCTCGAAACAAAGCGCCATCCCTCCGCCAGCACCGGCAATCCACGTAACAAACAAAACGCCGCTGTCAT
>Ga0210405_10001923_pt1 | contig 22384 bp, 17 predicted proteins | sample IncBWH11MmetaG_FD_155492 | JGI IMG/M metagenome (GOLD analysis project Ga0210405, IMG submission 155492) | Forest soil microbial communities from Barre Woods Harvard Forest LTER site, Petersham, Massachusetts, United States - Inc-BW-H-11-M | ecosystem: Environmental > Terrestrial > Soil >... | reverse complement strand
TGGATCCTCTCCGCAGGGGGAAGCAGTAATGAACAAGAATGGTTACAACCTGAGGTCGGTGTTCAGTCTTTTTTCGTCCGACCTGGCAATTGATCTGGGGACTGCAAACACGCTGGTGTTCGCGCACGGCAAAGGCATCGTCGTCAACGAGCCGTCGATCGTGGCCATCAACAAGTCGAGTGGCGAAGTCGTCGCCGTCGGCCGCGAAGCGAAAGACATGCTGGGCCGCACGCCGGGCAACGTCGTCGCCATCAAGCCGATGAAAGACGGCGTCATCGCCGATTTCAAAGTCACCGAAAAGATGCTCACGTATTTCATCCAGAAAGCGCACAACCGCCGCGTTCTGGTGCACCCGCGCATCGTTATCGGCGTGCCCAGCGAAATTACGCCGGTGGAAAAACGCGCGGTGCAGGACTCCGCGTATCGCGCGCGTGCCAGCGAGGTTTATCTCGTTGAGCAGGCGATGGCGGCGGCCATCGGCGCTGGCTTGCCGATCGAAGAGCCGTCCGGAAACATGGTCGTTGATATCGGCGGCGGCACCACGGATATCGCCGTGATTTCCATGAGCGGCATCGTTTATTCGCGTTCGGTTCGCGTGGCCGGCAACGAAATGGATGAAGCGGTGATGCAGTACCTGAAGCGCAAGTACAACCTGCTGGTCGGCGAGCGCACCGCGGAGCAGATCAAGATGGAGATCGGCTCGGCGTATCCGCTGGAAAAGCCGCTGACGATGGAAGTGAAGGGCCGCAACCTGATCGAAGGCGTGCCCCGCACGGTAACCATCGACGACAGCGAAATCCGCGAAGCTCTCAGCGAATGCGTGGCGACGATTCTGAACGCCGTGCGCGTCGCCCTGGAGCGCACCCCACCCGAACTTTCGGCCGATATCAGCGACCGCGGCATCGTGCTGACCGGCGGCGGCGCGCTGCTGAAGAATCTCGACAAGCGCATCCGCGAAGAGACCGGGCTGCCGGTTTCGATCGCTGATGATCCCCTGGCTTCGGTGGTGCTCGGAACCGGGAAGATGCTGAGCGATTTCAAACTGTTGCGCCAGGTTTGCATCGACTGAGATGGTTTCAGGTTGTTAGTTTTTCGCCAGAAGATTCTTCGTTGGAGTTCCGCACTTTCCAAAGCCGCGGACGCCGATGTTGGATGAGAGCTTGGGTTTTTACTTAAATTTAAGAACTGTTTACTGAGAACTTTTCCATGGTTGGAATTCCTTCCAGACACAGATCCTTCGCGCTGCTGGCCGGCGTGCTGCTGGCGCAGGTGCTGATGCTGGCGTTAGAGGTGAAGCGCGACTCGCGCGGCCGCCTGATCCGTGTCTGGAGCATGACCGCCGTGACGCCTTTCGAAAAAGGAGGAGCGTGGGGCTTCGGTAAGGTTCGCGGCGTGTGGGACCACTACTTCGCGCTGCAGGGAACTTCGCGTTTGAATGAAGAGCTCCGCAATGAAAACGACGAGCTCAAACTGACGATTTCGCAACTGCAAAGCAAAGCCGCCGAAGCCGACCGCCTCGCCGTACTTTTGAATTTTCGGCAATGGCATGAAAAAGTACCCATGGTCATGGCGCGCGTGATCGGCACCAGCGCCGGCACCGCAAGCCACACCCTTGAAATCGACCGCGGCGAGCGCGACGGCATCCGCCGCAACATGGCAGTCATCACTCCCGATGGCGCGGTGGGCAAAATCATCGAGAGCTATCGCGACACCGCCCAGGTCCTGCTTCTCAGCGACAAAGAGGGCGGCGCCGGAGCGATGCTGGTCAGTTCACGCATTCAGAGCCCCGTGAAAGGCACCGGCGAACCGATGCTTTCCATGAGCTACGTCGCGGCCGAGGAGACGGTGAACGCCGGCGAGAAAATCGTCACCAGCGGCATGGACAAAATCTTTCCGCGCGACGTTCCCATTGGTACGGTGCTGGACGTGAAGCAAGGCAATCCCTTTAAACAGATTCGCGTGAAGCCCGCTGCCAAGCTTGACCGCCTGGAAGAAGTGATTGTGCTGCTGACGCAACAATCCGTGAACTTCAACAACCCTGCTGAAGAACAAGGCTCGCAGCCCGCAGCCGGAAATTCCGCCCCGTCCGCTGCAGGGAAACCGGCGGCAGAAAAGCCATGAACGACACTTTCGAACTTCGCGGCGGCGAATCACACATTGAAGTGCACAAATTTTTCCCCGGCGCGGTGGTCGGGATTGCCGTTCTTTCGCTGGTGCTGCAGCGCATTCTTCCCGTTTACCTTCCGAGGCTCGAAATCTTGGATCTTCCGCTGCTCGCAACCATTTATTTCGGGCTCAGCCGGCGCAATCCTTCCTCAGGATTGCTGTTGGGGACGATGATGGGGCTGATGCAAGACAGCCTGAGCGGCCCGACGGTTCCGCTCGGCGAATATGGAATCGCCAAGACGGTGATTGGCTACCTGGCATCGTCGATTGGTTCGCGGCTCGATACGGAGCATCCTCTGGCGCGATTCGCCCTCGTGGCTCTGTTCTACGTAGTGCACCAGTCCATCCTGACGATAGTGCGGCGCCTGCTCCTGAACCAACCCGAAGCCTGGTTCAACATGCACCTGGCCATCGCCGCGCTGGTCAACGCTGTCCTCGGCGTCGTTCTCTTCGTCAACCTCGATCGCCTCCGCCGCTCGTCTTAGATCTTCTTGAAACTGTGGATTAGTGCGCCAGCAGGAACTGCTTGAAGTCCTCGTATTTGCTACTGATGGGCAGCGAGAGTTTCGGGCGCTGAAGGTATTCCGCCAGGCGCGACGGCAGCGGCGGCGCCACGCCAATTCCCTTCTCGACGATTTCCGCAAATTTTGCGGGGTGCGCGGTGGCCAGCACAAGACCCTGCGACGGTTCCGGATGTTCTTTGTGATAAGCCTCCCAGGCAAGCAGGCCGACGGCCGTGTGCGGGTCGGAAATGTACCGGTAACGGTCCCAGACCACGCTCATCTGGTTCAAGGTTTCTTCGTCGGTGGCGCGGTGTCCCCAGATTTCCTTGCGCACGTTTTCCAGGCGGTTGCGGCATAAATCCAGCAGCCGCGGAAAATTATTGGGATTCCCCACGTCCATCGCGTTCGAATAGGTGGCGATGGCCGGCCGCGGATGATACTCCCCGCTACGCAGGTATTCCGGCACCGCGTCGTTGGCATTCGTGGCGGCAATGAATCTTGCCACGGGCAAGCCGATGCGCTTGGCGTAGATTCCCGCCGTCAGATTCCCGAAATTCCCGCTCGGCACGGAGACAATCAGCGGCACGGAAGCCACGGGCAGTTGCCGGTACGCGGCCACGTGATAAAACATCTGGGGCAGCAGGCGCCCGACGTTGATGGAGTTCGCCGAAGTCAGAAACGCACGCCGATTCAGCGCTTCGTCCGCAAACGCCTGCTTCACCAGCCGCTGACAATCGTCAAACGTGCCGGAGACTTCGAGCGCGGTGATGTTTTCGCCGAGCGTGGTGAACTGCTTCTCCTGCGCCTCGCTAATGCGCTTTGAAGGATAGAGAATCACCACGCGAATTCCCGGCACGCGCAAAAATCCGTGCGCCACCGCGCTTCCCGTGTCGCCCGAGGTCGCCACCAGCACGGTCAGCGTCCGCGACTCCCCGCGCACGAAATACCCCATCAGCCGCGCCATGAACCGTGCGCCAAAATCCTTGAAGGCCAGCGTGGGCCCGTGAAACAGCTCCAATACGTGCAGGGCCGGCGAAAGCGAAACCAGCTTCACTGGAAAATTGATGGCCTCGGCGACGATCTGCCACAACATTTCTTCCGGCACGTCCGGCGTCGCAAACGGACGCACCACGCGGAAGCAGACTTCCGTGAATGGCAGGCGGCGAAACTCCTCCAGTTCTTCCGGCGTGCGGCGGGCGATTTCGACGGGCATATACAGCCCGCCGTCAGGCGCAAGTCCCCGCAGCACCGCTCCGCGCAGAGACGTCAGCGGCGCTTTCCCACCAGTGCTCCGGTATCTCATCGGCCGGGTTCCGCCTTTGCGGATTTGCCTGCGCGCTCCAGTTGCCGCTGGACCATTTCGAGAAAACCGGCACCCGCCAGTTTTTTGCCGGATTCTTCGTGCAAAAGAGGCGCGCGCAAATCAGAAACGGGTAACGAGCAATGCGCGAGTGCTTCGTAACTCTGGCGGCGCGCGCCGATCAGCACGGGATAACAGCGGGCCACAGTGTCCTCGGGCGCTTCTCCCGCGCGGGCCTGAAACGCACCGCGCCACAGCACCGGCTTTGGGTCCTCCAGGTAACGTTTAATCAGGAGCTGCTGCTCATCACGAGAAGCCGCGAGATAGATCACCAGCATTTGTTTGCGCAACCGATGCAACAGGTGATTACCCACATAGATGACGCTGCCCGTGGTATCGAGAACCAGGTCGCGGCCGGGATTTTTTTCAAGGCTGGTCAAAACTTCGTCGAGCACCGCGATTTCCTCGGAAAGATAAGCCGCCTCGCGATCTGCGTAGGTGGGAAGGTGCGGCCAGCCCATCCACGCGGCCACGCCGTTGATCCCGGTGTAGCTGCCGGTTTCGAGCACTGGGTTCAGCCGGTTTTCGATTTCGGTGTCGCAGGAGATCGCGGGATAGCCCGCCGCGGCAATGCGCGTGGTCCAATACGACTTTCCCGCACCGGACATCCCGATGAGCGCAAGCCGCAGCGGCTTATTCGAATGGGGCGACATAGAGAATCAGAAAGTGTAATGGACTCCGCGCCATCAAAGAAAATGAAAAGCATAGCGCCATCTTGATGAGTTTAATTTATATGAAAAGAGGGGTGTTGCGAAGGCAAGCGCCACCGGGTGTTTCCACTGGGAGCGAATGGCTTTTCCCTGAGCGTTCGTTTTCTTACTTTCAGAAATGACAGACGCAATGGCTTGGCCGCCGATCCTCCGGCCTGTACATGAGAGTACCTCCCCTGCGAAAGACTGGCGTTTACGCCGATAGCATCGAATGCGCTTGACTTGAATCCGGCCCGCTCTAGAATCACACCACTCACTTCCAGGGGGACCTGCAAAGGTCTGTGAAGTGACTTCCGGAAATATCCAACAGCCATCCAAAATCGAAAGTGGAGGACTATCTTGAAAATCCGCAACCTCTCTCGAAGCATCAAGAGCGGCGCTTCCTGGGTCCTTTGGGGCGCCATCATTTTCGCACTCATTATTTCCACAACACCGCTCGCCAATCCGGTTCGCGCCGACGGTCATGATCGCGCCGAATTCGATCACGTCTTCATCATCATGATGGAAAATACGGGCTACGACACGCTGGTTGGCAATCCCAACGCGCCATTCATCAATTTTGCCGCCGCCACCAGCGGCCTGGCCACGAATTACTTCGGTATCAGCCATCCCAGCCAGCCGAACTACATTGCCGCGACTTCGGGCTCCACAAATGGTGTGGCCGACGACAATGACACCACGATTGACGTGCCCAACATCGTCGATCAGTTGGAATCGCATGGAAAATCCTGGAAGGCCTATATGCAGTCCTACTCCCTTTGCGCGACGCCGCTCGATCACGCCTGCGGAAATCAGCTCTACGAGCGGAAGCACAATCCGTTCATCACCTACAAGGACGTGCAGAGCAACCCGGCGCGCGTCGCCAACATTGTGGACTTCAGCCAGTTGGCGGCCGATCTGGCGAATAACACGGTTCCAAACTACGTATGGATCAGCCCCGACCAGTGCCACGACATGCATGGCCGGGGAGCTACGCCTGCCGACCCCTGCGACTTTTCACAAGTGCAGCCCCTGATTTCAACGGGCGATACTTTTTTGCTCGACGCCGTAAACGCGATCATGAGTTCCAAGGCGTGGACCGGAAATTCCGTGATTTTCATCACCTGGGATGAGAGCGATTTCACCGGCACGGGCCCCAGCGGGTTTGGCGATACCAGCGGCTGCTGCAACGCGAATCCCGGCGGCGGCCACGTGTTGACTTTGGTCATTTCAAGGACGCTCCGTTTTGCACGAAGTTCCGACGACGCAGCCAACCACTATTCCATGATGGCAACGATCGAGGACAGTTGGCACCTCGGCTGCCTCGCGAATACGTGCGACCGCGATAGTGTTCGCCCGATGCGCGATCTCGTCGGCCCTGTCGGCCGCTTCTAGTCACCATTCCCTTCCATGTGCCGGGAGGTTTTATTTCTCCCGGCACCTCCGAAGCAGGTCCACGCAATTCGCGAGTGAAAGACCTTCGATCCCCTAATTTGTTTCAGGTTCAGGCGCTTTTGGAGTGAACTCCCCGGGCCCCTCTTTGCGCCCAAAACCCCAGTAATCAGCCCGCTACCTGTACCTCAGGACGAGTTGCGTGGCTTGGGGGCGGGTGCTACTTTGAGAAAGGCTTCTGAAAGGAGACGGTTTCAGAGGCCGGGCGACGATTTCGAGAGCTTCCACAGGTGGACCGGGGCCTTTTTTTGTGAGCCTCGCCGACCGGAGAGTTCGCACTTCAACGCTTTAGTAAGAGAATTTGCGCGAGCGGGCGCCGCTCAGCCCTGACACACACACTGGCTCGCGCGCAGGTCTCGCGTGTCGTACTGGTTTCGCAACGATAATCGACTGCCGCAAGAACGGCTGGCCGCCGCCTCCTACGTGATCGTGGGCATGATCACGCTTCTGCTCCTGGGTTTCTGGAAGCTCCAGGTCATTGATTCAGACAAGTATGGCGTGATGGCCGAGCGCAATCGCGTGCGTTCCATTCCCATCATCGCGCCGCGCGGACGCATGCTCGACCGTGACGGCCGCGTACTCGTTGACAACTATCCTTCGTTCAGCGTCCTGCTACTTCGCGACGACATGGCCGCGGTGGAGAAAAACCTCCCCGCCATCGCCGACGGTCTTGGTCTCTCGTTAGACGACCTGAAAGACCAGTTGAACAACACCGGCGCGCTCCCCAAATTTCAACCCATCGTCATCAAGCCCGAAGCCACACAGGGCGACGTCGCCTTCATTGAATCGCATCGCGCAGATATTCCTCTTCTCGAAATGCTCATGGTTCATCGCCGGCGTTATCTGCCCGGCGGTTTCATGGCTCACGCGAGCGGGTATGTCGGCGAGGTCAGCGAGCAACAGATTGAAGCCAGCAACGGCAAATATCGTCCGGGAGACGTCGCGGGAAAGTCCGGCCTGGAGCGGCAGTACAACGACATGCTGGTCGGCACCGACGGCATGCGCCGCGTGATCGTCAACAGTATCGGCAAGGAAATGGGCCGCCTTTCGCAGCAGGAGGCGATTCCCGGCAAGCAGATTCAGCTGACGATTGACTACGATTTGCAGCAGGTGGCGGAAGCGGGGCTGGGTGACAAAAAGGGCGCGGTAATCGCGCTCGATCCGCGGACCGGAGAGGTGCTGGCGTTCGCGAGCCATCCCGCGCCGGATCCCAATGATTTTGCGATTCGTGTTTCGAAAGAAGAATGGCAGAGACTGAATGAAGATCAGGGCAAGCCGCTGCTGAACCGCGTGACCCAGGCGCAATTGGCCCCCGGATCGGTATTCAAGATCATCATGGCCACGGCGATGCTGGAGTCGAAGACGCCGCCGGAAAATTTTACCGCGTTCTGCCCGGGCTATGGCATTTTTTATGGACAGATGCACAAATGCTGGGTGTACGGAAAAAGCAGTCATGGCCTGGTGAATCTCCATAACGCGATCGTCCGTTCCTGCGACGTGTTTTTCTACAATGTCGGCCAGCGCATGGGGATCGACACAATCGCCAAATACGCAAAGATGCTGGGCCTGGGAGCAAGGACGGGGATCGACATGCCGTCGGAAGAACCCGGCTTGGTGCCGTCGGAGGATTGGGTACAGCGCGTGTATCACCACAAATGGTATCCCGGCTCAACGATTTCGGTTTCGATCGGGCAGGGTTCGGTGATGGTCACGCCGCTGCAGGTGGCTTATGTTATCGGCGGCATCGCGTCGGGCGGTGACTACAAGCAACCGCATATGTTGAAGGATGCCCAGAACGTCAGCGAGAAGCACGTGGAGCTGGCGGAAAGCACCGTCGAACAAGTCACGCAAGGGATGTACGGGGTGATTAACGAAGCCGGAGGGACCGGCAATTCCGTGAAGCTGCAGGGGATCGAGTTCTGCGGGAAGTCCGGCACCGCGCAGATGATGAGTTACAGCGCGGCCAGCCGCCTGGGATTGGGCAAAGGCAAAAATGACGGGTGGTTCGTCGGGTTTGCGCCGCGGCGCGATCCGGAAATTGTGGTCGCGGCGGTCGTAGAAGACACGTCGGAGCACGGTGGCACGGCGGCGGGACCTGTGGTGCGCGATATCGTGAAGGCGTATTACGACAAGAAAGAAAAGAAGTCCCACGGCGAGTCCACGGCGCAGACTCAGCAACCTGGAGCGGAACAAACCTCGGCGAACACACATGCGGCGGCGGAAACTCCCAAAGTTGCCTTGAAACGGGAACTACCAGCGAAGGTGGCGCAGGTAGTGGAGAAAAAGCAGCAGCCGGAGTAGCCGCGAGAGATTTCCGGAGGAACTCTTTTTCGCGCAGGGAGAAAATGAACGAAACGACGACAACCCGTGATTACGACTGGTGGTTGCTGGCGATTGTCGCTGCCATCTGCGCGCTGGGCGTACTGGAAATCTATTCCGCCACGCACGGCAGCGCGCTAGTCGGCATGCACACAAAGCAGATCCGCTGGTTGGTGATCGGGTTTGTGCTGATGTTTGTGCTGTCGCGCATCGACTACCACCTGATCATGGACCAGGCTCCTGTCCTCTATATCGTTGGTATATCAGCACTTGTGGCGGTTTTATTGGTCGGGCACACGAGGTTTGGCGCCAAGCGCTGGATTCCCGTCCTTGGCGAATTTCTTCAGGTGTCAGAACTGGTCAAATTGATTATAATCATCGTATTGGCGCGCTTCTTTGCGGAAGTGCGTACCGATGAGCTTTCCCTGCAGGATTTGATTAAAGCAGGGCTCCTGGTAGGAATACCGCTGGTCCTAATTCTGAAACAGCCTGATCTCGGCACCGCGCTTGTTTTGATGCCGATGTTGATCGTTGGCGCATTTCTCGCCGGGCTGCAATGGAAACACGCCGCGGTGATCATCCTAATCGGCGTCTTGATGCTTCCCGTCGGGTGGCATTTCTTGAAACCGTACCAGAAGGAAAGGGTTACTTCGTTTTTGCATCCCGAAGAGGACGCAAAGGGTTCCGGCTATCAGGTCTTGCAGTCCAAGATCGCCGTGGGCTCGGGTGGCTTCTGGGGGAAGGGCTTCGGCAACGGCAGCCAAAATCAGCTGGGCTATATTCCGGTCAGGTATTCCGACTTCATCATGTCGGCTTGGGCGGAAGAACAGGGATTCAAGGGCGTGCTGCTTGCTCTCGGGCTGTATATGGCGCTATTGTTACGGCTGGTCCAGAACGCTCAGCGCGCCAAAGATCGCGCGGGAATGTTTCTGGTCATGGGCGTAACAGCGGCGCTTGGTTTTCACGTTTTGGTAAATGTGGCCATGGTCATTGGGGCCATGCCGGTAACCGGCATTCCGTTGCCCTTGATGTCCTACGGAGGATCCGCCACGCTGTTTGTTTTCCTGGCGATAGGCTTGGTAATGAATGTCCGGCTGCGCCGATTCGTTAACTAGCTTTTTGCCAGCTCCGAGCGCGACTACCTTCAGGAGGCTTGCGCCGGACCCGCGGTCCGATGAACGTTCGGCCCGCTTGTTGTTCAAGAAGGAATTTACGAGTGAGGATAGCATCGTCCGCCGTTACCCCGGGAGCTTCCCGGCAACGGCCCAGCCTCGATAGCATGAGGTTTTCGCAAAACGAAAGCCGCAACCCGGCTTCCCCCTCCGGCTTCGAACGCAATGCCGCAACAATATTGTTGTCGCCAGCGTGTCCCGGTCTCGACCGGGACGGCGCCTTGCCCTGGACCTCTGTCACAGAGGGTCCCGCGGCGGTGCATCCCAAGGAGTTTTCATGTCGAAAGAATTGGTTATCAGCGCGTCCTCCCACGAGCGGAGAGTCGCGATTTTGGAAGAAGGCCAGCTAGTCGAAATCTACATTGAGCGCGAAAAAGAGTTCGCGCTTGTCGGCAGCATCTACAAGGGAAAAGTAACGCGCGTTTTACCGGGCATGCAGTCGGCATTCGTCGACATCGGCCTGGACGGCGACGCATTTCTCTACGTCAGCGACGTTTTCGAAAATCTCGAAGACTACGATCACGGACATTCTCACGGAGACGCTCCCGCACCGGCGATTGCCGTGGCCTCGGGCGGCGCGCTCATTGAACCGCTGCCGGGTGAAACCCTGTCCACGCGCACCATCCATGAGGAGACGATCTCTCTGGACGAGCCGCGCGAAGAGCATGGGCATAGCCACGTCCACGGTTTATCGGAGGAATTCCACGGCACAACCGAACAGCACGAGGGTGATGGCGGCTCGGAAGGCCAGCCTGCCGAAGGTAGCGACCTCGACGAGCGCCAGCCGGAATCCAACGCTTCCGCGCCTCAGAATTTTGCGCCCAGCTACAACCCGACCCGCAACTATCCACCGCGCATTGGCAACGATCGCCCGCAAGGAAATGATCGCGGGGGCGACCGCGGCGGAGATCGCGGAGGCGACCGGGATCGCGGTCGCGGCGGACGCCGGGGACGTTTTGGACGGCGTCGCGGCGGCAGCAGCAGCGGTGGTGGCGGCGATCGAGATCGGCGACCGCACGGACAGGGCGGCGGCCGCAATTTGCCGCCTTCGAAATATGCCTCTCCGCAGGGCGTTCGCGAAAATCGTGGCGGATTTGACAATCGCCCTTCGAATGATCGCGGCCCCAGCGCTCCCATCGAAAAGCGCGAAGACGACATCGTTCTGCCGGGCGAATCGCTCGCCAAGTATCGTGCGCGCCCCGTGCCTCCGCCGGTCGAACCTCTCGGTGATCACGAACCCGAAGAGCGCCAACCCGATTATGAGCAGACCCCCTCGCGTCCCGCGGTCGGCCTGCAGCCTGGAACGGGAACGCCTCGGCGTTTCTCCGGCAGCTTGCCGCACTGGGTTCTAGCCGATACGGAATCGGAAGCGGATGCGGCCACTGGTGAATCTGCCACGGGAGAGCATGCCGCGGAAGAAGCCCTGGCTGCCGCTGCGCAGCATCACACGGAGCAGGCCCCAGCCGGGCCTGTCAGCAATGGCGCCGCTGCGCTCAGTGATGAAGAGGCTGTGTCTCTCTCCGCTCGCCTGGTGGAAGCCAAGCACGAAGAGACCCAGGCGCGCGCCGAAGCCGACTCGCTCGTCGGTGGCGCGGATTTTGACGAGGACGAAGCGGAAGCCCTCCACGAAGCGCACGAAATTGCCGAGCACGAAGAGCACGGTCACCACGAAGAAGAATCCGAAGAAGAACAGGAAGCTCGTGAAGACCGCGAAGACGCGGAAGACGAAGCGAGCGAAGCGCAGTTCGCCGCGGAAGCCGGCCACGCGGAACCTCATGCCGACGCAGGTGAGGAAGGGCACGAGGGAGAAAATCGCGCGGAAATGACCGAAGCCGAACGCGCAGACCTGGCGCACGACGAAGCCATCGAGCACGTTGCGGCGGAAACCCTTTCGGCTGCAGTCGCGACGGACGGTTCCACCGTCGAAGCCATCGTTGAGGATGACACTGTGCTTTTGCCTGGCGAAACCCGCAGCCCGCGCAATCCGAACGCGCCGCGCGAAGATTTCGCCCGCATCGGCACCAACCCGCGTTCCCGGTTCCAGCGCCCGCAGCGCGGTGGACGCGACCGCGGCGGTGATCGCGGCGGTTTCCGCGGACGCGGCGGACGCCCGGATGGGCGTTCCGATCGTCCCTATCGCGGTGGCGACCGTGGACCGGATCGCGGTCCCGATCGCGGACCGGATCGTGGCGGTGATCGCGGACCGGACCGCGGCCGTGGGCGCTTCGAGCGCCGCGGCGGCCATGGGCCGCATCGCGGGCATCATGGCGGGCACGCTCCTTCTCGCCGGCCTCAACTGATTTCCGAAATGCTGAAGGCAGGGCAGGACGTCGTCGTACAGATCGCCAAGGAACCCCTCGGCAAGAAAGGCGCGCGCATCACGAGCCACGTCGCCCTCCCCGGCCGCTTCCTGGTGTACATGCCGACGATTGACCACATCGGCGTTTCGCGCAAAATTGCCAGCGCGGAAAATCGCTCGCGCCTCCGCCGCCTTGTCGGCGAAGCGCGTGGCAGCTATCCCGGCGGCTTCATCGTGCGCACCGCTGCCGGCGGCGCCACCGATGACGAAATCCGCACCGACATCGAGTTCCTCGGCAAGACCTGGAACGAAATCAAGGCAAAGAACGACGACCGCAAGGCTCCCGCGCTGCTGCACCGCGACTTGAACCTCGTCGAGCGCATTCTTCGCGATTACGTCAGCGACGATTTCACCGGGATATGGATTGACAACGAAGAGGAATACGGCAAGGTGGTCGAATTCGTCAGCCGCTTCCAGCCGAAACTCGTCAACAAGGTGAAGCTCTACACCAAGGAGCAGCCCATCTTCGAAGAGTTCGGCATCCAGCACGAACTCGACAAGGCTCTTCGCGCCAAGGTCTGGCTGAAGTCCGGCGGCTATATTGTCATCAACCACACCGAAGCGCTCGTCGCCATCGACGTCAACACCGGCAAGTTCGTCGGCAAGGGCTCGATTCGCCTGGAAGACACCATCGTCAAGACTAACCTCGAAGCCGTGAAGGAGATCGTGCGGCAGATTCGCCTGCGTGACCTCGGCGGCATCATCGTCGTCGATTTCATCGACATGGAAGAGCGCCGCAACCGTGAAAAAGTTTTGGGCGCGCTGCAGATGGCTCTCGAGCAGGACAAGGCGCCCTCGAAAGCGCTTTCGTTCAACGAATTCGGCCTCGTCTGCATCACCCGCAAGCGTACCAAGCAGGCGCTGGAGCGCGTGCTCTGCCAGCCTTGCCCGTATTGCACCGGCTCCGGCATGGTCAAGTCCATCCCCACGCTTTGCTACGAAATCCAGTCGGAAGCGCGCAAGATGGCCGTCACCGATCACGAAGGACCGAACCTCACCCTTCGCGTGCACCCGGAAATCGCCAAGGCGCTGAAAACCCGCGAGTCCATCCTGATCGACGAACTCGAGCAGAACTCGCACAAGCACATCATCATTCAGTCCGACGCCACCCTTCACTGGGAGCAGTACGACATCTACTAACTGTAGGCGCGGCCTGCCTGCTGCAGGCAGACTTTACGCCGCGCCTCTTCGAGACAGAAACGCTCGGGCTGATCCCCGGGCGTTTTCTTTTTCTTTCTGATTATTGTTACCGGCTGGCGCTCGGTTCGCGCGCAATTCGCCGGTTTCTTGCCAACTTCCCCGTTTCCCGTTAAATTCCTGCACAGGCTCAATATTCTTCCTCAGAGTTCGAGAGTAAGAATTTCTGGACCGAGGTGAGACACTTGATGGCCGCCCCGCCAACCGCTTCCACCCGTTCCGCGGACGATGAGGTTCGCGACGTTCTGCAAACTTCCTGCTGCATCGTCGGCGGCGGCCCCGCCGGCGCGATGTTGTCGTTGCTGCTGGCGCGCCGCGGCATTGCCGTCACTCTATTGGAAATGCACAAGGACTTCGACCGCGAGTTTCGCGGCGACACCATTCATCCCTCTACCCTCGAAATCCTCGACCAACTTGGACTGGCGGACGAGCTCCACAAAATTCCACATACAAAAATTTCCGGGCCGACGATCAAGTTTGCCGACGGCACCTTTCGCCCCTTCGATCTGGGGCGGCTCAAAACGCGATTCCCCTACATCCTGCTGGTGCCGCAAGTGCGCTTCCTTGAATTCATCACCCACGAAGCGGCCAAATATCCTTCGTTCAAACTCGTGATGCACGCCAATGTGACTCAACTCGTGAAAGAAAACGGAACCGTGCGCGGAGTTCGCTACCTGGCCCCCGACGGCGTTCATGAAATCCGCAGCCCGCTGACGGTTGGCGCGGATGGACGTTTTTCCCTCCTGCGGCGGCTGGCTGGATTCGAGCCGGTCAAGACTTCGCCGCCGATGGACGTTTTGTGGTTCCGGCTTCCCAAAATGCCGGGCGAACCCGAAATTGTCGGCGGCGCGTTCGGCGGGATTGGCGGCGGCCGGATCTTTATTCTTCTGGAGCGCAACGACTACTGGCAGGCGGCGCTGGTCTTTCCTAAGGGGCAATACCAGCAACTGCACAGCGCCGGTGTGGGGGCTATTCGCAAGAGCATCGCTGATATCGAGCCGCGCTTTGCGCCTCATGCCGAGTCGCTCACCGAGTGGCACCAACTCACTTTGCTCTCCGTCGAATCCAGCCGTTGTCCGTTGTGGCACAAGCCGGGTCTGCTGCTTATCGGCGATGCCGCGCATGTGATGTCTCCCGTGGGCGGCGTTGGCATCAACTATGCCATTCAGGACGGGGTGGTTGCGGCCAACGTTCTCTCGGCCGGGCTGAAATCCGGCCGCGTTTCCGATGCCGACCTCGCCGAGGTGCAGCGGCAGCGCGAGTGGCCAACCCGCGTCATCCAAACGGCGCAATCGTTTTTGCAGAGACGCATCATCGCCGGCGCCCTGAACACTGCGCAGCCTGGCAATGTGCCGTGGCAGCTTCGATTGTTTGCAAAGATTCCGGTTCTGCGCGATGTTCCGCCCCGCCTCATCGCGTTCGGCCCGCGCCGCGTGCGCCTCAAAGAGGTTTGATTTTTTCGAGCGCGTTTCTCCGTCTGGCGGTCTTGTTGGACCGCGCGAACATGCGCAACTCTCTCTCCTCCGGTTCGCGTGTTATACTCCCCGCGGCTTTTCAGGGAGAAATTCATGCACAAGAAATTATTCTTGCTGTTGATTCTTTTCGTTCTGCCGGCTGCCGCACAAACTATCGCCATCCGCGCGGGAAATCTTCTCGATCCTGCCAAGGGTACGGTCAGCAAGGATCAGATCATTCTCGTCGAAAACGGCAAAATCACCGCCGTCGGCGGCGGCCTTTCGATTCCAAAGGACGCGCAGGTCGTCGATCTCTCGAAGGAATGGGTGATGCCCGGCCTGATTGACGCGCACACGCACATCACCTTCCAAGAAATTCCCGGCAAGGCTCCGTTTGAAGCGATGTATCTGAAAGAGGGTTCACCCTACCGCGCTCTTCGCGGGCTGCACAACGGCCAGGTTCTTCTCAATGCCGGTTTCACCACCATGCGCGAAGTCGGCAACGAAGCCGATTACGCCTGCAGCGATTTGAAAAAGGCCATTCGGGCCGGATGGTTCGACGGACCAACTCTCCAGTGCGCGGGGAAAATCATCGGCCCGTTTGGCGGCCAATCTAAGGGCATGCCGGAAGAGGTCGGCAGCTTTTGGCTGCACGAATATATCGACGCCGACAGCCCTGACGAAATTCGCAAAGCCATCCACCAGAACATTTATTACGGCGCGGACGTCATCAAACTCGCGACGGACAACAGCGATTATTTTTACACCGAGGAAGAGATTCGCGCCGCGGTGGACGAGGCGCACAACGCCGGGCGCGCCCTTGCCGTTCACGTTTATGGCGGCCGGGCCGCCGACAATGTGATTCGCGGAGGCGCTGATTCCGTCGAACACGGCTTCACGTTGACGGAAAGTCAGCTCAAGTTGATGAAGGAAAAGGGCACATTCCTTGTGGGCACGGATTTTCCGGCGGCGCACCTCGCGGGACTCAACCCCTCCAATGAAACGCTTGCCGACGCCAACAAACTGGGCAACCAGATCATCGAGCGGCTCAGCAATGCCAACAAGATCGGCGTCAAGATGGCTTTTGGCTCAGACACGGTAACGGAGATGACTGGCAGGACGCGCGCGGACATGGTGTTCGACTACCTGGCCGTATGGCGAGCGGCTGGCGTGACGCCAGCGGACATTCTCAAGGCCATGACCACCAATTGCGCGGAACTCCTGCGCGTCGCCAAGGAACGAGGCGCCATTGCGCCTGGCCTCTTCGGCGACATCATCGCCATGCCCGCCGACCCGCTCCAGGACATTGAGTCGCTGCGCAAAGTTAACTTCGTCATGAAAAATGGCAAGATCGTCCGCGCCACAAAGTAAGAGAACCTGAAGCGTGGACAGAAATGCCCGAGGACAAGCTCGGGCGTTTCTGTTTCCACACGAAAAAAGCCTGGCAAGATTATGTTCCCGAATACCTTTGCTCTTTCCAGGGGTCGCCATAGGCGTGATAACCGTTTCGTTCCCAGAAGCCCAAGCGGTCGTGGTCCAGCAGCATGAACCCGCGCACCCATTTCACGCTTTTCCACGCGTAAAGATGTGGAACGATCAGGCGCAGCGGCCCGCCATGCTCCGCAGTCAGCGGTTCTCCGTCGTGTTCAAACGCGAAAAGTACGTCTGGCCGCAGCAAATCCCTCAGAGGAATATTGGAAGTGTAGCCCTCTTCAGCCAGCACCAAGACATATTCGGCTTCCGGCTTGGCTTTCGCGCGCTCCAACACGTCCGTGAATCGCACGCCTTTCCAGCGGTTGTCCAAGCGGCTCCAGCGCGTCACGCAGTGAAAGTCGCTCGTGGATTCCACCTGCGGCAACGCGCGAAACTCTTCCCAGGTCAGGCGTAATGGGGTTCCCACAAGGCCGCTGATCTTGAAATCCCACCTGGCCGCGTCAAAATGCGGCACGCTTCCGTAGTGCAACACCGGCCACTTAATTGTCAGCGATTGACCCGGTGGCAGGCGCCCCTCAGCCTTTGCCTGCTTCTCTTTCGCCCGCCTCCCGCCATCATCCCCGAATATCGGCATCCCGAGACCTCTGCTAGGTTAGAGTCCGCCGCTCTCGATTGGTTTCAAACGTGATTATCCTGCATTCCTTGGGGCGCAATTGACGGTATTTATGCTACTTTGGGCGTCTGCCTTCGCGCCGCTGCCGGCCGGTTTTCCAAGGAGGTTTCGACATGGCAACGCCCGCTCCCCTCAGGGACTTAAACCGTCGCTTTGAAATTCCCGGCATCGCCAAAATCGTGGATGGCCGCGGCGGCCTCCCCTGCGTCCAGGTAACGACGCCGCGAGCCTCCGGTGAAATTTACCTGCACGGAGCGCACGTCACTTCCTGGAAGCCGGCCGGCGCCGAAGAAGTGCTCTACGTCAGTTCGAAATCGAAGTGGCAGAGTGGCACCGCGATTCGCGGCGGCGTTCCCGTTTGTTTTCCGTGGTTCTCCATCCGCGCCGACGATCCGCGTTCGCCGGCGCATGGCCTGGTGCGGACAAAATCCTGGCAACTGGAAGGAATCACCCACGCCGATCACGACGTCACCGTCGCGCTTTCCACCTCCGCCGACGAATCCACCCGCAAAACCTGGTTCGGCGATTTTCACCTGCTGTTCTGCGCCACGTTCGGCGAACAACTCCGTCTCGAGCTCATCGTCACCAACCACGGCACCTTTTCTTTTCGCTTTGAAGAAGCGCTCCATTCCTACTTTCACGTCGGTAACATCGTGGCCGCCAAGTTGCGCGGATTGAACGGCGCCACCTACATCGACAAAATCGACGCTCAGCGCGAAAAGCACCAGCACGGGGAGATCGCGCTCGCCGCGGAAACCGATCGCATTTACCGCAACACGCTGGCCACGGTTGAGATCGAGGATCCCGCCGCGCGCCGCCGGATCCTTGTCGCCAAGGAAGATTCCCGCGACACCGTTGTCTGGAATCCCTGGTCCGAAAAGGCAAAAGCCATGTCCGACCTCGGCGCCGACGAGTGGCGCCATTTTGTCTGCGTTGAAACTTGCAACATCGGCGACCACGCCATCACGCTGGCCCCGGCACAGGCGCACACCATCACCGCTCTTATTTCCGTAAGCGCACCCTGAACGCGTCGCGTCACTGCTTCTCCTCACGTGCTATCATTTGAACTTCAAAGCACAAGGAAGCGAACCTCAATGCCCGCACGCATTCTCGACGGCCTGAAAATCCGCGACGAAATCTTCTCCGAACTGAAATCCGAAATCGCCAAGCTCCATGCGCAGGGCATCCGTCCCGGCCTTGCCGCCGTTCTCGTGGGTGAAAATCCCGCTTCGCAGCTTTACGTCAAAAGCAAAATCGCCGCATGCGAGCAGCTCGGCATGGCCAGTTGGCTGCACACTCCGCCCGCCGGCGTTTCCACCGATTATATGCTGCAACTCGTGCGCGACCTCAACGCCGACGACAACGTTGACGGTATCCTCATCCAGCTTCCACTTCCCGCGCAGATCGATTCGAAACGCGTCCTCGAATCCGTCGATCCCGCGAAAGATGTTGACGGCTTCCATCCCGTCAACTTGGGCAGGCTCGTCAGCAATCGCCCCGGCCTCGTCGCCTGCACGCCCGCGGGCTGCATGGAAATGTTGCGACGCAATAAAATTCCCATTGAAGGCGCTAACGCCGTCGTCCTCGGCCGCAGCGACATTGTCGGTAAGCCCATGGCGTTGCTCCTGCTGCACGCCAACGCCACCGTCACGATTTGCCATTCGAAAACGCGCGATCTCCCCGATGTCATCCGTCGCGCCGACATCCTCGTCGCCGCCATCGGCAAGGCAGGCTATGTGCAGTCCGACTGGATCAAGCCCGGCTCCTCTGTGATCGACGTCGGCACCAACAAAGTCACCGACGCCGCCGAAGCCGCGCAACTCCTCCGCAATTTTCCGGAGCGCCTCGAAAAGTTCCGCGCCAAGGGCAACGTGTTGATCGGTGACGTTCACCCCGACGCCATCCAGGTCGCCGGTGCGCTTTCGCCCGTTCCCGGCGGCGTCGGCCCCATGACAATCACCATGCTCATGAGCAACACGGTGAAAGCCGCCCGCCTCCGCCGCGCCACGAGCGCCGCAGTCGCGCGCCCCTGAAATTTTTACTTTTTTCTTGCCGTTGTAGGGCCGGGCGGCTGCGACCGGCCGTTCTTGTCCAAGGAGATGGGTAATTCAATGCTGAAACTCGGCCTCACCGGCGGCATCGCCAGCGGCAAAAGTGTTGTCGCGGCAATTCTCCGCGAACTCGGCTTCCCCGTGCTCGACGCTGATTCCATCTCCCACAAACTCATGGAACCCGGCCAAGCCGCTCACGACGAAATTCTGCAATCCTTCGGCGCCGATCTTGCCGACTCCTCCGGCCGCATCGACCGCCACAAACTCGCCGCCATCGTGTTCGGCGATCCCGCGAAGCTCGCGCACCTCAACACCATCCTTCATCCGCGCGTTGACCAAATCATTTTCCGCCAGCTCGAAGAATGGCAAAAAAGCGGGGTTCACTCAGCTGCTTTCGTCGAAGCCGCGTTGCTCATCGAAGCCGGCATGTCCGCAAGGCTCGACGGTCTCGTCGTCACCTGGTGCACGCCGGAACAACAACTCGAACGCCTCCGCGCTCGCGGCATGAGCGAAACGGAAGCCCGCCGCCGCATCGCCGCACAGCTTCCCATCGAAGAAAAACTCAAGCACGCCACGTACACCATCGATTGCTCCCGCACACTCGACGAAACCCGCGCCCAGGTCCAGGCTCTCGGGGCGAATCTCCGCAAGGGCCAAAACACCTGAGACGCCCTGACCGCTTTCCACGTGTTACTTCGTCACGGTCGTGAAAAACGAATTCCTGCCGGAACGCAAATCCTTTCCATACCCGAGAACGATCTGCACACCTCCGAGCACGCGAATCTTTGCCTGCGCCCCCGTATCCCACAACCATTTCGGCGATCCAAAATATCCCGAAGGGTCGTACGTTTTCCCGGTGTCGAGAAACGGCCCCGCTTTCAGCGTGAAAATCCCGTTCCGATAAAGGATCTTGTCCGTCTCTGCGTTCACCAATACATAATTTCTTCCCAGCGGCGCATCTCCCTTTTGCCCGTCTTGCAGTCCGGGATGGCCGCGCAGCCACAACGGCGTGTCGCGATCAAATCCTAGAGTAAATAACTCGTCGAACGGCACGTCTCCAATCGTGCCCCCTCCCCGCAGGCTCACTTGCGTTTGGTAATCTTCTCCGCGAGCTTTCGGCAGCCAACGTGCCGCCAGCGTTCCTTCCAGCCGTCCATATCTTCCGAGCGGATCTTTGAAAAAAGTCCCGAATTCCCCGCTGCCGCTGGAGTTCAATGTGAATCGCCGCTCCGGAAAGCGGATCAACCACCGCTGCACACTCGACCGCAGCGCAATTGCCGATCCGTCGGTAAAAAACGGCGAGGCGCCAAGCGGAATTCCAGACAAATTGCGGAATTCCCGGTAACTGTATTCCACGCCCGCGCTCCACTCCCAGCGGCCGCTCTCGATAAAGCGCATCTCCCCGCCCGCAACAGCCTTTACCAGGTTCAGTCGCGTGAACGATGGAGCTACGGGTGTAAACGTGTTCGTGATATTCCAGTTTTCATTTCGACCGTCGAAATAGATCCGAAAACGCACCGCCGGGTTTTCAAACACCGGCGCGGCAACCTCGGTGAACACGCGCCGCTTTTCATCGTCCCAACGATACGTCGAAACCCAATTCACTCCCTCGCGGCCCAGATTGTAGAATTCAGGATCAACCGCCTGGTACGGCGTATCGCACAAGAGCGAAACCAGCCCTTCCCATTTCGAACTGCCCCATCCATTTCGCTCGGCCGCGTGGAATCCCAGATCAAACGAGCCATCATCGTGCGCCCTCAGGTCGAACAACATTCCGGGATATAAATCCAGCGCTCGCAGCCGCGCCCGCGTCGTCAGGAACTGCTCTCGCTGCCATTCGCCGCCGCGCGCAAATGAAAAGACGCGATCCGTCATCAGCGGCCGCAGCTTCAGTGCCGGCTCAAACGTCAGGTCCTCCAGCTTCGGCTTCCCCGCCCGATTCCAATACTTCAGCGCTGCTTCCAGATTCCCTTCCTGAAAATAAATCGAAGCCAGAAAATTGTTGGCGTACTCATCCTTGGGATTCATCGCCAGAGCCCGGCGCAAATCCCGCTTGGCCTCTGAAAAGTTTTTTACCCGATACGAGATTCCCGCCAACTCGATCAGAAACCGCGGGTCGCCTCGAGCCTTTTCCCTCCCCGTCGAAAACGCCGCTTTCGCTTCTTCCCATCTCTGCAAATGCGCCAAAGCCAGCCCGCGGTACAGCAGCAGGTCCGCAGGCTCTTTCGGCGATTGCGCAACCGCGCGCACTACGCCTTCCCAATTTCTCGCGTCATAAAGTTTTTTTGTTTCGGAAAGTTTCTCCGCGGCCGGATCACCGGTCTGCGCCAGGGTGCGCACAGGGAGAAGAAGCAGCAGCAAAAAGAAAATTAATCGACGTTTCGCGGCACGGCAAGCAGCGTCCAATGCTCGGTGGCCTTCCATTCCGACTCGAATCCCTCTCGCGAAAGCCGCAGCATCTTCTGCTGCGCCGGGTCGTTTACGTAAATGGTACCCCGGGCCGAGTCGATTCCCACCACAACCACATAATGCAGCGGCCCATGCGGTCCGCTCGCGTTCAAGCCGACGATCAACGGCCGCCCGCGCTCCAGATGATGCCCCAGTTCGCCCCAATCGCCCACAAAGGTAAACGTCCGGTAGCCCGCGTTCTCGAAATACTTCTTCATCGCGCTCGCCGGAATTCCCGCTTCGGCGGGCGAATAAAGCGCCGCCTGGATTTTCCCGGCATCCGCGCCGTCCCCCGCGCCGTGAGCCGTTTTTTTCTCCCAATACTCCATCACCATCGCCATCACGGCCGAACCGCAACCGTTCTTCACCTGCGCCACAAACGGCACGTCGATCCACAGGCTGGGCGTCTCCGCGGCAAGCGCAAGCCCTACGCTGACCACCGAGAACAGCACCAGCCCGAGGATGCAACGCAGTTTCATCTCAACGCACGGCCACGATAATCAGGATCAACGCCGCAACGCATACCAGGATGATCAGCAGGTCGCGATCGGAGAGAGAGCCCGCCGCAAATTCCCGCTGGGCCTTCTCCGCGCGCGCCGAAAGCCGCGCCAGGTCTTCATCGTCCAATTGCCCCACCGCGTTTTTCACTTCTTGCGGATCCATGTGCGCCGATTTCAGCGCTTGCCGGGCCTCCTTCGACGACAGGAACCCATCCAACTGCTGCACATGCTGCTGCCTGGCAGCCGATTCGCCCGCAGCATCCTTCTGAAGCTCGCCCGGTGAGACCACATGATCCTGGGCAAACGCGGCCCCTGGTGACGTCAGAATGAGTCCCAATAACAACACCAAGACAGGTCCGACGGCGCTCGATAGCGACCTCTTCATCTCTCCTCCAATGAACAAATGTAGTGGGGCTGGTTCTTCCAGTCTAACAATCGCCCAAGCGTCCTGTCACGTTCTCAGCTCGCGGTGGGCTGACTTTTGCGCGGTTTGCGAAGGGTGGGGCCACTCATTTCCCTAGCAACAACAATCAACCTGTGGCAATCTATCCGACATGGGAAACAAAGACAGAGGCAAGCGCGAAGTAAAGAAACCGAAGAAAACCAC
>Ga0210405_10001916_pt1 | contig 22423 bp, 20 predicted proteins | sample IncBWH11MmetaG_FD_155492 | JGI IMG/M metagenome (GOLD analysis project Ga0210405, IMG submission 155492) | Forest soil microbial communities from Barre Woods Harvard Forest LTER site, Petersham, Massachusetts, United States - Inc-BW-H-11-M | ecosystem: Environmental > Terrestrial > Soil >... | reverse complement strand
CGCCGCCGCAATTGCGGGCATAGACGTGCCCATAGCACCAGCTCCCGGTCTTGGCATCGCAGGTGCCACCGAGCTCGATGGCGCATTGCGCCTGGATGCTGGTACATTTACCCGGGTTCGACGCCGTGGCGACCTCGCCTATCGCCTTCGGGACTTGTGGCCCATAAACCTGCACGCCGTGGCTCGCCATGCAGGACCGGAACGCCGCCGGGCTGCCGCCGCACTGCTCGCCGGTACGGGAATGGCCGTAGCACCAGTGGCCGGTCTGCGAATCGCATCTGCCGCCAGCTTTGACGGCGCACTGCGCCTGGATGCTGTTGCAGTCGGCCCGCGCAAATGAAGGCGTGCCGAGCCAGGCGGACGCTATGGCAAGTAGCAGAACAAGGCGTGCGGATGTCATGATGGCGTCTCCTCCAATCGGATTGTCTCTACAAAAGTCGCGTGGGCGCGCTTCGCTTCGTTCGCCCTCCGTTTATTTGATCGCCAGCGGGTTGGTCGGCGAGCCGACCGCGCCGGTGATGGGAATGGCCGGCGCGACGAACATGAATTCGTAAATCCCGTCGGCGGCGCAATCCTCGGCGAGGTCTTTGAGATAAAAAATCTCGCCCATGGTCATGCCCATGATCGGGATGGTGATCCAGTGCCAGGGCTGGTTGATGCCGCCTTCGGTGTTGTTCGGCCGCACCTCGCAGCCCCAGGTGTCGCTGGCCAGCGCGGCGAGCTCGGTCTTGGCCACGAACTCCAGCGTCTCGAAGGCAAAGCCCGGCGCGTCGCCGCCGGGATAGCCGTCCCAACTGCCGGCCTTGAGGCAGCGCTCCATCTGGCCGGTGCGTACGATGATGTAGTCGCCGCGCTTGAACGCGATGTTCTGTTTCTTGGCTGTCAGGTCGAGATCGGCGGTCGTGATACCGTAGCCGTCGTCCAAAAAATCCTTGCCCAGCGCGCGGGCGACGTCGAGGAACACGCCGCGGCCGACCATCTTGGCCTTGGTTTTCTCGATGCCGCACTTTTGCGCGCCGAACGACGACACTTCGCGGCAATCGTAGCCGTTCCACATGTTGTTCTCATAGAACACATGGCCCAGCCCGTCCCATTGCGTGCCGCATTGCAGCGGCATCACCACCATGTCGTCGGCGGCGCGGATGCCGCGCTTATCGAGCACGCCCGAATAGGCGTCGGTGCCGGTGCGCAGCATGGTGTGCAGCGGATTGATGCGGCCGAGCGCCGGATAATTGGTTTTGCCGCCCTGCGGGCCGTTGTTGCCGAAATTCAGCGCCAGCGAGATCACCTTGCCCTTTTTGACGAGCTGCGCGGCGGCGACGATGTCTTCCGGCGAGGTGTAATTGAGCGTGCCGATCTCGTCGTCGGGACCCCATTTGCCCCAGTTCTTGTATTTCTCCGCGGCGGCCCGCAAATCGTCTCGGGTTACTTTCTTACTTGTCATTAGTCTGTCCTTTGCAGTTCGAACCGGATTAGTGTTCCGAGGTCCCTTGCCCGAAGATCAATTGATGGCCGTCGGGATCGGTGACGATGAAATCGCGCATGCCGTAGGGATGCGTCGTGGTTTCGCGGGTAATGCTGGCGCCGCGCGTGGCGAGATCGTCGTGCAGCGCATCGACGCCCTTGCAGAAAATGCAGACCACCGAGACGGCGGCGGGCGGCAACGAGGAATTCAGATGGATGGCCGCATCGCCGCGACAAAGGCATGCGTAATACGGCGGATCGCCCCAGACGAATTCGCCCGTGAAGCCGAGCTTGTCGCGGTAATAGGCGAGCGCCGCCGGCAGGTCTTTGACGTAGAGGACGGTGGCGTGCCCCGTGATTTGGAATGCCGGATCGGTCATGAGCGCGCCTCCCGTCGTGCGCCAGTTTGCGGTTTACTGCACCGCTGTCGGAAGCGATGATAGCAAGAACGATCCGAGGGAGGACAGCCCAGGAGAAGGGACCGTGAGACAGCCATTGCTGCGGTTTGCGTTCATGGTGACGGCGGTGCTGATGTCCGGCGCGGCCTGTGCGCAAGGCACCTATCCCGATCACAAGATCCGCATGATCGTGCCGTTCTCGGCCGGCGGGCCGACTGATGTGATCGGGCGTCTGGTGGCGGAGCGGCTCTCCGACGTGTTGGGCCAGCAGGTCTATGTAGAAAACTTGCCCGGCGCCGGCGGCAATCTCGGCGTCGAGACCGCCAAGCGCGCCGCGCCGGACGGTTACACCATCGTCGTCGTCTCGACCGGCTTCATCATCAATCCGAGCATGTACACCACCATCGGCTACGATCCGCTCAAGGATTTCGCGCCGATCTCGCTGGTGGCGGCATCGCCCAATGTGATCACCGTGCATCCTTCGCTGGCGGCGAAAAACCTCAAAGAGCTGATCGACCTGATCAAGGCCAATCCGGACAAAATGAGCTACGCGCAGCCCTCGACCGGCTCGACCCCGCACCTCGCCGCCGAGCAGATGAAGCAAATGTTCGGCCTCGACATGGTGATGGTGCCGTTCAACGGTGCGCCGCTCGCCATCAATTCCACCTTGGGCAACCACACGCCGATGGCGTTCACCGCGCTGCCGCCGGCGATCGGCGCCGTCAAGGACGGCAGCCTGCGCGGTATCGCGATCCTGTCGAAAGCACGCGTCGCGGCGCTGCCGGATCTGCCGACCAACGTCGAGCAAGGCGTGCCGGGCCTCGAGAGCGACACCCTGACCGGCATTCTGGCGCCGGCGGGCACGCCGCAAGCGATCGTCGACAGATGGCACGACGCCATCGCCAAGATGGCGGCCGACCCGGAGGTGAAGAAGAAACTCGACACGCTGGGCTTCGTCCCGGTCGCCAACACGCCGGCCGAGTTCACCGAGCGTATCAAGACCGAAGCGGCGCGCTGGGGCAAGGTGGTGAAGGCGGCCGGGATTCATATGGATTAATTCACCTCTCCCCGCGTGCGGGGAGAGGTCGAGGGAGCGGAGCGTTGGGGGTGTGGGGGGCGTTTCCGCGATTCTGAGCTTTGACGATATAGTCTGAGCCCAGCGGAAACGCCCCCTCACCCCATCCCTCTCCCCGCAAGCGGGGAGAGGGAGGAGTAAATCAATGCGCATCACCGACATCCGTGAAACCGCGGTCCCGCTGAACTCGACGCTCGCCAATTCGAGCATCGATTTTTCTGAAATGACCACGTCGGTGGTCGCCGTCATCACCGATGTCATACGTGACGGCAAGCAGGTCTGCGGCTTCGCCTTCAATTCCACCGGGCGCTATGCCTGCGGCGCGCAGATGCGGGCGCGCTTCATTCCACGCGTGCTCAAGGCCGATCCGAAGTCGCTGCTCGACGCGGCGGGCGACAATTTCGCGCCGGAAAAGATCCTCGCCGCGATGATGCAGAACGAAAAATCCGGCGGCCACAGCGAACGCTCGGTCGGCATCGGCACCATCGAGGTCGCGGTCTGGGACGCGGTGGCCAAGATCGCCGAAAAGCCGCTGCATCGGCTGCTGGCCGAACGCTACAACGGCGGCAAAATCGCCGACAAAGTGTTTTGCTATGTCGGCGGCGGCTGGTATGCGCCCGGCAAAACCACCAGGGATTTGACCGACGAGATGCAGCGCCACCTCGATGCCGGCTACACCATGGTGAAGATGAAAGTCGGCGGCATGAAGCTTGCCGACGATCTGTCCCGGGTCGAGGCGGTGAAATCGATCCTGCCGCGCGGCGGTAAACTTGCGGTCGATGCCAATTCGAAATTCGGCCGCGACGAGGCGCTGGCGTATGCGCATGGCCTCGAGCCGTTCGGGCTGCGCTGGTTCGAGGAGCCGTGCGATCCACTGGATTTTGCGCTGCTCGCCGAGATCGCCGACGCCTATGACGCACCGCTGTCCACCGGCGAGAATTTGTTCTCCACGCAAGACGTCGAGAATTTGGTGCGCTTCGGCGGCCTGAAAGCCCAGCGCGACGACGTCATCCAGGTCGATCCGCCGCAGGCCTACGGCATCGTGCAATATGCCAAAACGCTCGACATGCTGGCGCGGCATCAATGGCCGCGGCGGCTGTTGTTTCCCCACGGCGGCAACCAGATGTCGCTCGCCATCGCCGCCGGCTTCGGCCTCGGCGGCGCGGAGTCTTACCCAGGCGTGTTCGGCGATTTCGGCGGCTTCGCCGACGACGCCGAGCTTAAAGACGGCTGTCTCACATTGAGCGACCGCCCCGGCATCGGCTTCGAAGGCCAGGCGCGGCTTTACCGCATCATGTCGGAACTCGCCGCGTGACCGATATGCCGAGCGCTCCGACATTTTAGGGCATGGGCTCCCAGGGTGCCGGTCCAACGATAAAAGGAGGAAAACATGGATTCGCAATTGTCCGTATCGCGCCTTTCGCGGCGTGCGCTGCTGGGAGCAACGGCGGCGCTCGCGGTGGGTCCGGCCGTTGCGGAGGAATGTCGGCTCGGTCCGGCGCCGCACGAACAGGGCGCGCGCGTCTTTATGGACATGGATCAACAGGAGCTCGATGCGTCCTACAATCAGTTGACCTATGAACCGTTTCTTTCACAAATCACAAAGCGGCTCGCGACGAACAGCGAGGCGATGCGCGCCAGAATTGGCGCGCCGCAGCGCGAATCCTACGGGCCGTCCGCGGCCGAAGGGCTCGATATCTATCGCGCCAAGCGAGACAACGCTCCGATTTTTGTTTTCATCCACGGCGGTGCGTGGCTCGGCGGCGCGGCGAAGGATTACGGCTATCCGGCCGAGATGTTCGTCAATGCCGGTGCGCATTACATCGCGGTCGATTTCGTCGCGATCAAGGAAGCCGGCGGCGATCTTGGCGTCATGGCGAAGCAGGTCCGCAGCGCCGTCGCCTGGGTCCATAACAATGCGGCGAAGTTCGGCGGCGATCCGGCGCAGCTTTATGTCGGCGGCCATTCGTCAGGCGGGCATCTTTGCGGCGTGGTGATGGTCACCGACTGGCAGAAGGACTTCGGGCTGGCGCCGGACATCATCAAGGGCGGAATGTGCATGAGCGGCATGTACGAGATGGATCCCGTGGCGTTGTCGGCGCGCCGCAACTACGTGAGATTTACCGACGCGATGAAAGGTTCGATGAGCGCCATACGGCACATCGATCGGCTATCTGCACCGATCACCGTCACCTATGGGACGTTCGAGACACCCGACTTTCAGCGCCAGTCGCGCGAGTTTGCAGCGGCGGTGAAGGCGCAAGGCAAGCCGGTACGGCTTATCGCGGCCGCGAACTACGCGCACCTGGAAATGTGCGAATCGCTCGGCAATCCCTACGGCGCCAACGGACGTGCAGCCTTGGAGATGATGAAGCTCGGATAATAGGTACCGCCCCAAGCCTCACTTGCCGCGATGCAGGGGGCCGTTCGCCAAGAGACCGGCGGCGCGATAGGCGGCAAGCGCGCCGGGATGCAGCGCGACGCCGCCGAATTCGAGCGCACTAGCGCCGTCCGAGCGCAACGGCTCGAACAGCGCGGCAAGGCCGTCGAACAACGCGTTCAATCGCGGCAGGTCGTCGCGGGCGGCGAAGATCGCGGCGGCGACGTCTTTCACTTTATCCTCGGCGACGCGCGCATGGGTCACCAGCACATTGACCACGGCGGCCTGCGCCACGTCGTCGTCGAGGCCGCGGATCGCGCCTTTGCGCATCACGGTGCGGCGATAGAACGGCACGGCGCGCAACACGGTATCGAGATCGGCCGGTGGGTAAGGCAGCACGCGCAGCAAAACCCGCGCGGCGAGCGCCGTCATTACCTTGTTGGGGATCGGGCATTGCAATTGCGCGTCGGCCTCGCCGCGCTCGAGCGCCTCGGCGCCGCCGGTGAAGTCGAGGAATATTGGCGTGACATCGGAAAATGTCAGGCCGAGCGCGCCGAGGATCACGCGGGCGTGCTGCGTCATGCCGCTTTTTTCCGGGCCGACCACGAGGCGCCGGCCGCGCAGATCGGTCACGGTGCGCAGATTGGAATCGGCGCGCGCGATGAAAAACAACGGCCCGGCATTCATCGGCGCCACCATGCGCAGGTCGATTTTTTGCGTGAACGGCGCCTCGCCGTTCTTGGCGCGGCCGATCCAGTTCGAGGCCATGAAGCCGAAGTCGATGTCGTCCGCCGCAAGCCGATTGGCGTTCTCGACGCTGGCATGCCCCGAGGTGCTGACGTCGACCGGCGCCAGCGCCGGGTGGCGATCGAGCACCGTCTTGAGCGCAAAACCTTGACTCAAAAACGTCGAGTCGCGCTCCGCCGTGCCGATGCGCACGCCCGTCATGTCATTCGCCCGTGATGCCTTTGTCGCGGATCACCTTGCCCCAGCGGGCGATCTCGGCGCGCAAATATTGATCGAATTCTTCCGGGCTGCTCGGCGCCGGCGTGGTGCCGGCATTGTGCAGCCGCGTGCGCACCTCGGCATCGTTCACTGCCGCGACCAGCGCGGCGTTGAGCTTGGCGATGATCGGCGCCGGCGTGCCGGCCGGCGCCAGCACGGCGTCCCAGTTGTCGCCGACCACGTCGGCGAAGCCCTGCTCGACGAAGGTGGGCACGTCGGGAAAAATATCGGAACGCTCCGACGAGGTCGCGGCCAGCGCTTTCAGCTTGCCGGCCTTGACCTGTGCCATGATGGTCGGCACGTCGCCGAACAGGCCGTCGAGATGGCCGGCCAGCATGTCGGTCAGCGCCGGCGCCGCGCCGCGATACGGCACGCCTTGCAGTTTTATGCCGGCGGCGTCCTCGAACAATTGCCGGCCGAGATCGGAAATCGCGCCGCGGCCGGTGATGCCGATGGTGATGCTGTTGGGTTTTCGCTTTGCGAGCGCGACGAGGTCGCGCGCCGAATTGACCGGCATGGCGGCGTTGACGACCAGGATGGTGGAATTCACCGCGGCCTTGCCGACCGCGGCAAAATCCTTCAGCGGATCGTAGGGCAGGTCGGGGCGCAGCGCCGGATTGATCGCCACCGCGCCGACCGTGGTGAAGAACAGGGTGTAGCCGTCCGGATCGGACCGCGCCACGTATTCGGCGCCGATGGCGCCATTGGCGCCCGGCTTGTTCTCGATGGCGATCGGCTGGCCGAGAACCCGTTGCATCTTGTCGGCGATGATGCGCGCGGTGAAATCGGCGGTGCCGCCGGGGGCGAACGCCACGATCATATGCACCGGGCGCGTCGGAAAATCCTCGGCGAAGGCGATGCCGGAGCAGCACGTCGCGCCGAAGACGAACGGCGCGATGCGAAGCAAAGTGGTGGCGAAATTCAGCCGCATGGAGAAGCGTACGCTTGTGCGTCCCCGCGTGAATGCGAGGGCGGCCGGACGTTAGCAATTTGCCGATTAGCCCGACAGGCGCTCAATTGCCGCGCCGCAGCGGCCGAGCTTGTCTTCCAGCCGCTCAAAGCCGCGGTCGAGGTGATAGACGCGGTTGACGATGGTCTCGCCTTCGGCGGCGAGCGCGGCGATGACGAGCGACACCGAGGCGCGCAGATCGGTCGCCATCACCGGCGCGCCCTTGAGCGCCTCGACGCCTTCGATGGTCGCGCGCTCGCCGTCGAGCTGGATGCGCGCGCCGAGCCGCGCCAATTCCTGCACGTGCATGAAGCGGTTCTCGAACACCGTCTCGACGATATGCGAGGTGCCGCGCGCGCGCGTCATCAGCGCCATGAGCTGGGCCTGCAGGTCGGTCGGAAAGTCCGGAAACGGCGCCGTCGTCACTTCGACCGGCGCAAGGCTGCCGCCGTTGCGGGCGATGCGGATGCCCTGATTGGTCGGCGTGACGGTGACGCCGGTACGCGCGATGACGTCGAGCGCGGCCTGCAAGAGCTCCGGGCGCGAGTTCTGCAACAGGATATCGCCGCCGGCCATGGCGACCGCCATCGCGTAGGTGCCGGTCTCGATGCGGTCCGGCAGCACGGCATGGCGGGCGCCGTGAAGTTTCGTCACGCCTTCGACCGTGATGCGGCTCGTGCCGGCGCCGGAAATGCGCGCGCCCATCTTGTTGAGGCAGTCGGCGACGTCGCCGATCTCGGGCTCGCGCGCCGCATTCTCGATCACCGTGGTGCCGTCGGCGAGCGACGCCGCCATGATCGCGGTGTGGGTGCCGCCGACGGTGACTTTGGGGAAGACGATCTCGCCGCCCTTGAGCCCGTGCGGCGCCTTTGCCACCACGTAGCCGGCGTCGATCTCGACTTTGGCGCCAAGCTGCTCCATCGCCATGATGAGCAGATCCACCGGCCGCGTGCCGATGGCGCAGCCGCCGGGCAGCGAGACCTTGGCCTCGCCCATGCGCGCCACCAGCGGCGCCAAGACCCAGAAGCTGGCGCGCATTTTGGAGACGAGCTCGTAGGGCGCCGTGGTGTCGACGATGCGGGACGCGGAAATGTGCAGCGTCAGGCCGTGATCGGCGGTCTCGCCGGGGCGCTTGCCGCTGGTCATGATGTCGACGCCGTGATTGCCGAGGCTGCACTCGAGCAGGCCGACGTCAGCGAGGCGCGGCACGTTGTCGAGGATCAAGGTCTCCTCGGTGAGGAGGCTTGCGATCATCAGCGGCAAGGTGGCGTTCTTGGCGCCCGAGATCGGGATGGTGCCGTGGAGCGGCCGGCCGCCCACAATACGAATGCGATCCATGTTTCAGCCCCCGCGGCCCGTCGTGGGCCCGCCCGTTCCGCCGCCCACTTTCCCGCCCGGATTGCGGCGAAAGTCGGGAGCGGCTCCGACACCGGCATCGGCCGCCGCCACATCCTCGGCCTTGCGGCCGCGCGCTTGCTCCTTGCGCCGCTTGAGGTTTTCCCGCAAGCGCGCCGACAACCGCGCGCTCCGCGCCGCCCATTTCTCGGCTTTGCCGGGTTTGATCACGGCCAATTCTCCGTCACCCTGAGGTGGCGGTGGAAATACGACATGCAAGAGGCAGCCGTTGGCCTCTCCTGTAGGCCATTAAGAGACATTCGCCATCGGGAGCAATTCCACCTTGGCAGAAGACTTTTCCAACAACCAGGCTAGCGCCGCGCGCCTGGGATCATTCCGATAATTCTGCCGGTCCGCATCGGATGCGTAGCTAACGATGTGCATCTCTACGGTGCCATCCGGGTTTCGCAGACGACGCTCCAAACGCCCGTTAAACTCGGGCAATAGCGGCAAGACGGCCGCCTCGTAGGCGCGAAAGTCCTCGACGCCTTCCGCAGGTATTCGGAATATGGCCACAAGCGTCACGGGGTCGGTTTGATGGGCGGTCACAGTCGTCCCCAGCCAAGATCGTCGCGCATTGAAGACCCTGTATCCTGCGGTCGCCGCCTCGCAGCGTCAATGACGGCTCTGGTCATGGGCGGTCATTCTTCCAGATTTGCGGCAAGTCCGCTTTACCCTCAAGCGCGGGCGTTGGCCGGCGTATTCTCCCGTGCACGCGCACAAGCCGGCCAAGTCGATGCATGAACCGTCGCGCACCGCCGGGTTTCCTTTTCGCGACGACCCGAATATAAACAGCGTTTGGCGACAGTGTTAACAGCGAAGAAACGCCGATAAAATAAGGCTAAGCTGCCGTAGCTCAGTGGTAGAGCACCCCCTTGGTAAGGGGGAGGTCGTAAGTTCAATCCTTACCGGCAGCACCACGAACGGCCGATAGGCGCGGACCGCATCATCAGCTCTTATCCTCTGCGCGCAACGACATCCGGATTGCCGAGCCGCAGCGGTGCGCCTTGCTCGAACAGCACGATCTGTTCGAAGGCCTCGCGGAAATAGAGTTCGAAATTGGTCCACTCCGCCCAGCCGAGGTGCGGCGTGCACAGGACGTTCGGCATCGACAGCAATGGATGATCGCCGTTCATGATCGGCTCCTCCTCATAGACGTCGACGGCCGCGTAACCGGGCCGGCCCTTGCGCAGCGCGTTGAGCAAGGCGCCCGGCGCGATCAACTCCGCCCGCGACGTATTGACCAGGAGCGCCGTCGGTTTCATGCGTGCGAGATCCTCGGCCGTGACAATGCCGGTCGTCTCGGGTCGTAGCCGCACATGCAGCGAGAGAACATCGGAGCGCTGGAACAGGTCGGCCTTGTCGCGCGCGACTGCGTAACCTGCCGCCTGCGCCTTGGCCGCCGAGGCACTTTGGCCGAAGACCAGAATGTCCATGCCGAGCCCGCGGCCGGCCTCGGCCACCAGTTGACCGATTGTGCCGAGGCCGAAAATGCCCAAAGTGGAGCCACGCAGCCGATGCGACAGGGTGCACGGCCAGTCACCGCGCTTCATGCGCTCCGCCTCGAGAGCGACGTTGCGCCGCGCGGCGAGGATCAATGCGACGGTCAATTCGGCAGGGGCGACGGGAGAATTGCTCTTGCCGGTCGAAACCGGAATGCCGAGCGCCGTACACGCCTTGAAATCAATGGCCTGCGAATTGCGCCCCACCAGCGCGATCAGCTTCAGCTGCGGCAGCCGCTCCAGCAGTGCGCGGGAGAACTCTATTCGCTCGCGTATCGAAACCACGACGTCGGCGTCGGCCAGCCGCTCGACCAGGTGATCCAGATCGCGCGCAGGCTCGCGATAGCGGACGATCTCATGGTGCCGAATGAGATTATAGCAATCGAGATGGTCGACCAGGTTCTGATAGTCATCGGGGATCACGATCTTCATTGGATTTTCCGAGCCCGCTCTTCGGTCCATGATAGTAATTTTTAGCTGGCTGGTGTGCCGAGACTTAATCTGTATTGCTTAGCCGAAGGAATCGCCTAGCGCCAGGATTGACATGATAGCGCTGGTACGTTTCGCCCTGGCGGCGATATGCAAAGCTGACGGCGGCGTATTGACGTACTGGTGTGCAGTCGAGTTTGGCACAAGACAATAGCGAGACGTAGGGAATCCGCGCTTGATAAGGGGAGATCGTAAGTTCAATCCTTACCGGTAGCACCAGTTCTTTCGTGAGATACCAAAGCGGTCTCGGCCATTCGACTACGATCCTCTCTGTAATCCAGCCTCTCGGTCAGGGGAGTTTTGGCTGAGTGACGGATTGGTATTTCGATCACGGAGCGCGATCTGCCGTGTCTTGACGAGCACGCAGCGGCCGAGTTTGACGCAAGGCGGATCGAGGGCCCCACCGGAGTAATGTCCTCTACCACCCGATTACGCTAAAAAGGGCGTGCGCCGAGAGAAGCTGATTCAATCGGCATCTTCCGATCCATCATTAATCCGGCTCTGATCAACCGCTCGCAAGGGCGCGCTGCTCAATCTTGAACGGCATCGCGCGCTGGGGCTTCTCGGGTTCGGTCGTCGTGGCCGCCGATAGCCAAACGGAGAACACCGATGCTGTGGACAGCGTGGCCTCGATTTGACCCAGTATCCCGTCCTCGTCGTCGGTGAGGTCGCGCGCCAGCGGAAAACCCCAGCGCAAGACGGGAAGCTCGCGGGCGAGGAGCCGATCAACGACGCGCGCCGCGAAATCGTCGTCGTAATCATCTAACAGGTGCAGCTGGCACGCGTGCTCGAGCAGATCGACATCGACGACACCAACCCCCTCGGCGCGCAGGTGCTCGAGCGCATTCCGCAGATCCGACCACGCGCCGGCAGCACAGGCCGCATAGGCCAGGCCCAGCTGCAGCACCCAGCTTTCGTCGGCGGGCCACTCAGCGCCGCACAGCACGTGCAGGCGCTGCGGGGAAATAGCGTCGAGCCGTCCGGCAGAAATGATCAGGTCCCATTCGGGCCGTGGAGAAAAGTCGCACGGCTCAACCCTCGGCGATGGCCCGGCGAGGTCGACAAGCAGGGTCAGGGGCAGTGACAGGGTGGGCGGGAGCAGGAAGTTGATCTGGTATGCGTCGACGACCGCCGCTCCTGTGCCGGGCGCGATGGTCACGGTAGTGGCCCTGAAAGCTCCTTCGATGATTTCGGTTTCGAACCTGGTCCACGTACCGTCGGACCAGGTCGGTTCGGCATAATGGTACGCCAACTGCAGGCCACCGATGCTGCCCTTGACGTATATCGCGCGAGGTTTCAGTTCACGTGGGAATTCATTGCGCAGCGGCGGCAATCCGACACTCTCCGGCACTGTGACTAGAGCGTGTCCCGTCGCCGGGACATCGACGAATTCTATCCAGCTGCCCCACGGCAGATCGATCCGGACGCGATTGGTCCCGGGCTCCACGTGTACCGCCCGCAGATCCTCCAGCGCAGCGGCGGAGTAGTCGCCGGGTTGGTTCCACAACGAGCCGCGATTGGTCGCGCCCGGCCGCTCGATGGCGATGAGAGGCGCCTCATCCAGGAATCCGGCGACACGGCGGGCCCAGCCGGGTTCGAACTTGAATCGAAGGTTGGGACGGCTCTGCTCTTTGGTGCGGCGGGGAGGAGCGATCACGACATCGACTTTCTTTCTGGCGCGGATCGCACGCGCCCAGTCGATCGCGATTGTTCTGGTCGTCTCGTACTTTCCCTCGATAACATCGAAATCCGGCCCGTCTTCGTGGTGATTCATCCCGGCCGGCCGGCCGATGGTCTGCTCGAAATGGTCGTAGTCATCGGGCCGAAGATAGGTGTCCGCGGTGAGATGTCCGACCTTGACGTTGAACTTGGTCAACGCGTCGAGGTCATAAGGCGATGGCGGCGACGGGTTGCGCCGCAGCTTGAAGATCGCGTCGTGCTCCGCGGCGTCGGCAGAGAAGTCCGGCGGCGCCTCCTCGACCTCCCACTCCGGCAGAGGTTTGCAGAGAAGGGTGACCCGCGCATGCTTCGGCACGCGGCAGGTGTCGGGCAGCGCCAGCGGAAGCGGGATGACCGGCAGGTCGTGATCGCGCGACGGCAGCCTGACGTGCAGATTAATGCGCTCCACCGCCGGCTTGGCCTCTTCCGGCCGAACGTCGATGGTCACCTGCGCCGTCGGCTCGGGCGCGAGCTCAAGGAGCGGTAGAAACTGCTGCTCTGCCGCGCCGTAATCCTTGATCCCCGGCGTTTGCCGTGCGCCGCCGGCGGCGGCGGCGACGGCGGCTTCCACCTTCGGCTTGACGAAATCGGTGAACAGAGCTCTCAGACTCAGACGGCGCGACCCGTCGCGCCAGCCGTAGACGATGCTGTTTTGGCGGAGATCTTGCGGCGTCAGCGCTCTCAACTGTGTCAGGTCGAGTTCGTCCAAAAGCTGGCGCATCATGGCACCGCGACCGCCGAGTTCGGTGGCGCGCTGCCCTTGGGCCGCGGCATAGCAGGCGATGAGGCCGTTGTCGGGTTTCGGCGTGAAGCCTTCGATCTTCGGCTTGCCGGGAGTGACAATGCTGCGCAGACTCTTGTCCATCGCGTAGTTCAGGCAGCCGTCGAAGAACAGGAACTGGCGCCGGAAACTCAGGCTGAGGAAGAAATCGATATAGAGTTCGATGTCCAGATTGGCGGCCCAATCGTTGGATTTGGCGTAATCCTGTGCCAAGAACACGCGGCGGCGATTGTCGGCGTCGTAGATGCCGTGTCCGGAGAGAAACACGAACAGCCGGTCTCCGTTTGCGACCTTGGCGATACTGTCGATCGACGACCAAATGGACTTTTCGCGCGCGTCGTCCGGCACGATGCCGAGGGCATTGATCGCCGCGTGACCGTCAGGCGACGCATTGACCAGGATGTTGGCTGCAGGAACGCCGAGGTTGCGCAGCCAGTTGACGGCGGCAACGGCGTCAGCGATCGAACCCTTCAGCCGGTTGACCCGGGCATCATCGTACCGGTCGACGGCGACGACGAGAGCCCATGTCTGCGCTGCATCCTCCATTCCCCTGGTTCTCCTACTTTGCCGGTGTCCAGAAGGTATCGATGATCTTGTACAGGCTATCTTGCCGCCAGTAGGCACTGTGGGATTCCGGAAATGGCACTTCCGAGCGCACCACCATATCGTGGATCCCGGACCGGCCCGCGAATACGCGCTCGGCACAGAACGACAGGACGTCGTTGGGATCGTAGATGTTGAGCCACGGCGTGAACGGCTGGACAGCGGCGCTTGGGGCATTCGGGCGCAAGCTTTCCAGGGCATCAATGAGATAGAGCAAGGGCGATTGCGACCCGACCGTCACGAGCAACTCCACCACCGGGGCCGCTTGCCGCGACAGCAGGTCGACCAGCATGATGCCGCCGAGGCTGTGCCCGAGCGCGAGCACGGGCTTCGGACATTGCGCAAGATCGTCGGCAATGCGCCGAAGGATGTCGCCACCTCGCCGTTGGTAGAGCAGGATATCGCCGATTGCCGGCAGGCTGTCCCCGGTGAGCCCGCTGCGACGCTCGCGAATGTACTTGGTCGCGCGCGGCTTCGCCCAATCGACGACCTTGGACTTGAGCCAGTCGCCGATGCTCCGCGTGCCGACGCCGGTCAGCCTGTCGGCGAGCTCCGTCACTAGAGCATCCCGCCGTTGCGCCTCATAGGCGAGCGCCGGTGCGGCGCCGGGCGGATCGGAGCGATGTGCAGACAAGACCGCGGCGACTAGCGAGCGCGCCATCGCTTCGTACAATTCCGGGTCATGGCCGTCGCCGAACGCGTCGGCTGCCCGACCGAACGACGCCCATGCATCGAGCGCCGCAATGGCGGCCACGAGTTCGGCCGGCTGGATTCCGGTCCCGGCGAGGTCGGGCAAATTGCTCTTGAGGCCGTCCAGGCGGGACCTGACCTCGACCGCGGGTGGATCCTGGCCAGGCAGTCCCGCGGTCGATTTGGAGGCGAATTTCGGGACGCTTGTGGCGGCGACGCGGAGCTCGAAATAGGGATCGTCGACAAGCTCCATCCATATTGCGGCGGCGATCTCTTCGGGCGACGGTTCTGCGCTGACGCTCCTGGTCGAGACGCCGAGCGGCAGCACATCCGCGAGCCGGTCCAACTTCACCCCCAGCGTGGTGCCCCAAGACGTTCCGCGTACGTCGTCAATCGCGAGACCATTACGGTTGGCGCCCTCGCGGATGAGGGCGAGGGTCGTCCGGTAGCCCTCGTCGCGAACACCAGTGCCATGGACGAAGAAGAGCGTGCCTGCCATCCGCCCCGCCTTGTGAATACAACCAATCCGCGAGCCTATATCAAACCATTGTGCCGAGGAAGTCTGCATAGAACGCTTACGCGGCGTAGCCGCCAATGAACGGAGGTGCGAAACAGTTTGCCGAATGGCCGCCCCTGATACTTCTCGCGCCTCTGGCAAAGGCCAGAAAGGGCCTCGCTCGTTGGCCCTGGGGCCGGCCATTCAAGAAGGGCTACGATGGTCGGAGCTGACGGCTCACGCCCTTCTGGAGATCGGCTTCGGCCGATTCTCGAATAATGATCCTCATACGCCATAGCGACGGCGCAGCTGTTCATTGAACTCGGAGAACGTGGGCGTCTTCGGATTTTTCTCAGCGAGCCGTCGGCGTACCTCAGTCGCCTGCTCTCTGCAGAGCCCCAGATCGCTCCTGCCTTGCTCTTCCGTCATCTCAGCGACATGCGCGAGATCAGCTTGTTGCTCCGCCGGTCAGGTCAGCACCCGATCGAGGATTTCTTTGACTCGGTCTCCAGTTAGGGTGCCATTCTAGCATAGCATCTTGGACGCGTTTGCGAACGGCCGGAACGTGGAACGAGCCGATCTCGGGTTCAATCCGTCAGCTCGGTAACACCCGGCATCACCAGGCGATCGACCGTCAACGCCGCATCGGCATTGCCCAGCGCGCGCTGGGCGTCGATGAGGTTCTGCAATTTGGCACGCGAGACTTTGCTGCTCGGCTCGAAATAAGCGATCCGGCGCAACAGGTCGTAGCTTGCCTCGGCGTCTTCCTGCCTGGCGCGTGCGGCGCTGACCAAAACCTCGATCGCCTCGCCGCGATGCGCGTCGTCGCCGAGCCAGGCGATGCTTTTGTCGGTCGCGGCAAGGAGCCGCTTGGCGAGCGGGACATTGGCCGCCGCCCAGGATTTGCGCACCACCATGCCGGTGAAGGGCAGATCTTTGACGTAATCGGCCGAGAAGCCGAGCGTCACATAGCCGGCGGCATTGGCCTGAAAGTTGAGCGGCGGCAGCACGAAGGCGGCGTCGGCGACGCCGGCTTTGAGCGCGGCAAGGCGCGCCGCGGCGACGCCGCCGACCAGTTCGTCGTAGTCGGCGCGCTGCAAGCCGTTGGCCGCCGCCATCCGCTCGAAATAGACCGTGGTGATATCATTGGCCTGGCCGACCGAAATCGTCTTGCCCTTGAGATCGGCGATGGTTTTCAACTCGGGCTTGGCGATCAACGCATAAGGCGCGGTATTGCCGATGATGCGCACGATGGCGAGCGGCGCGCCTTTGTCGATGGCGTGGATGGCATTGTCGTTGCCGATGCTCAGCGCCACGTCGAAGGCGCCGCCGGTGAGCTGCTGGGCGACCGCGGCGCCGCTTTGCGCGAAGTTGATCTCGACGTCGAGATCTTCGCCGGCGAAAAACCCCTTGCGCGCCGCGACGTAGAACGGCCATAGCGGCGCCTGGCCGCCCAGCGTGCCGCCGACGATTTTGTCCGCGGCGCGGGCCGGCCGCCCGAATGGCGCCGTGCCGATGAGGCCGAGAATAACGCGTCGCGAAATTTTCATGCGAACCCCGGCCCCGACTATAGCCGGGATTGTCATCGCTTGGTGATTTTATGGCTTGGTGATTTTGAACGAATTGAAAAAATCGTCCCGCACCGCCGCGGCCTGGGCGCGCGCGGTTTCGGGAAACTGGATGACCTGCATGTATTGCGTCTTGTCGGCGCGGACCACATGGAAGAAATAGCCGCCCGAGGCATCGGCCAGCGCGAACGACAGTATCTCCGTGCCGTCTTTGCTCTCGCGATGAACGTCGGACACCGCGGCGCCCGGCCGCTGCTTCATGGCTTCCATGAAGTCCTCCATGGGCCGCGGCTCCAGCCCCAGCATCGGCGTTTCCGTCGCCGAGAATCTGACGTTGTCGATGTTCAGTCCCGTCAGCATGCGCACGATGGCCGGCGGCGCCGGAGGGTCTTGCGTCTTCAATTCGACGTCGCTGAAGGTGACGGGGAAGCGGATCGAGAATGTGCCGTTGGTCGGCGTGGCCACGCCCGCCGGGACGTCTTTGCGATAGACGGTTTGGGCGTGGCCGGGCGCGGGCGCGGCCAGGAGGAGAGCGAGGGCAAAAGCGGCGCATAGGCGAAATGGCATGATGGGGAGTCCTCTTTTGTGCCCGGCTATCGACTATAATACGCGGCGGAACCTGGTTCGACGTGTCCGCCTTGACACCGCCCGATGCCATAACGCAAGTGCCCGGCAGGGGAGGCAAGGATGGCAATGCCGGCCTCTGAGCAATGCCTCGCCGTCTTCTGCGTGCTGCTTGCGCTCGGTACCAGCGAGGCGGCGGCGCAGGCCAATTGCGCCGCGATGCGCAAGATCGATATCGGCATTTCCGTCGCGCCGCCGAACGTTGTTCATACCTCGCCTTATGTGGCGCTGGAGCTCGGCTACTTCAGCAAGCATTGCATCGACGCCCATATCGTCCAGTTCGACGGCGCTGAATCGCCTGCGGCGCGGGCGGCCGCGGCGCAAGGAACCGCGCTGGTCTCGACCAATGCGGTGGAAGTCGGCCGCGGCATCAGGGTCCAGCAGGTTTGGGGCTTGGCGTCGCGTTTGCCGCAGGCCTACGTGGTGGCCGAAAGCATCAAGACCGCGGCGGATCTCAAAGGCAAGCGACTGAGCGCGACCGGTGGCGGCATCGGCGGCCTCAATTGGTTGCTGAGCCGCGAGGTGCTGAAAACCGCGGGGCTCACGACCAACGACGCGCAGTTCATTCCCTCGTCAACCGCGGCACGGCTGCCGGCTTTGCTCGCCGGGCAACTCGACGGCGTCGCGCTGCATCCGGAGGATGTTTATCTGGCGCAGAAGGAGAAGCCCGGGCTGCATGTCTTGGTTCAACTCGTCGATCTGTTGCCGGATTACATGTTCAATGCCTATGGCGCCGCGACCGACTGGATCGCGCGCGATCATGCGTTGATGGTCGACACCGTCGCCGCCATGATCGAAGCCAACCGCACCATCTATCGCGACCAAGCCAGGGTGGTGCCGATCATGATGAAGGCCACCGGCAAGCCCAAGGAGGCCGTGGAACATGCCTGGGAGGTCGAGACCCAGCATTGCGTCTGGTCGGTGAACGAGGGCTTTTCCGCCAAGCGCACGCAATGGACCATCGATAACGCCGTCGCCAACGGCTATATCGATCAGACCAAGAAGCCGACCGTCGACCGGGTGGTCAACATGCAGATCGCCAACGAGGCGGTCGCTGCCGCCGGTGGGCGCGTGATCATTGGCGGGTGTACGGAGTAAGAGTGGCGATCAGATGGAAATATGATGTGTAAGGGGCAACGAAATTGAGGTATATTTGAAAGTATGGGAGAGATACTTGTGACTAAACTTGTTGAACAGGCCGTTGCTGCCATAAGCCAGCTGCCTCCAGAGACGCAGGACGACCTTGCCCGACTGATGCTTGCGCTCGCGGAAGGCGCACCGATGCCGTTGACACCGGATGAAGCGGCGGCCATCGCCGAAGCTGAAGCTGAGATCGCGAGCGGTAAACGCGTGCCGCCGGAAACCATCCAGGCGTTTTGGCGCTCGCATGGGCTATGAACGTCGTCTATGCGCCTCGTGCGTTACGTGATCTCGAAAGCATCGCTGCTTATCTCGGCGAACGTAATCCTACAGGCGCGATTAACGTACTCGGCGCCATCAAATCCTCTGTCGACACCCTGAGTTTCTTTCCGCAGATCGGCCGACTGGTGGACAATGCTGGACATCGTCGCGTGCCGGTCCTGCGTTATCCCTACCTCGTCTTCTATCGCGTCGCAGGGGATGAACTTTTGATATTGCATATCCGGCACACGTCGCGCCGCCCGATCGATCCTGCAACAGAGCTTTGAACCGATCGCCGCTCGTTTCCGATTTCTCTTGCATCCACTCCGCTATAGGATGCCCCTCTCGATCGGCCAACAAGATGTAACGCCCGAGGACTACTCATGAACATCAGACCGCCGCGGATCGGACCGCAGCCGTGGGACGTGGTGCGCGGAAAACTCGATCAGTCGCTGCCGTTCGCCAATATGCGCGACACGCCATATTACCGCGACGCGGTGTGGGAGCAGTTCTCGAAAGCCGAATACGACCGCCGATACGCGGCGTTGCGGGCGAAGATGCGCGAGCACAAGCTCGATGCGCTGATCGTGCCCGGCGGGCCGAGCCACTGGAGTTTTGGCGGCGGCATGCTGTGGCTGACCGGCCATTGGGAATGGCATGCGCTGGCGAGCTATGTGCTGGTGCCGCGCGAAGGCGAGCCGACCATGATCTATTCCATGGGCGGCACCCACGCCGAGGCGGTGCGTCGGCAGGTCGAGATCGCCGTCAAGGACGTGCGCCACAGCCGCAGCGGCCGCTACGCCGACATCATGGTGGAGCGCATTCGCGAATTGAAACTCGAGCGCGGCCGCATCGGCCTGATGGAAATCGATCCGCGCCATGCCGACTACATGCCGGTGAACCAATACAACGTGTTGCGCGACAACCTGCCCGACGCCGAGCTCATTTTCACCAAAGGTTTTCTGCACGAGCTGCTCTCCGTGCACAGCGCCGAGGAGCTCGACTGCGTGCGCAAGGCCGGCGTGCTGTGCAAGAACGCCATGGACGCCATGGTGGCCCGCGCCCGTCCCGGGGTGAAGGAATACGAGCTGCGGGCCGCCGCCGGTTCCGCCATCCTCGAAGGCGGCGGCGACATCGATTTTTTGATCATCGGCTCGACGCCGATGGCGAACCCGGCGCAGATCTTTGGCAATCCGCGGCCGTCCGGCCGCGTGTTGCAGAAGGGCGACATCATCAATATGGAGCTCGCCGCCGGCTATCGCGGCTATACCGCGCAGATCGGCTCGCCGATTTGCGTCGGCGAGCCGACCGAGATGGTGAAGAAATTCTGGAACGACATCACGCTGCCCGGCTACAAGAAAATCATCGCCGAGATCGCGCCGGGGAGACCTGCGGAGAACATGCGGCTCGCCAGCAAATTCTTCCGCGACAACGGCTACCAGTCACGGCCGACGCAATGCCACGGCATCGATCTGGTCACCGACGGCCCGCATGTTGTGGCGGAGCATGTCTCGGCGGAGAAATTCGAGGAAATTCTGAAAGCCGGCATGGTGATCATGGCCGAGCCCAATCCGATCACGCCGGACGGGCTGTTCGGGATTTTTCTCGGGCATACGTTTATCGTGACGGAAAGCGGTCACGAGGTGGTCGACGACTTTCCGTTGGAGATCGCGGTGGCGAAGGGGTGATCGTCATTCCGGGGCCGAGCGAAGCGAGGAACCCGGAATCCATAACCCCAGCGCTGGGGGTATGGATTCCGGACTCGCCGCTTCGCGGCGATCCGGAATGACGCGGATTTACCGCGGCATCAGAAACTTGAAATCGCAGCCTTCGTCGGCGCCGAGAATTTGCTCTGCGAACAGTTTTGCATAGCCGCGTTGCGGCGCTTCCGCCGGCGGCGGCATCGCGGCGGCGCGCTTTTTCAGTTCGGCGTCGTCGACCAGGAGCGCGATGCGACGCTCTTTCACCGACAGCCGGATGCGATCGCCATTGCGCACCAGCCCGAGCGGGCCGCCGGAGGCGGCGTCGGGGGTGATGTGCAGCACGATGGTGCCAAAGGCGGTGCCGCTCATGCGCGCGTCGGAAATCCGCACCATGTCCTTGACGCCGCGCTGCGCCAGCTTTTTCGGGATCGGCAGGTAGCCGGCTTCCGGCATGCATTCCGGCGCGTGCGGGCCGGCGTTCTGCAGCACCATGATGTCCTGTGGCTCAACATCGAGCGCCGGATCGTCGATCCGGGCGGCCAGATCGGCCAGCGACGAGAACACCACCGCGCGGCCTTCGTGCTCGAACAATTTGGTATCGGCCGCCGAGCGTTTGAGGATGGCGCCCTGCGGCGCCAGGTTGCCGAACAGCGCGACCAGGCCGCCGGTCGGCTCCAGCGGCTTTTTGGCCTCGGCGATGATCGAGCGATCGATGTAGCTGTCGGCATCGCCTTCAAGGCGTTCGCCCAGCGTTTCTCCGGTCACCGTCATGCAGTCGAGATGCAACAGCGGCTTGAGCTCGCGCAGCAGCGCGCCCATGCCGCCAGCCGCGCAAAAGTCTTCCATATAGCCGTTGCCGACCGGCTTGAGATTGACCAGCACGGGCGTCGAGTCCGACAGCGTATTGAGATGATCGAGCGAGATTTTTATGCCGGCGCGGCCGGCGATCGCGGTCAAATGAATGATGGCGTTGGTCGAGCCGCCGAGCGCGAGCAATACGCGCAAAGCGTTCTCGACCGACTTCGCGTTGATCAGTTGCGATGGCTTAAGCTTTGAGCCGATCAGCTTGACCGCCGCGGCGCCGGTTGCCTCCGCGGCGCGCAGCCGGTCGGCGTGCACCGCCGGGATCGCCGCGGTGCCGGGCAGGCAGAGGCCGAGTGCTTCGGTGAGGCAGGCCATGGTCGAAGCTGTGCCCATCACCGCGCAGGTGCCGGCGGTCACGGCGAGCTGGCCTTCGACCTCGGAGATTTCATCGGCATCGACGTCGCCCGCGCGATAGCGCGCCCAGAAGCGGCGGCAATCGGTGCAGGCGCCGAGCCGCTCGCCGCGATGGCGGCCGGTCATCATCGGGCCGCCGATCAGCGCGATGGCAGGAAGGTCGGCGGACACCGCGCCCATCAGCTGCGCCGGCACGGTCTTGTCGCAGCCGCCCATCAGCACCACCGCATCCATCGGTTGCGCGCGGATCATTTCCTCGGTGTCGATGGCCATCAGGTTGCGGTATTTGAGGCTGGTCGGCGTGAGGAACACTTCGCCCAGCGAAATGGTCGGGAATTCCAGCGGCAGCGCGCCGGCCGCGAGCACGCCACGTTTCACCGCTGCCAACAGCTCGGGGAAATGGCGGTGGCAATTATTGAAGTCGGAACCCGTGTAAGCGATGCCGATCACCGGCTTGTCGAGCATCGCGCGCGAATAGCCCATGGACTGTGCGAACGAGCGGCGCATGTAACGGGAGAAATCGCGGTCGCCATAATTGGTGAGGCCTTGGTCTAAACCGACGGTGGGTTCTGCCATCTCTTGGTCAAATCCTGGATGAGGCCGCGCAGGGCTTGCGGGTCGTGGTCAACGAATATGCGTAATTTCGCTGCGGTTCTCCAGGATTTTTCCGGAATTGCCGCGGCCGGCCGTATTGATCCGGATCAAGGCCGCGGCAACCAATCCCCCGTATAGAGCCTCGACAAGGGCCCTAGAACGCTTCTAGAAATACCCTGGTCGAGTTCCAAAGAGGCCCGGCCGGACCGGACACTATCCCTATGCATGATCGTCGGAATTCCCGCGTCAATTATCACGCCTTTTTCGCCGACGCGCTCGGCCGGCTGCACAATGAGCGGCGCTACCGCGTCTTTGCCGACCTGGAGCGCATTGCCGGCCGCTTTCCGCACGCCATCTGGCATTCGCCGG
>Ga0210405_10001915_pt1 | contig 22427 bp, 28 predicted proteins | sample IncBWH11MmetaG_FD_155492 | JGI IMG/M metagenome (GOLD analysis project Ga0210405, IMG submission 155492) | Forest soil microbial communities from Barre Woods Harvard Forest LTER site, Petersham, Massachusetts, United States - Inc-BW-H-11-M | ecosystem: Environmental > Terrestrial > Soil >... | reverse complement strand
CGGGCCGCGGTGCTGCAAATGCTCCGGCAAGTCGGCAAGATCGATGAAATCCCCGGTCGCGGTAATGGCCGCGGTGGCGATTACGTTTTCCAGTTCGCACACGGTTCCCGGCCACGCATGTTGCAGCAATAAGGTCTGCGCCCGCCGCGTCAACCCCGAGATACCCTTACCAGCAGGACCGAGTTTTCGGTCAGCGTCTGCTTAATCGACACCTCCTTGCCGGACCTCATTCCACTCCAGCTCGCACCTCTCCACAAAAAAAGTCTTCGTCCGGTCCCAGCCAGACACTTCCACGTCGTACAGGCATGTAACAGGAAAGGGTCGTTCCGAAGCATGCAAAGCCTCCGCAGTAAGGAAATGCAGGCCAAGAACCAACTCGTCATTCTTCGTAACGTAGTGGAAATGAAACGGTTGTCCTGATTCAAGTGACGGAAGGGCCCCGGGGCAATGTTCGCCAGAGTGACACACCGCCCTTGCACTGTTCGGATACGAAACACTAGATATTGCCTGGAAGAAGCAGTCTGCTCACAAAAATGTTTATCGGGTCATAGATGTACCGAAACACGAGAATACCCACCAGCAGCCCCGCCATCGCCAGGCTGTTCCCGCGCAGCCAGTCCAGGTAGCGCTGGGCTGTCTTCTCGCTCATGAACAGCAGGATCACCGTGCTGCCATCCAGCGGCGCCACCGGCAACAGGTTGAACGTGCCCAGCAGCAGGTTCAGCGAGAAGAAAATCAGCAAGGTGGTGCTCGCGAAATCCCGATGGCCCGTAAGGGGGTCGGGATGAAACCATCCCTGTGCCGCCCCCAATTGCAGCCCGGCCACGGCGATCAGCATTAACAAATAATTTGCGGTAGGCCCGGCAAGCGCCATCCATCCCGAGCGCCTCGGATGCCGCCGCTCCCATAGCGGGTCGAACGGCGCGCTCGCCCATCCGAACATTCTGCCCATGAACAAATACGAAATAATCGGTATCAAAACCATTCCCCATGGCTCGCGGCGCATGTGCGGTACGGGATTCAGCGACACTTGCCCGCCGAGCGCGGCCGTTTGGTCGCCACCCATCTGGGCCACCAATGCGTGCGCCGCTTCGTGGCAGGTCGTCGAGAAAAGAAACGCCACGTACCAGATAAATCCGTAAACGAGAAGATCGGGAGTGAGGTCCGGCAAGTGATTGGCCCTTTCGTCTGCTCAGCCCAAGCAGACTAGAGGTTGTCACCCCGCTTTGCAAGCCGCCCCAGCTTCCTTGCAGTTGACGCGAGGAAATGCGCGCGATTTCTCGCGTCAGTGGTAGACTCCAGCCATGGCCACCAAAGCAAAGAAAAAGAAGAAACCCAGCAAACCCAGGAAAGCCCACAGCCGGAAGCCGGCACCCAAGAAGAGCGCGGGGAAGAAAACGGCGCCCGCCCGGAATGCCAAACCACTCAAGAAGGCCGCACCAAAAAAGAAGAAGGCCCTCAAGAAAAGCAAGTCTCGCGGCAAGAGCCAGGGTGTGGACGCGGTCGTGTTCGAGCCCAAGGGCTTGGGCTCGCGCTCCGGCGGCCAGTCCGGTGATTTGCAGGGCTTATCAAACCGCGAAGGCGCGGACTCCGAGAGCGTGGACGAATTGCTCGAAGAAGGGAATGCCTTCGAGGCCGAAGTCGTCAAGGGCATCGAGGATGTTCCGGATGCTGATGAGGGCGAGATAAGGACGCGCGAAGTCCCGGAGGACGACGTCCCGGACGAATATCTCGAAAAAGATCAGTGAGAGCGCGCCGATCTCACAAGATATAGCCTGACACTAAGCTGATAAGCAGAAGGGATTCATTCCATCGATGAAGATTCACAGAACCGCGTTCCTGTTCGTGTCCGTCATGCTGCTATCCGTTGCGGTGCATTCCCAGAAAGACACACCCGCAACGGGTTCCACGTTGGTGTCCGCCAAGGCCTCTTTAGGCCGTTGGGACTTGACTCTGAAGGCGCCCGATCGCGAGTATCCATCGTGGCTCGAGCTGCGCGAGGAGAATGGACAGCTCAAGGCCCAAATGGTGGGCCGCTGGGGAAACGCACGCCCGCTTTCCAGTGCGGAGATCTCGAACGGCCGTCTGAAGTTTGTCTCTCCCAAGGAAGAGGAAGATAGCAAAGCTGATTTGGTATTCGAAGGTACGCTAGAAGGGAAGATTCTTTCAGGAACTGTGAATGGCCCGGACGGTAAAACGTGGCAATGGACCGGACAGAGAGCGCCCGCTCTGAAAAGAAACAGTCCGCCAAACTGGGCCTCGCCGATTCCGCTCTTCAACGGAACAGACTTGACGGGATGGCACGAAGACAAGCCCGGCGCAGTGCCCGCCTGGAAAGTCGAGAACGGGTTGCTCGTCACTCCGGGCAATGGTCCCGAACTGCTCAACAACTCCAAATTTGAAGATTTTAAGCTGCACGTCGAGTTCAACTGCGGCCCGGAGTCCAATAGCGGCGTCTATTTGCGCGGCCGCTACGAAGTGCAGATCGAAACCGACTCCGTCGCTGAACCGCCGAGTCACCACACCGGCGGCGTCTACGGTTTCCTCGCGCCCACTCCGGAACTTCCGCGCACCTCCAACCAGTGGCAGACCTACGACATCACGCTCATCGGCCGCATGGTCACCATCGTCCAGAACGGCAAGACGGTCATCGACAACAAGGAAATCCCCGGCATCACCGGCGGCGCTCTCGATAGCCACGAAGAATTGCCCGGCCCCATCTACCTCCAAGGCACGGAAAAAGGACACGTGATGTTTCGCAGCATCGTCCTCACCCCGGCGAGCAAATGAAACGTTCCTTTGGCTGGGGAACTTTCTCATTGCTATAGATGAAAGAAGTGGATTCCAGGGTTCGGTAGACTATTCTAGAATTCTCTGGACTTTTGCCCCTCCGCCACGTAAACTGCTTCTCGTAAGGGAACTCTCGATGCCGAAAACGCTCACTAAGAAGATCGGTCTGGAGATGGATGTGCATCTCTATAAGCAGCTCTCCGCGCTTGCCAAGGAGAACGGACAATCCCGCCGGTTTCTGCTCGAAAAAGCCCTTGAGCACTACATCCGTTTCGTGGTCCCATCTCAAAGTACCGTGCGTCCAGAAGTCATGAGCCATTTCCGCCGCTCCACCGATAAGAACCGTAAGCTCCATCAGCTCCTCGCAAAGTAATCTCGATGGCCGCGGAAGAGAACCTCTCGCCTCGCTTTGTCTACCTGACCGTGGCCGAAGCCATCGAGATGCAGCGCCAGCTCATCGATGAGTTTGGTGGCATCCACGGACTTCGCGACCGGGGTCTTCTCGAAGCAGCCATTTTCCGCCCACAGAATGGTTACTACGACGATCTCATCCATGAAGCGGCGGCGCTCATGGAGTCTCTTGCGAACAATCATGCTTTCCTCGATGGCAACAAGAGAATCAGTCTTGCCGCGACCGACACATTTCTCCGAATTAATGGTCATTACCTCGAGCTGGAGACTATCGCTGCTCACAAATTCATCACCGAATCCATCACCAAGAGAGAATTTCGCATACGCCAGATTAGGGAATGGCTCGCCGCCCACCTGCACGCACTCAAAGAAGACGAGAAAGCTCGCCCCTGAGCCAAGCATTCCCCAGAACAATCTTCAACCCGAGGCCTCTCCGATGATCGAGGAGCCAAGCTAACGCTGACGTATTCCCCTGTTCAAGATGTAAGATGTGCGCCGAGGGAACCAAATGCCGAGAATTTTGAGATTTGTGCTCGCCCTGGCGTTCAGCATAACTCTGCTTGTGGCGAGGCCTGTTGCTGGCCAAGAGCGCCCGATCGTTCTGAAAGCCGCGACTGTCCTTGACGGTAAGGGCCAAATTTTCCGGAACACCATCATCGTCGTCGAAGGCGGAAAAATCGCGCGCATCGGTGGCGACGCCCCTGCAACCGCGATCACCTACGATCTCACCAGTTTGACCGTTACACCGGGGTTGATTGACACGCACGCGCATATCTTCTGGCACTTTGATAACGGCCGTCTGGCCGGCAAAGCTGAGTCTCCCGTGCGCGCGATGCTCCACGCGGCGGACAACGCCGTTCTCACTCTCAACGCTGGATTCACCACGATCCAAAGCCCCGGCTCGTCTGAAGACAAAGATTTGCGCGACGCCATCGCCCGCGGAATCATCCCCGGCCCGCGTATCCTGACCTCGCTTGAAGCTCTCAGTGAAAAGAGCGGTCCGCCAGAAAAGTTGCGCGAACTGGTCCGCGAAAGAAAACAGCAAGGCGCCGACTTTATCAAACTCTTCGCTTCAAAAAGTATCCGCGAGGGCGGCGGGCAAACGATGACGGACGAGCAGTTACAAGCCGCGTGCGGCGAAGCCAAATCGCTCGGGCTGCGCACGATCGTTCACGCGCACTCTGCGGAATCGGCGAGAGCCGCAACGCTTGCGGGCTGCACGGCCATCGAGCACGGTGCCTACGTTACGGACGACGTCTTCGCGCTCATGGCCCAGCGTGGCACTTATTACGACCCGAACATCGGCCTCGTGCTGCAAAACTATCTGGAAAACAAAGAGAAATTTCTGGGTATCGGCAACTACAACGAACAAGGCTTCGCCTTCATGGAGAAGGGCATCGCCATCACGCTCGATACTTTCAAGAAAGCCCTCAAGCAAAAGGATCTAAAAATTGTTTACGGCACCGACGCTGTAGCTGGCGCGCACGGACGCAACTACGAGGAATTCATCGTGCGCGTGCGTGATGGCGGGCAAGATCCAATGGCCGCGATCATGTCGGCGACCAGTATTTCCGCCGAATCTCTCGGACTCAAAGATAAAATTGGCGCCATCGCTCCGGGCATGGACGCGGATATCATCGCCCTGGATGGCGACCCTCTTCGCGACGCCACTGCCGCTCGCCGCGTCCTCTTCGTCATGAAGAGTGGCAAAGTTTACGAAAACCTTGCCCCCGGAACAAAACCTCAATCCGCCCGATAGTTCCAACGCGCAGCTCCGCCCAATTGGCTTCGCGCCCCGAGCTTGAACTTCATCGAGCCGCGTCCCGCTTCCAGCACAGGCGTCCTAAGTGCCCGGAAACGCGACGCTTTGTCCCAGAATCGAACGGTCTGGCGTAAGCCTCATTCTTCTCGCCTTTCCATTACTCACTTGTTTTCAATAGTTTAGTAAGCCGAGCGCATGGTGCTCAGGGTGCGACTCAGCTCCCCGACATGAGCGCCGCAAGCCTAGCCTTAGACGCCTACAACTTGGAACCGCGAACCGCCGAGAGTCTCCGTGCCGCCAAGCGCAAGGTTTTGGCCAATGCGCGGATGGGCGATGGCGATGCTTTCGCCGAAATGGTCTTGCCGTATGGGCCGGGCCTTTACCGCCGCGCCCTCCGTCTGACCGGCAACCCCGCTGACGCGGAAGACGCACGCCAGGAAGCTCTTCTGAAAGCATTTTCCCGTCTCAACCAGTTTGCCGGGCAGCAAGACGACAGCAAGGATGACCTCCACGCCTGGGTTTCGCGGATCACGACCAACGCTTCGATCGACTTGATCCGGCAGCGCCGCGAAGGGAAGTACGTCTCTCTCGAAGAACCTGGAGTCGCCCCCGGGGACACCCTTGGCAACCGGCTCCCCGCGCGCGCCGACAATCCCGAAGAGCGCTATGCTCGCCGCGAGCAGCGTGTGATCCTCGCTGGCGCCATCGCACGACTTGCCCCGGATTTGCGACAAATCTGTCTGCTGCGAGATGTCCTGCAGTATTCGACTCACGAAGTGGCCGCGCGTTTGGGCATTTCGACGGTAGCCGTCCGCCTGCGCCTTTTCCGCGCACACCGAAGACTGCGCGACATTCTGCGCGACACCCTGCGGCAAAAGCAGCGCCGCTCCGCCTCCGGCGAGGCGCGGCTGCCCTCACCAAAATCGGTGAAGTCGGATCACGGCCATCGGTTTCTGCCCGTGAATGGCCAAGCCGAATACGCCTGCGGCGACTAGCGCATTGTGTGCGCCTGATTTTCCCCTGATCCAATATTCCCGCCCGCTAGACTACGTATCTGTCAACGCCTCTCATTCGCTGGCGCTGGCGAAGATAGAAGCAGCCTCTTGGGCCCACTAACAAAAGGATTCCCGCGTTCGTAGAAGCGAAAGAGGTGGTCCGCCGCTCGAGTAATGCCAATGCGCACGGTAGTCGCAACCGCCGCGTCTCCTGGCGTGTTCTGGTGTGCGGTCTTGGAAACCACCAACTCACCAAGCCATAGCGGCCCGCGCGAAAATAGATCGAGACTGTCAAGACTGCGCTCAATTCGCAGCGCCGCGGCCAGGCGCCCTGGGCCGCGCGTGAGATCAAGCCTCTCCGTGCTCTTGCGGTTGCGATGCATCAGTTCGATTCCTTCCAGCGGTTCCAGCGCGCGAATCAGAACGCCTCCGCCAACGCCCGCGCGCTCACTGGAAATATTCAGCATAAAGTGCATCCCGTAGTTGAAATAGACGTACACGTGGCCGTGGCGGAGAAAAAGTGAGCGATTCCGCGGCGTCGGACCCCGAAAATGATGTCCTGCGGGATCGCCAGGCGGATAGCCTTCCGTTTCCACAATCCGCCCGCTAACCCGTCCTTCTGGCAAATCGTGGACCATGACCTTGCCGATCAGAAACCTCGCGAGCTGCAGAGTGTCGCAGGGCAGTTCCTTTCGAGTGAGGCGGCGAAGTTTGAAGGGCGAGCGGTCCACGGCTTATGGCGAGCTTGCATCCGGAGGCTCGTTGTTGAAAAGCCGCGCGAGTTCCGCGTGGTCAATCACAACGGCGGGATCCATCTGAATGGCGTCATAGTATTTCTTCTGAAATGCGTCGCCCGATTCCGAAGGAGCAAACATCTTGCGCGCGAGCGAAATGGCGGTGCGAACGTCTTCCAGCGTAACAGGGTCTTCTCCCGCAAGAGTTTCATCCAGCCGAACGACAAACTCAGAGATATTGTGGAGCCACCCGAATTGCTGATGGTCAATGACCAGCCGGAAAAATTCCCCCACGGTTACTTTGCCGTTGGCGCGCTCGTATTCACGCCGCTCCATATCCAGCAGCGTTTTGTGAACCCGCAGCAGCGCCAGCCGGAGCGCGATCAGCTTTTCACGCGCGGGTGCGTCGTCGTCTTTTCTTGCGAGTGCTCTGGCGTCGGGGGGATTCATCTCATGTGCACAACTTTTATTGTCCGACAGTTTGCGGCCAATTTCCATCCAAGCGCGCCATGTCGGCCAGTGAATCCCATCGGCAGGGGCACGGTTCGCCGTGCCCTCTTTCTTCTGGAGGGTCACCTACCCGCGCAAAATGTTCATTCGTGATACCGTTTCTCCCCCGCGGGCAAAGCGATCGCCAGTCTATTCTGCGGTGGCGGCAGCGGGCAAGTCGCAAACGGCGTGTAAGCGCAAGGCGGATTCTCCAGCCGATTCAAATCGAGCCATAGTTCTCCCGGCTTATCGACGCCGTGGCTGGGCAAAACGGTGTAAAGAAATCGGCAAGCTTTGTAAGTCGTGGTCGCACTCGTGGTGTCCCGAAGAATAAAAAAAAGCTGAGTCGCGGCGGGATCTTCAAGAACCGGCTCCAACCGGTACGTTTTGCCTTCTAAAATAAATTCCGCGGCGCCCGGGACAGGCTGCGAATACGTCGTCCCCGCCAGCGTGGCCAGAGTGATGGACTTCGGCGGATTGTACGGAATCCATTTGGCCTTCACACGATATTTTGCGTCCGGCTCGTACCAATTCAATCCATGAAATCCGACGAGCGTCGGCGATTTCGAGTCTTTCACCCGTAGCGCATAGCGGTCTTCGCGCCGGATGACATACATGTTGAGCGTGCCGATCGTGATATGCGGTGCATTTCTGTCTTTGTCCGCTTCCACGGTCAGAAGTTGTTCCTTTGCGGGTGCATCGGCCACTCGCAAATCTGGCGGGAATCCGCCAGGCGGCGCGAGAAGCTGCACGTTATTGCCCTCGAGATGCAGAATACCGAAGTGCGCCGCGCTGTCCCCCTTAAGACGAATCTTGTTGTCGGCCGCAGTCCCGAAGGGATTGTCGCCGGGCTGCAGCCATTCGAGCCCGGTCAGAGAGAGCCAGCCCGCGGGCTTCAACAGATCATTGACATGCTGTGTGCGCCAAGCCGCGAGCTCATGTTCCCAGTTTCCCTCTTGAGCAAACGCCGGCGCCGCGAGAAGCGCGCAGACAATTCCTAAGAAGCGCAATTTGTAAGAAAGGCGATGAGGGTGCATGAGGAAATTATATCGCGGTCGAGCCGTGCGTCCACTCGTGCGATGGTCCGCTCGTGTCCAAAGTCGTCCAGCCCGCGATTTCGGTGCGGATATCCTCTTCACTTCTACTTCGCGTCATGAAAAATAATTCCCAACGTATATCTCGTCCCGCGATGCACCCGGCTGACCCCATGCTTCAAATTGACTCGATAATACCCGCGCGCCCCTTTCACCGGCCGGTATCGCGTAGTGAAAATGATCGCCTGCCCTTGATTCCCATGCACCACTTCCGCTTTCGATTGGGCCCGCGGCTGCTGCTCCACCAAAATAAACTCGCCGCCTTCCCAATCCCTTCCCGCCTGCCCTAGCAGAAAAACCATCTGCAAAGGAAAACGCACCTCTCCATAGAGATCCTGATGCAGGCAGTTATACCCGCCAGCTTCATAGTGCAGCATCAACGGCGTCGGGTTTTTCTGCCCAGCCTTATGGCAAATCTTCAAAAACGATCCGTACTCCAGCGGATATCGCACCGGCGCGCCGCGTTCGCTCAGCGCCTCGGCCCAACGATTCGCGACTCTCGCCAAATGTGGATACGCCGCCGTCCTAAGGCTCGCAACTACTTGCGGCAACGGATGCCCGAAATATTTGTAATCGCCAATTCCAAAACGATACCGCTCCATGAGGACGTGGCTGCGAAAATGTTTCTCGTCGTTGTAAAGCGCAACCAGTTCAGTGCATTCCGCCGCCGTGAGAAGTGGAGCCGTTACAGCGTACCCTCGCGTAGAGAGCGCCCCTTCCGCAGCCTCCCAATCCAATGCATCGATTCTCTCTTCAATCGCATTCGTACTTTCACTAGCTGGAAACAAAGCTGTCATATCAACCCTCTTCGCTGCGATGCTCTTTCCCTTGTAACCACGACAACTTATTGCAATTCCAGTATTTAGCGCTATCCGCTTTTCGCCATGAAATTATTTTCTGCGCTCAAAGCAAATTTTGCGGCATCCCCGGAACTAACCGTAGGCGGCAGCGGCCATCTAACTAAGTGAAAGATCAAGTCAAATCTATCCGGGGGCTGGAGCGCTCTTTTGCTCGCGCCCAGTGCCCGGGGAAAACAAAAGGGAGTTGTACATGAAAGCCGCAAAACTATTTACTCTGTTGGTTGGAAGTTCATTGTTGTTATCCGCCAGCGCCTTCGCAGGAACCTCTAACAAGAAGACGCTCCATCTCTACGAAAGCGTCACCATCGACGGCAAGCAATTGGCGCCGGGCGACTACAAGTTCTCATGGACCGGAACAGGTCCCGACGTAACGGTCGATATTCTCAAAGGCAAGGAAACCGTAGCCAGCGTTCCCGCACATATCGTCTCTGTGCCGGCTCCGAACAAACAAGATGGCTATTCGTCCGAGGCAGCAAAAGACGGCAGCCATTCACTCACGACGCTCTTCTTTAGCGGAGACAAGTTCGATCTCGAACTCGGCGATGCGTCTGCGAAGGCCACTCCAGCCGCCGCAACCACCGGCTCGAACTAACGAATCCCGCGCATTGCATTCGAAGAACCTGAAGATGCGAAAGGGGCCTGCATAGGCCCCTGCGCACCTTTTTCCGAAAACGAAATTAAGAAGGAAGTTTAGACTTGCGAGCCGGCAGCCACCGCGTCGTGCTGGCCATGCCCGTTCTGACCGCTGTGGAATTGCGCAGCCTCCGTCGAGCCGGCCAGCGCCGTCGTCGACGACGCACCGCCGGAAACCACTTGCGCAATTTCGTCGAAGTAACCCGTGCCCACAAAACGCTGATGCGTCACCGCGCGATAGCCAAGTTCTTGCGCGGCGAACTCTTCCTGCTGCAGCTTCGAATAAGCCGTCATGCCGGCTTGCACATAGCCGCGTGCCAGGTGAAACATCGACATATTCAGCGAATGGAATCCGGCCAGCGTGACGAACTGGAATTTGTAACCCATTTTTCCAAGCTCTTGCTGAAAATTCGCGATCGTCACGTCGTCCAGTTTCTTCTTCCAGTTGAACGACGGCGAACAGTTATAGGCCAGCAGCTTGGCCGGAAACTTGGCGTGAATCGCGTCCGCGAATTTCCGCGCCTCGCCAAGATCGGGAGTGGACGTCTCGCACCACAGCACGTCGGCGTAAGGCGCGTACGCAAGCCCGCGCGCAATCGCCGCTTCGATCCCGCCGCGAAACTGATAGAAGCCTTCCGGTGTACGCTCGCCGTAAATGAATTCGCGATCGCGCGCATCGGCATCCGAAAGAAGCAAGCCCGCCGAATTGGCGTCCGTGCGCGCGATTAAAATCGTCGGCACTCCGCAAACGTCGGCGGCGAGCCGCGCTGCCGTCAACTTCTCGATAAACTCCCGCGTCGGCACCACCACTTTCCCGCCCAGATGCCCGCATTTCTTCGCCGAAGAAAGCTGGTCCTCAAAGTGAACGCCCGCGGCGCCCGCTTCAATCATCGATTTCATCAGCTCGTAAGCATTCAGCGAGCCGCCGAAACCCGCTTCCGCATCCGCGACGATTGGCGCGAACCAGTACGTTCCGCTCGGCTTTCGTTCTGCGGATTCAATCTGGTCCGCGCGCAGCAGTGCGCGGTTGATGCGCTTCACGAGATTCGGCGCGGAATCGCACGGATACAAACTCTGGTCCGGATAAACGTCGCCCGCAGTGTTCCCGTCCGCCGCCACTTGCCATCCCGATCCGTAAATCGCCTTCAGCCCCGCTTGCACCATTTCTATCGCTTGATTGCCGGTGATCGCGCCCAGTGCTGGAACGTACGCGTCGCTGTGCATCAAATTCCACAACCGCTGTGCGCCGAGCCGCGCCAGCGTGTACTCGATCTGAATCGTCCCGCGCAGTCGAAGTACGTCATCGTACGAATACGGGCGCGTTATTCCAGTCCATCGGGGATTTGTATTCCAATCCGCGAGCGAATGAGCTGCGTGCGAATGATTTGTCTTTCCATTGGCCCCGTTCGTTCCGTTCGATGACATTTCGATCTCCTTGCAGAAAGTCTTGGCCCTAGATCCCTTGTCGCTGATGACCGATGAAATGCGCCGGTCTCTAAGCCGGATTAAATTCGTGCTGCCGGACCATTTCCTCGCTCAAGCTGCGCGCTTCACGCAGTGAAGTCGCAACTTTCGGATCGTTTGCGTTGGCCGGCTCGCCGAGCAGACGCTCCAGCTCTTCGTCAAAAAGCCGGCTGACGAATTCCGGCGTGTGCCGCACAGGCGCGCCGTTTTCGTCGAGAATCTCGATGCTGCTCGAATGATTCAAACGCTGCGCAATCATCAGACGATAGATTCGATCCGTCGCCAGATCTTCCATGTAGCCATCCAGCAGACTTGCGCCTTTCCCATTCAAAACGCCGTTGCGATAACGAATGACCGTGCGGACCGCCGCTCGCGTTCCGGCAAGCGTTCGCTTTCCCACGCCCGCCGGTATCGGCCGCAAATTCGGATGCGTGTCTTGATTTTGCGGGCGAGTGCTGAGCTGATTCGGGGCAGGGAACTGCGCAACGGCAATCGCGTTCTGGTCCGGATGGCCCGTCCACGCGCCATCCATCAATGAGTTCGATTCGTTCTTCTTATCTTCCGCCAGCACCTTCAAGGCCCGCGCATTGAGTTCCGCATCTTCGCGGCTTGGATATAGCGCGGTCATCCCGCCAATCGCGAGCAACCCGTGCTTGTGGCAAATCTCCGGCATCAAGTCGCGCAAATTTTGGAAAAAGGCCACATGGTGCGGAATCGTGTTGCGGTCCGGCAAAACCCACTCCGGATTTTCCAGATTGAAATGAATCAGGCTGGCCATGTAATCCCAACGCCCGAGATTCAAGCCCAGAATATGCTCGCGAAGATTCCATGCGAACTCTTCCATCTGATACGCCAGTGGATGCGATTCCACCAGCGCCATGCACTTGATCGCGCCAGCCGGAAGACCCTTCGCGCGAGCAATCATCTGGAAAAGATCGCGCCACCACAGCGCCTCATCGGCCGATTCGGACTTCGGAATGTAGAAGCACAACGGATGCCGCAGCGCGCTGAAGTCCACTTGATATGCGACCATTGCTACATCGAAGAGCGAAGCAGGCAGCAACTCGCCCGGTAGAACTCCCGCCTGGTGAATATGCAATCCGCGCGGCCGCGTGAAAATCACCGTGCTGCTCGGCAAAATCTCGACCGTCTTCTCCCGCTTGCGGTCGAAATACGTCAATCGTCCCCTAAGCGCCTCGAGAATATTGTGAATGCCGCGCGTCGTGTGTTCCCAGGTGTTGGCGTTCGAGTCTTCCAGATCGAGCATCACACCGGGCGCTCCGGAATTGAGCATTTTCACGACGAGATCGGCGTCATCCGCCGGACCCGTCATCTGGTTGCGCTGGTCAGCACACCACGCCGGTAGTTCGATGCTCCACGAATTCGTAGTCGCCACCGATGGCGGCAAGTAGTTCGGCAATTTGCCGGCATGCGCGTCCGCGAGAGCACGCTCGCGCCGCGCAACGAGTGCGCGCTGCCGCAGCGTAAGCGCCGCATGAAGCGGCGCCAGAAACTCCAGGAATCCAGCCGATAGATCGCCGGAAGCGTCGAAGTCTTGCGGTGCGGCGTTAACGGGCACGATGCGGTTCGCGAAGGGCAGCGGCGCCGTCGCCGGGTTCGCTTTTGCGGTTGCTGTCGCCATGTTTTTCTCAAACCTCCCGCGGGTTGAGTCGAACGGGATTGGGCCGCTCGTAAAGATGGGCAATTGAAAGGCCAATGGCCGCTTTCCCGCGTTTCGTAACTGCCATACCATCAAGCACATGGAAGGCATGCCGGGAACCGCGGAAACTCTGCGCACCCGAAGCGGCTGAAAACGACAGGAAATTACACACCTTGGACTTGTAATTTCCCACGCGCGTCTCGCTGTTCAATAGGTTGAACATGTGTTCAGGCGCCGGTCTTTTTTCTAACAAGCTCCCAAAACCCACGCAAGTCTTTGTTCAATATCCTGAACATATATTCTATACTTGGCAGAGAGTCGCTCGGAGGGAGCTAGGGAGTCATCCCATGGCAGCCATCGATTCCAGCCCGGCAACTGCCGTCGAACGCGCTCTCAACATTCTCGAAAACGTCGCCCACCGCCGCGAGGGTCTCACCAATTCCGAAATCAGCCGCAAACTAGCTATTCCCAAAAGCTCCGCGAGCTACATTCTGCGCACGCTCGAACGCCGCGGTTACCTCCGCCGCGACGCCGAAACCGGCCGCTACAAACTGGGCCTGAAAATTCTCAGTCTGGGGGGAGACGCGCAGGCAAATCTGGATATTGCGGACGTCGCTCTGCCTTTCATGCGCTCGCTCGTCGAACGCGTCCACTTGACGGCACACCTCGCCGTTCTGGATCAGGGCGAAGCGGTGTACATCGAAAAAGTCGAAGCGTCGGGATTCTTCAAAGTGAATACCTGGGTGGGACGCAGAATGTTTTTGCATTCCACGAGTGTGGGGAAAGCGTTGCTCGCCTGGGTGCCGAAACAAGAGATGGAAGCCATAATGCGCCAGCAGGGAATGAAAAAACGCACGCCGAAAACAATCACCACGGTGTCGCGCCTGCTGGCCGATCTCGAAACTGTGCGAGAGCAGGGTTATGCGGTCGACGACGAAGAAAACAGTCTTGGAGCGCGCTGCCTCGGAGCGCCGATTTTTGACGCCGCGGGAAACGTGTCAGCCGCGCTCGGTGTCAGCGGAACGCTGACGCAGGTCGATGAAGAATATCTTCCAAAGATTGTCGAAGCCTTAAAGGAAACCGCGCGGCGCATTTCCAGGCAGTTGATGAGAAGCGGCGCGGCAGGGGCGGCGTAGCGCGCCCTCACCTCTTGCCTGGAAATTACTTGCCGCCGCCCTCGACCTGCAAATTGTTCTTCACCGAAAAAATATTCGGCACGGAGTTGGCTCGAAGTCCAGCCAGATTCTTATCCGTTTCGTTGTCGACCATGCCTTCGAGTGTGACATTTCCATTCTTCACGATGATGTGGATGGAAGCTACCGCGGCAAAGCCGTAGCGGGATAGACTCGGCTCGCCGTAAATGGCGCGGTACAGCGCCCGGCGCAGCTGGTCATCCATCGGAGAAGGCGGAAGGACTTCAATGTTGCTGACGACCGAGCTGACGCCCGCGACGCTCTTCACTGCTGCTTCCGCATCCGATTTGATGCTCGGACGAACTACTTGACCTTCCAGGATGACTTTGTCGCCTTCCACCCGGTAGGCCAGATTGTCGAAGACCGAGTAGTAAGGCAGCATGACGAGCACGTGGCGCACTTCTTTTTTCAGTTCCTGTTGCGACTTGGGCTCGTTCTGGTTCTTGGGTTGATACGGCGACGACGCCGGAGCGCTAGGTCCGACTCCCAGTTGGGCCGCCATCAGCACCGCTACGAGCAGGGTCCGAAATTCTCTTCTCATATTCACCTCCTTGGAAGAGCTTGAACCACCTCCTATGGTTAGATTCAAGAGGCACCAGTTTAGGTGCGAACCGATTTGACTGTATGCGGATGTTAGCATACAAAATTGAGCCTGATCTTTGGAAACGGCCGGGCATTCAGGAATTCCTCACGGGCGAAGATGTTGGCCAGCGGCGATTGCTGGAAAGAGAGTGTGGGAGTGTTCATCATCGGACATCGAGGGGCCTCCGGACATGCACCTGAGAATACTCTGGCCGCTTTCAAGAAAGCGGTTGCGTTGGGTGCGACCTTTATCGAAACGGATTTGCAGCTCTCGCGCGATGCGCGGTTTGTCGCCATCCATGATGACACTTTGGACCGCACCACCAATGGACAGGGCAAAGTGCACGATCAAACGCTGGCCGCGCTGCGCAAGCTGGACTCGGGTTCGTGGTTCGGAAGCGAATATGCCGGAGAGCGCATTCCAACTCTCGAGGAAATTCTGGAATTTTCAAAAAAGAACGACATCGTATTTTATTTGGAGCTGAAACCCAGTGGCTCATGGGGCGGGGAGCATGCGTTGATTGGCGCTCTGCGCGAGTCTGGAGAAGCCGCTCGCGTGGTTGTGATTTCGTTTGATCCTTCGATTCTGGCCGGTTTGCGCAAGATTGAGCCGACGCTGATGACCGGAGTGTTGTATGACGGGCAGATCGCGGGTCCTCTGCAAGCAGCTGTGGACGTAGGCGCACGGCAATTGGTCGTGCGCGGAGATTTGGTGACGCCGGCGATGATCGTGGAAGCGCGCAAACATGATTTGCAAGTGGTGTGCTGGACGGTCAATCATCCCGCGCATATCCGGCTGCTCATGGCAGCCGGTGTGGATGGAATCATGAGCGACTATCCGGACCGGTTGGTCGCTGCGCTAAAGAAGGACGGCGAGAAGAGTTAGCGCCCTGCAGTCAGATATTCTTGAAGAGCAGCGAATTGCGCGACGGTGAGTTGCTCGGCGCGGGCGTCGAGTCGCAGGGCTTGCGCGGCAAGTGCTTCGCGAACAACTTCTGGCTTCGCCAACGTCCGCAGATTGTTCACCAGCGTCTTGCGCTTTTGAGCGAAACTCAATTTCACGAAATCCAGGAAAGAAAGTTCGTCAGGGATCGCCAATTTTGCGCGGTCACCGGGCAGACGCAGCGTCACCAGCGCTGAGCCAACTTCCGGCGGCGGGCTGAAGGCCACGTGCGGAATGCGCAGGACAAATTCCGGACGCGTGTAAAGCTGGGTGACGACGGAGAGATACCCGTATTGTTTCGTCTTCGGCTTCGCAGTGAGACGAAGAGCGACTTCTTCCTGGATCACGATGTGAATCTCGTCGATCAAATCCGCGAACGTAAAAAAATGATGAAGAATCGGCGACGTGATGTAGTACGGCAAATTGCCATAGAGGCGGATGCGTCGGCCGGCAGCGATCCCCGCGAGATCAGTCTCAAGAACATCGCCGGGGACAACGGTGAGATTCGGGAATTTTTTCGCAAACCGCTGGAGGCGTGCGATGAGCAGCGCGTCTAACTCAATCGCATAAACGGCGGCGCCGGTGGAAGAGAGATGTTCGGTCATTTCACCGTGACCCGCGCCGACTTCAATCCAGCAATAGGCTGCGTCTTGGGCCGGCGCCGAATCTGCCGAGGGTGGGCGCAAAGTTGAGTGCGGCGAAACACCGATGGCTCGCGCGATTTGTTCGCGCCAGTCCACGTCCGCAAGAAAGTGTTGGCCAAGCCGTTGACGAGCCATGCGCCGAGAGTGTAGCAGGAAGCGCGCTGCGCGGTTCCAACCGGGTGGTTCCGTCTTGACGGCGAGAAAGGGGTCCAGTAGCGTAAAATGGATGTGCACCGCGCGACCGATCCCGTGAATGCGCCGAAGAGACGAAAGACGCGAAGAGCATCCAGCGAAGCGAGTAAAGAGAAGAAATTGAGAATTCTTTTTGTAGCATCGGAAGGGCTGCCGTTCTCGAAAACCGGCGGCCTTGCGGACGTGGTCGAGGCGCTGCCGAAGGCGTTGGTAGCGCAGGGCCACGAGGTGGCTGTCGTTTTGCCACGCTACCACGGCACCAAGGCCGCTGCCGTGGTGCTGCCGAGCCTTACCATTCCAATGGCGAATCGTCTGCGGTTTCCCGCCGTGTTGGATGGCACGGTGATTTCCGGAGTCCGGTATTTTTTTGTCGATGATCCAGCGTATTTCGATCGAGACGGTTTTTACGGCAACAGCACCGGAGATTTTCCAGACAATGCGGAGCGCTTCAGCGAATTCTGCCGCGCGGCCATCGAAATCGTGAAGCATGTTTGGCCGGCCGATGTGATTCATTGCCACGACTGGCAGACCGCGCTGGTGCCGGTTCTGTTGCGCAGTTCGTACGGCGATGATCCGATGGTCAAGGACATTCCCGTGGTGTTCACGATTCACAACATGGGCTATCACGGACTTTTCAAAACCGACGTTCTCGAGCGCGCCGGCATTCCGCTCCCCTTGTACAATCCGCGCGGGCTGGAGTTTTACGGCAGCGTGAATTTCCTGAAGGGCGGGCTCGTCTATTCGGATTATCTTACGACCGTCAGCAAAAGATACGCTCAGGAGATTCAAACGCCCGAATTTGGATACGGACTGGATGGCGTGGTGCGAACCCGCGCCGACCGGATGACCGGCATTTTGAACGGCGTTGATTACTCGGCGTGGAGCCCGGACAAAGACAAACTGATCCCCATGAAATATTCCGCGAAGGACATGAGCGGAAAGCAAGTGTGCAAGCAAGCGTTGCTGGAACTGTTCGGCGTTTCGCTGGAGCACGCGGGCCGTCCGGTGATTGGAATCGTGTCGCGATTTGCGGATCAAAAAGGTTTCGACTTGATCGCGGAGAAAGCATTCGAGCTGATGAAAGAAGATTTATCGCTGGTGGTGCTGGGGTCCGGCGATCGCAAGTACGAAGAACTTTTTCAAGCAATGGCCAATACATTTCCGGGCCGCGTCGGCGTAAAAATCGTTTACGACAACGAGATTGCGCATAAAATTGAGGCCGGTGCGGACATGTTTCTGATGCCTTCGCGGTATGAGCCTTGCGGCTTGAATCAGATCTACAGCTTGAAGTATGGTACGGTGCCGATTGTGCGAGCCACGGGCGGATTGGACGATACCGTCGAGCCGTTCGATCTGGAGCATGGCACGGGGACGGGCTTCAAGTTCGCGGAATATTCCGGCGCCGCGATGATGTTTGCGATACGCCAGGCTTTGCATCATTCGACCGACGAACGCATCTGGCGGCGCATTCAATTGAACGGAATGGCCAAGGATTTTTCCTGGAAGGCCCCGGCCGCGGAGTATACCAAAGTATACCAAACGGCGCTGACCCTTCGAGGCCGAGGGCAAGCGGGACGAAACCAAATGTCTGTTACAACATCTAACTGAACTGACGAGGGAGATCAAACAGCGGCCTAGCGGCAAGCTGTTGAGGACAAACAACATGGCTGAAAACATCCAAGCAGCGACCATCCTGGCAGTGACGGACGGAAATTTTGAAGCAGAAGTGCTAACCGCGAGCAGCAGTCAGCCCGTGTTGGTGGACTTCTGGGCCGAGTGGTGCCGTCCTTGCCACATGCTGGCGCCAACGGTAGCCGAGATTGCGCATGATTACGCGGGCAAACTAAAGGTGATGAAGCTGAACGTCGATGAAGCGATGAACTCTGCGGGGCGGTACAACATTCGCGGAATCCCCACGCTTCTGGTTTTCAAAAACGGGCAGGTTGTGGAGCAGATTGTGGGCGCGGTGCCCAAGGATCAGATCACGAAGGCGCTCGACCGGCATATGGCATAATTTGCCGCGCGATCCATCGATTGATTCGGCGCACGAAAAAGGGCAGTAAAAAGATAGGAAGATTGGCGGGGCATGTCGTACAGTTGAATGCGGCATGCCCTTTGCTTTTTACGCGGGCATGAAATTCCAGGAGTAAAGATTGGCCACAGCAGAGACAGCGGCAACTTCAACACGGACGGTGAAGCCGGCGGACCATCCGCCGCTGCTGGCGGGAGACCGCGGGCCGATCGCGATGTCGCGGCCGGGGCTGCACGAAACAGTGCTGAAGATTTTGCGGCCGCTCCCGCGCGGAGTGATTCTGGATTGTCCGGCGGGAGAAGGCGCGCTGGCGCAGGATTTGTTGGCGCTCGGCTTTGATGTTCGCTGCTGCGACCTGTATTCGGAGCTGTTCCGGCTGGACGGCGTGGAGATCAAACGCGGCGATCTGGCGGGTACGCTGCCGTATACGTCCGAGTCGTTTGATTACATCACCTCCTTGGACGGACTGGAACACATTGATTCGCCGCCACAGGCGTTTCGGGAATACCGGCGGCTGCTCAAGCCGGGCGGGCACTTGATTATCAGCGTGCCGAACATTCTGAATGTCGAGGAGCGGCTGAAGTGGCTGCTCTTCGGCTACACGTCGCATTTCAAACCGCTTTCGGAGCAGTCCAAGGCTAAGATTCATTACGATTGCGCGGGGATGGACGAGATTGCGGTTCACGCTAACCCGATTGGTTACAATGAATTGCGGTATTACCTCGAGAAGAACGGATTTGCGATTCAGGGTGTTTACCGGGACCGGAAAAAGGGGAATCAGTGGCTGTACTGGCCGCTAGTGGCGTTTATCCGGCTGCTGGCGAAGCTTACGCCGGAAATGCGCCGTAAAGATCGCTGGACAGAGGAGCTAGCGTCAGATCCGGTGCTACTCGGCGGGAATACGATCATCATTCACTCCCTCTTGAAGTAGTTGCCTGGATGCAGCTCGCCGTGCCCCTGCCTGACACGCTCCCGGTCTATACCGTCGTCGATGTGCCCGGTCTGTACCACCCCCGCCGGCCACCTTCCCCCCATTTTTCGTAAGCGTTGAGTCTAAAAGGCTTAGGTTTTTTGTAAATTATTTAGAATTAACCACTTGCGGCGGTTCTCCAAGTGTTGATTCTAGGGGACTTGCACTCCCCCAAGATCGTGCAGGATTAAGACCAAAGGAGTCAGCCTAAAAAGAAAAACGGCAGCCGAGGCCGCCGCAAAACTAGATCTCTTCCTAGCCAGGAGAATAACCCTGAGGCTGGGACTATTCAAGAGATAAATTGGACGGGCAAAACGAGTGTGCATGGCTTCGCGTACGGCTAGAGCAGGCCGAGAGTGATGCGGACTTGTTCCTCGATGCGCGCCATTGTGCCGGCAGAAAGAGAGCCGAGCGGGGGATAGCGCAAGAAGCTCTTTTCGATCGTGGTGACCTGATCACATTTCGGCCAGCAGTCAAAGCCGAGACCTCCTTCTTTCGCTTTAAGAGGAAGACGGAGGCTGAATTTGGCGTGCTGTTTTATGGTGATGCCCACTAGGCGCACATCAAGGGCGTGACGATTGAGCTGATCCACGGAGAGAATGATTGCCGGGCGCGGCTTATCGAGCTGCACGAGATAGACTTCACCGCGTTTAGGGAACCAGCCGAGCGGTGGGGGAATGACACGCATGGTCGGGTCAGTCCCGGTCAAAGGTACGCAACGCGGCCTTTTGGAAGGTTCGGGTTTCGCCGCGAAAGCTGCGGGTCTCGGCGAAGAATGCTGCGCCTTCCGCTTCGAGACGATCGTATTGCTCTTCGAGGATGGCGCGCTTGAGCAGTTCGTTGACGCGTTCACTGGCAGAGCGAGCGCCCTTGGTGGCGTCAACGTATTCGTTGATCTCCGGTTCGACCATAAAGCTCTTAGGAAGTCTCATAGGTTTTCTCTTAAACAATTTCATAGCATATTCGTAGACATGCACGCAGAGATTCGTCAATGATCCCCAGGAGCGCAGAGGGAGGGGCACAAGCCCCTCCCCTACAGGGGCGGGCAGTGCTGATCTCAGAGAAGAAACCGCTAAGCCGAGAACAACCCTGGATTAGAATTAGTGGGTGAGGGCAGAGGTGATGGTGAAGCGGTGTCATTGGGCGACGAGTGAGTTGAACATTCCTTATCACGATGAGGAATGGGGTGTGCCGCTGCACGATGACCGCGCGTTGTTTGAGCTTTTGATTTTGGAGGGGGCGCAGGCGGGCTTGAGTTGGGATACGGTTTTGAAGAAGCGGGCGCGGTATCGCGAGGTGTTTGACGGGTTTGATGTGGAGAAGGTGGCGAGGTACGACAAGAAGAAGGTGCGCGAGCTTTTGAAGGATGCGGGGATTATTCGGAACCGGCTGAAGATTGCGGCAACGATTTCAAATGCGCAGGCGTTTTTGAAGGTGCGGGAGGAGTTTGGGTCGTTCGACAAATACGTTTGGCGATCCGCGGGCGGCAAGCCGAAACAGAATGCTTGGAAGACGCACAAGCAGCTGCCGGCAAAGACGGCGGAATCGGATGCGATGAGCAAGGACTTGCAGAAGCGCGGGTTTCGGTTTGTGGGGTCGACGATTTGCTATGCGTTTATGCAGGCGACGGGGATGGTGAACGATCATTTGGTGGAATGTTTCCGTTATGAAGAGTTAGAAGAAGGCGGACGTTGAACGGAATCGCCCCGCCTGAAGTGAATCGCGAGTCGCGATGACCGTTTCGTGCAAGAAAACAAGAGTGAGCGTCAGGGAAAGATTTCGACGTCGATGACGTGGAACGGAAGTTTCCCGGCGCTGCGCACGCGATGTGTGTAGGCCTGTCCGCGGGCCTTGCGAAGGCCAGCCTCACCGGGCTTTACGTCCTGAACGTCGCTCCACTCTCCGCCGTAGGGTTGGAATTGCGTTTTGTCTCCGCTGACGGGGATGCCGACATTGTCGTTGCTGTGCGTGTGGAACAGGGAGGCTTCGCCGGCCGGGAATAGGACGTCGAGTACACGGACGTACTGGTTCTGGAAAACAAAGTGATGGTGCGGTTCCTGATCGACAGGAACTGGCTCGGTCAAAGCGGCGCTGGAACCGCCAGGTGGTGGGACGGGCACTGCGGCCGCGGCAGCGTTTTTCAGCTCGACTTCAACGATCTCAAACGGTGTGTCCTCGAGATTTTCCACGGAATGAGTCGCGGGCTCGGACCATCGCGAATCACCCGCCTTATAGCGCAATTCCTCGGTTGCGCCGCGCGCGGAGGTAATTAGCGCGTGCATGTCCGTAATGTAGACGACCACACGGGAGGGATGGGAATGCATGGCGAGCTTTTGGTGCGGTGCGTAGCGCGCATGCAAGACGCGAATTTGGTCGTTTTCGAACGCGACTTTCACGGCGGTGGAATTGACGGATACCGGGTCCTGGGCCAGGGCCGCGGGCGCAGCCGCGAGAGATGCGAGTAAGAAGGAAAGAGAAAGTGTTCGCATGGAGACGAAGCTCCTTTCGGAGCGCACAGGATAAACGGGCTTGGTGCGCGACGCAATGAAACTACGGGCTGCGGAGACGTCTGACACGTCCTTGCGTTGAGGGCAAGGCGAGCTTACGATAGCAGCCTGCCGTAGTTTGGTGCTTTCCAACGCAGTTTAGATGCTGGGAATGAGTCGGCGATGAGGTGTGGGTGCTCTTGTTGAGAAAAGGCGAAAGAGAACAGGCAAGAGTGCCTGTTCTACTTAGGAGAGGGCTTGGATGAAATCGGTCGTGGTGGTGGGCGCGCAGTGGGGTGATGAGGGGAAGGGCAAGGTGGTGGACTACCTTGCGGGGTCGTTTGATTTCATTGCGCGCGTGGCGGGGGGGCACAATGCTGGGCATACCGTTATTATTGGGAAGGATCGGTATGTGTTGCAGTTGATTCCTTGCGGGATTTTGCGGCCGAAGCAGCAGGCGGTGATTGGGACGGGCGTGGTGGTGGACCCGGCC
>Ga0210405_10001914_pt1 | contig 22439 bp, 21 predicted proteins | sample IncBWH11MmetaG_FD_155492 | JGI IMG/M metagenome (GOLD analysis project Ga0210405, IMG submission 155492) | Forest soil microbial communities from Barre Woods Harvard Forest LTER site, Petersham, Massachusetts, United States - Inc-BW-H-11-M | ecosystem: Environmental > Terrestrial > Soil >... | reverse complement strand
GCCTTCGCTGATTCACCGAAAGACACACCAAAAGATTCGCCGAAGGATGCACCGAAAGAAGCGGCGGCAACGCCCGCGAAACCTGCGGCGGCAAATGCTGCAACCAAGACCAACGCGGAACTCGCGACGCAAATGGAAGAGTTGCGCCAGGCGCTGCAGGCGCAGCAGGAACAACTTCAGATGCTGAAGGAAGAGCTCTCCAAGCGCGACCGCCAGATCGAAGAAGCACGGGAAGCGGCGGCCAGCGCCAACTCCCGGGCGACCGTCGCGACAGTTAAAGCTACAGAGGCCGTTAATTCGACCGCGGAGGTCAAGGCCAGCAACGCAGCGCTGAACGCCGCGGTTTCGAACGCGGTTTCGAATATGAGCGGATCGCAGGAAAAGAATGCGGACGAACCTGTGGCGATTCACTACAAGGGAATCACGATTACGCCAGGCGGCTTTGTCGCGGCAGAAACGGTGACTCGAACCCGAGCCGAGAGTGCCAGCATCAATACCGATTTTAAGGGCATACCGTTCACCGGGAACGCTCTCTCCAAGGTCACGGAAACAGACTTGACCGGCAGGCAGAGCCGCCTCAGCCTGCTTGCGGAGGGGAAAGTCAACGCGGTGAAAATCTCGGGTTACTACGAGGCTGACTTCCTGGGCACCGGCGTGACCTCCAACAACCGGGAGAGCAACAGCTATGTTTTTCGCCAGCGCCAGGTTTTCGCTCAGGCGGCAACGGATAGTGGGTGGATCGTGACGGGCGGTCAGATGTGGACGATGGCCACGGAAAACAAAGTGGGAATCCTGAACCGTCAAGAATGGCTTCCCATGGTGGTCGATCCACAGTACAACGTGGGTTTCACCTGGGAGCGTCAGTACGGCTTCCGAGTGGTGAAGGACTTCGGTGGCAAATTCTCCCTGGGTCTTTCGGTGGAGGGACCGCAGGCGACGGTCGGCGGACGAGGCTTCTCAACGGTTAGCACCACGACGGTGGGAACTGCCAGCGTCGTCACTACCAGCAATACTTTCATCAATGCTCCCGGTGATGGCACCGGCTTGCAGAATTTTGTGGACACAGCCGGTAACACCGTGAACAAGTCGCCCGATTTCATCTTCAAGGCGACCACAGACGGAAAGTTGGGTCACTACGAACTATTCGGAATCCTGAGTCCGTTCCGGAACCGCGTTTATCCCTGCGGAGTGGTTGGAACGACGACGGCCGATACCGTCCCCGGCACCGCAGTTCTTCCTTGCTCCGTCAATGGTTCGACCACGCCCAGTGCAATCGGGGCGTTCAACAGCACCAACGTAGGCGGCGGGCTCGGAGCCAGTGCACACTGGACTCTTCTTGCAAAGAAGGTTGAAGTCGGTGTCAAGGCGGTTGGGGGCGACGGCGTAGGCCGCTACGGTTCGGCGCAGTTGGCCGATCTGACCTTCCGTCCGGACGGCACGGCGGCTCTCATCCGTTCGGGGCACGGCCTCGCCAGACTCGAGTGGCATCCCACTCCGAAGCTGGATATTTACGCATACTACGGTCTGGAGTACGCCTGGCGCGCCGCCTATACCGGCTACGACAGCATTACCGTCACCAAGACACCCGCGATTCCTGCGACTGCCACAACCCCGGCGGTTCCAGCTACAACCACCACCAAGATATCGACGACGGGCATTGGTGGATACGGCTCGCCATTTGCAAATAACAGCGGCTGCAGCACGGAAGGTATACCGGGTGTGACCACTCTGGGCGGCGGCACCAGCGCAAACCAATTGACACCGGGCAGCGGGAGCTGCGCGGGCGACATTCGCCTAATTTCAGAATTCACGCTCGGGTTCTGGCACAAGCTTTACCAGGGGCCCAAGGGTGGTCTGCGCTGGGGTCTACAGTACTCCTATTTGTACAAGAACGGCTGGTCAGGGAACAACACTTCTCCGACGGCCGCGATACAACCTGCAGGAGTTGGACCGAAGGCCGTGGACAACATGATCTGGACTTCGTTCCGCTACTACATCCCCTAAGCCGTTCTGTATTCCGGAGTGACCTGCCCCCGGATCGTGGCCATTTGTGGCCCGATCCGGGGTTTTTATTTGGACTCGGGCGCAACGTGCGGGCGCTTGCCCTCGTCAAATAAAGTGAGGCCTCGGCCCGCATGCTGGAAGCGAGTCATTCGTATCGAACGAGACGGACCGGTCTTACTTTTCTCCTGATTCAGTTTGCCTGCCTCATTTTGCTCTCCGGATCTACTTCCGCCCAAGACCGCAATGGGATGGAGCCGATCGGTACTCCCTCCCTCCTCGGGGTCTCTCGCGTCTCACCCGAACGCGCGGCGCAGAGGACGAGTGTTTCGAAGGTGGAAGTTCCGCTAGGGACGATTCTGCCGGTGCTCCTCGGTACGACGATTTCTCCCGCGAAAGCCAAGTCCGGCAAAATCATTCGGGGACAAATTGCGCAAGACGTTCCCTTGCCGAGTGGTTCGAAGATTCCAAAAGGCAGTAAAGTCGAAGGGCATGTTGTCGAGAACATATCTGCTGAGAATGGGATGGGCGCGAAAATCTCCATCCGGTTTGACACGCTGCGGTTCCGAGACGAAACCCTTGCCATCACCACAAATCTTCGTGCCATCGCGGGTTTTATGGCGGTGTTGGACGCAGGAATTCCGAATCAAGCCGTTGGTGAAGGCGACGTCTCGAACTGGATGACCACCACGCAAATTGGAGGAGACTCCGTTTTCGGAATTGGGGGACAAGTTACCAGCGCTCATAACGCCACGGAAGTGGTTGGAAAATCGCCCATGAGTGGCGGCGTGCTTGTGGAATTGCGGCCAAACGCCAGCGCGAACTGCCGGGGCCCGCTGAATGGAAACAACAATCCTCAAGCGCTGTGGGTTTTTTCCTCTGACGCTTGCGGGACGTACGGGCTATCGAAGGTCAATATTCTTCATGCTGGCCGGACGGCGCCTGTGGGGACGGTCATTTTGGACCTACGGGGGCCGAACACAAAGATACAAAGAGGCGCGGGTTTGCTTCTCCGCGTGATCGCCTAACGGACAGCATGGTCACTTTCGAGATGCTAGGATCGCGAGGTCATTTAGCCACAACTGTAACCACATGAAATAGCAGTACTTAGTTGGCCGTAAAGCCGTGAGCGCACCTCATTTTTAACAGACTCTACCCCGATTGTAACAATCCTGTAACGAGCGAGGGTCAGACTCAACTGTTAGCGAACTAATCTCGAATCAGTAGGAGAGCAATCTCATGAAGCGATTTGCCGGATTTGCAATAGGTGTGCTTGCGCTGTGCGCGATCGTGCTCGCGGAGAACGCATTGCTGATCAACGGAGCGGGTGCAACTTTTCCGTATCCTATCTATTCGAAATGGTTTGACGTCTACCACACGAAAAATCCCAACTTTCAATTCAATTACCAATCGGTGGGTTCGGGTGCGGGCATCAAGCAGGTAACCGAAGGAACGGTGGATTTTGGGGCGACCGACGGCCCGATGAACGACGACCAACTCAAGGCCTTTCAGGATAAACACAACGGTGTGGGGATTTTGCATTTTCCGACGGTGTTGGGCGCGGACGTACCGACGTACAACATTCCGGGTGTGAGTGGCGCGTTGAATTTCACGCCAGAAGCGCTGGCTGGAATTTTTCTCGGGAAGGTGACGAAGTGGAATGATCCCGCCATCGCGGGCCCAAACAAGGGCGTAAACCTCCCGGCGGCGGATATCATCGTCGTGCATCGCTCCGATGGCAGCGGCACAACCTACATCTGGACCGATTACCTTTCCAAGGTCAGCGACGAATGGAAAGGCAAAGTCAGTAAGGGCACATCCGTCAATTGGCCGGTCGGGTTGGGCGGCAAAGGCAACGAAGGCGTGACGGGCCTGGTGAAACAGACTCCCAATTCCATCGGCTACGTCGAGCTGATTTACGCCGTGCAAAATAATATTCCATACGGTTCCGTGAAGAACTCATCTGGGAATTTCGTGAAGGCGGACTTGGCGAGCGTGACCGCAGCGGCTGCGGGAGCGGTGAAAGAGATGCCGGAAGATTTCCGTGTCAGCATCACCAATGCGCCTGGCAAGACCGCGTACCCCATTTCGAGTTTCACCTGGCTGCTGATTCCGCAAAAGTTTCAAGACGCCGGAAAACGCGATGCCATCAAGGACTTTCTGAAGTGGATGCTCAGCGACGGCCAGAGTTCGGTGGAAGCGCTTTCCTACGCGAAGCTTCCGAAAGAAGTCGTTGAGAAAGAAAAAAAGGCCATCAACAGCATTCAGTAGCACGGCCGGAGAGACGTGGCAACAACCACTACAGCCTTGAAACGCGCGGGCCCGGTGCCGGGCTCGCGTTCTTTTTTTATGAAGCTGCGCGATGGGGATGAAATTGCGCGACTGATTACCCTGATATTTGCGACGACGGTGGTGCTGATCACGGCCGCGCTGGTATGGGAACTGTGGGTGAATTCGGCCCTGCCCCGTCAGAAGTTCGGATTTCACTTTTTTGTGACTTCGGTGTGGGACCCGATCATGGAGCAGTACGGCGCGCTGCCGTTCATTTACGGGACCATGGTCACTTCGGCGGTCGCGCTTGTGATTGCGGTGCCACTCGGGATCGGAGCAGCCATCTTTCTGGCAGAATTGGCGCCGCCGCGCATCTCGGACACTTTGCAATTTTTTATCGATTTGCTTGCCGCGGTGCCGAGTGTGATTTACGGGCTGCTGGGCGTCTTTATCATTGTGCCGCTGATGCGGACCGTGATTTATCCCGCGCTGAACAAGCCGTTTGGATATTTGCCGATTTTCAAAGGGCCGTCCTACGGAGTCGGATTCATGACCGCGGGCATTGTGCTGGCGATCATGGTGATCCCCTACATTATTTCCGTTTCGCGCGAAGTTCTGCTTTCCGTGCCGCGCGACCAGCGGGAAGCCGCGTTGGCATTGGGTTCCACGCGCTGGGAATCGACGTGGAAAGTCGTGGTCCCGTTTGCAAAGACCGGCATCATGGGTTCGATTTTTCTGGCGCTGGCGCGCGCATTGGGCGAAACGATGGCCGTGACGATGGTGATCGGCAATACGCCGAAGATTGCGGCTTCGCTCTTTGCGCCGGGCTATTCGATCGCGGCCGTGATCGCCAATGAATTTACGGAAGCGACTGGAGATTTGTATTTGCAATCGCTGATCGCGCTGGGACTCGTACTCTTCCTGCTTACATTCATCCTCAACGGGCTGGCCCGCATTCTGATTGTGGTCACGACGCAAAAGGGCAGCGAGGTGGGCGGATGAGCAGCGGGAGACTTCGCTGGCGAAAATTTGTCAGCAATTTCATGCTGGCGATGACCGGGGTCTGCGCTTTCGTTTCCGTCCTCGTGCTCTTTTTCATCCTCGGCTACCTGCTGTTCAACGGCGGCACTTCGATCAACTGGGATTTCTTCACCAAACTGCCGAAACCCGTGGGAGAGGCTGGCGGCGGCATGGCCAACGCGATTGTGGGCAGCGGCAAGATACTGCTGCTGGCGTCGCTCATGGGCGTGCCCATCGGGTTCCTCGGTGGCGTCTATCTAGCGGAGTTCAGTGGGAAGGGCATGGCGTCGGTCGTGCGCTATGCCGCGGACCTGCTGAATGGCGTGCCGTCCATTGTGATCGGCATCTTCGCGTACAGCCTGGTGGTGTTGCCGTTCAAACATTTCTCAGCGTACGCCGGAGCTTTCGCGCTGGGCATCATGATGATTCCGATTACGCTGCGCAGCACGGAAGAATTCCTGAAAAGCGTGCCGCGGATGCTGCGGGAAGGCGCCATGGCGCTGGGCGCCAGCAAGTGGAAGACGATCGCCAGCGTGATTGTGCCGGCGGCGTACCGCGGCATCATGACCGCGATTCTGCTGGCGCTGGCGCGCGTGGCGGGAGAGACCGCGCCGCTGCTCTTCACCGCGTTTGGGAATCGATTTGAGAGCCACGGATGGTCGCAGCCGACGGCGACGCTTCCAGTGATGATTTACACCTACGCGGTTTCGCCCTACGATGACTGGCATCGGCAGGCATGGGCAGCAGGGTTGGTGCTGCTCGGGCTGGTGTTGATCATCAACATTCTGGCACGCACGATATTGTCCCGGGGCATCGCGGTACCGAGGTCTTAAATGCAAGCGTCTGCAAAGCCGGAGTTTTCCGTGAATATCGTCACTAATTTGACCACACCCGCGAGCCGCGAGACAGCCGCGGCGCTGCCCTTGCGGATGACCATTTCGAAGGTTAATTTTTTCTACGGCCCGAAGCAGATCCTGTTCGATATCAGCATGGGAATTGCGGACAAAAGGGTTACGGCGCTCATCGGGCCTTCGGGATGCGGGAAATCCACGCTACTGCGAACCCTGAACCGCATGCACGAAACGGTCAGCACCTCGCGATTGGAAGGCGAGATCCTCCTGGATGGCCAGAATATCCTTGCGCAGGACGTAACCGCACTACGCCGGCGGATCGGCATGGTGTTTCAGCGGCCAAACCCTTTCCCGAAATCGATTTTTGACAATGTGGCCTATGGCCCGCGGATCAACGGGTATAAAGGTTCCCTGGCCGATACGGTGGAGAAGAGCTTGCGGCACGCGGCGTTGTGGGACGAAGTGAAGGATCACCTCCACAAGTCGGCGTACGAGCTCTCTGGCGGACAGCAACAGCGGCTTTGCATCGCGCGGGCTCTGGCGGTTGAGCCGGAAGTGCTGCTGATGGACGAGCCATGCTCGGCGCTGGATCCGATCAGCACGGCAAAAATCGAAGAGCTGATGGTGGAATTGAAAAATCTGACCACGATCGTGATTGTGACACACAACATGCAACAAGCGGCGCGCGTCAGCGATTTCACGGCATTCCTGCTGATCGGGGAGATCATCGAGTTCAGTCCGACGCCGCACCTGTTCACCACGCCCACCGATCCACGGACGGAAGCGTATATTACCGGGCGTTTCGGATGAGTTGCAGAAGTTTTTTGCGCTTCGCCGGCGCGCGGCAGTGAGTAGACTGGAAACGGGAAGGGTTTCATGGAACGCCACTTCGAAAAAGATTTGAACGAACTGAAAGAGAGGCTGCTCTGGATGGGCAGCCTCGCGGAGCGCTCCGTCCACCAGTCCGTGCACGCCGTGCTGGAATCGGACGAACAACTGGCGAAGCGGGTTCTGGACGAAGAGGATGCAATCAACGAGCTGCAGTTGGAAGTGGACGACCGCGTCGTGCAATTGCTGGCGCTGCATCAGTTAATGGCCACGGACCTGCGGCTGGTGCTGGCGGTTTCGCGCATCAACAATGATTTGGAGCGCATTGGCGACCAGGCGGTGAACATCGCCCAGGGCGCGCTGCGCATCCTGCGGCATCCCCGGGTGAAGCCGTATGTGGATTTGCCACGGATGTCCGAACTGGTGGAAGAGCAGGTGCGCAATTCGCTGAACGCCGTGGTGCGGCGCGACGTGGAGCTGGCGCAAAAAGTGATGTCCACGGACGACCAGGTGGATCATTACCGCGACCAGATTTTCCGGGAACTCCTGACCTACATGATGGGTGATTCGAGCGTGGTCTTTCCGGCGTTCGAGCTGATCCTGGTGGCCAAGAATCTGGAGCGCATCGGCGACCACGCCACGAACATCGCCGAAGACGTGATTTACATCGTGCAGGGGCAGGATATCCGCCACCCGTCGGTGGACCGGCGCTAGGTCTTCGACGACTTTCCTGAAGCGAGCAAGCCTGCGGCAAGCAGCAGACTGAACAACGAAAGAGCATTTCCCGCCGTCTGATCCATGGTGCGCACAAAACGAACCTGGATTTCGGACTTGCCGGCTTCAATCGGCACCAGCATCTGATCCAGGTCGTCCGGCTTTTCAGGTTTGACGGTTTTGCCGTTTACCGTTACTTGCCAGGCGGGATAGTTGAGCAAGCGCAGCGCCACGCGAGCCGGGGCAGAACTCTCCACGAAAACTTTGTGATTGTCCGTTCGCCAGATTTCGACCTGGATTTTGGGGTTGGGGGGCTTGCCATGGGCATTTCTTGAAGAGTCCGGCAAAATTGCGGCGAGGGGAGCGTGCTTTAGAAGATCAAGGTGATCATCGCCGAGGGGATCGTATTCATCCACACCTTCATAGCCCGCGCCGCTTGTGATGGCCGCGCGCTGAGTGGACATCTCATCCGGATCCCACCAGGTGTTTTGCGTCAGGAAATAGCCAAGCGGAAACGAGAAGAAGGTCACAAGTACAAACCAGAGCCAACCACGGCGGCGTTCCATGGCTGCGGCCAGAAAACAGGTACAAACCAGGGCGACGATGGACATCCAGCGCCAGGGAAATTGCACGAATCGCATCTTGGGGAGGATGCTCCAGAAAAGCGAAGTGATCCGGAACATCATGAGCGTTGCGACTGAGCCGAGAAGCAAGAGGCCGCCCCAGACAGGCTGGGAGGCGTTCGAAAGATTCGTGTTGTTGGCGAATCGGCGTGACGCAAGAGCGGTCAGCGCGGCGAGCAAGACCAGCGCGAGCGCAGAGAGGGAAGAAATCCAGTTGAACCACGTGTGCTCCGCGTCGGCAATCCAAGTGAACAAGAAATTTTGGGTGGGAAGCAGGCCGCTGGACAAAGCTTGATCGATGTTGACCCAGCGCTGTTCATAAGCAGCTGGAAGAAGATAAAAACCAGCGAAACCTAAGCCCAAAGCAAGGCCGCTACTTGCGCGAAGAGCGACTCTCCACGAGCGTTGGGTAATCGCGGCCCAGGCGAAAAGTAGCGCCATGGAATAGCTAGCAATGACGCCGGCGGGGGCATTACACAGCCAAACCCCGGCGAAGAGAAAGGCGAACGAAACGATTGTGGAGCGTCTCGATTTTTCTTCCTCTAATAAACCCGCAAGGCGCAGTGCAGCCAGAAGAAGAAATGGAAAAATGGCGCAGGCAAGTTGCTCGGCGAAATCGCTCCGGACGTAGCTGACGAGAAGTGCATAGGGGTTAGCGGCGTAGAAAACAGCGCCCAGATAGGCTGACGTCTTCCCGGCAAGCCTGCGCAGGAGGAAAAAGGCGGACATTCCCGCCAGCGTTTCCGTGAGGAGAATGAAAGCCGCGGGCACCCACGAAATCGGCAAAACGAGGCTGAGGGCCGCGCCGAGGTTCCACGAGAGCGGGGGATAGAAGATGAACCGCGGTTCGCCGAAACCGTAGTTGGTCCAGGCGGTCCATCGCGGGAAGAGGACGCCCTGCTTCCACTGGTAGGCGACGTCGAGCCAGGACGCGACGTGGAACTCGAAATCGTGGCCGGAGGCGCTGCCAAGCCAGAAAAACGGGAGCAGCAAGGCCAGTGAAGCAAGAATAGACACGCCCAGTGCGATAAGCCATGAGGGCAAACGAGCTTGCGATTGTGGAATTGCCGTTGGCGACGGTTCGTTCATCAGGGAGTCAGGAAATTGTAACCGTTTTTGAAAAATTTCCGCCAATCGCGTTCATTTGCGTGCTTCGCGGATTGAATCTGAGCGATAATAAACGCGATTATGAGCACGACAACGGCAGGCGTTGAACCCATTATCGCGGCGAGCAAGCTGGAGAAATTCTATCCCCAGCCCGATGGAAGCCGCATCCAGGTAATTTCGCCGACGGACATCGCGATTTACCCCGGTCAGATTATTGCATTGCTGGGCCCTTCGGGTTGCGGGAAGTCCACCATGCTGCGGATGCTGACGGGTCTTTCGCCGACTTCGGGCGGCACGGTTTTCTGGCACGGGCAGCCGGTGCGCGACGAGTCGCCGAATGTGTCCATCGTGTTCCAGAGCTTCGCGCTGTTTCCGTGGCTGACGGTTCTCGAAAACGTGGAAGCGCCGCTGGAGGCGCGGGGAGTGCCGGATGTGGAACGCCACAAACGGGCGCTCCGGATTATTGATTCGGTGGGACTCGACGGATTTGAATCGGCGTATCCGAAAGAATTGTCCGGAGGGATGAAGCAACGCGTCGGCGTCGCGCGCGCGCTGGTGGTTGAGCCGGAAGTGCTGTTCATGGACGAGCCGTTCTCCGCGCTGGACGTGTTGACGGCGGAAACGCTGCGCGGCGAGTTGATGGAGCTGTGGCTGGGCAAGAAAATCCCGACGCGCGCGATTTTCATCGTTACCCACAACATTGAAGAAGCGGTGATTCTGGCGGACCGCATCATCGTGCTGGGCCGGAATCCCGCGCATATCCACGCGGAATTCAACGTGAATATGGCGTATCCGCGGGATCGCAAGGATGCACGCTTTACGGAACTTGTGGATCTGATTTATAAAGCGTTGACGCAGCAAGAACACCCGGAGAGTGCGCTTGCAGAACAACACCGGACAGCCGAAGCCGCTCGGCGAAAAGATATTGTGATGCTGCCGCACACGCGGCCCGGGGGCATGGCGGGATTACTGGAAATTCTGGAGGACCACAACGGGCGGGCGGACTTGCACGTGCTTGCGGCCGAACTGAGTCTGGAAGTGGACGCGCTGCTGCCCACAGTGGATACGGCGGTTCTTCTCGGGTTGTTAAAGCTGGTAGAAGGCGATGCAATTCTCACCCCCGAGGGCAAGGCATTCGCGCATGCGGATATTCAGGGGCGCAAAGCGATGTTCCGCAAAGCGGTACTGGCAAATATTCCCCTGCTGCGGCAGATGCAGCAGGCGCTGAAATCGAAAACCAACCGCACGCTGCCCGCGGAATTCTTTCAGGACCTGCTGGACGAACACTTCAGCGAAGACGAAGCGCGTCGGCAGCTGGAGACGGCCATCCAGTGGGGCCGCTACGCCGAGCTTTTCGATTACGACGCGGCGAGCGGGAAGCTGACGCTCACCGAGACCTGATCTTCCCGTGCCCTCTCCAACCCCTCTCACTCAGCACCAGACTCCGTTGCCGCCAACTGCCGCGCGGCCTGCGGGTTCGCGCTGGGCGTATGCGTTTCTGATCGACATCGCCGTCTTCATTTCTGTTTTTGCGGTGATTTACGGAGTGTATTCGATTGGCAGGTCGTGGCTCGGGCCGGTGCGCGTGGAATCGGAAATTTCGCAGGACCCCCGGAGTTTGCCGCTCTACGCGCTGTATTCCTTGGTGCGCATCCTGGTGGCGTATGCGCTCAGCCTGGTGTTTGCGCTGGCCTACGGATACATCGCGGCGAAATCGCGGCGCGCGGAAATTATCCTGATTCCGCTGCTGGACATTCTGCAATCCATACCGGTATTGAGTTTTTTGCCCGGCGTGATGCTGGCGATGGTGGCTCTGTTTCCCAGCCGGCAGTTGGGAGTGGAGCTCGGCTCCATCATTTTGATTTTCACTGGCCAGGTCTGGAACATCGCGTTCAGTTTTTACTCCTCGCTAAAGACTATTCCACGCGATCTGCGGGAAGCCGCGATCATTTACCGGTTCAGTGCCTGGCAGCGGTTTCTGGAGCTGGACCTTCCGTTTTCGACGATCGGGCTGGTGTGGAATTCGATGATGTCCGTGGCGGGCGGATGGTTCTTCCTGATGGCCTGCGAAATGTTTGTGCTGGGCGACAAGGATTTCCGGTTACCTGGGCTCGGATCGTATTTGCAGACCGCGGCAGGACATGGAAACACAAGCGCGATGTTGTGGGGGCTGGGGGCGATGGTCGCGGTGATCGTGCTGATGGACCAGTTTATCTGGCGGCCGGTGATTACATGGGCGGATAAATTTAAATTTGAACAGGTGGAAAGCGAGGCCGCCGCGCAGAACTCGCTCCTGAATTTCATTCGCCGGGAGTCATTTTTGATCCGGTTTTACCGGAGGATTCTGCATCCGGTGGTGGAATGGCTGACGTTGCGATTTGCGGGCGGCGCGAAACAGGCTGCGGCGAAGATGAGGACTAATCCGGCCACGAAGCCGCGCCGTTGGTATGGGTGGATATTTGCGGGGCTGGCCGGTGTCGCGCTGATTTATGGGGTGTCACGCGCGGTGGCAGAACTATCACATCTTCACGGTGAGGATTATTTCGAGCTTTTTCGCAGCGCGGGTTTGACGTTTTTGCGGGTGAACCTGGCGCTGATTCTGGGGGCGCTGTGGACCGTTCCCGTAGGCGTAGCGATAGGATTCAGCCCCCGGTTTGCACGCCTGATGCAGCCGCTGGTGCAGCTTGCCGCGTCCATCCCGGCGACGGCACTGTTTCCGGTAATCCTGCTTTTCCTCATCCGCATGCGGGGCGGCGTGGAGATTGCCGCGATGGCCCTGATGCTGCTCGGAACGCAGTGGTACATCCTTTTCAATGTGATCGCGGGAGCGATGGCCATTCCAACGGACCTGAAAGAAGCCGCGAACATTTTTAGGTTTGGCTCGCTGGACCGCTGGAGATATTTAATCCTGCCGGGAATTTTCCCGTATCTGGTTACGGGGATGGTGACGGCATCCGGCGGCGCGTGGAATGCCAGCATCGTGGCGGAATATTTTCACTTTCAAGGGCGAATCGTGAAGGCGCCGGGCCTTGGAAGCACGATCAGCAGCGCCAGCGACGCGGGACGCTTTGATTTGCTGCTGGCATCGACATTGATAATGGCGGTGATCGTGGTGCTGATTAACCGCCTGGTGTGGCGGAAGCTCTACCGCCTGGCATCCACGCGGTTCAAGCTGGAAACGTAGCGTTCAGGCGTTCCGAAGTTCCCTGCTCAGATAGATGATCTGGCCGACATGATGATACAAATGGCTCGCGCAGCGGAGAATGAGTGTGACGCGATTTTTTGAGTCGGGTTCTCGCTCGGCAGAGTAAGGCGTCGTCCAGTCCGCTTCGGTTTGTTTTTCGATGGTGGCAATCACCAGCGCAATCGCTTCATCAAATTTACGCAAAACCTCGGCCTTGGGCAATTTTCGCGGCTCCGAAAATTCCAGATCCCGGTTGCGGACGTAGCCGGTGCCGGCGATTCGCGTGCCGACGTAATAACTGAGATTTCCGGTCAGATGAAGCACCAGGTGCCCGACACTGTTACCGTGAGAGAACGGGTTGCGCCAGAACTGTTCCTCGGAAAGCGGGTCCACCCACTTATGAAGCTCCGTCGCGCGGTGGCGATATTCGCTGGCAAAGGCGGAGCCAATACTTTCAGAGAGTTTGCTCAAATTGTTTCCTCCCGAAATCAGTGCGTGGCGCCGGGGTTATCGTTGCGGAAAATCACGCCCTCTTTCATTACGAAAAACACTTTTTCCACCTGGCGAATATTTTGTGTCGGGTCGCCCGGGACAGCGACGATATCCGCGAGTTTGCCGGCTTCAAGCACGCCAATTTTATCGCCAAGCCCCAGAAGTTCGGCGTCAGAGGATGTGCCTGCCTTCAAAGCATCCACGGGCTTCATGCCCAGGTCCACCATCTGGTGAAATTCTTCAGCGTTGCGCCCGTGCGGATACACGCCTGCGTCGGTTCCCAATCCAATTTTCACGCCTTTGGCCATCGCGCGCTGAAAGGTGACATGGATTGCGGCGATCGCAGCGCGGGCTTTGGCTTCGATCGCCGGCGGCATGTAAATCCCGCGATCGAATTTTTCCTGAATGCCCTGGATGGCCATGAGCGTGGGGACCAGGTAGGTGCCGCGCTGCTTCATCATGTCCAGAGCTTCATCATCAAGAAAGCTGCCGTGCTCGATGGAATCGATGCCCGCGCGGATGGCACGCTTGGCCGCTTCGGCGCCATGGGCGTGCGCGGCGGTTTTTCTTCGCAGCGCGTGAGCTTCATCCACGATCGCGTTCAACTCTTCCTGTGTGAGCTGCGGCGTATCCACATCGTCCGTGGGAGATAGAACGCCGCCAGAAGCGCAGACCTTAATCATGTCGGCGCCGTATTTGTGGTCGAGACGCACCGCATACCGAGCCTGGTCCGGGCCGTTAATGACCCCGTCGAGCGGGCTTGATTCGTGGCCAAAGATGCCCTCGCGGTATCCGTCCTCGTGGTCGCAGTGCCCACCGGTGGCGCCGAGGGCATGCACGGTGACGAGCATGCGCGGCCCCGGAACATCGCCGCTGCGGATGCCGTTGCGAAGGCCAACATCCAGATAGTCGCTGGAGCCGACATCGCGGACGGTTGTGAAGCCCGCCATCAAGGTGACGCGGGCATTCACACTGGCGTCGAGAGCCCGCTCGGCGACGGTTTTCTGCAGCGAGTCGAGCCGCTGCTGCTTGTAATCGTCGGAGTAGGGGAATGTCAGGTGGGTGTGGGCGTCGATAAAGCCGGGGAGAAGCGTGGCGTCGCCAAAATCAATGACCTGTGCATCGACGGGAATTTTGGCTGAGGCGCCGACACCAGTGATTTTGCCGCCAGTCACGACAATCAGGCCGGGTGTAACGACGGCGTTGCTCTTACCATCGAAGAGCCTGGCTGCCTTCAAAACATATATCCTGGGGGCCGGTGTTTGTCCTTGCCCGAATCCGGGCGCCCACAAAATCAGGCTGCAGAGAAAACTGCACAGCATTTTGCAACGCATGTATGACTCCTTTAGCCATGTTCGCGCGAAAGAACAGCCGACTTTACCTTGCCCCACGCCTTTTCCTCAAGCTCTACTTGCGCAAAATCCGCTGAATGACGGAGGATATTGCATTGGCCCAGTGGCAGCGGGACCTCTCTTCTGTTCGTTCGAAGAAAGAAAAATGTCATCCAGCCCGGACGTGTTCATCGTTGGCGCCGGCTTAGCCGGTTTGTGCTGCGCGCGCGAATTGCTGGCAAGCGGAGTCAGCTTCCAGATTCTTGAGGCGTCCGACGGAATCGGCGGCCGCGTACGCACAGACGAAGTGGATGGATTTCTCCTCGATCGCGGCTTTCAAGTTCTGCTGACCGCGTATCCCGAAGCAAAGCGCAGCCTCGACTACTCCCGCCTTGAACTGAAGTCATTCTTGCCCGGCGTCCTTTCCTGGTACGCGGGCCATATGAACAGACTGGTGGACCCGTGGCGGATGCCCGGAACCTGGAAGGAAGCACTCCAATCGGAATTTGGCACGCTGGCCGACAAGCTGCGCATCGCGCGATTGCGAAGACGCTTGCGGCGCACCTCGATCATCGACATTTTTCGCCGTCCGGAGCGCAGCACGAAAGAGGCGTTAGCGGCGGAAGGCTTTTCGAGCGAGATGATTCACCACTTCTTTCGGCCGTTTCTGGGGGGGATTTTGCTCGACGGCGAACTGAAATCCTCGAGCCGCATGTTCGAATTTGTTTTGAAGATGATGTCGGAAGGAGATACCTCGCTTCCCGCGCGGGGGATGGGCGCAATTCCCGCGCAGCTCGCCGAGAAATTTCCAGGCGACGCCGTGCGATTGAACACGCGCGTGGAGGCGTTGCACGAGAACGACCTGACCCTGTCAGGCGGGGAAACGCTTCGGGCCCGGGCAACTGTGATTGCCGCCGAGGGCCCATCGGCCGCGCATCTTGTGGGGGAAGTGGAACCGGCCTCGCGCAGCGTGACCTGCTTTTACTTTGCGGCCGAAGAAGCGCCGGTCGCGGAACCGATTCTAGTCTTGAATGGTGACGGCGCGGGTCCAATCAACAATTTTGCCGTGGTCTCGCGCATTGCTCCGACGTATGCGCCGGCCGGCAAGCACCTGGTCTCAGTCTCGGTTTTGGGCATTCATCAACTGACGGACGCACAGCTCGGCGGGTTCATCATCGCGCAGATGAAAAACCTGTTTGGCAAAGTGGCCAGCGGCTGGCAACTGCTGCGGAGTTACCGCATCACGCACGCGCAGCCGCAGCAATATCCCGGCGCGCTGGAGCCGCCGCAGCGCCCGGTCCGTATCCGGCCCGGCGTTTACACGTGCGGAGACCATCGCGACAACGCCTCGATCAACGGCGCAATGGCCAGCGGCCGGAGAGCGGCGGAGGCTGTGCTTTCCGACCTGCAAAGATAAGGGAAGCGCGGAGGCAGCCACATCGATGTGGAAACGAAAGTGTCCCTTATGTTTTGTGCGGATCCCGTGGACGGCAACGCTCGCGCATTCGTATGAAATCACCTGCCCGGCGTGCCATGCGCCGCTGGAACTTTCGAGATTCACGCGTATTTTTGGAGCGTTTGGCGGAATTGCGGGCGCGTTCGTTGCGCTCCATCTGGGTCAGGGAAGTTTCCACAGTTGGTTCTGGGCGATGCCAATCGTGGCGGCGATTCTCGGATTCGGATTCGCTTCGGCGCTGTGTGTGCTGATCGCCGGCGACCTGGTGGTGCGGCCGAGGTCCGTCGCCGCGAGTTTTCCACACGCGGCGAAGTAACAGTCCATCAGTACTATTGACCCTCTTGCGACCCCCCTTGCAGACTCGAATCAATGGCGTCGTACGCTCAGTTTTTGGGCCGCAAAGTCACCGTGCAATATCGCGTGGGCGATGTACTTTTGCCTGCTTCAGGCACGTTTGCAGCGGATTCCGGGCGCTCCATCTTCCTGGAACAACACGTGGAGCAGCGCGGCAAGCGGAGTTACTTCCGCTGGGAAATCCCATACCAATATATTCATAAAATTGAGGAAGTTGACGAGATCCCGGAACCACCCGCGGCCCCAAAGGCAGTTCCTGTTGAGCCCGAGAGCTCCCAGGCCTCCGCGGCAAGCGCAGGGCATGGCTTGGCTTCGTCCTCGGCGGCTTCGCTCCTGGATCTGCCCCAGCGTCCGAAAACCGTCTGACCTCACCTCGCTGTAATCCTGCCCTCCCGCGAATCGGCTACAATTTAGTTGCATACTTCGCGCGTCGTTGAGACTCCAAGAAAATGTAGGTATCAGGAGGCATTCTGTGAGCACTGCATCCCCTTCCCGAAAAATAGGTTTCATCGGCCTCGGCCTGATGGGGCGGCCGATGAGCCTGAACCTGCTCAAGGCTGGCCATTCCGTCGCGGTGTGGAACCGCACGGCATCGCGCGCGTCGGAACTGGTAGCCGCGGGAGCGAAGCTGGCGAAGACGCCGCGAGAAGCCGCGGCAGCGTCGGACATTCTCTTTACGATTGTGAGCGATCCCCCGGCGCTCGAAGAAATCCTCTGGGGACATGAAGGAAAAGAGGATGGAGCGCTGGCCGGGCTGCACGCCGGGAGCGTCTACGTCGATTCCAGCACGATTTCGCCGGTGATGGCGCGGCGGATTTCCGCGGCGTGCAGCGAACGCAACGTGCGATTCCTGGACGCGCCGGTGACAGGAGGCGATTGGGGAGCGCGCGAGGGGAATCTGGTGTTCATGATCGGCGGCGATGCCGAGGCCTTGCGGTCAGTCGAGCCGGTTCTTGGGGTAATGGGCAAGAAATGGTTTCACCTGGGGCCGAACGGCGCAGGCCAGACGATCAAGCTGGCGATGAATGGAATTCTGGCGCTGCAGGTAGGAGCGATGGCGGAAGCGCTGGCGATTGTGAAACGCGCGGGCCTCGTCGAAGAACAGCTGATCGAAGTGATGCAGTCCAGCATGGCGCGCTCCGGCGTGCTGGACGTGAAGGCGCCGCTGATGGCGAAGGGCGACTACAAGCCGAGTTTTCCGCTGCGCTTGATGCACAAGGATCTGGGACTGCTGCTGGATCTGGGCAACCAACTGGGTGTGGCGCTTCCAGCGACAGCCGCGGCGCGCGAAGTCTACAGCTACGTTAAGGGCGAAGCGAAAGAGGACCTGGACTACTCCGGCGTGATGCGCTTCTGGAAAAAGTAGGTCGCTCTACTTGTATCCCTTGGGCGGGAAAAAGCCGATCGCCAGATCGCGCGAAGTGCGAAGTCCCGCAGGTGCTTCCAATATCGATGGGATCGAATTGACGGCGACCGAAGCGGTGGCAATGTCTCCGTGCGAGCCGCCCGGAATAACCAAGCTAATGTTGGGGTGCCCTTTCAGTTCGACCGTATCTGCCGGATCCTTTGCCCCGACGTACATCTGAAGTTCCATGTAGACGACTTCTTTCCCATCGGAGAGGCCCCGCGCGATTTGATGAACGCCGGCGGCCTGCCCGGCTTCGACAGTAAGAAATTCAGTCTGCACGCGTTCGGTGGCGACCTTGGGTTCGATGGTTTCCGTGATTTCGTCGACCCGCAGCCCGAGGCTGTCCGCGACCATGGCAACGGATTCCGGAAGCCCGACGTGCTTGATGGTCCCCTCTTTCACCCGTGCGCGGAATTCTTCCACGCTCAGGCCCGCGCCAATTTTCTTTTGCAGGGGCAAGCGGCGCTTCGAAGCGTCCACGATGCGCAGCGCCTTGGCGTGTTCGATGCGTTGCGAAACGGCCGCCAGCGTGATGACCAGCTTGTCCATCACAAAGCCCGGGTTCACTCCGGTTCCAACCAGGGCCACACCGTTGTCTTTGGCGGATTTGTCCAGTTGTGTGGCGAGTTCCGGGTGAGTGCGGAACGGGTAAGAAAGCTCTTCGCAGGTGGAAACAACGCAGGAGCCTACGTCCATGCAAGCAAGCAACTGATCCGCCACTTTGGGCAGAGAGGAGGAAGTCGTGTGCATGACCACGTCCGCGGACTGTTCCAGCACGCCCCTGGCGTCGCCGGAAACCTTCACACCCCAGGGCGCGTCGGCCGCGCCAAGTACCTCGCCGACGTCCTCGCCGATTTTTGCCGGGTCGTTATCAATGGCGCCGATAATTTCAATGGCTTCTTTTTCCCGCATCAGTTTCAGGATCGAAGCGCCAATCGGCCCGATTCCATACTGGATGGCACGAATTTTCTTTTTCACGACCTTCTCCGATCTGAAGGGCTCCGATCCACAGGGCTGAAATCGCGCACGGCGCGGAAAATCAGCGCGAGCGAAACTCTAAGCGTACTGGAAATTGCGAGCCCGTTCAATCATCCGGCAGTGCCGCGCGCAGAGCTGAATTCTTGCCGCTCGGTGCCTGTGCACGCATAATGGAGCCTGCCCGCCAGCCGGTCGGGGAGGATATGTCCATGCCAGCACAAAAATTGAGCGACACCGAGATTCAACAGCACCTGCAAAATGTGAAAGGCTGGAGCCTCGTAAACGGCAAGCTGCACCGTGAGTTCGAGTGCAAGGATTTTGCGGCTGCTTTCGGCAGAATGACGCAGGTGGCCCTGGTGGCGGAATCGATGAATCATCATCCGGAATGGTTCAACGTCTGGAACAAAGTGGTGATCGATCTGAACACCCACAGCGTGAAGGGCATCAGCAACCTGGATTTCCAGTTGGCGGCCAAAATCAACGGAATTTTTGGCGGCTAGGCTGCCGCTGCTGAATGATCGGCGCCCACCACACTGAAAATCGCAATCGCGGCCGTTTGCTGATTGCGCTGCGCTGGCTGGCGGCGGCAGCGGTAATTGGCGTTTTGCTGCGATTCCTTCCCCTGCATCTGCTCGCTGAAGCGATCCGGCGCGTTCCCGTTACAACGTTTCTAGCGATTGTGCTTGGGTATCTGTGCGCCCATGCGGTGGGCATCGCCAAGTGGCGCATGGTGGTGAATGCCGCGGGCGCGCAGCTCGATCTCCGCACCAGCGCCCAGTGTTACGCCGGAGGACTCTTCGGTACCCTTTTCCTGCCGTCGATTATTGGCGGCGACGTGGTCCGCCTGGCAGTGGGCTTGCGGCGCAGTCCGAACCCGGCTGCGGTGCTGGCGGGAAACGTGGCGGACCGCTTCATGGACGTGGCGGCGCAGGGTGGACTTGTGCTGGTGGGGCTACTGCTGCTCCCCGGTGCATTGCCGGCGTCACTTCGGGGACAAACCCAGAAGGCGTTGATCTATATTGGCGCAGCGTTTGCGGTAATGCTTCTCTTTGTAGTTCTTGTGTATCGACCACTGCTCGGAGGACGCTCCTTTCATTTCCGGCGGCGTCTGGCACGTTTGCGGCATGCACTGCGCAGTGTTTCGGGAGCGCCGCACATCCTGTTGACGGCATGGTTGCTGGGAACAGCGATTCAAACTACGTTCCTCTTGCTTACGGCAAAGCTCGCCGAAACCTGCGGATTGGTACTACCAGTCCGCGATTGGTTTTTCGCCTGGCCACTGGCAAAGTTAGCCGCAGTCCTTCCACTCACACAAGGTGGGATCGGCGTACGAGAGGCGGCTCTGGTCGGGCTACTGTCCCCTTTTGGAGCAGCACCCCATCTCGTTCTCGCAGCAGGACTGGTTTGGGAGGCGGTAGTAATTACCGGGGGCCTCGTCTCAGGGCTCGGCGCATTCTTGCTGGGCCGGATAGAAAGCGATACGGCAAAGGCGAAGAACCAGGGATATTAGATTTTTTTGCTCCGAACTTGCTACCTGCAAAAGCCGCATGGCCCGACGTCCCTGGCAAGCATGATCCGGGAAACCCTGGATAGCTGATGGCTCGCATTGATTCATGCGCATCAATGGGATAATTCCGGAGTTTCGTCCTTTTTTTGATTGACACCCGCTGCTCACGATGTTAGAAAACCCGAAAGACAAGCCCTCTGGTGGTGAGTCTCTTTCGCGATGGCAGTCGCGAACCGCGAGTGAGATGCAGGCCTGCCTGGCAGGGCAGGTGCTGCTGTTCCCCTCCAAGGGTTTGGAATGCAACACCCACCCCACCCCGGGAGGCGGAAACTCACGTTTTCGCCTCCTTTTATTTTCCGCCGCCGCTTTCCTTATAATTGATGTCTATGCGTGTCAGGACAATCTCCTTCCATGGTTGAGCCAGTTCCCGCGCTCCTGGAGCTACGAAACGTTTCCGTGGTGCGGGGAGACAATTTGGCCCTCGACCGGGTCTCGCTGCGAATTGAGCAAGGCGAGCACCTTTGCATCCTGGGCCCTAACGGCTGCGGCAAATCCACGCTGATCAAGACGCTGACGCGCGAATGCTACCCGATCGCCCGCGAGGATTCATCGATACGGATTCTGGGGCGTAGCCTCTGGAATATTTTCGAATTGCGCTCCCTGTTGGGAATTGTTTCGCCGGATTTGTTGGCCGCGTGCACCACGGATGCGACGGGCTTGGACGTGGTGCTCTCCGGATTCTTCAGCAGTACGCGCATCTTTCCCAATCACCAGCCACAGGCGGAGCATCGGGAGCGCGCGGAGGCGGCACTGGGGCGGCTGGGCATCGCGCATCTGGCGAAGCGGCCGCTGGCGGAAATGTCCTCCGGCGAGGCCAAGCGCACGCTGATCGCGCGCGCGCTGGTGCATGAGCCGCGGACCCTGCTCTTCGACGAACCGGGCAACGCGCTGGACATTGCCGGGCAAGTGGAATTAAGGGACACGTTGCGGGAACTAGCGCGGGCCGGGCTGGGAATTCTACTGGTCACCCACCACGTCTCGGAAATTATTCCGGAAATCGAACGAGTGGTGTTGCTGGAAGGCGGCCGGATTCTCGCGGATGGAGCAAAAGAGAAAGTGCTCACGGACGAAACGCTATCGCACCTGTTCGGTGTTGCCGTGCGGCTGTTTCGGGAAGACGGCTACTTTTATCTGCACGCTTGAATGCGAAAAGGGTGGTTACTTTCCTGCTAGGCTGTCCGCAATATCCGCTGCGATCGGGATGCGCACGGTTTCGTGTTGGTAGGCCTTGACCATCAGGAAAATCCAGAGCACGAGGCTGACGAGCCCAATCAGCCCAAAGATCGCCCAGCCCAGAAAGTGGCTCATGAAGAGAAGCCCGATGCGGATAATGGTTAACCCTCCGAACACGGCGATGGACTGCGCGGCATGGAATTTGACCCACGGCCGCTTGTCAATCAGAAGGAAGATAAGTCCGGTCACCCAACCGAGTGCGTAGCACAACAACCCGGCAACATTTTCAGCGAGGCCTTCACTGCTGGCCGCGATGGGCGCCGCAACTGGCGCAGCGGCCGCGCTCTGGCTTGCCCCGCACTTTGGGCAGAAATTGGCTGTGCCGATGTCCTGACCACATGATTTGCAGAAAGCCACGGGGAGTACCTCCGCAGGTAAACGTTGGCGGGAGCGTAACAAAGCTACCCTGTCTTCGCAAAGATATTTCTTTCATTAGTTTGAGGCGCGGTTTTACGTTTAAGCGCTAGGCAGAGGACTTGGGCAGGGGAAAATCTTCCGCTGCGGCGGAAGCGGTTGGGAAAATGCCGATTACCTTGTCCACTTTGGTCAGCTTCAGGCTGGAATCGATCATGCCGTTGCAGCCGGCCAGGCGCAGCATGCCGCCTGCGATCTTGAGCTTGGAGTAGCAGCGGACCACCGTGCCGATCGCGGCGCTGTCAATGTGCGTGATGCCCGTGAGATCAAAGATGGCGCGGGTCTGGTTGCCGCGAAGAAGATCTTCCACTTCCTTCTCCACGCGGCGGCAATCCGGGCCGGTGTGAATGCTTCCGCGCAACGTCAGTACCGCGATGCCGTCTTTCAGCTGCCCTTTGGTGATTTCGAGAATCACGGTGTCGAATCCCTCCGCACGGAAAAATTGAATCTGGCCCGCGAAGCAGCGCCGGACGATTACGACGAGACCGGCGGCTCGTCCCCTTCATAAGGAAACTGGCGAATCAGGCGCACACAATCGATCAGGGCATTGAAGACAGTGTTTCCCCAGCCGCAGGGTACGAACGAAGCCGTTTTCTGATTCACAGGC
>Ga0210405_10001912_pt1 | contig 22448 bp, 14 predicted proteins | sample IncBWH11MmetaG_FD_155492 | JGI IMG/M metagenome (GOLD analysis project Ga0210405, IMG submission 155492) | Forest soil microbial communities from Barre Woods Harvard Forest LTER site, Petersham, Massachusetts, United States - Inc-BW-H-11-M | ecosystem: Environmental > Terrestrial > Soil >... | reverse complement strand
TACATCGAAAGCTCCGACAGCTTCGTTGCCTCCGCTGCCGCTTCGATTGCTACCGGGTGGAGCGAACCAGTTCCCGGGCGGGAGTTGCACCCGCTGAAGTCCAGCGCCTTTCACGGCGCACTGTTACGTCAACAATGCCTCGTAAGCGATGAACAGGCGAACAATCAGAATCGTGGATGGATTGTCCTGAGTACACTTGTGATATGGGGGTGAGCTCTAGCCTGCTGGCCGATTCGCAGGATGACGGAGCCAGCCCATGGCGTGTGGTGACCGTAGTACTCCAAGTCGTTGGTGCCAAGGATCGTCTCATGATGTACCTGGCCGAAGGTGGGAGCAAACGTCATCCACATGGTCGGAGCGCTGCCGATGAAGTACTTGTTTCTTCCCCAGAATTCAGCCGTTTCTCTGTGCTGGTTCAGCACGGCATTGGTATTGATAGACAGACGATCGTACCCCGTCTTATCGGAGAAGATTCTCATCCGCGACTCGGTCTGGCCCTGATTTTGGCTGAAGCTTAAGGGTAATCCTTTGTAGGTGAGATAAAGACGTGTTTGGGCTTCCGAAACCGTTGCGAACCGTGATGGGGCATCAGGAAGTTGGACAGCGCTCTCCTCTAGTGTCGACGTTCTCTGAGCCCACAGGAGATGTGTGGAAAGCAGCAACAAGGTGACCAACAGAATCGAAGAGAGATGCGAAAGCGAAAGAACTAAGCCCCGCATGGGATTTCCTTTAAGAGTCTGGGGTTGGCCAGCGCCTTTCTTTCAATCACAAGGGCTCAAGGTTGGCGTAAGTACGGCGCGGTGGGTCTTCGTGGTTTGAAACAATCCTAGACGGTTCGCAGATGTGTGTCTGGTCAAAATTGCACACTACCCAAACGGACCAAGGCAAGCGCGCATGGAAGACAACTGAGAGAAGGAAATCGACGTTGTCGCCAGATTATCGATGCTGGGTTTCGAACTCTGCCAGAGCTAATCGGGAGTAGCTGCTGTGAACAGGCCATAACGCTCAGAACTGAGATGGTGCGTGTAGCGATCAATCCGTCGCTGGCTCTTTCAATTTGGAGAGTAAAGAAAGCGGACCAAGCGGTTCTTGCTCCAGCATGCGTCGTTGAGTTCGGGGCAGACAGGATATAACTGTCCCCATCCCACGGCCAGCTTGATGCGATCCGCCGCAATACCCCGGCTGATCAGAGTTTCCTTGACCCAGTTCGCTCGCCGCTGGGAGAGCGCGAGATTGTAAATCAGGTCGCCTCTCGAGGACGCGTATCCCTGGACGTAAAAGCGATCATTGGGATGATCTTTCAACCATCGCACATCGTTATCGAAAGTGCCGGGGTCGGTGGGATCGTTCGCGTCATCGCGGGCGAAAAGAACTACGTGCGTGTTGTCGTTGAAAGCTTGCTCCTCCGGACCGTACAGAGCGACTCGCGGTTGTGACCAGTACGTGACCCAAAAGGCGTCGCCGGACTGGGCGAATACTCCGGGAGCGGTCAGCAGGAACATCGTGGCGGCGATTAAAACGAAGCGGCATTTCATGTGGTTCACCTCTCAGGAACTCATATTCTCTTGTCTCAGCGGGTCTGGGTACTGGTAGATTTGCCAGTCGCATGGGCTGGAATTTACAGGGGCTTGGTTCACCACAGAGGCGCAGAGAAGAGCAGGAGCGGCGCGCGGGTATCTCCGTTTAGCGTGGATGGCTATCCAGTGCAGAGATCCTTCGTTAGCAGGCTTTCGCTTTGCGAAAGCCTGCGCTTCCTCAGGATGACAGCGCCGGAGGACGAGCGGGGACGCTCGCGGCTACATTCGGACGCTTGTGTCTACATTGAATAGAGCGATCGCTTGAGGAATTCTCCGGCGCCGGGGCGGCCTACGAATTTGTCTGATTCGACGATCACGCGGCCGCGGGAGAGTACAGCGTCGGGCATGCCGGTTACTTCGATTCCTTCGAACATGGAATAGTCGACGCGCATGTGATGGTTTTTTGCGCTGATGGTGTGCTTGCGCGTGGGATCAAAGATTACCAGGTCGGCGTCGCTGCCAACTGCGATTGTGCCCTTGCGGGGATACAGGCCGAATAGTTTTGCGGGCGTGGTGGAAACGAGTTCTACGAAACGGTTCACGCTGAAGCGGCCCTGGACCACGCCGCCGGAGTAGATGAGGCTCATGCGATGCTCGACGCCGGGGCCTCCGTTGGGGATTTTGGTGAAGTCGTCGCGGCCCAGTTCTTTTTGTTCTTTGAAACAGAATGGGCAGTGGTCGGTCGAGACTACTTGCAAGTGATCCTGCTTCAGTCCGTTCCAGAGTTTTTCCTGGTGCCACTTCTCGCGCAATGGGGGAGTGAAGACGTATTTCGCTCCTTCGAATCCGGGTACGTCGAAGTTCTCGATGGAAAGATAGAGATATTGTGGACAAGTCTCGGCATAAACGGGAAGGCCGCGGTCGCGGGCTTCGCGAACTTTTTCAAGGGCGTCGTTACAGCTTAAGTGCACGATGTAGACGGGGGCTCCGGCCATTTCTGCGAGGGCGATGGCGCGGGATGTGGCCTCGGCTTCGGCCGTGGTCGGGCGTGTCAGGGCGTGATACTTCGGGGCTTTTTTCCCTTCGGCCAGGGCTTGCTGCACGATTACGTCAATGGCGCTGCCGTTTTCGGCGTGCATGCAGACCAGGCCTCCGTTTTTTGCGGTGGCGCGGAATGCTTTGAAGATGCTGGCGTCGTCGAGCATGAATACGCCGGGATAGGCCATGAAAAGCTTGAAGCTGGTGACGCCTTCGCGGATGAGAGCGTTCATTTCTTCGAGTTGCGCGTCGGGCAGATCGGTGATGATGCAGTGAAATGAATAGTCGGCGACGGCTTTGGCTGAGGCTTTTTTCATCCAGGTATCGAAGGCGGTTCGAAGCGTCTGGCCTTTGTACTGGATGGCGAAGTCGATCAGAGTTGTTGTGCCACCGAAGGCGGCGGCTCGGGTCCCGGTTTCGAAATCGTCGGCGCTAATGGTGCTTCCGAAGGGCATGTCGAGGTGGGTGTGCACGTCGATTCCTCCGGGCAAGACATACTTTCCGGCGGCGTCGATGATTTTGGTGGCATTGTCGCGAGGGAGATTTTGGCCAAGGGCGGTGATCTTGCCGTTGCTGATGGCGACGTCGCTGGCGTAAGTGTCGGTGGCGGTGACGACGCGTCCGTTTGTGATGATGGTGTCGAAGGCCATCGGTTCCTCCGTCGAACTGGCAGAGCAGGCATTTTATGCTAAACTGCGACACCTTGGGGCACGGATCAAGACAAAAAACTTAAACCACAAAAGGACACTAAGGTTCACGAAGGAACAGCAGTGCTGCTGCCGATGTGGCAAAGGAGATGACATGCACTTTGGCTTCACGATAAAACCTGACATGCCTGTGGAGCGCATTGTCGGCCTCACGCGCCGGGCGGAAGCCGCGGGTTTTGAATATGGGTGGATTTTCGATTCTCACGTGCTGTGGCTGGAGCCGTATCCGTTGCTGACTCTGATGGCGAGTAACACCAAGAACATGCGGCTTGGAACTTGCGTGACCAATCCCGCCACGCGCGACATTACTGTGACTGCCAGTTTGTTCGCCACGCTCAATCTGATTTCTGGAGGGCGGATGCAACTTGGCATTGGGCGCGGGGACAGTTCGCGGCGAGTGCTGGGCAAGAAGCCGGTTGGGGCGGGCGATCTGGAGCGGGCGGTGAAAGCGTTTCGCGAACTCACGGCGGGGCGTGAGATCGATTTTGAGGGCCAGCCTACTCGGCTTTCGTGGGCGAAGGGATCTCCTCCGGTGTGGATTGCGGGATATGGGCCCAAGGTGCTGGACCTGGCTGGCCGAGTTGCGGATGGAGTCATTTTGCAATTCGCCGATCCTGACTTGATTTCGTGGTGCCTCGGTTTCGTGAAGAAAGGAGCAGAGGAGGCGGGACGGGATTGGCGCAAGATTGAAGTGATGGCGGCCGCGCCGGTGTGGGTTTCCGATGATCTGAAGGTGGCGCGGGAGCGGGTGCGCTGGTTTCCGGCGTTGGTTTCCAATCACGTGGTGGATCTGATTTCGCGGTACAAGCCGGAGGAATTGCCGCCGGCGTTGACGTCGTTTGTGCGCAATCGAGGCGGGTACGATTACCAACACCATTGCGAAGTGGAGAGCAGTAACGCGAGCTTCGTTTCGGATGACGTTGTGGATAGATTTTGTCTGGTTGGGACGGCGGAGGCGCATCGAGAAAAGCTGCGGAAGTTAGCCGGAGTTGGGGTTACGCAATTTAACGTTTATCTGATGTGCGGCGACGAGGAGGACACGCTGGAGATTTATAAGAAAGAAATCTTGCCGACTCTGCGTAAGCCATGAGAGTCCGGCTCGATTGGCTTTACGCTTCGGCGTTTATATTTCACTTATGGAACCGATCATCAAAGGCGCCATCCCCGTGCTCCCAGCCGCCGACACCGCCGAGTCACTGAAATGGTGGACGGAAATCTGTGGCTTCAAGGAGACGTTTCGCGACGCTACTCCGCCAAATTATGCCGGGATCAACCGCGGCGACGCTGATCTGCACATCGCTGGGATGGATGACAAAGCACTCGCGCGGAAGGTCGGCGACCAGACCATGGTGCGGCTCGCGGTAAAAGGCATTGACGCGATGTATGCCGAATACCAGAAACGCGGAGGCAAGGTACATCCGAATGGCGCCTTGCAAACCAAGCCGTGGGGCACCAAAGAGTTTGGCGCGATTGATCCCAACGGCGTGTGCGTTACGTTTCAGGAATGAAGTGCCAATAAATAGAATTCTCCACCTGCATAGCGCTTGATTCCATCAACAAGACGACCCGTTTGTCTCTTAGGGGGCCGGCAAGACACGCTTGCCGACCCCCACTCTGCGTGAACACCACTCCCCTAGACCTCGTGGGCTTCGTGGCTAGCGCGAAGCAGACTCACGGTTGTGATGAATGAGCGCTGCTGGCCGTTGTTTGGGTTGCCCGACCTTGGGCAGCCTGGCGGCTGGCAGTCTCGTCTTCTCGTATTGCGCACGATGTGCCACGATACGATAATCGAAATCGACACTCGACTGACCTCCTCCCATCTCCCGTACCTCAAAACCGGTTTGGGTTTCGTTGGTGACGTAAAGCCCTTTGCAGTCACCCTTTGGGGTCAGAAAGACGTGGTAAGCGCTCTTCAGGCTAACCGTCTGAGCGAAGGTGGGTTCCAGTGTGATCGTCGTGATCCCGCCCATCAGTTGACCCGAGCCGAAATCCTCGAACCAGACTTCAGGTGATTCCATGGAGAAAACTTTCACCATCGACCCGTCGTGTAGCGGAACCGCGGCCGATTTTGTGCCTCGCGCAGTGGTGTTACCAGCGTTGTCAGTGAAAAAGGTGGCAGTGCCGTTCAGGTCGAACTGGGCCTCGATGAACCCGGACCCATTGACGAAGTTCTGCATCTGCACCGTCTGGGTTCCGCCATTGTTGTTGGCTACAACAACTCTGGCATCGCCGCCATTGAGTTGAACGTCTGAGCCGAAGATATCCGTACCGGCGAGCTGTCCGCAACAGGCCAGGACATTAAAAAAGATGCTCCCCTGGAAGTCTTGGTCCGGTCCAAAGGTATTAGTGACCGCCAGCTGCGCGTACCGGCTATCGGTAAATCCGGTATCCAGGCTCAGCGTGACATTCCCGCTAGTTCCGCCGCCCTGGATGCCCGTCCCGGCATTTACGGCGGTGATGTCGCCGACGCCGGGGAAAGTCTGCCCGGCGACGAAATGGACCTTTCCGGATGGATCAATGCTGAAGCTGGTCCCGTGGATTTTAAACGCTCCATTCACATCCAGTTTGGTTCCCGGAGTCGTAGTGCCAATGCCAACCTGGCCACCGACGGTTTGAAAGATCAGGGAATTTCCGAGGTTGTGGGGTCCGGTCCATCGCGGAATAAAATCCGCTGTCCCGCCACCAGTAACGTTAACGGCCGCGATATCCTGTGCCACTGCCGTTAGGCCGCAGAACAAGAACACCAGTAAAGACACTCTAACGCGCGAATTGATCTTCATGGAAATGCCTCCTTATTAAAAGTAGAGAATCAGCCAAGTTCATCAATGAATTGGCGGGTTGACATGGTTGAGCTGCGCCGGGACTCCGGCCTGAGCCTCAATACCTGAAGCTCATACGGAAAACGGCCAAATATCATTGGGCCACGGTGCAAGCGCAGATGGGTCTAACCAAGCTGTGGATGATCTAGCAGAGCAGTTCGCAGAGAATATTGAGGAGAGAATACGAGGCACGCATTCTCGGTTGCAGCGCTACCCCGTACATCGCGGTGCCGGGTTTCGACCAAACCCGCTGTTCTTTGGGGATGGCTACGGTATGCCCGATAGGCGCGACAAGGTTAGTCCGAGCGACGATGGGAGTAGTGAGGTTAACGGGACTGTCGGTTTCGTCGTACGCCGTCTCTTGAGCGTCAACTCTAGGCACGATCGATGCGAGGGAAACGAATGATACCCCCACGATGACAATCGCCCAACGCAAAAGCCTCATCGGAACTCCAAGTCGCCCACAAAACTACGCCGCTCGGGGTTACTTGTCAATGTGAAATAAATTGCGGGTAACGTCTCGGTTGAATTGATTTCCTCACTATCAATCCGAAATCCGGTGTATCCAATCTCTCGCCCACTTTTTCTGAACTTTGGAGCTGTGGGAGCAAACCCGCCGAGCTAATGAACCAGTACGGCGCGAGGGACCGGCCCCGATCCGGGAAAGAAGGGACTAAGGTCGAACCGGTTTCTGCTGGTACTTCATCAACCCGTAGTAGCAGACAAAAGAAACCGCGAAGCCTACGAACCAGGAATAGTCATATAGCGTTCGCAGCGAGGGAATCACTAAACCCACGAGGGCGGTTCCGGCGCCCGCTGCCAGCGCGGCGATTGCCAGCCAGTTGAAGCCTCGCGAATATTCATAAGCACCGCCGCGCAGGTAGAGGTCGTCGAGATGCAGGACTCGGCGGCGGATTACAAAGTAGTCGCAGATCATGATGCCGGCTACGGGTCCGAGGAATGCGGCGTAGCCGCCTAGCCATCCGAAGATCATGGTCTTGTAGCTTCCCAGCAGTCTCCAGGGCATCATCGCGATTCCCATGAAGCAGGTGATTACGCCTCCGGCCCTGAAACTTATCTTGCGCGGCCACAAGTTGGAAAAGTCGTTGGCAGGGGAGACCACGTTGGCACCGATGTTCACGTTCAGCGTTGCCAGCAGGATCGCCAGCAGTGAAATGACAACGGCGATTGGCGAATGGAAGCGGCTCAACAGTTGTACCGGGTCCCAGATGGCGGTTCCGTAGATGACTACTGTCGCGGAGGTGACCAGGATTCCGATCAGCGAATAGAGGGTCATAGTGGCCGGGAGGGCAAGGGCTTGGCCGATCATCTGTTCGCGTTGGCTGCGGGCGAAGCGGGTGAAGTCTGGAATGTTAAGCGAGACCGTTGCCCAGAAACCTACCGTGGCATTCAAGGCGGGAACCAGAAATTTCAGGAAGTCGGGGAAATTGGCGAACCTCGATGGAGCGGCGAGCATGGGGCCGAAGCCGCCTGCGCTGCGATATGCCCATGCCAGGAGAAGAAGTCCTACGGCCAGCAGAACCGGCGCGCTGATGCCTTGTAAAACGCGTATGTATTCGACGCCTTTGAGAATGACGGCCAGATTGATAAGCCAGAAAGCCAGAAAGCAGATTGGGGTGTTGTAGGGGAAATGTCTCCAGGCGGGAAACAGGGTTGCGATCAACGTGCTCACTGCTTCTCCGCCGATCCAGGTTTGAATGCCGAACCAGCCGCAAGCCACCAAGGCGCGCAAGACGGCGGCCACATTTGCGCCTAGAACTCCGAAGGAGGCGCGGGCGAGCACGGGAAAAGGGATTCCGTATTGTGCGCCCGGATGCGAATTTAACAACATGGGAATCAGGACGATGGTGTTGCCGAGGAAAACCGTGGCTACAGCCTGCCTCCAGTTCATTCCGCCCTGGATCAGGCTTGCGGCCAGCATGTAAGTAAGAATATTGACCGACATCGATACCCAGAGAGCGGCATAGCTGTAGGTTCCCCAGTGACGGCGGTCGCTAGTGGCAGGGGCGAGGTCGGGGTTGTAGAGGGGGCTGGATTCGATTCGAGGACGCAGAGACTCTTGGGTGGTCATCGGAGTCAGTCGGCGGCGAGCGCTCGTCCGGTCTGTTCCGTTAGCGGACCATAGGTTTCGGGGCGGCGGTCGCGGAAAAACTGCCAAGTCTTTCTTACTTCGGCGATCATATCGAGGTCGAGGTCGGCGACGAGGACTTCGTCTTTATCGCGGCTGGCCTGAGCGATGATCTTGCCGCGGGGGTTGCAGAAGTAACTCTTGCCATAAAATTCACCGATGTTCCACGGCCTTTCCGTGCCCACGCGGTTGATTGCGCCCACGAAATATCCGTTCGCGACAGCGTGCGCGGGCTGCTCCAATTCCCACAAGTATTCTGAAAGTCCGGCGACCGTAGCGGAGGGATTGAACACGATCTCCGCGCCGTTCAGGCCCAGAATACGCGCGCCTTCCGGGAAATGACGGTCATAGCAGATATAGACCCCGACGGCAGCGTACTTGGTTTTGAAAACGGGATAGCCCAGGTCGCCGGGTGTGAAGTAGAACTTTTCCCAGAATCCAGGATGGACGTGAGGGATGTGATGCTTGCGGTATTTGCCGAGATAGCTCCCATCGGCGTCAATGACCGCGGCGGTGTTGAAATACAGTCCTGGCATCTGCTCTTCATAAACCGGGACTACGATCGCCATGCGATGTTTCGCGGCAATCTTCTGCATCAGCTTAGTTGTCGGCCCCTCCGGAACTCGTTCTGTTAGTTCGTACCAGCGGATGTTCTGCTCGGCGCAAAAATAGGGACCGTAAAACAGTTCCTGCAAGCAAAGTATTTTCACCTTCCTCTTCGCGGCCTGGTCGATGAGCTTGAGGTGCTTGTCGATCATGGCTTTCTTGATTTGGAGTAGCGAACGGTCGCTGCTGAGCGCGTTACTTGCCTGAATGAGGCCACAGCGTACGATGCGGGACATGGATGCACCTCCGCGAGAGGGTAAATATAGCAGACGTGCATGGTTAGTTGTTCTCGCATTTTGCACTTCATTAACGACGGAGGACACAAAAAAAGAATGTGCGGGCCAACCTTAGGATCCTGCAGATTCGCGGATCTTCGCGTATCCGGGTTTGATTACTGAATAGATGATTCCGCAGCGCTGCTTGTAGGGGAGGAATGCGCTTTTCATGGCGTTGATGGTGATTTTCTCAAAGTCATCGAGCGAAAGACCAAAGGTTGTAGCTGCCGCTTCGAATTCCTGGGTCATGGACGTGTCGCTCATCAACCGGTTATCGGTGTTGAGGGTGACGCGAAATTTCTCCTGATAGAAAATCCTGAAGGGATGCTCCGCCAGGCTGGGCGTGGCTCCGGTGTGGACATTGCTGATCAGACAAATCTCCAGCGGGATCCGTTTATCGAGAACGAATTGAGCAAGATCGCCCAACTTTACGGCTTTTCCGTCGGCGATAGCGATGTCTTCGATCAGACGCGTTCCATGGCCGATACGGTGGGCGCCGCAATACTGGATCGCCTGCCAAATTGATTCTTTGCCATAGCCCTCGCCAGCGTAGATGGTAATGTTGAAATTCATTCGCTGAATGTAGTGAAAAGCTTCTACGTGTTTCTTGGGTGGGTAACCACCTTCTTCACCTGCCAGATCGAAGCCGACGACACCACGATCGCGAAAATCGACGGCGAGCTCCGCCATTTCAAGCGACACATTCATGTTGCGCATGGCGCAGATAATTAATCCTGAGGGCACTCCGAAGGTCCTTCGACCACGCTCTAATCCCCTCAGGACGGCGGAGACGACTTGCTGGTGGGTCAATCCTTTCTTGGTGTGGAAGACTGGCGCGAAACGAGTTTCAAAGTAGACCACGCCGTCACGGTTCAGGTCCTCGACTTGTTCAAAGGCGACACGCTCCAGTGCTTCTTCCGTTTGCATGACCGCGATGGTGTGGGCGAAGCCTTCGAGATATTTGGCGAGACTGCCCTGGTTCGCGCCTTGATGGAACCATTGGGCAAGGGCCTGAGGATCGTTGGTGGGAAGCTTTAAATATTTCACGCTCTTTGCCAGTTCGATCACGGTTTCAGGTCGCAGCACGCCATCCAGGTGCTCGTGGAGAAGTACTTTTGGCAACTTTCTCAGCAGCGTTTTATCGAGTTTCATTGAATGTTCGGCTCCCCTAACGGATCAGAGAATTTTCGGTGGAGTACGATCATTATAGATGCGCTCTCTTTGTGGCGATGGAACGGCCGCGAAATCGCGTCTGGCCAAGTTGAATGTGGGGGCGGCCTCTCGTGTTCAACATCTCCAACTCAACCTTGACGAGCTGCGACGTCGCTGTTAGATTTCGGTTCCACCTGAATATTCGGAGGTCATGGGTCTGACTGAGCCGGCGAAGACGAAGGATTCGATTGACTTTCGCCGACGCAGCTTTTTGATCCGATGCTGCCAGGGGGTGTCCGCAGCGCTGATTCCCGGCGGGCTGCGTGACCTCGCGTTTCCTTCAATCTTCGATTCTACAAATACAACCACGTCGAAGGCCGATTTCGAGTTTCATTTGCATCCTCACTATCGGGCCGACATGCCGCTCGATGCCATCCTGCTCAAGACGCAGGCGGGTCTGGAGGATTTTGTCACGGAGAAATATCAGGACCAGATCGCCGCGATCCTAGCGGAATGGAGTTCGAACTGGCTGCAATCTCCGCGAGACATGCGGGCGATTGAAAAGGTTCTTGCGTCTGATTTCTCAGCGTCTTCGCTGCGGGCAGTTGAATCGCGGGCTGTGCGATCCGGGCCGGCGCTCGAGATTCGTCAGAATAAGTGGGCGCGCTCGAATTCAGTTGGGAGAGATGGTTTCGTTCAGGAATTGCAATCTGGCTTGAATTCTTTCTTAAAGATTGTCACTGCTGAGTTCCAAGTGGTCGGCATTGAAGTGGTCCCTGCCACGCCAATCCAGGAATATCCGGCTGGGTTGCGGACTCGCGTACGCTACGAAATAGTGGGCTCGGGTCGCGATTTCTACCGCGAACAAAGGGTGGGGCACTGGGAACTAGAATGGACAGCGGCTTCAGGCGATGGGTTTCGTCTTCGGACGTGGCGCGCATTGGGTGAGACGTTGAGTCGCGCTGCCGACCCAGTTTATCTTGATATCGCGGCGCCGGTGCTCGGTGGCAATCCCTCTTACTCTTCGCAGTTGCTTCGGGGAGCGGATTACTGGCGGACCGTGCTCGACGGCGCTTGTGGAATCGATATTTACGGGCACAACGGGATCTCGGTCGGGGACATCGACGGTGACGGATTTGACGATCTCTACGTTTGTCAGCCGGCCGGCCTTCCGAACCGGCTCTATCGGAACCGGGGAGACGGAACGTTCGAGGATGTTACGGAAGCGTCGGGAGTTGGCATCCTCGAAAATACGGCATGCGCACTTTTTGCAGACTTCGACAATGACGGCAGGCAAGACTTGATCGTGGTGCGCACGAGTGGCCCATTGTTGTTTCTCAACGAAGGCGGTGTCAAGTTTCGTCAGAAGCCGGACGCCTTCCAGTTCGCCGCAGCTCCGCAAGGGACTTTTACTGGTGCGGCCGTCGCTGACTATGATCGCGATGGCTGGTTGGACATCTATTTCTGCCTCTACATTTATTACCAGGGCACGGACCAGTATAGGTATCCCTCTCCTTACTATGACGCGGAGAATGGGCCTCCCAACTTTATGATGCGCAACAACCGGGACGGAACCTTCCGCGACGTGACAACGGAGTCTGGGCTCGACCGGAACAACACCCGTTACAGTTTCTGCTGTGGATGGAGTGATTACAACCGCGACGGATGGCCCGATCTTTACGTGGTAAACGACTTCGGACGGAAGAATCTCTATCGCAACAATGGTGACGGAACTTTTACCGATGTCGCACCGCAGGCTGGAGTTGAAGACATCGGCGCAGGTATGAGCGTCTGCTGGTTCGATTACGATAACGACGGGACTGAGGATCTCTATGTCGCCGATATGTGGTCGGCTGCGGGGATGCGCGTCTCGACGCAGGATATTTTTCAGAAGGACGCGCCCGAAGAAATGCGCGCTCTCTATCGCAAGCACGCGATGGGCAATTCTTTGCTTCGTAACACCGGGCTTCGCAATATAGGGTCCGTCGGCAATAAAGATGAGGCTTTCCGGGACGCCAGCGCTTCCGGGGGAGCTGCAATGGGACGATGGTCGTGGTCGAGCGACGCGTGGGATTTTGATCACGACGGATTCCCTGATCTTTACATCGCGAACGGTATGATCTCTGGGCCATCGCGTCCAACCGAAGTGGAAGACCTGAACAGCTTCTTTTGGCGGCAGGTCGTTGCCAATTCGCCGAGCTTTGCGACGCCGGCGCATGATTATGAAGAGGGATGGAACGCGTTGAACGAATTGATCCGCGCTGACGGCACCTGGAGCGGGTTCGAGCGGAACGTGTTCTACGCGAACAATGGGGACGGAACATTTTCGGATGTGTCGGGCGTTGTGGGCCTGGACTATCTCGAGGATGGAAGGGCGTTCGCACTGGCAGATTTCGATCACGACGGCCGTCTGGAAGTTTTCTTGAAAAATCGCAATGGTCCGCAGTTGCGAGTTTTGAAAAACGTGATGAAGGGACTCGCGCCGTCGATTGCTTTCCGCCTTCGTGGCGTTAAAAGTAATCCTGACGCGATCGGGGCGGCGGTTACAGTGGAAACTGAATTGGGTCGGCAGACGCGTATGCTGCAAGCGGGATCAGGATTCCTTTCTCAGCACAGTAAGGAGGTATTTTTCGGGTTGGGCGAGGCGAAGGGCCCGGTGCGAGCGTCGATCCTGTGGCCGAGTGGGCTGGTGCAGGAGCTCCGCGATTTGCCGCTCAACCATCGAGTGTGGGTTGAGGAGGGATCCGAACTTTTTCGGATGGAAGCGTTCAATAGCGGCCCTCAGGGGCTAAAGGCCGCGTCTCTTGTGGCCTCGGGCGGCACGGCTGAAGCCGTGCCCTCCCAGAAGACCGGACCCGCCGAATCCGAACCGCTCCCCAACATGGTTGAGACATGGTTGCTAGCGCCGGTTTCCGCGCTTGATTTTTCTCTTCCCGACTTGAATGGGAAGCCTCAGAGCCTTTCCGCGCTTCGTGGCAAAACCGTGCTGCTCAATTTCTGGGCCACGGGATCGGTTGGCTGGCAGGAAGACTTGAAATTCCTCAATCAAGTTCACAAGCGTTGGACGGACACGCGTTCATTAAATCCTGGACTTCAACTGCTCGCGGTGAACGTCGACGATTCTTCGAACGCCGAAAAAGCTCAGGCACTGGCGCGTGAGCTTCATCTTTCTTTTCCCATCCTTCGCGGATCGGATGACGTGGCTGGCATTTATAACATTCTTTATCGGTACTTGTTCGACCGGCACCGTGACCTGAGCCTTCCAACTTCGTTTCTGATTAACGACAAAGGAGACATTGTGAAGGTCTATCAGGGCCGAATAGTCAGCGAGCACGTCGAACTGGACAGTCGGCAGATTCCACAAACTGCGGCGGAACGGATGGCGAAGGCGCTGCCTTTTCCCGGCATCAGTGAGACCTTGGAGTTTCGGCGCAACTATCTCTCATACGGTTCAGTTTACTTTCAACGAGGCTATTACGATCAGGCGGAAGCGTCGTTCACGCTGGCCCTGAGCAACAATCCTTCGAGCGCCGAAGCGCTTTACGGCCTGGGAAGTGTCTACCTTAAGCAGAAGAAGACGAGTGAGGCACGCGACTGCTTTGAGCGCACAATCAAGCTACGCGCGAGCTATCCCGACACGCTGCCGAACGCCTGGAACAACCTCGGCCTCCTGGCCACGCGGGAAGGGCGCACCGCGGAAGCGATTCCGTATTTTCAGGAGGCTCTGCGGCTGAGTCCCGATCACTTGATCGCCCTCGAAAATCTCGGCAACGCTTACCGGCAGCAGAAAGAGTGGGATGAAGCTCGCCGAGTGCTGGAGCGGGCCGTCGCAGTTGGACCTCAGGATCCGGAGGCGAACTACAGCCTGGGGATGGTCTTCGCGCAGTTGGACGACAGCGATCATGCATATGAATATCTGACGCGAGCGCTGAAGTTTCGGCCGGTGTATCCCGAGGCTTTGAATAATCTCGGCGTACTTTACCTGCGCACGCAGCGGCGGGACGAAGCGGTCGCCAGTTTTGAAGAATGCATCCGGGTTGCGCCCGCGTTCGATCAGTCGTACCTGAATCTCGCTCGGGTTTATAGCGTCGAGGGCGCTCCGGATAAGGCTCGGGCTGTTCTTCTTGAACTTCTCAAGCAGCATCCTGATCACGCCTCGGCCCAGAAGATGCTCGAGCAACTGCCGCAATAGCTCGCGAGGTGTTTAGCAGATCCGCTCGTGAGAAGGCCTCGCTGCGTGCGGGTTTACAATGCGGTGCGGAGGATCCATGTCGAAATCGCGCAGGGAGTTTTTGGCGGCTACATCGCTTACTCTATTGGGAGCAGCCGCTGTGTCTCTCAGCAAGGCTCAGGTGGCAACCGATCTGCCTCCAGGGTCGCCATCCGCGTTCGGTACTGGGCCTGCCGTTGGACCTGACGTAACCGTTTCTACCTTCGCCGAAGCGGAGAAACTGGTGCAGGTGCCAATGAGCAACACCGAGCGAGTGATGGCGGCGGCTAGCTGGCGAAAGACGATGGCCGGGTTGTATGAGCGGCGGACTGGCCCGCGCAAACTGGCGCTCGAAGCCACGCTCGCGCCTGCTTCCCGCTGGGACCCGGTGCTGCCGGGGCAGAAAACCCTTCCGCCGCGCGATCGGTTTATCCGCAGCGCCGCCGATCCCGGCCCATTGCCGACAAACGACGAGGACATTGCATTCGCTCCGGTCACGCAGCTTTCGCGCTGGATCGAGACTCGAAAGTTGAGCTCACAGCGGTTGACGAATCTCTATCTCGAACGCTTGCAGCGTTTCAATCCCAAGTTGCGGTGTGTAATCACGCTCACGCGCGAGCTCGCGCTTGCGCAATCCAAGCAAGCGGATGAAGAGATCGCTGCGGGCCATTATCGCGGGCCGCTGCACGGCATTCCGTGGGGAACCAAGGACCTTCTCGACACCGCTGGAATTCCTACCACATACGGCGCCGAGCCTTTCCGAAATCGCGTGCCCGTGGAGGATGCCGCAGTGGTGAAGCGTTTGCTCAACGCGGGCGCGGTGCTGGTAGCCAAGCTGAGCCTGGGTGCGCTGGCGCTCAACGACATCTGGTTTGGCGGGCAAACCATGAATCCATGGTTGCCGGAAGAAGGAGCATCGGGTTCAAGCGCGGGGCCGGGCGCGGCGACGGCTGCCGGATTGGTCGGCTTTGCCATTGGGAGCGAAACCGGCGGCAGCATTGTGAGCCCATCGATGCGCTGCGGGATTACCGGGTTGCGTCCAACGTACGGGCGCGTGCCGCGCACCGGTGCGATGACGTTGTGCTGGTCGCTCGATAAGCTCGGCCCGATGACCCGCAGGGTTGAGGATGCAATGCTGGTGTTGCAGGCCATCTCCGGGCCAGACCCTGGTGATGTGGACAGCGTACCCAGCAAGCTTGACTTTGACGCGGGCGCGAGCGTTGAAGGATTGCGTGTGGGATATTTTCCAGCGTGGATGAACGAGAGGCCCGCTACCGAAGTTGACCGCGCCGCTCTGGCTGCAGTCAAGAAAGTGGGTATGGTTCCGGTTGAAGTCGCTATTCCGGACTGGCCGTATGGCTCGCTGAATCTGATTCTCTTCGCCGAAGGTGCGGCGGCGTTTGAGGAGCTCGGGCTCAACGGCGGGATGAATCAGCTTCGAATTCAAACTCCCGATGCTTGGCCTAACATTTTTCGTGAGGCGCGATTTCTTTCCGCTGTCGATTTCGTGCAGGCCGACCGGCTACGGCGCAAAGTGGCGGAGGAGATGGCGCGGCTCTTCTCGCAGGTCGATTTGCTTCTGGTGCCATCGCTTCGCGACGAGATGCTCACCATTACCAACTTCACCGGACATCCTTCTCTCACGCTGCGCGCGGGTTTTGTGGAGGTGTCGAGGGCGCGCAGCGATTGGGCACCCGACCCAAGCATGCCTTTGCCAACATTCGCTCCACCGCGGCGGGTGCCTCACGGCGTCACCTTGATCGGGAGGCTCTTCGATGAGGGCACAGTGGCGAGCGCCGGGCTCGCGCTGGAACGCAGCTTTGGCGTAGCGGGCGAACGTCCACCGGGGTTCTGAGCTGGATCGGACCGAGAATGAGATAAGGGTGGCCCGCCCTTCTTGCGAATCCCGGAAATCGGGCTGACTTGCGCGCTACTACTTCTTCGGGGTCGGAGCGGTCAGCAGGTCGACGAACATCTTGTAGAACTTCTCGATATCGAGATCGTCCTGCACTTCGACGGGCTGGAGCTTGATCTTAGGCTTGTCCCAATCCGCCCAAGTAATCGTGTCACCGTAGCTGTAGCCCTGGTCCAGATTGACATCCATAAAGCGTGTTTCTTTTTTTGTAATCAGGCTGGGATCGAGCCATGCGGCGGCGGCCAACTCATCCCATAGATAGTTGTATTCGCCGTGCAGGTGGGTATATTGGCCGATATAGCGCGCGGCGGGCGAGTTGCCGGCCTTGACCCGGTCGATCAATTCGACTGTCATTCTCGTCTTCACGGAAATATCTACGGGCGTGCAGACAATTTTTTTCCACGGCGCCTGCAGCACAATGTGAGCCGCTTCCGGATCGAACCAGAGGTTGAATTCGCGGCGGGGAGTATTGACGAACTCTGGGTCGGTGGTCTGCGGATTCAGGCTGGCGCCCATGAAGACAAGTTCTTTGGCCATCCCCGCAAATTCGGGATCGATGGAGATGGCCAACGCGAGGTTGGTCATGGGGCCGCCCTCGTAAATCGTTATTTCATTGGGAAACTTGTGGACCATGCGAATCAAAAAGTGGGCTGCGTCTTCATCCGCGGGTTTGGTACTGGGTTTGCCTTCAGGCATTTCTCCGAGGTCGTCTGCTGAATGATAAAAACGCGGGGTCCACGCTCCCAGCCAGGCTACGGATCCGTAGAGCTGCTCCCAGAGTTCCGTTTCTTCTTTTCGTCTGACCAGCGGATACTCCGCGCCGGGCACGACCGGAATGTCGGTTCGTCCGATGAGTTCGAGCATGCGCAAGGTGTGCGCGATTTCGGCCTTGAGCCACTGATCGCCGGTCACTACGGTGATGCCCAGGACTTCGGTCTGTGGAGACTGGATCAACAACAGTATTGACTGCTGGTCGGTTCCGGCGGGGCCGGCCGCATCCTGATCGATGATGATTTTTCGCTTCTGGCCCCACGCAGTGAGGGTAGTCATCAGCAGGACTGCAGTGGTCAAGAACCAGAGTCGGCGGAATTTCATGGTTCACCTCGAAGTTCAGAAGCCTAAAACAAAACTCCAATTATAAGGCGATTGCGGACGGGAACACCGGCGACTAGAATGTTCCACGCGAGCGCGATTGACTTCGTTTCACCTTTCCGGTTCGCTTTGTCTTATGGTCCGTTCCCGCGTGACCGTTCACCAACCCGTTGGGGTCAGTCTTGTAACCTGCATTTGGGCGGTAAGTGTGCTTCTCGGTCCGTTCCTGGTTCATGGACAATCGGTTCAGGAACCATTTGACGATCACGCAGGCTCGGCAATTTTGCAAGGATGGGTGCGGGATGCGCACGGCCATCCCGTTGCCGCCGTCACGGTTTACCTCCAAACCAAGGGTGGGGCACAAACCCTAACCGCACGCACTGATCAAGAGGGAGCTTACCGCTTTTCCGGACTGCGCGAAGGCGTTTACACGCTGCGCGCGGAGATGGCCGGATACCGCGACACAACTTTCGGTCCTTGCATCCTAGGGCAAAAGGAAACGAAAACAACTGACCTCACGCTCGAGTCCTCAAAAGCGTACGGATCGTCATCTAACAAACCAGAGTTTTTCGATGAGCCTGAATTCACCGTGGCGGGTGTGACCGACGCTATGAATCCCGGTGGGCACGGCTCCGACGCGAGCACTACGGAAGCGCTAGCGAAGGAAACGGCTTCGCTTCCCGTTTCTGAGTCAAAGATGGAATCCGCCAGTTCCCGAAAGGCCTCAATTTCATCTTCCTCCAGCGCGGCGGTGGAAGACTCTCTGCGCAAGGAGGCTGAGCGCGAACCTGGAAACTTTGACGTAAATCACCGGCTGGGGAAATTGCTGCTCGACGACGGAAAGGTTACGGAAGCCATCCCCTATCTCGAACGGGCTTCTCGGGTAAATCCCGGGGACTACGAAAACGCTTACGAACTGGCGCTTGCCTATACCGGTGACGGTCAATATGGGCGCGCACGCACGCAGACACGTACCATGCTGGCTGCGCAAGACACGGCCGGGAAGGAACTTGATCGGCAAGAGCAGGCCGAACTGCATCACTTGCTCGGCGATGTCGAGGAGAAACTGGGCAATTCCCTGGAGGCCGTTCGAGAATATCAGCGCGCAGCGGAAATGAACCCGAGCGAGGGGAATCTTTTCGATTGGGGTACGGAGCTTCTGATCCATCGCGCGTTTGAGCCGGCGACCGAAGTGTTTGCCGAGGGCAACCACCTGTTCCCACGCTCCGCGCGGATGCTGGCCGGGCTGGGCGTGTCGTGGTATGCGCGCGGCTCCGACGAGCTAGCCGTTGAGCGTCTTTGCCAGGCATCGGACTTGAATCCTGACGACCCGAATCCTTACTTGTTCCTGGGCAAAATGCAAAGCGTCGAGACCGCGCAGTCGACGTGCATGATGGAGAAGCTGGCGCGTTTCGTCAGTCTCCAACCTGAAAATGCTCAAGCCAACTACTATTGCGCGCTCGGTCTATCGAGACGGAACGACGCCGATGATCTGGCGCATGCGGAGTCCTTGCTGGAGAAGGCCGTACGTCTCGATCCGAAGCTCGCTGCCGCCTATTTGCAATTGGGTGTTCTTTATTCGCAGCGGGGAGATTCTTCCAAAGCAGTCTCCGCCTATCAAAAAGCGATCGCTGCTAATCCGGGGCTGGTAGCTGCCCACTATCGGCTTGCGCAGGCCTACGGCCAGAACGGAGAAAAGTCAAAGGCTCAAGCCGAACTGAAAATCTACGATCAGCTTTCGAAGAAGACAGCGGAGGAAGCCGACCGACAGCGGCGTGAGATTCAGCAGTTTGTGTATACGCTGAGGGCACCGGCTCCTGCCACGCCGCATTAGTCCGCGCGCCACTTCGGCTCACCCTAGAACGTCAGCTTGAGCGCGAACTGGACCGAGCGGGCATCATTGACAGTTTGGTTGATCGTCTGGCTGGCCACCCCAAAACTGCTGGGAGAATTAATGTCCTGTTCTCCGGTTCCCGCGATGCCAGGCAGGAAGAAATGAGGATGGTTAAAGAGATTGAAGAACTCGGCCCGGAATTGCAGATTCATTCCCTCGCGGACTGGCAGAGGAAAGTCCTTGATGATCGAGAAATCGGTGTTTACATAACGAGGACCGTAGGCGGGTGCGCGGTTGGCGTTTCCCAGTTCTCCAGCGGGCGCTTTCTCGAAAGCGCAGGGATTGAACCAATTGGCAAGCGTGTGAATCTTAGCCGGCGCTATGCAAGTCGGATTGGCTGCGACCTGCCCCGCCTTGTTGGGATTGCCAACTTCGTTCGGCCGCTGCAAAACCAGCCCGTTGTAGAAAAAGAAGACACCCGACTCATCGGCGCTGTCGACCACAAAAAGTGGGAAGCCGGATTCTGCCCTCTCAATAACGTTTATCTGCCAGTTTCCCAACAGTACGTTGGTGGCTCCGCTCCAATTGCTGCCGAAGTACCTGCCCTTGCCAAAAGGCAGGTTGTAAAGAACGCTCGCGGTGAAGACATCATTCAAATTAAGTTGGGACAAACCCCAATCCAGCCCCTGAGCTCCGGGTAGCGGCCAGTATAGCGCGCCAGGATTGCTGCCCAGACCGTCAGGCATACCGGAATCGAAAGTGCGCGACCATGTGTAGCCGATCAGAGCGTAAAGGCCGTGGCGCGAGCTCTTGGTCTCAGCTTTGATCTGTAAAGAATCGTAACGCGCGTTCCCTATGCTGTTATTGCTGTCGACAGACTGAAACGGGAATGCATATGGAAAACTGGGAAATCCGCAACCCAGCGTGTAGCCGGGGACCGGATTACTTCCTCCGGGGCATGCACTCGGAGATGAGATGTTTTCATTCACCTGGCTCACCAGAATGTGTGTGCTGTGGGAACCAGCGTAGCCTGCAGTCAGAACAACATCTCCTGGTAGCTGGCGCTCAACATTGAGGTTGTACTGTTGGACCATGCCCTGTTTGAAATTCCGGTTCATTGACTGAATCGTGCCAGTGTATGCGCCAGGATTCACCGGCGCGTTGTAGACAGCGCCTCCCGGCACGGGCGCAGTAGAAGGCGTGCCCGCCGGAAGAAGGAAACCGTTCGAGAGGCCGCAGCCGGTGCCGCCGAAAGTGGGACAAACTCCCGTGGGGAAGGGATCCACTTCGGCATAGAAGGGCGGATTTTGCCACAACCCTTGTCCGCCCTGATTCCAGGCGGAATCGTGGAAGATGGCGTACCCGGCGCGGATCGCCGTCTTGGTGCTTCCCATCGGCTTCCAGGCAAACCCGATCCGTGGTTCGAGAGCGCTTTTCTGAAACTGGATACCAATACGGCTATTAGAAACGACGCAGTTGGTGCAGCCGGCCAGCCCGGGGCTGCCCGACGGAACGTACCACTGGAGGGTCTGAACATCGAAGTTTGCCTGGCGATTTTCAACTTCAGTTTGGGGGGTCGCCAGAGCCCAGGCAAGTCCGATGTTGAACGTCATATTGGCGGTCACTCGCCAGTCATCCTGGACGAATGGACGAAATAGTTTCCAGCGGCGGCCGACCGTACCGCCAAGGAACGTCTGATCGTGAGCGGCAAAACTTCCCAGACTTCCAAGCAGGAGATCTCCCATGTTGTCTCCAGTGGCAGAGCCGTTTTGGGAGATAAAACCGTCCTGGAACGCATTGTTTCTTATGTTCATCTGTTCGGCGCGAAAGGTCGCTCCGAACTTGATGTCGTGCTTGCCCCGAATCAAGTCGAGGGTATCCGAAATGGAGTAGACGTTCGTTCCGCCCTGGTAGGGCGCGTATCCGCGATCTCCCAGCGACATGTAGGTGGTCATCTGAAAGGAAGTCATGCCGCAACTGATGCAGTCCTTGGTTGACTGGTTGAGACTGGTAGGGTAACCGGTCACACCACTGCAATGGCTTCCCAGATCGGCGCCGGGAATGCCGATGACCGCAGCCTCGCAGGTGCCGGTGCCGAAAGACAGAATGTGATTAAAAATCCGGCTGAAGCCGAAACTGGCCTGGTTGATGGTGCGATCGGAAAGAAGATGCGTCCAAGATAGTGCAGCATTGCGCCCATGGTTGTCGATGTACTGATTACTTCCAAAGGCGTTGACTTCGGCCCATGTCGGTGAGCCCCCCGGCACAAAGTTCGTTGCCTGGTCATAGCTGAAGCGGCCAAAAATCGAATCTTTGTTGGAGAAATTGTGATCGACACGAATGTCGCCCGTCCCCTCATTGAGTTTCCTGACGGGCTGGTTGACGTAGTTGTAACCTAACGCCGCGTTAGCCGCGTTGGGCGTCGGGTAAAGCTGAATCACTTTTGCGGCGAGGGGATTGATCATGGCCGCGGGAATTACGCTACAGTCTGCACCCAGCGGTTGGATTCCGCCTGCCCCGACTGGCTCGGGTGTGGCTGTACCGGGGATGCATTGGAAGTGCCTGTCGTTGCTCGTCGCCGATGCATAAGGATTATTGAGGATGGGAAAGTTACTCGACGTTCCGCGCGGATTACCAAACGGATCCAGGTTAAAGTTATAGTTACCGGCCGGGTCGGGAGTCATCATGGCGGTGGTCGGAACCAGACCATTGAAAGGCACGCCGAGGCGCTGCATTTTTGCCTGATAATCGATGAAGAAAAACGTTTTGTCCTTCCGGATCGGGCCGCCCAGCGATCCGCCAAATTGATTCAGATTAAACTTGTTTCTCGTGGGAGCGAAATAGTTGCGGGCATCGAGGTCGGTGTTTCGAAAATACTCAAACAGACTTCCGTGAAATTGGTTTGATCCCGATTTGGTTGTGACCAGAACCGTTGGGCCGGCACGTTCTCCCCATTCCGCCGAGTAGTTGTAGGTCAGAACTTTAAACTCCTGAACCGCGTCGAGATTGGGGAAAATGGCGATGCCGCCTTCGTCCAGCTGATTATTGTCGTTGCCATCAAGCATCCAATCTGTACTTTGTGCTCGCGACCCGCCCACGGAAAGCGAAAAAGACCCGCGCGTTGACGCCTCGCT
>Ga0210405_10001911_pt1 | contig 22462 bp, 18 predicted proteins | sample IncBWH11MmetaG_FD_155492 | JGI IMG/M metagenome (GOLD analysis project Ga0210405, IMG submission 155492) | Forest soil microbial communities from Barre Woods Harvard Forest LTER site, Petersham, Massachusetts, United States - Inc-BW-H-11-M | ecosystem: Environmental > Terrestrial > Soil >... | reverse complement strand
TATGTTCGGAAAGGATAAGCGCTGAAAGCATCTAAGCGCCAAGCCTATCCCAAGATGAGTTCTCCCTGAAGGGTCGTGGTAGACCACCACGTTGATAGGTCTCCGGTGTAAGTGCAGTAATGTATTCAGCTGAGAGATACTAATAACCCGTTCGGCTTGATCTTTTACTTTTCTGTTAACCCGTTCCGCGCAAGCGGAACGGCAAACAGGAGAGACCAAAAGATCTCAAAACAAAACGAAGCCTTAAAGTGCGCGTTCCCAAACTCTGTATGTAGATATCAACGAATCAGCAGTTCTTTGAAAGCAGTGACAAGTGATCTGTGACCAGTGACAAGCTCAGAACATGTCGCGATTGCGTCTCCAGAGATCGGCCTCGCGCTTGCGTCGCTGCGACAGCAGCGAAACTGCCAGTGCGGTTCCGCGCTCTGGTGACAATAGCGCAGTGGTCCCACCCGTTCCCATTCCGAACACGGCAGTGAAACGCTGCAGCCCCGATGGTAGTACGGCGATAGGCCGTGCGAGAGTAGGACGTCGCCAGAACAGAAAACCCGCCGGGTTCATCTCGGCGGGTTTTTTGCGTACGTCCTACTCGAAGCACGGCGCGGCCGAACGCCGCATAGCCGTAAGAGAATCGAGCCGGCGGGAGCCGAGCGAGATGGACCTTAGCCACGAAGTGGTAAGCGAACGGGAGTGAGCGAATCAACATCGCCGCGGGGCAGCGGCAAGGTAGACGGCAAGCCCGAACGGCGAGCGTCGCGGGAGCACGCGAGGCAGTAAGACGTCGCTTCTGTACTAAATGTGATGCACCCGCAATGATTTCATCCGTTGCATCCGCGTAATCCGCGGCAATTGCAGAAGTGACCAGTGACGTGTGACAAGTGACGAGTTCGGCGTAGGATTTGGGATATGCTAACGAGCCAAAAGGTTATCGACGCGATTAACGAGCAGATCGGTTACGAGTTCAGCGCGGAGCTGCAGTATTACGCGATCGCGGCGTATTTCGCGGCCGAGGCTTTGCCGCAGTTGTCTCAACATTTTTTCCAACAGGCCGAGGAAGAGAAAGGTCACGCGCTCCGGTTCATCAAGTACGTGGTCGATGCCGGCGGACGGGTGGAGATCCCGGCAATTGATGCACCGAAATCGAAATTCAAGACGGCGCGCGACGCGGTGAAGCTGTCGCTCGAGCAGGAAATTCACGTCACCCAGCAAATCAACGGACTAGTGGGATTGGCCCGGAAACAGAACGACTACATCACCATCAATTTCCTGCAATGGTTCCTGACCGAGCAGCTCGAGGAAGTTTCCTCGATGGACAACTTGCTCAAGATCATCGAGCGCGCGGGAACGGATCTGTTGCAGGCGGACGAATACCTCGCCCGGGTGGGCTTGAGAACAATGCCCGAGCCACCCAAAGCAACGTGACGGTCCGAGCCGGACTGGCATTACCATCCAGTTATTTCTCGACAGGATTCGCCCGATTTTTACGAGACCCTGTTTCTGGAGAACTCAATCCAGAAATCTTGTTAATCCTGTCTAGGCTCGTCTGATGGGATTTGAGGACCATTTCTCAAGGCAGGCGACGGACTACGCTAAATTTCGTCCGCGGTATCCGCGCAAAATGTTCGAATATCTCGGCACAATCACACCGACTCGCGAGATTGCGTGGGATTGCGCGACCGGTAATGGCCAGGCCGCGGTCGAACTTGCGAACGTTTTCGACCACGTAATCGCGACGGACGCCAGCGAAAGCCAAATCGCAAACGCCGAGCCGCACCCACGGGTGGCGTATAAAATTGCCCCAGCCGAACAAAGTGACCTTCAGTCCGGCAAATTCGACCTGGTCCTGGTCGCGCAAGCCTTACATTGGCTGAATCACGATCGATTCTATCCGGACGTCCGGCGTGTATTGAGGGAGAACGGGGTGTTTGCCGCGTCGGCTTACAATCTCTTGCGGACCGACCGCCCGGTTAAGGAAATCGTCAAACGCTATTACTACGAGATCGTCGGACCGTATTGGCCGCCGGAGCGAGCGTTGATCGAAAAATTTGAGGAAATCCACTTCCCTTTTTCAGAACGCGAAACTCCCGAGTTCGAAATCGTGGCAGAATGGAATTTGGAACATCTGGTCGGTTATCTGCGGTCGTGGTCGTCGACACAGCGCTTCATCGCCGCGACGAATCGAAATCCGCTCGATCAAATTACCATCGACCTTGAAAAGGTGTGGGGCGCCCCGCAAACTACAAAACGGATTGTCTGGCCGCTTGTCCTAAGAGTGGGCATCAAGACGATGTCTGAAGCGTCCAGCGCCTAACGCGGCCCAACAAAAAGCTTGCCCGTAGGACCAGATCGGGCGTTGAATTAGCCGCATGAACATCAAGAACTTAGCGGCAATGATTGTCGCGGCATTCCTGGCTGCAAATGCTGCGTTCGGACAAACGGTGACGATCACAGGAAACGTGAACGCGCTGACTTCAGCTCAGATCAGCCTCGGCTGCGGGCCCGATCTGTGGAATATCCAAAGAACGGGCAGCACAACTGTGACGAGCGGCACCCTGGCCGTTGGTAACACCGTCACGGTCCAGTGCGCATCCACGGATGCGATGAAGATACCGGGCGGCAACGCGCAGAAAAAAGAAGGAGTGCAGTAGCCCGATCTTTTCAAAAGTTGCTTGAATAGAACGCCATCGGGGCGGTCTAATCGAGGACTATGAAAATCACCCTATGCAGTTTGGCAGCAGCAGTTTCTCTCGCGTTTAGCGGCGCGGCTTTTGCGGAGGCCAAAGATTATCAAGTCACCGGGCCCGTGCTCGAAGTGAACAGTTCGATGATCGCGGTGCAAAAAGGCAAAGACCGCTGGGAGCTCGCACGTGATGCGAACACCAAAGCCAGCGCGGAGCCAAAGGTTGGTGACAAAGTGACCATTCATTATTCGATGACGGCCACCAATATCGAAGTGAAGGCAGGTAAGACTGAAAAGGCCGCCAAGCCAGCCGCTTCACCCAAGAAGTAATTCTGAATCCAATTCGGCCGTAAGCGGGCGTCGGATCAACGGCGCCCGCTTCCGTCGGGAATTCCTCCCAGGACCCCGCGAACAACTTGATGACCATGGCGGTTCGCCATTGTCGGAAGCAGGCGAATTTCGCCCGTACCGGACTTGGCGATGACGAGCGGATCGCTCACGCCGACTTCCGCCACGCGCCAAGGACAAAGCCGCTGATGACGAGACCGATCAGTGGCCGACCCATGTCGATGCAAATGAGAGGCCAGGGATTCGTTTCGAATGCGGAAAAAACGGAGATTGTCGCGTACTCCATGAACATAAACGCGAACCAGCAGGCGAGCGCAACTTTGAGACCGCACCATGGACCCTTTGGATTGGTCAGAGCGATGAGAACCGCGAGCGTATAATTGACGACGATCGACGTAACAAACGCGAGCACGTAGGCGCTGACGTTATGGGTCCGTTCGATGTCGGTCATGGTCTTGGCGTGAAGATTCAGCCAGCTATTGCCGAAAATGGCGTACCAGCCCCAGCCAATGAGGAAATAGACAACAACGAGAATCCAAACCGCCGCATGATTGATTCGAATGTTCATGGTGCCGTGATTATTTCGTCCCCAGAATGTTTTAAGACAAGCCGATTGTTGTAGAGGCACTTGCGCCAAGCGCCTGTTTATCCAGCTCGGTGCTTGAGAACAAGCACCGCTACAACGTCATCCGACGGACGCCGGTTCCGTCTCACTAACCGGCTCAGCCGCCGGCTTGTCGACCGGCGCGGGCTCGATTGAGACGATCTCAACTTCGCCATTTGGCAACGTCGCACCCTCGCCCGGTTTTTTGCCGAGCAATGCCTGTGCGATCGCTGTCTGGTAGGAAATGACGTGGCGGTCCGGGTCGCCGTCCCACGCCCCCAGGATTGTGTAGGTCTCAGAGTTCTTTGAATTCTTGTCGCGAACGGTAACGATTGTGCCGATTGAGACACGAGACGTGTCGGGATTTTCAAACGACGTGCCGCGTGCTTTTCCGAGATCACGTTCCAGCTCCGACCTGCGGCGAACCAAGACGGCCTGCATTTGCTTGGCCGCTTTGTATTCGAAGTTTTCGCTAAGATCGCCATACGAACGCGCGAGCTGAATTTCCTTCGTGTTCTCGGGAATTTTTTTCTTCACCAGCTCTTCGAATTCCGCTTTCCGTCTTTCGAGACTGCTCCAGGAAACAATAAGCGGCGCGGTCTTTTCCTGCGGTTGTGCTCCCGCGATCATGCTCTCGAGGTCTGGGAAAACTTTCACGACCCGCGCGAGCAGCGAACGCTTCGTCAGCTCATCGAACAACGGGCTCAATTGCAGCCGTCGCATCGCATCGCGCGCCAGCCCCACATCGGCGTTTGCAAAAATGTCCGCGATCAATTGCCGATCATCGACGAGCCAGCGTTGCAATTTACTCGCGCGTCCCGGCGCGGAATGCTGTTCTCGCTCGAGCGCGGACAAAATTGCGGTGAGTAGCTCGGGATTGATCAGCTCCGGCCAATCTTTGCGTTCCATGCACAACCAAACCAGCATCTCGCTGGTGGCGGAGTGTTCGCGAACGCTGCGCTCCAACATTTTGTCGAGCTCGGCATGTTGCCCCGCATCGCGAAACACGTGGGGAATTTGCGCGACCATTCGCCCGTGGCTGGTCTGCATTAGTTGCAACGCGCGCGGGCTCCAGCGATCCCCGAGGGCAACGGGCAGTAGTTGAAGAACTCGTTTCTCCTTCGCCGCCGACAGTTTCGGCAAGATCGAGACCAAACGCTTTTCTTCGTGAACAATCAGCCTGGCCGGCGTCAACCCAATATGGGTCGTCTTCAGTTGGGTAAAGCATTCAAACAAATCATCACGCAACAACACGAGCTCGAAGGTCAGCTCGGGATGCAATTTTTGATTGCGGGTTGCGACGTTCTCAATCGTCGCGACGACCGGTTGCAATTGTTTCTCTGGTTCTTTGAAGTGCTCGTGAAACTTCAAGATCTGCTCAAGCGCAGCAATCTGCTGCTTTGGTTGACGCGCGGTATTGAATGCCGCGACCAACTCGTCTGCCTGCGACACGCCCTCGGCCCGTAACTGGACCGGCTCCGTCTTCTTCGCTGGAATCGAAAACGCCCCGCTCGTTTTCATCTGTCTGCGGGCCGAATCCCACCACTTCTTCCATTCCGCTTCAGTGAAAACGTCCGGAACCATCCAGTCGCTGATCTGTTGGGCGGTGGCTCTTCCGTCGAGGCTGTCCAAAATGTTTCGCACGACAGCGACCGGATCGTCTTTGGCGAGTTTCTTTATTGCAGCGAGATCGTTGGCCTTGCGGGCGAGAAAATGTTCCGAAGGAATGATCGCGAGATTTTCGGCGGCGTATTCCAGCTGCATGGCGTGGCTCTTCTTGCCTGTGAAATCGATCAGGATCTGATTCAACAGCAGGTTCCACTCTGCGACGCGGCCGAATCCCCAGCTTTTGTGCAGGCAAAATGTGCCTGGCTTCAGCCGCTCGAGCTTTTCAGCAGCCTTTGACGTGAGCTTGCCGGCTTCGACCAACTTCTCGAGCTCTGAATCCATGAGTCGGACAAGCTACGATGATGATGAAACGTCGCAAGCTGTCGCATCGTTAATGTTTCCGATTGCCGGACAGCATCTTGCGTGAAAGTCTACGCCGGTGTCGCACACAAGTATTTGGTTTTGGATCGCGTTCAATGCCGGCGTTTTTGTCGCGTTAGCTCTCGATCTTGTTCAATTCAAACACCGAGGGCGCGAGCTGAGCATTCGCGCTGCCGGCCATCGAGTCGGGATCTGGATACTTCTTTCGCTGCTGTTCAATCTCCTGGTCTGGAAGATTCGCGGTCCGGAAAAGGCGCTCGAATTCCTGACCGGATACGTCATCGAGTATTCGCTGAGTGTCGACAACATTTTTGTTTTCGTTCTCATCTTCCAATACTTCCGTGTTCCACCCATGGCACAGCACCGCGCTTTGGTTTGGGGAATTGTCGGCGCGCTCATCATGCGGGGCGTCATGATTTGGGTCGGGGTGGCCCTCGTCCAGCGGTTCGACTTTATCCTCTACTTCTTCGGCGCCTTCCTGCTGGTGAGCGCATGGCGAATGTTTTTTATGAAGCAGGAGCCGCAGGACTTTGGCAAGAGCTGGATCATGCGCTGCTGCAGCTGGACATTCCCCGTTACGCCGGTGTTTCATGACGAACATTTCAAGGCGCGGGTGAACGGGAAATGGATGCTCACACCCCTCGCCCTCGCTCTCATCGTCATTGACGTAATGGATCTCGTGTTTGCGGTCGATTCAATTCCGGCCGTCTTCGCGATCACCCGTGATTCGTTCATCATCTATACTTCAAACATTTGCGCGATACTCGGATTGCGGTCGCTCTATTTCCTGGTCGCGAAAATGATCGCCCGTTTTGTTTACCTCAAGAGCGGGTTGGCCATCGTGCTCGCATTCGTGGGGGCCAAGATGATGCTCCGCGATGTGTTCGAGATTCCAACGCTTCTTTCGCTCGGCTTCGTTATCGGCGTGCTTGGTTCGACGATAATCATCTCGATGATCGTTACCGCTCGCACTAATTCCACATCCGAACCGGACGCTCAGTGAGCGAGCTGCATTCCTCGGAAGCGCATCTCGCGCGACGACTCGGGTTGTTCGATACCACGATGCTCGTCATGGGCGGGATCATCGGTTCCGGAATTTTCATTAATCCCTACGTCGTTGCGAGAGCGGTGCCGTCGACGGTGTTGATACTGGGCGCGTGGGCGTTCGGCGGACTCATCGCCCTCGCCGGCGCGTTCATCTACGCGGAACTTTCATCGCAAACTTCGGCCAGCGGCGGCCAATACGTTTACCTGCGGAACGCTTTTCATCCCGCGCTCGCATTTGTTTACGGTTGGGCCTTGCTTCTGGTGACTCAAAGCGGCGGAATGGCAGCGGTCGCCGTGACGTTCGCAAAATATATTTGCGCATTGGGAAACGTCGACGCGAATGACAACGTCGCCGCCATTCTCGCGACCATCGCGCTCGGGGCGTTGACCTTGATCAACTGTCTCGGCGTGCGTGCTGGAAGCACAACCCAAAATTTGTTCATGATTTTGAAACTGCTGGCGATCGCGGTGCTGGTCGGGTGGGGATTGACCGTCGCAGGAACACCAAGTGGAGGCCAGTTACAATCAACATCTTCCGGGGCTGGAATCTGGAATTCTCTGACCGCATTCGGTGCGGCGCTCATTCCGGTACAGTTCGCCTACGGCGGATGGCAGACATCGTGTTTTGTCGCCGGCGAAGTGCGCGACCCGCAGAAAAACCTGCCACGTGGTCTGTTGGCAGGTGTGTTGGGTGTAATCGCCGTTTATCTTTCAGTGAACTTCGTTTGTGTCCGTGCGCTCGGCCCCGTTGGACTCGCGCAAACCCACACTCCTGCGTCCGCGGTTATGCGACTCGCGCTCGGCGAAACTGGCGCGCGCATTATCGCGATCGGAATTGCAGTTTCTACCGTGGGGTTTCTCAGTCAAAGCATGTTGACCGCGCCACGAGTTTACTTTGCCATGGCCGAAGACGGTTTATTTTTCTCGAGCCTGGCGAAACTGAATCGCGCGCGGGTGCCGGCATTCGCGATCGCGTTGCAAGGCGCGCTCGCGATCGCGATTACGCTGTCCGGCCGGTATGAACAAATCCTGAATTACGTGATCTCGGTGGACGTGATTTTCTTCGCACTCACCGCCGCGACCGTTTTCGTTTTCCGCGGTCGAGAAAAACCAGATTCGCCAATGCTAAAGGCAAACCCGGCCCGGACCTTTCGCATTCCAGGTCATCCATTCACGACGGTGTTTTTTATTCTCGCATGCGCCGGGGTCGCCTTCAGCACCGCTTACCGTTATCCGCAAAACAGCGCGATTGGATTGGGAATCATGCTGAGTGGAATACCGGTGTATCTTTTCTGGCGAACGCGACAGAAACCATCAGACGCTCAATGAAAACAAAGCAATCTGCCTTCATGCATTGGGCGAAGAGCCGCCCCAAAGCGAAGTACGATCTCGCGTTGAGCGGCATCTTGAATCTTCCGATCGCCGAATTGGATGTCGACCTGAAGGACCTGGAGCTTCACGGCGATAACGCTTATGGCTATCGCCCGCTCGTCGAAGCGCTGGCGAAGCATCGACACGTCTCGCCTGAAAACGTGGTCACTGTTTCGGGCGGAACCTCCATGGCAAACCATCTTGCAATGACTGCACTTGTCGATCATGGCGACGAGGTCTTGATTGAACAACCGACCTACGACCCCCTGCTCGCAATCGCCGAATATCTCGGCGCGAAGGTCAAACGTTTTCCACGAAGTCTCGAAAGCGGATTCGGGATCGATATCGGCGCGTTGGAAAACCAAATCACGCCGGGCTCGCGTTTGATTGTGTTAACAAACCTGCACAATCCGAGCAGCGCTTTGGTTGACGAGGCCGCGCTCCGAAAAGTCGGAGCCATTGCGCGAGATGTTGGCGCCCGCGTCCTCGTCGATGAAGTCTATCTCGAAGCGATGTTTGAAAATGCGCCGAAGCCGGCTATTTCGCTGGGGCCTGAATTTGTCGTCACCAGCAGTTTGACCAAAGGATACGGATTAAGCGGACTCCGCTGTGGCTGGATTTTCGCGGAGCCGAACCTCGCAACCAAAATGCGGCGCCTCGACGACATTTTTGCCGCCAGTGCGCCGAATGTAATGGAACGGTTGAGCGTTTTGGCAATGAACCGGCTCCCAAGAATTGCCGCGCGTGCAAGGATCATCCTGCAAACCAACCGGAAGACATTGAACGATTTTTTGAAGAGACACGACGATGTTGATGCCGTGCGAACGGAATTCGGCACAACCACATTTCCTCGTCTCCAAGATATCGACGTTGAAAAGCTTTGCGCGTTGTTAATTGAAAAATACGAAACCTCCGTTGTGCCCGGGCGGTTTTTCGAGTCTCCGCAGCATATCCGCATCGGATTGTGCTGCGAGCCAGAAAAGTTCGAAATCGGAATTCAGCGTCTCGACGCTGCGCTCGATGAATTGAGACAAAAGAAAACCGCGGGCTAAGGGGTTTCCCCGCCCGCGGCAACCTTGGCAACTCTAAACTTTAAGTGAGACCGAGTGTTGCCATCGTCGGCTCGTCCACAGTGGACGTCACAGCCAGTCCGTGCTCGGCCTGGAAAGCTGCGATCGCCTGTCGAGTCATCGGTCCAAGAACACCATCGACTGGTCCGCTATAATAGCCGTCGCGCGCCAACTGGGTCTGCACGTTCACAATGACCTGATCCGGGCTCAGATTCGAGTACCCGTAAATCGGGCCATCGTAAGGATAGTAGGCGGACGCATCATAGCCCCAGGCTGGGAACCAGTAACCGGCGTTCCAATACCACCAGCCGCCGTCCACGAAGACGATGCGACTATATCGATGCTGCCACCAACCCCGGTCGTGCCACTGGCGCTGATAGTTACGAAACGCGGCGTAGTTCCGGCCCTGGAATTGATTTCCGCGCCAGTTATTCGTGACGACTGCATTTCGGGTTCGATTTCTGTTAACCGCGAAATTGGAGCCGACGTTAACCTGCCGGTTACGAGCGAAGCTCCGTTCGCGATTCGCTGCAACGTTACTGCGAACTCTGCCATTCGCGTTATTGCGAACTGTCGCGTTCGCGCTGTTGCGGCGAAGCGAGGCGTTCACATTGTTGCGCACTCTGGTGTTCGCGGCGTTGCTACGAACTATTGCGTTGTTGCGCACGGTGGCATTGCTGCGCACACGCGGCGTTGACGCGTACGTTCGCTGGCGAAGGGGCGCTCTTGAAATAGAACGTTCCACTGGCCGGGCACTCGTCACGTGTCGCGACGTCGCCGGCGCGGCTGATTGCACCGACGGCGCGTTGCCGCGGGCACGCACCCTTACAGATCCACCGTTGCCTTGGTTCTTATCATCGCCCAGAGCGATCGTGGCCAGTGAGAGACCACTGATGCACACCAAGCATATTAGTTTTTTCATATAATTAATTCCCTCCATCAATGTTCGACGTGAGGAGGAGCGGGATTACTCAATGATGTTAAGTAATTGCCACCCTGAGATGGGACTCAGGCTTTCACCTAGCCCTACGAGCGATTGGGCGCAGCCGTTAGATCGATAATTGGCCCGAGAGGGACGATTCGCGTGGGGTTAATTTCCTCGTGCGTCATGTAATAATGACGCTTGATATGATCAATGCTAACGGTCTCGGAGATCCCGGGCTGCTGATAGAGATCGAGCATGTAACCCTGGAGATTTGGATAATCGATGGTCCGCCGAAGGTTACATTTGAAATGCCCGTAATAGACAACGTCGAACCTGATCAGCGTGCAAAACAGTCGCCAATCGGCTTCGACGATCCGACTACCAAACAAGTATCGGCTTTTTGACAGTCGCGCTTCGATTTCGTCCAGTGCATTAAAAAGTCTCTGGCACGCGCGCTCGTAGGGCCGCTGGCGGGTAGCGAATCCGGCGCGGTAGACGCCGTTGTTGATATTTTCATAAAGAAAATTGCAGAGCTTTTGGTGTTCGACGTCGATATCCTTCGGAAAAAGATCGACCTCTTTGTTGACCGCAAACTCGTTGAAGACCGAGTTGAACATCGGGCAAATGTCGTCCTCGCAGTTGTTAACGATTTTCTTCGTCTCCTTGTCCCAAAGCACCGGCACGGTCACGCGGCCGTTGAAGTTGGGATCGGTTTCGAGATAAGCCTGGCTCAAATAGCGAAATCGGTTAACCGGATCGGTTGATTCGAAATTATCAAGATCGTTTAACGGATTTCCCGGTTTGGATCGCTCCGGATCGCGAAACGCCCAGCCCTTTTCGTCCCGGAACGGGTCGACGATCGTCATGCCGACTGCGTGGACCAGTCCTTTGACCTTTCGAAAGATGACAGTGCGACTTGCCCACGGGCAGGCGAGCGAGACATAAAGATGATAGCGACCCACCGCGGCCGAATATGGCGTCGATCCGTCGTTCGAGATCCAATCACGAAACGCGTCCTCTTGGCGTTGAAACTCTCCCGTCCCGGTTTGTTCGGATGGAAGATGCGATGACGACGACATTGGACCAGATATCGTATCAGGAAATTTTGAGCACCGCAGTAGCGCTCAATTTACCGGAACGAAACCTTTCCAACGCGGTATTGGCCTGTTCGAGGGGAAACACTTCGACCTTTGTTTTCACCGGAACTCGCGGCGCAATCTTGAAAAACTCTTCGCTGTCGCGCCGGGTCAGGTTCGCTACCGAAGTGATCACCCGTTCATTCCAGAGATCAATGTATGGAAACGATGGGATGTCAGTCATATGGATCCCGCCGCAAACAACCACGCCACCTTTTGCGAGTGCGTGTAACGCCGCCGGGACTAGCGGGCCGACCGAGGCAAAAATAATCGCCGCATCGAGTTTCACCGGCGGCATTTCGTCAGATCCCCCAGCCCAGATCGCACCTAACGAGCGTGCTTCTTTCTGACCCGCTGCGTCGCGGGGCCGGGTAAAAGCATAGATTTCCTTCTGTTCGTATATCGCAACTTGAGTGATCAAGTGTGCTGCGTTTCCGAAGCCGTAGACGCCGATTCGTTTGGCATCGCCGGTTTTGCGATATGATCGAAAACCGATCAGTCCGGCGCAAAGCAGTGGAGTCACATCAAGATCGTCGTATTCGGGAGCCAAGCGAAAGCAGTAGCGCGCATCGGCCACGGTGAATTCTGCATAGCCTCCGTCAATCGTGTAACCGGTGAACTTTGCTCGGTCGCAAAGGTTCTCCCGTGCCGATCGACAATAAACACAATCGCCGTCGGTCCAGCCGAGCCATGGAACGCCAACGCGATCGCCAATGGAAAAACCCGTCACATTTTCGCCCAACTGTTCGACTCGACCTGCGATTTGGTGACCGAGAATCAGCGGCAGTTTCGTTTCCGTCAGTTCGCCGTCGACAATGTGAAGATCAGTGCGGCAAATCGCGCAGGCGTTTACGCGCACGAGTAATTGTCCGGCGCCCGCTTTTGGCTTTGGCACGTCACGCAACACGAGCGGCGCCTTCGCTTTTTCCATTACCATCGCACGCATGTCGATGTAACTACGCGTCTTGTTGCTGCGTCGCAATTCGATGAATCGATTTCGGGTTTGCAAATTTCTCTTCCGGGTCGAGCATCAGCCATCTCAAATCAACCGCCCATTCCTGACGACGGAGAGTCCGGCACGGTTCGGCGGCCCGAACCAGGTTCCAAAGTTATCTACTCGGATTCTAAAGGAGCGGAACAAGATTCGGGCGAAATGACGGCCGACGAGTCGTCCACCGGCCGGCGCCTTCTTATTGTGTTTATAATTTTCCTCGGCCTCGGGATTCTTGCCGCGGGAATCGTTTATTGGGTGCAAGCGCGTCAGTTCCCGGTTGTAGTCGCGATCAGCCCGCCAGACAGGCCGCCTGCCAAGCCGGATCCGCTTGGAAATCGCGGAACGCTTATCCCGGTAAGCCCCGACCTATTGCACGTAACGTCGATCGCGTTGGGGAATCCGCGGCTGACGATCGTAAATGGAAAACGACTGGCCGAGGAAGATTGGTTGGTTGTGAAAACCCCTAATGGCGAAGCCAGCGTTCGGGTGATTTCGATCCAGGACGGCCTGGTGAAATTCAAACACGGCGGAGAAACGATCAACGCGCCGTTGCAACTCGTCCAGCAATCGCCGTCGCCGCACTGAGGTCCGAAACTACTGAGCGACCACCGGCTCGGGCTCATCTTCGCGGACCGGCTCATCGTGCGGATGAAAGTGCGCGCTCCGGAGAAATGGGACCTTGTCCAAGACATGCTCCTGGAACCATTCGAGCCAGAGATAAATCACCGGCGTAACAAACAGCGTTATCATTTGCGAGAAGATCAGACCGCCGACAATAACCAGGCCCAGTGGACGCCGTGATGACGCATCCTGACCAAAACCGAGTGCCAGCGGAATCGCGCCCATCAATGCGGCGAGAGTAGTCATCATGATCGGACGAAACCGTTCGATGCTTGCTTCATGAATTGCCGAACGTAAATCCCAGCCTTCGTCGATCCGTTGTAACGCAAAATCGACCACCATGATGCCGTTTTTCTTCACGATGCCGAGCAAAAGGAAAAGTCCGATCACGCTATAGAGCGACAAGGTTGAGTGAAAAATCCAGAGTGTGGCCAAACCGCCGACCACGGCCGGCACAATTGCCGGAAACAAGACAGTGATTGGATGGACGTAGCTTTCGTAAAGAATTCCGAGAATCACATACATGACGAAAATCGCGCCGATCAGAAGCAACGGCAGCGCCTGGAAAAGTTGACGAAAAACAAGCGCTTCACCTTGGAACGTTGATTGCACACTCGGTAACTGCTGATGCACTTGCGCGAACGAATCTTCGATGAACTTAGTCGCGTCGCCGATCGCAGCGCCCGGCAACAAATTGAAATTAATGGTGACGCTGGTGAACTGGTCGAAGTGGTTGACGGCTTGGGGTCCGACCACTTGCGTTGTCGATGTAACGGCGCGGAGCGGAACAAGGTCCGCAGCCGTTCCGGTCGTGGTGATTCCGCCGCCACCGTTCTGATTAACCGTGCCGGTACCGTTGCTGCGCACATATAAGTTGTTGAGGTCGCCCGGTGTGGCGCGCTCATTGTCTTTTGCTTCGAGAATGACTTGATACTGGTCGTCGGGCTGTTTGATCAGATAGACGTAGTTCTGCGAGTAGGCGTTCCTCAATAGACTTTGGATCGCCGATGTTGAAACGCCATACATCGCAGCGCGCTCACGGTCGATGTTCACCGTCAGATTCGGCGTGCTATTGTAGTAATCGGAGCGGACCGAGGAGAATCCTTTGAACCCGCGCAACTTTGCCATCATCTGGTCGGCTGCCTTATAAACATCATCCGGAACGATTCCACTGATGGTGTAGGCGTACTGGCCTTGGGTCTGATTGGTTGCGCCGACGTTGATTTGCAAGACCGGTTGCGGCGTGATGACGGCGGTGATGCCCGGAATTGCGCTGATCGATTTTTGCAGACGCAAAAGACATTGTTCAATCGGATCGCGCTGCTCGCGCGGCTTGAAGACTGCAAAAATTACCGCCTGAGATGCTGCGCTGCGCTGCGCCGAACCTGCAACCGTGAAAAATTGCGCGATGCTCGGTTCGGCGATGATCTTTTCGTTCACCTGTCTTTGGAACGCGCGCATCTGTTCCGGCGACGTTCCTTCCTGCGCGATGAAGACGCCGCGGGCCGAACCACTGTCCCCGACCGGAAGCAGCGTGAATGGCAAATGAGTGAAGAAAAACCAGAGGCCGATCACGCACGCGAGAAGGATCGGCACGGTAAGCCACGCTCGGTCGAGAAATTTGTCCAAGGCGCGGCCGTATGCGCCGATCACCCGCTGGATGAAATCGCTGGTCCATCCTTCCATTCGCGCGCGCTTGTGACCAGCCTGGCGCTCGGCCAAAATCCGCGCGCACATCAACGGTGTTAGTGTCAACGAAACCAACCCGGAAGCGAGAATCGCCACAATGATCGTGATAGAAAACTCCTGGAAAATGCGGCCGAGTAAGCCTGGCAAGAATACCAGCGGAATGAAAACCGCCGCCAGCGACAGCGTCATCGACAAAATCGTGAACGAAATTTCGCCCGCGCTGTTGTAAGCGGCTTTCAGAACCGATTCGCCGTGCTCGGCGCGCCGGATCACGTTTTCCAAAAAGACGATCGCATCATCGACCAGAAACCCAATCGCTAGCGTTAATGCCATCAACGTCAGGTTGTTGATCGAGAACCCAAGCACGTACATCACCGCGAACGTCAGCAGCAATGATAGAGGCAACGCGACGGCTGGAATCAAAGTGTCCTTCGCGCGCCCAAGAAAGAGGTAGATGACAACTACCACCAGCACGAACGCAATGAGCAACGTCGCGCGAACGTCGTGGACTGAATTCACAATCGTCTGCGAGCGATCGAAAACCGGGATGAACGTGATCGATCCGGGCAAACTGGCGTGCAGCTCGGGAAAGAGAGCTTTGACAGAATTTGCAACTTCGACAGCGTTCGCGCCCGCCTGACGCGAAACCGCGAGCACAACAATCGATCCCGGTGGATGAATTCCGCGGGCAAAGAAGAAGCGTGATGTGCGCTCGTCCTGGACGCCCTGCTTCACTTCGGCCACGTCCCGCAAGTAAACCGGCGATTTGTCGTTGTTCCTTGCGACGATCAGATTCCGATAACCTTCTGCCTGATCGATCTGGCCGTTTGGTTGCAAAACAAATGTCCGATGCGGCCCATCGAATTGTCCTGCGCCGGAGTAAACGGTCCCGGCTTTAATTCCGTTCGCCAGATCGTCCATCGTCAGGCCCCGGGCAGCCAGGGCTGCTGCGTCAGCCTTGATTCGGATTGCGGCCTGGACGCCGTAGATGTTCACTTGCGAGACGCCGGGGAGTATGGCCATGCGCTGGGCCACTACGGTTGATGCATACTTATATAGATCGCCGTCGGTCATCGTGTCCGACATCAAACCAACCAGATAAACAGCCTGATCGTTCGGGTTCGTTTTGGTGAATGTCGGCGGACTGGGCAAATCGATTGGCAATTTTCCGGTCGCGCGCTGGATCGCGGCCTGCACGTCGGTGGCCGCGTCGGTAATGCTCTTGCTCAAGACAAATTGGAGTGTGAGCGAAGTGTTACCCTGATTGCTGGAGCTCGTGATAACGTCGAGGCCAGGAATTTGCAGGAACTGTTTTTCCAGCGGCGTAGCGATGTTGTTCGCCATCGTGACCGGATCGGCACCCGGGTAGGCACACGTGACCTGAATGATGGGATAATCGACCGCCGGCAAATCGTTGACAGGAAGTTTGTTATAGGTCGCGACCCCCGCGACGATCACTGACAACGTTAGCAGCACTGTCATCACCGGACGTCGAATGAACGGCCCGGAAAGTCCGGTGCCCTTAACAGCAACTAATTTTGGCGACTGCGGCGTGCTCCCATGCGATGTCGATCTTAGACGATTCTGATCCTGCGTTTCGCGTTCGCCATTGCCTGAGCCGTCGTGTTCGTCCGATTGATTCATGAGAATTACTGCACGCTCTTGGCCGCGGCAGTGTTTCCTTCGCTCGTAGCTTGCGAAGGATTGTACGGTTTCGGATCGACCTTTGACCCGGGCGCGAGCGCAAGCTGTCCAGTCACAACAACGGTTTCCTCCGGCTCGACACCGCTTTCCAAAACGGTCAGATCGCCATCCTGACGCTGTCCCGGTTTGACTGGACGAAGATCAACCGTGTTGTCCGGCTTCAGCACAAAAACGAACGGCCCACTTTGGCTAATCTGCACCGCTTGCGCCGGAACCAGACGCGCCTCCTTAACCGTGTCGAGAATAAAGCGAACGCGCACGAACTCCGACGGCCACAACGCGCGATCAGGGTTTGGAGTAACAGCGCGCGCCTTGACCGTGCCGGAGCCGGGTTGAACAGCGTTATCGATGAAATACAGATCACCGGTGCGCGGAGCGATCTTGGCGTCAGGCGACCACGTCTGAACCTTGACGTTGGGACCGCCGAGATACTTCCTCACCAACGCCAGGTCCGTTTCGGCGACGGTAAAGTCGGTGTAAATCGGATCGAGACCCTGAATGGTGACTAGAGAACCAGTTGCTGGGCCGACCAAATTCCCGATGTCGACGTTGCGAAGACCGATTCGTCCATTGATTGGAGATTTGATATAGCAATAATCGAAATTCACCTGCGCAGCCTCGGCCGCAGCCTGTGATTTCTGCGCGTTCGCTACGGCGGTGTCGTAATCCTGCGGCGCGATCACGTTCCGCGAGCGGAGGTCAGCCTGTCGCTTCAATGTCACCTGATCCAATGCGGATTGCGCTTTTGCCTGATCAAGGGCCGCCTGATAGGGGGCCGGGTCGATCGTGAACAGTAAGTCGCCTCTTTTCACATCCGAGCCGTCTTGAAAATGACGCTGCAAGATCTTGCCGACGACTTGCGCCTGGACCTGGACGGTTTCGTAGGCCGCGCAGGTCCCGATTTCATCCAGATAGAGCGGAACATCTTTGCTGATCACTTTCGCGACCAACACCGGGCGGACTGGCGGTTGGGTAGATTTCGCCGTCGCTACGCCACGCTGCAGTGTTCGGGCGACCGCAAATGCGGCAAGGACAACGAAAAGGAAAATTCCCCAGCGCGGAATGCGCGACTTTTTCTCGCGGACAGTCTTCACCCTGTTCGTTTCCTGAACTTGAGTCGAGGCGCCATTCCCGGATTCCAATCGAATTCCCATGTTAGTTGCGCCCGTTCTTGCCAGCCCGAATTCGAGCTACGGCATGTTTTCCGTTTCCATTTCCCTTTTCCGCTTTTTGCCGAATGCGATCCAAAACCCGCATACATATTCGCAATTCGGCCGGTGAAATGTCGTCCAGCAATTCGTGACGAAGTTTGAAAGCCGTGGAGCTGATTTGTTCAATGACGCGCTGCGCACGCGGCGCCAGATGGACGGTCTTGCAGCGCTTGTCGTGCGCTGCGTTTCTGCGCGAAACCCACCGATCGCTTTCCAGTCGATGCAACAAAGTGACGAGCGTCGGTTCCTCAATTCCAAGATGGGAAGCGATCTCAGCCTGGGTCAAGGGCCACGGCGCGATGGACAAGTGCATCAAGGTGCGCCACTTGGCCTGACTCAGACCCATGGGTTTGAGGCGTTCATCTAACTTAAGGCGCCAGGCCCGGGCGGTCCCGTGCAAGAGCGGACCGAAAACATCTACATCGTTACGTTTCACGGGTCGAAAATCGTTAGCTTGCTAACTAATTCCAAATCCGTAGCACTGTCAATGCCAACGCCTTATTCGATCTTGAGCAGTAAAATCGATTCCTTCCGATAATCCGTCGACCGCATAAGCCGACGCGGCTGGCGCGGGGACCAGTGATGGCTTTCCAAAACTTCCTGCTCTCGTTCCGGCCGGACCAATAGATAGGTTGCGTCCACCGGCACCTCATCGAGGTCGGTCGCGTAAACCAGCTTCGAACGCAGGTAAAAGAAGATCGGCTGATAATTTGGATCAAGCGCATAAAGGGACTCCCCTTGCGGGATGTTCGAGTCAATCTGAACAGCAAGACGCTTGATTCGCTGCCGCTGATGTATTTTCGGCACAACCGCGAACGCGTAGGTCCACATCGAAACGCACGCCAGAACGACAATCACAATTACCGTGCGACCTCGCGCCTCGAATGAAAATGTTTTGCCGGCGAGCTTCCGACGACACCAAATCCAGATGATGACGCCCAGCCCGATCGCCACTGCGCAGGCCGTTAGAATCGCAACCCCAATTCCGATTTTTTCCCGGTGTTCGAGCGCCAACTGAATAACTCCAACCGCAACGCCGCCCCCGACCCAGCCACCGATCCAAATACCGACCCAGCGCGGCCACACCACGTTCTGGGAAGAAAATGTCATCGCTAACAACCAAATCGCCGGAATAAGCGAGGGCATCGCGTAGCGCGGAATAGATCCCGGTACGAGATCGACAATTACAAGCGGAATTACCGCGCCCCAGGCAAGCGCACGCGCAAGTCGTTGCTCATTCTCCCCGGTGAAATTGCGAAAGCGGATCAACGGCAAGAAAAGAATCCACGGTAGCAGGTAAAGCAGCCCATGCGGAATATTGAGAATCCACCGCGTGAATTGGAAATCTGTCCCGCGCAGCCGGCCGGTAAATTGTTGCGACCATTTCGTCGTGGCCGTGGCTTGATTCGTCGCCTGGATGAACGGAATCGCCCAAGCGGCAAAAATGCCCAGCATGATAATGATGCCGATAAGATGCGCAGGATGAAACAACGCGCGCCAGTTTCGCTCCTGCCAAACTACGGCAATGACCACGCCATAAAAAAATACGAGATGAATCGGACCTTTCGCGAGCCAACCCAACCCCAGGAAAATGAACGGCACCGTCCAAATCAGCCATGGGGACTTCTTCTGCAGCCACCAGCTAAGCCAAAAAATGACAGCGAGCGCACAAAGCGAAACGTACAAGGCCTCGATTTCTACAAGCCGGCCTTTTTCAATGATCCCGGCGTTGACCAGCCACATCAGCGCGGCAACGAGCGACCCGCGCGGCCCGAGACTTTGGCAGGCGACCGTGACAAACGCGATTGTGACCAGTAGAACACAAAGAACCGATGGTGCGCGTGCCGTCCACTCGTTCTGCCGGCCGAAGATCTTGAATGAGCCGGCGGCAAGCCAATTAATCAGAGGTGGCTTGCGGAAATAAGTTTCGCCGCCGACCTGCGGCACAAGATAGTTGCCGGTCTGAAGCATGGTGATTCCCGGCAGGATCCGGCGTCCTTCTTCACCCTTGATTGCCAGCGAACCCAGCGCCGGCAGGTAAAGCGCGGCCCAAACCAGAACGACGATCAGCAAATTGCCCGGGCGCGAGGTCATCGAAAGCTGGAATGTTGGACGCTCAACGCCTGCCATTCAACCCCTCAGCTTGACGGTGCTTCGGCCGGGGGTAGATTCAGGTCTAGTCCGCGCCGGAAGGAGTGGGAAAGGTTGTCCCACTCCTTTTGGTTTGCGGACTGGATGTTTTATGAACGCGGAAATAGCTGCAATGTTGGATTACATGGAGCGGGAGCGCGGAATCAAGCGCGAGACCCTGCTCGAGGCGCTTTCCACAGCGTTGCTCTCAGCGTCCAAGAAAAGTGTCGGCGCCGCACGCGATCTGAGGATCGACATCGACCCGAAGACCTGCGACATCCGCGCCCTCGCGAATTTGATCGTAGTCGAGAACGTGACCAATCCGCAAGACGAGATCGTGCTGAGCCGGGCCCGCAAACTCAAACCCGAAGCGAAAATCGGCGACACCGTCGAGGTGGAAGTGACCCCGAAAAATTTTGGACGGATCGCCGCCCAGACCGCCAAGCAGGCGATGATGCAGCGCATTCGGCAGGTCGAGAAGGAAATGATTTACGAGGAGTTCAAGGATCGCGCGGGCGAGATTGTTAGCGGCACGGTGCGCCGGTTCGATCGCTCGGATGTGATTCTCGATCTTGGGAAATTTGAAGCCGTAATGCCGCAGCGTGAGCGCGTGGTGGTGGAAGATTACAATGTGGGCGACCGCCTGCGTGCTTATGTGGTCGCCGTTGAAAACGGACTGCGCGGTCCTGAGATCATAGTTTCGCGCAGCCATCCGAACTTCGTGCGCCGTCTTTTCGAACTGGAAGTAAGCGAAATCGCGGACGGCACAGTGCAAATTCGAGGCATTGCGCGCGAGGCCGGTTATCGAACAAAGATCGCAGTCTGGAGCGCGAACGACAAAGTCGATCCCGTCGGCGCCTGCGTCGGCATGCGCGGCTCGCGGGTGAAAAATATCGTTCGCGAGCTCAACAACGAAAAGGTCGACATCATTCGTTGGAGTTCCGATCCAAAGGAATTCATTCTCGAAGCGTTAAAACCGGCGAAAGTCAAAAACATCGCCTTCGATCTGGAGAAAAAGATCGCCCAGATTTCAGTGGACGAAGACCAACTTTCGCTCGCGATCGGAAAGAAAGGTCAGAACGCGCGTCTGACCTCGCGATTGACCGGTTGGGAAATTAACATCGACAAAGACACATCGGCGACAACGGCGGTCGAACAAAAGGTCGCGCAGGCAGCGCAAGCATTGGCGAAAGCGTTGCCGATCACCGAAGAACAAGCGGTGACGCTGGTTAAATCCGGCTTCACGAATCTGGAAGGCTTGCATGCAGCCGATGTTCAAGATTTGATAGACATTCTCGGCGTGGACGAAGCAAAGGCGCGTGAAATTCACGACGCTGTCCACAAACAAGATGCAAAACAAGAAGCGGGCTCGGCTCAAGGGGCTTGAGCCATGAATAATTTTTTAGAATGGCAACAAAATCGAAACCAGCGGCAAAGAAACCTGCAGCCCGCAAACCGGTGCCTGCACACAAGCACGCTGCGCCGAAATCTGCCGTTCCGAAAAAGAACGTAGAGCCTCCTCACAAACCGGCGACGCGTCCGCCGGTTAAAGCAACTTCTCATCCGGTCGTCCCTGCGAAGCCGGCCACGCCTCATCGCCCGGTGGCTGAAAGCGTCTCATTGATCGACAAGAAACAACCGCAAAAGAAAGCGGCAGACGGGGAGATCAAAAAGAAAACAGCCGTTCTCCCGCCGATTTCGCGGATTCGCGCATCACTCGAAGCGCCGAGTGTGCTGCCACCGCCGAAAGAACCGGAACCAGCTCCGCAGCCGGCAACGGCAGCCGACAGCGTGGCCGCGGCCGCGGCGCCAGCCGAAACAGACGCGCCGGCGCAAAATGTGATTCATATCAAGCCGCCGATCATCGTGAAACAACTTGCGGTCGAGCTTGGGTTGAAGCCGCATCAACTCATCGCAGAGCTCATGACGTTCAACATTTTTGCCAACATTAATCAGACGATCGAGCCGGACATCGCATCGAAGATCGCCGAAAGCCATGGATTCGTTCTGGAAAAGGAGCGTCGCGAAAAAGGCGCTGGCGTTCACAAGGTCGAGCAGGTTGTGGTCGCGCCGCCACCCCCGGTCATTCAGAAAAAGGAAGAACTCAGACCCCGCGCGCCCATCATCACTTTCATGGGACACGTCGACCACGGAAAGACGTCGTTAATGGATGCAATCCGCAAAACTCGCGTCGCCGCGGGCGAAGCGGGCGGAATTACCCAGCACATCGGTGCCTACACCGTCGATTACAAAGGACAGAAGATCACCTTCATCGATACGCCTGGCCACGCGGCTTTCACCGCAATGCGCGCGCGCGGCGCGAATGTTACCGACATTGTCGTGCTGGTCGTCGCCGCCGATGACGGCGTGATGCCGCAAACCATCGAAGCGATCAATCACGCGAAAGCGGCACCGCACGTCGAGATCATGGTGGCGATTAACAAAATCGATTTGCCTGGCGCGAACATCGACAAAGTGAAGAAACAGCTTCAGGAGCGCGACCTGACTCCGGAAGATTGGGGCGGCAAAACCGTGGTCTGCGAAGTTTCAGCTACCCGCGGCACCGGCATCGATCATTTGCTCGAGATGATGCTTTTGCAGGCGGAAGTGATGGATTTGAAAGCGTCACCGACTGCAACACCGCGCGGCACCGTAATTGAAGCGCAGGTCGAAGCCGGACGCGGGCCAACGGCGTCCGTGATTGTGCAAATGGGCACACTCAAAGTCGGCGAGCCGTTCATCTGCGGTGATTATTCCGGCAAGGTGAAGTCGTTGATCGACGACAAAGGGAAGCCAGTGAAAGAAGCCGGGCCTGCCACTCCGGTACGAGTTCTCGGGTTTACCGGACTGCCAAACGCGGGCGATGAACTTCTGGTGATGGAATCGGAGCGCGCGGCTAAAACTTTGAGCGATGAACGTTTGCAGTCTAAGCGCGCTGAAAAA
>Ga0210405_10001910_pt1 | contig 22474 bp, 13 predicted proteins | sample IncBWH11MmetaG_FD_155492 | JGI IMG/M metagenome (GOLD analysis project Ga0210405, IMG submission 155492) | Forest soil microbial communities from Barre Woods Harvard Forest LTER site, Petersham, Massachusetts, United States - Inc-BW-H-11-M | ecosystem: Environmental > Terrestrial > Soil >... | reverse complement strand
GCAGCAATTCGTGATCACCACCGCGAAAGTGCTGGGCGATTCGACGCGCGTGAATACTGTGTTCACGCCGCTCCCGCGGGAAGTTCACCGCGGCGACCGCATCCTGCTTTCCGACGGATTGATCGAATTGCGCGTGGAAAAGGTCGCCGGCAGGAACGTCATCTGCGAAGTCGTGAACGGCGGAGCGCTTGGCGAACACAAGGGGATCAACCTGCCGGGAGTGAAATTGCGCGTGCCGGCGCTGACGCCGAAAGACCGCGCCGACCTGATCTTTGCGCTGAAGCACGGCGCGGATTACATCGCGGTGAGCTTTGTGCGGCGCCCGGAAGACGTGCTGCTCGCGAAGCAATTGATTCGTCGCGCGGGCAAGAGCACCCCGGTGATTGCCAAGCTGGAGAAGCCGGAGGCCATCGATAATCTCGATGCCATTCTGCGGGCTGCCGACGGCGTGATGGTGGCGCGCGGCGACCTCGGCGTGGAAATGAATCCGGAGCGCGTGCCGGTGGTTCAGAAAGCAATTATTGCGCGCGCCAGAGAGTTCCGCCGTCCCGTGATTACCGCGACGCAGATGCTCGAGTCGATGACGGAGAACCCTCGGCCGACGCGCGCGGAGGCCTCAGACGTGGCCAACGCCATCTTCGACGGCTCGGACGCCGTGATGCTCTCGGCGGAGACGGCGTCGGGGAAGTACCCCGTCGAGGCAGTCGGGATGATGGCCCGCATCATCGAAGAGGCGGAAGCGAGCATCCGGGAATTTCCGCGGCCGGCGATGCAGGAGCGCCTGAAGGTAGCGGAAACCGTCGCGGAACTGGTGTGCCACGCTTCGCGCGAGCTGCACATGAAGCTGATCGCGGTGTTCACGCACAGCGGATTCACGGCGCGGCTGGTGTCGCGCTACCGGCCGCTCGTGCCGATCGTGGCGTTCTCGCCGGAAGCGGAGACGCGGCGGCGCATGGCGCTGATCTGGGGAGTGCTCCCTAGGATGATCCAGGACGTACAAAAGGTGGACGGGCTGGCCAGAGTTGCGGAGAAGCGTTTGCTCGAAGAGCGGCTGGTGCGCAAGGGCGACGTGATCGGAATTGTGGCGGGAACGCCGATGGGCATTCGCGGAACGACAAACTTCATGAAGTTTCACATCATCGGCGGGCCAGCTTGAGACACATACTCCCTCATGCGCTTGGTTATCTAACCTCAAATTCCAATCACAACCTCTAATTTACCCAGTTGTCGGGGCGGGAGGGCGGTTCCTTTTTGTGCTTGTTGATGTAAACCTCGAAGCGCTTGCGATTGCGGCGGTGCTGCCAGTCGGTGACGGTGTTGCGGACGTTGTATAAGAACGAGCCGCGGCGCAGATAAAGATAGCCAACAAGCATGCCGCCGAGATGACAGATGTGGCTGACGTTGTCTCCCGCCGAACGAAGCAACAAAGGAAGAAAGAACTCCATTCCAGCCAACAACAGCACAAACGAGCGCATGGACATGCGAATCGGCAGAAACATAATACTCACCTGCCGATCAGGGAATAAAATAGCGCAAGCAGCAAAAATGCCGAAGATCGCTCCGGAGGCGCCAATGGTCGGGACGTAGGACGCTCCGCGACCAAAAAAAGTAGGGACGGTCTTCACTAGAACTTCTATCAGGCCCGCTCCGACGCCGGTCAGAAAGTAGTAGCGGATGAATCGCGCCCTGCCCCAGACCAGCTCCAACTCTCGGCCGAACATCCAAAGCATGAGCATATTGAAGAGCACGTGCAGGAAATCGGTGGGGTCATGGAGGAAAATGTAGGTGAAGGGCTGCCAGATGCGAAGTCCGGGAAAAACGCCGGCGGGGACGAGGCCGAACCAGAAAAGCATTTTTTGGTGGGCGAGAGGTCCGGCGAAAACCCGAAGGAGCACTTGCAGAAAGAAGACCGCGAAGGTCGCGACGACCAGCCACTGAACACCCGGGGTGATGTAAAAATTGAAGCTGACCCGGTAATTTTTGATGCCCGACCTTGAGCCCATATTCTCCAGTGTAAGACTGAGAAGCATTTCCGTCAAAGAAGCGATCTTGAATTTCTGAAACGGTCCAGTTCTGCTCCAGGGCAACGCAGGTGGACATCAATTCAGCTTCTTGCGCGCGAAATAGAAGAGCGAACCCGCGAGAAGCGCGAACATGAAAATGCCGAAAAGGTTGCTGGTGGCAAGCGGTCCCATGATTTTGGGGCCGAAGGCGAAAAGGTCGGCGCGCCAGGGCAGACCGAGAGCGGAAGTGAGCCACTGCGGGACGCGATTGGAAATTTCCGGGTCTTGCAAAAGATTGATGATGATGCCGAGCAGGCCGAAGACGCCCCCTGCGGCGATCAAGCCGCTGGAGAAGAGCGCCCCGGGGCTGGCCTCGCTTTCGTCCTTCTTCTTAGTGGTGGCTTCAACGAGCATACGAACGAGTCCCCCGGCGAACATGGCAGCGGTCGTTCCGAGCGGAAGATACGACCCGGTGGCAAACGCCAGCGAGCGCACCCCAAGAATCTCTACTGCGACCACCAATGCCACTCCCATCAGCACCAAATGCCAGGGCAAGCGCTGATTCAGGATGCCACTGATGACCGTGGCCATGAGACGTGCCTGTGGAGCGGGCGCCTTGTCGCTGCCGATGCCTTGCGCCCACTGGAACTCGATCTGTTTTGTGCCCGCGTCATAGAGATATTCGCCGTCGGGAATTTCATGCGAGCCCAGCGAATTGACCAGGACGTACGTTTTTCCCTTATGGATAAAGGTATCGCGCTCAACTTTTGCGCCCGCAGGCAAACTCTGAATGTTGACGGGAATCTGCGTGGGCAGATATTTCTCCAAACCTTTATTCATCAGGTTGAGAGTGGTGCCGATGGCCAGGGTTGAAACGGTCACGCCGATCAGAAGCCCCATCTGCTGCCAGAACGGCGTTGAGCCGACCAGGTAGCCGGTCTTGAGATCCTGTGATGTGGCGCCGGCGATGGCTGCCGCGATGCACACAACTCCGCCAATCATTAGCGCCAGCACTTGATAGTTCGGGGCAGTCCATCCGGCCACAAAAAAGATGGCGCACGTAGCCATCAGTGTGGCGATGCTCATGCCACTGATGGGATTTGAGGAATTGCCGAGCAGCCCGCTGATGCGCCCCGCGACGGTGACAAAGAGAAAGCCGAAAATGACGACGAACACGGCGGCAAAGGCGTTTTGATACCAGTAGGTGCTTGCGCCTTTCATAGGATGAAAGGTGAGCAGAACCCACATCATCGCGATGATGACGATGGAGCCGACAATCACCCAGCGCATCGGAACGTCGCGGTCAATGCGGCTCGAGGCCGTGGATTGACCGGCGCCCTCGGCGCGAACGTCTTTCAGCCCTGCGCGGAGCGCCGAAATAATAGTTGGCAATGTGCGCAGCAGAGTGATCAATCCAGCGGCGGCGACGGCGCCCGCACCCATCGGGCGAATGTAAGAACCCCAGATCTGGTCCGGGGACATTTGCGCGATGGGAATCGTGGACGGATAAATGGGCGTGTTGCCTCCAAGCTGGCCGTAAAACTTGATGGCGGGCATCATGACCAGCCAGGAAATGATGCCCCCGGCAAAGAGTATGCCCGAGACGCGCGGGCCGATGATGTAGCCGACGCCGAGGTATTCCGAGGTGATGGCCGCTCGAAAACTCGCTCCGGGGAACCAGCTGGGCCGGCTTTCCGGCTGCGAGGTCCACGCTTGCACGGTGTTCATCAGGAAGGTGTAAGCGCCGCCGAGACCAAGTCCCCAGAACACGCGGCCCGCGAAGGAGCCGCCGCGTTCGCCGGCGACCAGCACGTCGGCGCAAGCGGTGCCTTCGGGAAACGCCAGGTTGCCGTGTTCCTTGACGATGAGCTGGCGCCGCAGCGGCACCATGAAGAGCACGCCGAGCCACCCGCCAAGAAGCGCTAAAGGAAAGATTCGCCAGAACGTGAATTCCGAGCCGAACCCCAGAAAAATCAGCGCCGGGATCGTGAACATCACGCCCGCGGCGAGCGATTCCCCCGCCGAGCCGGTGGTCTGCACGATGTTGTTTTCAAGAATGGTGGAGCGGCCAAACGCGCGGAGAATACTGATGGAAAGCACCGAAATGGGGATCGAAGCGGAAACGGTAAGCCCGGCGCGCAAACCGACATACACAGTGACCGCGCCAAAGAGCAATCCGAAGAGCGCGCCCAGGATCACCGCGCGGATGGTGAATTCCTTGAGGCTTTCTTCGGCTGGCACGTAAGTGCGGAATTCACCCGGAGGCGCCGTGGAACTCCATGCCCTTTCGCGCCCTTCCGTTTGTTCGCTCACTGAATCCTCCTCATATCCGGATGTCGGATGCCAATGTGGCTTGTGTGCGGGGGGATTATGCCGCAGGTGGGCGAGGTGGGGAAGGGAATCCTCGCCGCGTCACGGGGCGTCAGGGGAACGGTACTTCGAACTCTATTGACAGCAACGGAGCGTCCCTGTAGTGTCCGGCGGTATACGTTGCCCAGGTCGGCAACAGCCCATGGGACGGGACCCTCTCAAAGCGCGGGCGACCGCGAGCCTGTCAGCACCACTGGTGACCGCATTCGCTGGTGGCCGCGACATTGGTGGCCGCCGAGCGGTCCATTCTCCGAACTGCGAGCTGCGGTTGCTTTCCCGCAGCCCATCGAATTCAGCATTCCTGCCGAAACAAATTGGGAGAAATATCGTGAGCTATCGTCGATTGTTCGTGCTTGTCTTGTTGCTGATCGGGGCGGCCGCCGCACGGCGCCTGCCGCGGGTGAGCGGCGACGAATGGCAGCCCATCACTCCGGAAGAGCTGAAGATGAGCAGCGAGACTTTGGCGCCAGGCGCGCCCGCAATCTTTCTTTATCGGCAGGTGGACCGCAACGATAGCGGCCGTGCGGCAACCGAATATAACTATGTGCGAATCAAAATTTTTACGGAAGCGGGCCGCGATAAGGCGATCGTCGAGATTCCCTTTGAAAGAGACCGCACCAGTGTCAGCGGCATCCGGGCGCGAACTATCCGGCCGGACGGTTCAGTCGTCAATTTTGATGGAAAGGTCTTTGAAGACACGATCGTCAAGTCGAAGACGATGAAATACTTTGTGAAGAAGTTCACCATGCCCGAAGTGGCGGTGGGCAGTATTATCGAATATCACTACAACTATGATTTTGCGGACAACTACGTTTTCTCTTCCCACTGGATTCTCAGTGAAGACCTTTTTACCAAGCGCGCAGTATTCAGCCTGAAGCCTTATTTGCGTTATCCGTGGACAGTGCAGTGGATTTCGCCAGCTGGGTTACCGCAGGGCACGGAGCAAGCCAAGGAGGGACCGGACCATATAATCCGCATGACGACGCAGAATGTGCCTGCCTTCCAAACGGAAGATCACATGCCACCGCCCAATGAGCTGAAGTACCGCGTGGACTTCATCTATCACGATGAAACGCCCGAGCTGAATGTGGAGAAATTCTGGAGGAACTTCGGAAAGAAGCAAAACGACCGAGTCGAAGGTTTCGTTGGAAAAAGAAAAGCCATGGAGCAGGCCGTGGCGGAGATTGTTTCTCCTAATGATTCGCCCGAGGAAAAACTGCGAAAGATTTATGCGCGGACCCAAAAAGTCCGCAATCTGAGCTATGAGGTTCGAAAGTCGGAACAGGAAGTGAAACGCGACAAGCAAAAAGAAATCAAAGACGTGGAAGATTTGTGGAAGCAGGGCTATGGATCGGGATGGGACATTACTTGGCTGTTTTTGGGGCTGGCTCGAGCCGCGGGATTCGACGCTTCCCCCGTCCTGGTGTCCAATCGGCGGGAATATTTCTTCGTGAAGCAGCGTATGAACAGCAACGAACTGAACGCCAACGTCGTTCTGGTCAAATTGAACGGAAAAGACATGTATTTCGATCCGGGGGCGGCGTTTACGCCCTTTGGGCTTTTGCCCTGGGTGGAGACCGCGACGGCGGGCCTAAAGCTCGATAGGGATGGCGGAAGCTGGGTTGAAACAACACTGCCTCCCAGCGACGCCTCGCATATTGAACGAAGCGCCGATCTGGAGCTCGACGGCGAAGGAGTACTCCAGGGCAAACTGAAAATGACGTTTACCGGATTAGAAGCCCTGTGGCGGCGGGCCGAAGAACGGAACGAAGACGATACCGAGCGCAAGAAGTTCCTGGAAGATCAGCTGAAAGAGTACATCCCCACTGGCGCCGAGGCGGAATTATCCAACAAGCCGGATTGGAGCGCTTCGGAAGCACCGCTGGTCGCCGAATTTGATCTCAAAGTGCCAGGCTGGGTTGCTTCTGCCGGCCGCAGGGCGCTGTTTCCCGTAGGACTTTTCGGCGCGACGGAAAAACATCTCTTTGAACACGCCAACCGTGTTTGGCCAGTCTACTTCGCTTACCCCTACAAAATGGTAGACGATCTGACGGTCGAATTGCCGTTGGGCTGGCAGGTGGGGAGCCTGCCTAAGGATATAGACCAGGATGCCAAGGCAGCGCAGTATTCCCTGAAGATGGAGAACCGCAATGGGAATCTTCACATCCGGAGAGAATTGCGCTGCGACTTGTTTATGGTTCCAAAAGATACTTACCCGGTCCTGCGAACTTTTTTTCAGTACGTGAGAACGCAGGATGATCAGCAGGTGGTCCTGCAACCAGGTGAAGTTTCGGCAAGCCACTGAGGTCTGTATGCGAAATTTTACTGGAATCACTTTGGCGGTAATTCTCGGATGGAGCGTGAATGCGGCCCCTGCTTACGCCGTGCCAGACGCGCCGGCCTGGATGCACGCCGCGGCGAGCGCGCCGTTGCCGGCCCACGACGAAAAAACGGATGCTGTCCTGTTGTACTCCGAGGACATTACGATTGTTCAACCGGACGGCAAGATCAAAGGATTCGAGCGGCGCGCTTACAAGATTCTGCGGCCGGACGGCCGAGGCTATGGCACGATCCGCGCGTATCCCAGCAGCGCCACAAAAGTCGGCGCTATGCGCGGGTGGTGCATACCCGCACAGGGAAAGGATTTCGAGGTTAAGGATAAGGACGCGGCCGAAACCGCGGCATTCGGCATAGAAAATGGAATTCTCGCCACGGATTTTAGGGAAAAAATACTAACAATTCCGGCCTCGGAACCCGGCAACATCGTGGGTTACGAGATCGAATACCAGGAGCGCCCCTACGTTCTTCAAGGTCACTGGATGTTTCAATGGACTTACCCCACTAAGGAAGCACGCTATACGGTGCAACTTCCGCCCGGATGGGAGTACAAAGCGGTTTGGATCAATCATCCGGAAGTAGTCCCCACGCCTATCGGCAACAACCAGTGGCAGTGGGTTGTAAAGGACGTGCCAGAAATTCATTGGGAGCCGGAGATGCCTCCGTTATCGGGAATGGCAGGCCAGATGGTTGTTGCGTTCCTGCCTCCGGGGGGAACTCAGAACGGCGGTTTCATCAATTGGAGTGACGTCGGCAAATGGGAAACCAGCCTCGCGAGCGGACGAAGAGACGCCTCTCCCGAAATCAAGCAGAAGGTGGCCGCACTGACGGCAACCGTGACTTCAGATCTTGGGAAAATGCAGTCCCTCGCGCAGTTCATGCAGAGCGACATTCGCTACGTGGGCATTGAATTGGGAATTGGCGGATGGCAGCCACACGCGGCGACGGATGTTTTTTCACATCGTTATGGAGATTGCAAGGACAAGGCGACGCTGCTGAGTGCCATGCTCAAAGAAGCTGGATTCGACTCTTACTACGTAATCGTAAATACCCGGCGTGGCGTGGTCCTGTCGGCCATGCCGGCCTCGCCCTTCTGGTTTAACCACGCCATCCTGGCGGTCCGGCTGCCAGAAAACTTGACGGACGACTCGCTGGAAGCCGTGTTGGTGCATCCAAAGCTCGGAAGGTTGCTTATTTTCGATCCCACGGACGAGTTCACGCCGTTCGGCCACATCCGTGGCCAGTTGCAAGGAAACTACGCACTGCTCGTCATGCCGGACGGAGGCGATCTGGTGCGCCTGCCGGACCTTGCTCCAGCAAGGAACGGGGTCACTCGGACCGCCAAAATGACGCTCGATCCCGCCGGACATTTGAAAGGGGACGTGCGAGAGATCCGCGTGGGGGATGCGGCGAAATATCGGCGCTCTGAATTGCGGAACGCGGCAAAGGACGCCGATAGGATCAAACCTATTGAGACCCTGCTAGCACATTCCTTTGCGGATGTTCACATTACCAAGGCAACGGTGACCAACCTGCATCAAAATGCTCTGCCTTTTCAGTACGACTACTCGATCGTCGCCCCGAATTACGCAAAAAATGCGGGTAATCTTTTGCTCGTGCGGCCCCGTTTGATCGGCAGCAAAGGCTTCGGTTTCCTCGAAACCAAGGAACCACGAAGACATCCGGTGGAATTCGAAGGACCTTCGCGGGATACGGACACGTTTGAAATCACGCTGCCCGCGGGTTACGAGGTCGATGATTTGCCGCCGCCGGTGAACGCGGACTACAGCTTTGCGAGCTACCACAGCAAGACGGAAGTGAACGGGAATACATTGAAATATACGCGGACATTCGAGGTGAAAGAGCTTAGCGTGCCGCTCGGCAAGGTCGAGGACCTGAAGAAGCTCTATCGCATCATCGCGGGCGACGAGCGCAATACCGCGGTGCTAAAGCCTGTGGCTCACTAATTTCCATCCCGATTATTTCGCGCGATATTTTTCCGCAGGGTCTTGACTGACCAGGCGGAGTCGGCGCGCCCGAAGAGAAACGCGACAAAGCAAACGGCAAACACCGAGTGGCTCAGGCTGGCACCGAAGTATTGCCAGAAGGGCGCGCCCGCGCCGGGATAGTCCGAAGAGAAAAGCATGGTGAGCATGAGAATCAGGCCGCCGAAGCTGGCGGAACGCACCAGGATGCCGAGAGTCAGTCCGAGGCCGATCGCGAATTCGCCGTACGCTACCGTGAAGGCGATGATCGTGGCGTGCGGGAGAACAAAGCCGCGGAGGATCGGCGCCATGAAGGGATAGGCGCCGCCCTCGAGGAATTTGTTGATCCAGAATTGAAACCCGCCGTGAAGTGTGAACTCCGTGCCGAAAACTTTGTATTGGCCGAAGATCAGGAAAAATATGCCCACGCCGATGCGGAGCAGGGCGAGCGTGTAAGTGTTGCGAGTGCCGGGATCCGCAGTGAGTGTCATCGCGATTCCTATTCTATGGCGGAGTTCCCTCTGCGACAGAAGTTTTACGAGGGAGGAAGAAGAGAACCGCGGCGGGAGGCAGCAGCAAAGCCAATTTTTTTCGCAGGCCGCGAGGCGAGGCGTCGCGCAATTGCTTCAAGAGCGAGGCGGCCAGCTCCGGAGAGAGATGGCCGCGATAGACATCGGCGCGGTCCGCATGGGAATACTTCTCGTAGCGCGGAGTTGAATTGCGTGCCGAAGTGAGCAGAATTTCCCACGGACTCCGTTTCTGGAATAGACGCTTGGCCGAAGCTTCGCGGCGCGTGATGTCAACCAACGAACGCTGCGCGCCACCTCCAATTTCGAGAGAGACCGCGGATACTTCGGCAGAGTCAAAAAGACGCGCGGGATCGTCACCCGGAAAAAGTGCAAGGACTCCTGCGATTTCGTTTTCGTTGGAAGAGAAACCATCCCACCAGTAGCGGTAACCGTTATAGACGACCGTGCCGGCGCGGAAAATTTGCTGCACGCGCGGCACATTCTTGCCCGTCACGCTCACGACCATATCCGCAAGCTCGGCAAGGCGAAACGTTTGCTTCACGACCGGACGCACGGTGACGTAGCCGGCATCCTCCTCCGTGAAGCGCATCGCGATGGTCTCCGGGAGCGGCATGCAAGAAGAACGATGCGAATTCTCAGCCCAGCTTTGAGAGACGGTCGCGCACGCGATCGCTGAGCACTTTGCCGTCAACGGTCTTGCCTTCCAGCGCGGCCTTCGCGGCTTTCACAACCGCTCCCATCTGTTTGATGGAGTTCGCGCCGGAACCGGAAATTGCCTTGGAGATTGCCACATCCATTTCGGCTTCGCTGGCGCCGGCGGGCAGATAGGATTCAATGATGGCGAGTTCTTTGGTTTCTTTTTGCGCTAGTTCCGGACGGTTGCCCTTGGTGAACTGCTCGATCGATTCCTTGCGCTGCTTTACGAGCGTTTGCAGAATTTGAATGGACTCGGCCTCATCGAGCACGCGAATCTTTTCTACTTCTTTGTGCTTGATGGCCGCCTTGATTCCTCGCAGGACGCTGAGACGCAGTTCGTCCTTGGCGCGCATGGCGTCAACCAAATCCTTCTGGATTTTTTCCGCAAGACTCATCTCAGGTTCCTCACACAATTGAATATAGCAGACCAGGAAATCAGCCGCGAAGAAATGCTTCGCGGCGGAACGACGCGGCATCAGCGGTACTTATTTGACATCGCGCGACGGGCTCGCTACTTTTGAATGCTTGCACTGCGCGGGAAAAACGCGCCGGAGACGGCGGAGACTCATGAAAGTCATCATTGCGGACAAGATCAGCGAGCGGGGCGTGCAACTGCTGCGGGAGCAGCCGGGGTGGAACACCATTCTGACGACGAAAGACACACTGAACGCGGAAATTGGAGATGCGGACGCCCTGATTGTTCGCAGCGCGACGAAAGTCACGGCGGAATTGCTGGACCAGGGGAGAAAATTGCGCGCCGTGGGCCGCGCGGGCGTGGGCGTGGATAACATTGACCTGGAAGCGGCGACCCAGCGCGGCATTCTGGTAATGAGCACGCCCGGCGGAAGTTCCGTCAGCGTTGCCGAGCATACTTTCGCGTTGCTGCTGGCACTGGTGCGGCAGCTTCCAAAATTTGATGCGGCGATGCGCGAAGGCCGCTGGGAGAAATCGTCGTCGGGCGCGGAGGTGCGCGGCAAAACGCTGGGTCTTGTCGGTCTCGGGCGCATCGGCAGCGAGGTCGCTTCCCGGGCGGAAGCGTTCGATATGCGCGTTGTGGCGTTTGATCCATTCATCAGCGAGGCGGCAGCGCGCGAACTGTCCGTGGAATTGGTGCCGTTCGAGCAACTTCTGGCGGAATGCGACTTTATCTCGCTGCACACGGCGGTAAGTCCGCAAACGCGGGAGATGATCAACGCCGCGTCCATTGCGAAAATGAAGAAGGGCGTGCGCATCATCAATGCCGCGCGCGGGGAACTTATCAACGAAGCAGACCTGGCGGCGGCGATCAAGAGCGGTCACGTCGCCGGAGCCGCTCTGGACGTCTTTGCGGAAGAGCCGCCGAAAAATTGCCCGCTGATCGGTCTTCCGAACGTGATCACGACTCCACATGTCGCCGGCTCGACGGCGGAGGCACAGGAAGAACTGGGTACGCAGGTGGCGTTGCAGATCCGCGACTATCTTGTGGAAGGGGTGATTCGCAACGCCGTGAATCTGCCGGCGCTTTCGCCGGACCAATACCGGCGCGTGCGGCCGTACCTGGAACTGGCGGAGCGGCTCGGCTCGCTGGTTTCGCAGGCGGCGGATTCGCGCCCGGCTCGGATTCGCATCCGGTATGCGGGCGAGGTGGCTGAGGTGGGAACGCATCTGCTTCGCAGCGCGGTACTTGCGGGCGTGCTGAACGCCGTGCTGGACGCGAAAGTGAATGTCGTGAATGCGCCGGCAATAGCGGCGGCCAGGGGGTTGACCGTCGAAGAAGAGACGCGCAAGCGCGAGCACGGCTTTCCAAACACTTTGGAAGTTTCCGCGCTGCCAGAAAGGACTGGGCCGGCAGCAGGTTTTACAGCGGAGGGCACGGTGCTCCATGACGGCTCGCCGCGCGTGCTGCAGATCGAAGGGATTCCTCTGGAGGCGCAGCTGGAGGGCACGATTCTTTATTTGAGGAACCGCGACGAGCCTGGGGTTATCGGGCAGATCGGGAGCACTTTGGGCAAGCTGGGAGTAAATATCGCTACGTTTGCGCTGGGGCGCCGGGAAGCGCAACGGGGGGCGGACGCGGTTTCGCTTGTTCGGGTCGACGGGCACGTGTCTGCGTCGATCCTGGGGCCGATCCGGGCGATACCTGCTATCACTGAGGCTAAGCTGCTGCATTTGGGGTAGATAGAAGCGATCTGGAATCCGGCGGCCGACCTGGCATCTCTCTCCCTAACTTCAAGTATTACATTATATTTCTTAGGGGCGGCGTACGCCCACCCCCCCATTTTTTGCAAAGAGTGCGGAACTACCTGATTCCAAAGGAATTGGCGTTTACTCTGGTGCGAAAAAGCGCAAAAGAGTGCGCAAGTGCTTGATTCTAAAGAGTCGAGCCTGCGTTCGCATCCAGAAGGCAACAGGTAATCCCAATCCAGCTAAACAGATAAATGGATCGGCCCAGGCTAAGGGCGCTGCTATAGAAGATGAGAGGGTTGCCCCCTGCCGGAAACCACCGTTATCTATAAGAGTAAGTATGGCATAGGTTAGGGAAGAGTCAAAGGGGAAAACGGTCGTGGGCCAGTTTGAATTCTGACCCCTATTGACACGATTAAGACAACCCAAGCTGCCCCACCACAGGGAAAACCGTCCGCGCTGCTTGCCCCAGGCGGAGTTGCTGAATGTAGAAGAGGAAGTGGGGCTGAACAAATCACCTGGTACTGGAACCAGGGTAGACGGAGCAGTTGAAAAAAGGACTGGATTGAATCGAAATAACTTGACTTGACATCCTCAGGGGACTTGTTCTAAAAGCTAGCTCAACGATTAGATTCAGTCGAGTGGTGGGTGAGGTTGCCCGGGGTCCATTGACATCTCGTTAACGGTCTTGAGCCAGCGGCGAGTCGGCGCCACTTCTCATTAGTCCGGCACCTTCCTTGTGGATATGGTTTGAACTTCAATCATGGTGCGCGAAAGGGGTAGTCCATGACTTCGTTCTCGATCAGACGCAATCTATTCGTTAGCCTTTTGATTATTGTCCTATCTGCTGCGAGTGGGTGGGCACAGACCGGCACCACTGCCATCAACGGAGATGTAACGGATCCTCAAGGCCGAGCCGTCGCAGGCGCAAAGGTAACGGTGACACCCGCCGGGTCGGGGATAGGCCGGTCAGTTGACACCGACGCCAATGGTCACTACCAATTTCAAGCGCTTCCTCCGGGCATGTATTCCGTGCGCGTGGAGACGAAGGGTTTCCGCAGCTTCGTGCAGGAAAAGGTAGAATTGCAAGTCGCTACGACCGAAAAGCTCGACTTTAAACTTGAGCTGGGCGAAGTCACGCAAGTCATCGAAGTTGCCGGCGCGGCGCCGGCAATCAATACTCAGGACGCCACGACTGGGAATCCGTTCGATGAAAAGGAGGTGAAGGAACTTCCCTTTCTGGCGCGCAACGTGGTGAATTTGCTGACGTTGCAACCTGGTGTTGTGTTTACCGGAAACTCGGATACCGACCGGCTGTCGCAAGGCGATATCAGCACGCTCGACGGCCGCGAAGGCGTGGTGAACGGGGTACGCGGCAACCAGACCAACGTAACGCTTGATGGCGCGGACGTGAATGACTGGCAGAACCAGGCGGCGTTCACCAGCGCCCTGCCAGTGACGCTTGACTCCGTGCAGGAATTTCGCGTGACAACCGCGAATGCTAACGCCACCGATGGCGTAGCTGCCGGTGCTCAGGTAGCCCTGGTAACTAAGAGCGGCACAGATGATTTTCATGGGAACGTGCGCTGGTACTACCGGACCAGCGGAGCCACCGCAAATTCTTTTTTTAATAAGCAGGTAACGCCAGAGATTCCACGCCCCAAGTTGCAGCGCAATATCGGCGGGGGTTCACTAGGCGGTCCAATAAAGAAAGATCGTGCGTTCTTTTTCCTCGACTATGAGACGCGCCGTGAGGCCAGCTCGTTTTCCGTAACGCCTCGCCAAGTGCCCTCGGATGCCCTCAAGAACGGGGTTTTGGTTTATCAGTGTGCCGATCCTACTAACGCACAGTGCCAAGGTTCTAGTGTGATTGGGTTGAACGGACAGCCTGTCGCCGTTGGCGCGGGAAACTTCGGCCTGTCTCCGGCGAATATTCAGGCAATCGATCCCGCTGGATCCGGAATTAACTCCGCCATGATTGCCTATATGAAGAATCTTCCTTCAGGGAATTCCCCTTCCCAGGGGATTGACAACGGACTTACTTTGAACGGACTCATCTTTAACGCACCTGAGTCCACTTTGAATAATGTGTACACCGCAAGACTAGACTACAACATCACCAGAGATGGGCGTCACGCCATTTATGCCCGCGGCGTACTAGGTGGCCTGAAGAGCGATCTGATCGAGGCAAATTTCCCTGGCGAAGCGCCGACCTCAAGGCTGCTTAACAATAGTCGCGGGACAGTGGTCGGCTACACGGCCCAGCTCCCCCATAATATAACCAACAGCTTGCACTACGGATTCACGCGGCTAGGCGTTTCCCAGAGTGGTGCTCAGGGGCCGCTCTTTTCAGTGCGCGACTATACCGACATCCTGAACTTCAGCCGGGCCTTCGGTCATCAGGTTCCCGTGAATGAAATCAAGGATGACATGAGTTGGACACGCGGCAGGCACACCCTGCAGATCGGTGGCGGACTGCGTTACATTCGAAATCATCGCCAAGACGAGACATTATCATTCCCCAATTTCTTTGCGAACAACGGTTTCTGCGTGAGCCTATGTAAGGACCCCGCGAGATCACTTGGAGCGGCTGGCACTCCGGGTGCATCTTTCCCTGCGGCAAACAGTACGACAAGGGTCACGCGTGCTCTCATGATGCTGACCGGTTCCATTACCCAGGTCAATACATCGTTCTTTCTCGCTGATCCGAAGACTGGCGCAGTTCTTCCACAGGATTCCAACGAGCTTCGCGAATTCGCCGAAAACGACTACGAAATCTATGGGCAGGATAGCTGGCGACTCCGTAATAACGTTACGGTTACGGCCGGGTTGAGATACGCATACTCCACGCCTCCGTGGGAAGTACATGGCTTACAGTCGGCAGTCAATCTGGACATTCATCAGTGGCTTCTCCAGCGCGAGAGCAACCAAGCGAACGGGATTCCTTCGAGTGCCTCACCGCTGCTGAGCTGGAAGCTTGCCGGGCGAGCCAACGGCCAGCCATCGTGGTTTGAGCCGAACAAAAAAGACTTTGCGCCGCGTGCTGCCGTGGCGTGGAGTCCCGGGTATCAGGAGGGACTTCTGAAAGCGATCTTTGGCGGGCCTGGGAAGAGCTCGCTTCGCCTCGGCGGGGGCTTTTTCTACGATCGTCTCGGCCAGGCCATGGCGGTGGAGACGGATTTGAATGGCTCTCCAGGGGTTGGGACGCCTCTCATCGATGGTTCGCAGCAGTTTACGTTCGCGAATGCTCCGCGCTTTTCCGGAAGCTGCACATTTACAGGCTGCACTGGTCTGCCTCCCTTGAACCCGTTCTTCAATCCTATTACGTCGGTGAAGTTTCCTTTTACCCCGAAATCGGATACCTCCAATCTCGGTTTTGTCATCGACGACCATTTGCACACGCCGTATACAATCGACTTGAACGTTTCTTTCCAGCGAGAGCTGCCAAAGAAAATCGTTTTAGATGTCGCTTACGTGGGCACCCTGGGCCGCAGGCTGCTCGCCAAGACGGACTACGCTCAGTATCTGAACATCACCGACCCGAAATCCAAGACAACTCTCTTCCAAGCTTTTAGCCAACTGGTGAAGCAGGCAGGGGAAACACCAGGACTCTTTGGAGGCACAGCCGCGATCGACCCGTTTGGCAGCCTCGCCGCAATCAAATCGATTCCGTTCTTTGACAACATGCTTCCGAATATGCCCGCTTTCACGGCAGGGTGGTATGGTAGCTCATCCTTTGCTAACATGACGCCTACGCAGGCTTTCTATGCATACGCAGTTGGGAGTTGGACTCCTTCGTGGTCGTGCGCATTGTTTGCATTGGACACGGTCGCGACGCCAACTTCATCCGGTTTTGGTCTGCCGACGCCTTGGAACTCGACGTTGGACCCGAATGGGACTGGCTTCGTTTTGTTCACACCGCAATTCTCCTCGCTGCCGGGCTGGACAAACTTCGGCAACTCGAATTACCACAGCCTCCAAGTCTCTGTCCGGAAGTCTTCCGGGCCGATCGTTTACGGGGTCAATTACGTGTACTCGAAGGGAATTGACAACACGTCGGGAGCCGAGAACCAAGACAACGTTCCAAACGTCAACCTCACTAACGGAACGCTGAATGGCTTGATCCAGAATCCGTTCGATTTGCGGGCCAATCGCGCGCCGTCCGACTTTGACCTGCGACATAACGTGAATGGGTTCTGGGTTGCGGACCTGCCGTTTGGCAAAGGCCAGAAATTCGGGGCCAATTCCGGGCGGGCGAAGAATGCCGTGATTGGTGGCTGGCAATGGAGTGGTACTCTTCGCTTCCATTCCGGGTTCCCCCTGGGTCCTGGGAACGGCTTCAATTTCCCGACGAATTTCTTCCTAACATCCTTTGGGTCGGCTACTCAGACGATCAGCACGAGCTTGAAGCGCTGCGTGGCCGTACCTAGCACAACATCGTGTCTCCCGAACTTGTTCTCGAATCCACAAGCCATTCTGAACCTGATTGTTCCGACGCTTCCGGGAGGCGATGGATCACGAAATATTTTCCGAGGACCGGCCTACTTCGCCACCGACATGGGGGTCTACAAGACGTTTCTGATGCCCTGGAAGGAGACGCAGCGTCTGCAGTTCCGCGTCACGGCATTCAACGTGTTCAACAATGTTAACTTCAGCGACGTGTTTGCTTCTCTCGATCCGACCAATCCTGGCACGTTTGGGCAGGTGACGGCGACGGCTGGCCCGCGCGGAGGTCAGCGCGAGATGGAATTCGCCATCCGGTTTGAGTTCTGAAGAAGAATTACAACCCTTGACGCGAAGGCCCTCGGGAAGACCGAGGGCCTTTGTTTTTGCGGCGTGGGGTGGGACGCAGAGGTAAGCTATTCTCGATTGAGAGATGCAGAGAAAAACCAAGTTTAGGGTGAGGCCAATCAACGAAGCCAGCCCCAAGGTGGGCCGGAGGGAACTGCTGCGGGGAGCAGTTGTTGCGGGCGGGGCTTTGCTGGTGGGCTTCGAGAAGATGGCGTGGCCGCGGGCGATTCAGGAGACAACCAGGGAGCCTTTTGCCAAGGGCAAGCTGCTTGGCACAATTGCGTTTACAGGAGAAGCGAAAGTGCCGATGGAAACGGCGCTGGGAGCGGAGCTTGACGGGCGGATGTATACAGATCTTTCCGCGCTAAGCCCCGAGAATCGCGTGACGCCGACGGAAAAGTTCTACATTCGAACGCAGGCGTCGGAATTGCTGGACACGCAGAAGGCGTGGCGGGTCAGGGTGGGCGGGCTGGCGGCGCGCCCGTTCGAGCTAAGGACTGAAGAGTTGAGGAAAATGGCTAAGCCCATGGGCTTGCACCTCATGGAATGCGCGGGAAATACTCGGAGCGTGCACTTTGGGATGATGAGCGCGGCGGACTGGGGAGGAACGCCCTTGGCCGAACTTCTCGAGAGTCCGAAGCCCAGGCCTGCGGCGACGCGGGTGCTGATTTCGGGCTTTGACACATACGCGGCGAAATCGGCCAGTTCGGTACCGGGTGCGAGCTGGATTTTCACTTTGGAAGAACTTAGAACGTCGCGGGCGTTTCTGGCCACGGAGATGAACGGCAGCGCGTTGACGAGGGATCATGGAGCACCGGTGCGGCTGGTTGTCCCGGACTGGTATGGGTGCGCTTGCATCAAATGGGTAAACGAAATCACATTCACCGATGACACTGCGGCGGCCACGTCGCAGATGCAGGAATACGCGGCAAGGACAATGCAGATGGGAGTGCCGGGGCTCGCGCGCGAATACAAACCGGCGACAGTGGGCACAGCGGCCATGCCGATTCGCGTGGAGAAATGGGTGGTCGAGGAGAAAATCAAATACCGCGTTGTGGGCATTGTTTGGGGCGGGTCTAGCGCGGTGAAAGACCTGCAGATTCGGTTCAATCCGGAAGAAGACTATGTCCCGGTCGGCAACCTTGAACCGATGGCAGCTAACCCCTGGAGTTTCTGGACGCATGCATGGGCGCCGCGCCAGACTGGCACTTACCTGATTCGCCTGCGCGTGAAGGATGTGGGTGTCATCGCAAGGCGACTGGACCTCGGCTATTATATGAGGAGCGTCGAGATTACGGAAATTTGAGAATGCGATCATTGCAAGAAATTTATAGCTGTGGGCGTGGTGCGCTCTTGTGGGGCGCTATCCGGCGAACATTGGCCTGGGCGTGCTGTACCCTTTGGATTTTTCCCGCTTTGCCGGCCCTGGCACAACATGAAGGCCACGAGCCGAAAGAAGCCATCGTTGCAGTTCCGCGGGAACTGCTCGATCGGCCGCTTCCGCTGCGGCCGGGGATTGGAAAAGTCCACGAGGCGGTGACTACATCTTCTGCGGAAGCGCAGGCTTATTACGACCAAGGGTTAGCATACCTGCATTCTTTTGTGTGGATTGAAGCGGCGCGGTCGTTTCATCAGGCATTACGGCTGGATCCTTCGCTGGCGATGGCCTATTTAGGGTTGAGCGACGCCTACGTCGGTTTGCAAGACGTGCCCACGGCGCTGGCTGCCTTTGAAAAGGCGCAATCGCTTGCGGCGAAAGCGAGCGAGCGGGAGCGCGCGCGAATGACGATCCGCGCGCGGCAACTGGAATATCTGCAAGACGGCGGCAACCTGCAAAAGTACTTCGCTTATCGTAAGGCCCTCACTGACGCACTGGCCGCGACGCCGAACGATCCGTGGCTGTGGATCTTACGCGGGTTTGCCGATGAGGGAACGCCCACCGCGCACGGGCAAGGCGGCGGCGTGGACACGATCGCGTTCTACGAAACGGCGCTGAAGCTCTCCCCGGACAATTTTGCCGCGCACCATTACCTCGCGCACACGCTCGAAAACCAGGGGCCGTTGAAAGAAGCGCTGGAACAGAGCGAGATTTATGCGCAGATGGCTCCGGCGATTCCCCACGCGCACCACATGCACGGGCATGATCTCCGGCGAGCGGGACGAACCGAGGAAGCGGTACAGGAATTCCTGAAGGCCGAAGCACTGGAGAATGACTACTATCGCGCGGAGAACATCCCTCCCGAGCTTGACTGGCACCACGCGCACAATCTGCAGCTGCTGGGGATGAGTTACGAAGCATTGGGGCAAATGAAGGCGGCCGAAGCGGCGTACCAAAGGGCTTTTTCCCTTCCTAGCTATACGGACCTCGCGGACTATAACCGAAAAGCGTGGCCGGAGTTCTTGCTGGACCGAGGCCGAGCGCAGGAAGCGCTTGCGGCGGCGCAGGAGTTGGTGAACAGCCGTTGGGCAATGGCGCGATTCGCTGGGCATGCACTGGCTGGTCGCGCGCTTCTGGCGTGCAATCGTGTAGAGGAGGCTAAGACGGAATTATCGCTGGCAGAGCGGGAGAGCGAACAGATTTCCACGGCGGTGCTGAAGTCATTGGTTGACGGCGTATTGCTTCGCGCCGAAATCCTGCTGCGCGAGAAAAAGTGGACGGAAGGAAACCCGCTGATGGAGGGAATCGAAAAAGATATTGCTGCCGTACCCGGGCCTGATGCCTGGAGTGAGGCGCTGTTCCAATTCGAATATATAGCGCGGTTCGCACGAGAGATTAGCGACTGGGAACTGGCCGAATACACCGCGCAGAAGATGATCCAGCATGACCCGAGCTACGCCGGGGGATATTTCGCGCTTGGATTGGTTTCCGAGCATCAAGGAGATGCCACCACTGCAAAGCAGGAGTTCGCCGCTGCGGAAAAACTCTGGAGCAAGGCTGACGCAGAGCTGCAATCGCCGCAAGTTCGAAGGCCATGAAGAACCGGCGTCCTCGCAAGATTTTCTAATTTATAGCCCGGTGTAGCCCGCGGGCGTGGAGGTATGTTAATCTCATAGTGACGCTTCGGGCGGGAAGGTTGGCCTGGGCGCATCTGTCGGGGCGTAGCGCAGCCTGGCTAGCGCGCCTGGTTCGGGACCAGGAGGTCGAAGGTTCAAATCCTTTCGCCCCGACCATTATTTCCCCTCTCGATTCAATAGTTTACGCTGCGTTTTCGACTTCAGGTTTTGCTTCGTTTTTACGGACAATACGGACAACATCGGCGATCTTGGGCGGAAGGGCAAAACCCAAGCCCACCGTTTCTGCTTCTTGCAAACGGAACGCGACATCTTCTTTCATCTTGCTATAGCCGTCTCCCACCGTCTCATTTTCATGTCCCATCCAAAATCGTTCCAAGTCAGCGTGGACGCGATTCTTTCTGAGCCAGGTAAGGCGGTAGCGGCGAAAAGCATGAAAGCCTGCTTTGGGCTGCTTCAATTTCTCCAAGGCGGGATGCAATCCGCGCCTCAAGAGATTTGTCTGTGAGAGGAAGTTCCGCTCCCGATTCTGAAAGAGAAAACCGGAAGTTCGGTCTCCCACATACGCCTTGAGCAGTGCTGCTAGAGCAGGGCAGAGATCAACGTCCCTACGTCCGGCATCGGTCTTGAGAAAGAATTCTAACTTCGTTCTCCTGACTTTCTGGCGAATGTAGAGTGTTCGGAAGTCCCCTGAGATGTGCTTGTCGATTTCGAGCCCGATTGCTTCTCCAGCGCGGAGTCCCGTTCCACTCAAGAGAGCGCAGAACATCTGTTTGTACCCTCTGGTGGACTTGAGAATCCCGGCGATGACTTCGCTAGTGAAGTGGGGCGTGTTCTGTTTGCTCTTTTCCACCACCGGCATGTCGACAAATTCGTGGTTCCATTTGCGAGGGAAGAGTTGTTCGCCTTCCTCGTTAACGGCAGAAGCCACGACAGATTTCACGACTTGCGAATAAGTGTTGACCGTTTTGGGCGACAGGCCTGCCTCGACCATTTTTTCTACGAGCCTCTTGAGAGCAAGATTCCCTACAGAGGACACGGGAACATCTCCAAGGTTCGGCAGAATCCATACATCAAGGCAGCCTTGCCACGATTCGACGGTTGCAGGAGCGATTGGCTTGCGCTTTCGTTGTTGCACGTGATTGATCCACCATTCCGCTTGCTGACGAAACGTAACACCGCTAGAGATACCTTCCGCGTGGGCTAGGCATTCTGGTGTATCGGCTCCGCTTTCGGCAATGATGTCCCTTGCCTTTCTTTCTCGTTCGGGTTTGGTGAAACTTCCTGGGCCGTTAATTGGACTAATGCGTACGCACATATGTTTTCGCTTCTCTTGCCCCGGAACGTCCATCCAAAAGCGAACTACGTACCAGTTACCAGTTTTTTCGATGTGACCAGTTTGACCAGATCGGCGGCTCATGCATTTTCTGCTTTCCCGCTTTTCTGGCGTCGCTAGGGCGACTGTACCAATCGGATGGCCGGACATCAATGGCGTACTGTGTTCCATTTCTTGGTTCTCAAAGTTCGGGGGTCAGATTGAAGGGGTCAAAAAGGCCTAATGTCCATGCTCCGGGTTTTTCTCACCGTTTGCGGAAGAATTCGATCGGGGTTGAGTTGGCGGAACTGTGAGTTCGGCCATCGCTTTTTCTACTGTGTGACGGGCATAATATTCCGGATTCGTCTTATCTGTGGCGCGATGTTGTGCTATTTGGCGGATAACGTCCTCGGGGTCGTCGCCGCGCGCCAGAGCGCGTTTGGCGAAAGCCCAGTCGTGTTCTGACTGGCTTAGATTCGTCCGAGGCGAGGACTGACGTTTGGTGCGCTTGTCGTAGTTGTGCTGCGGCGAGTCTTGGGAGTCGATGTGCAGTTTGAAGTCGCGGAGGTGGTACGTTTCCGTGGACTCTCTACGGGCCTCGACATAGAAGTTTGGTTCGTACTTCTTGTTAGCGAAACCAGGAACTCGCAAGACGCGAGTGGCGTCGGTGGCTGCGGGATCGCCACCGAACTCGCGCGCCATAGCACGCAAGAGACCTTCGGCCTCCTCGAGATTCATTCCTTCAACGTTCCAGACAACCTGATGCTTTTCGGGCGAACTGTTCAGCACGTAATTCGGCTTGGGGACAACGCTGGAATTTTCGATTGCTTCGAGGGCTTCTGAGCCGCCGTGGTCCAAGTCGATGTAGACATGCTTGATGGACTCGATGTCTTCCTTGGTCCGGGTCCAAGCATCTTTCTTGAGCGGGTTCATTCCTATATAGATTTCCCAATTGTTAGCGTTTTTGTGGCGAAGCCAAGCCTGGAATTCGGGGCTCGCGGCTTTCTGTGCGGTGGTGATGCGCTGAATGGTATCGGCAGAGTCCCGATTGAGCACGAGCATGGCGATACGGTCCGTGGGCTCGAAGTTGTCGAGAATGTATTCCGAGGCGGAAGGAGTGAAGGGCGCGGTCCTTTCAGTGGAGTTCATACAAGCTCCTTGTGGCAGTCGAATATGAAGCCGTAGTTGTATTCATCACGGTCGGGATCGTAGCCGTGAATTTCCACGACTTCGGAAACGAAGCGCCGGCCAGGGCGGCGTTCGAGGTGCACG
>Ga0210405_10001909_pt1 | contig 22479 bp, 20 predicted proteins | sample IncBWH11MmetaG_FD_155492 | JGI IMG/M metagenome (GOLD analysis project Ga0210405, IMG submission 155492) | Forest soil microbial communities from Barre Woods Harvard Forest LTER site, Petersham, Massachusetts, United States - Inc-BW-H-11-M | ecosystem: Environmental > Terrestrial > Soil >... | reverse complement strand
GGGGTTGTGCATCTCCGTAAGAAATGGGCAGGGTCGGAATTTTGGTAATGCTGGGAGCATTGCTCGCAGTCATGTGAGGCGCGTTTGGGTCGCCACGATCGGGCGTGAGAGGATCGCCGGGATAGGACGACGCAAAATCCAACACGCTGCCGCGCTGCACGCCTTGCTCGGGACGCATTGGGCCCTTGGGAAACACATCGCCGCCAAAGTATCCGTCGTCTTTTGGATCGGAATAGATGATGCAGCCCACGGCACCGTGCTCAGCCGCGATCTTCGGTTTGATTCCGCGCCACGAGTTGCCATAGCGCGCGATTACGATGGCTCCCTCCACCGAAACGCCGAGACGCTGAAGCTGCTCGTAATCCTCGACCAAACCGTAGTTCACATACACCAGCGGCGCGGTAACGTCTCCGTCGCGGGAGTAGGCGTTGTAAGTAGGAAGCTGCTCATCCTGCTGACCCGAGGTCGGATCTTCGGCCAATTTCGGTTCCTGGAGTTTGGCAACGTAGTGGGTTGGTGCCAACAACTCCACCAGGCGGCGCTTGGGCGTAGGGAATAGAACTTTGAATGTTTCGATGTGGGCGTCCAATCCCCATTCTTTGAATTTCGATAGAATCCATTCGGCATTCTGCTTGTCGTAAGCAGAGCCCACGTGATGCGGGCGGGCGCTCAGCAACTGCATGTAGTCGCGTTGCTTCTGACCATCGGGCAGGGCGCGGAATTTATTCTCCCAGTCGCGCTCGGTGCGGGCGTGCTGCGTTGAAAATCCGTCGAGGGCATCGCGCTGCTGTGGCTCGGGTGAATCTGCAATCGCCGAGTGTAGAAACGAACCGATGACGAGCACTGCGAGGATGGAACGCCTCATGAGCCTCCTGAAATTTGCGAACCACGAGTATGCCACGGATGTTCGCTGACTTCGGATCTATTAGAATTCTTATGCCGGTGAAATGAGAAATGTAAAGTCCACGCGCAGCGTGTCCACCCCAACCGTACCGCAGCTAACCCAACGCCCTCTGATACAGTCTCATAGTAGGCTCCTGCAGAGCCTCGGGGAGACGTCAAGCTGATCGGCCGGGTCTTCAAAGCGTTCCAGTATCGTGACTTCCGCCTGATGTGGTTTGGCGCATGCACGTCTAGCATCGGCACCTGGATGCAAATTGTTGCGCAGGGCTGGCTGATTTATCGCCTCAGCCATTCGGCCTTTCTACTGGCGCTCGATCAGTTTCTTGGCGGCATTCCCATCTTTCTGTTCTCCCTGATCGGTGGTGTGGTCGCCGACCGCGTCGAGCGCAGGCTTATCCTGCTCGGCTCTCAATACGTGCAGATGGCGTCCGCGGGGCTGCTCACCATTCTCGTGGCGACAGGCTGGGTGCACGTGTGGCACATCTTGTGTTTGTCTTTCATTTCGGGCTTCGCGCAAGCGTTCGGCGGACCGGCCTATCAGGCGCTGATTCCTACGCTGGTCGAGAAAGAAGACATGCCGAATGCCATCGCGCTGAATTCGATTCAGTTCAATATTGCGGTGATGGTCGGCCCGGCTTTGGCAGGGCAGGCGCTCGCCAAGTTGGGGGAGAAGTGGTGCTTCGGGCTGAACGCGCTTTCATTCCTGGCGCCGATCGTGTCGTTGTCGATCATCAGCACGCGCTTTCTCCCATTGAAGACGACGGAGACGATGTTTACCAGCCTGAAGCAAGGTATCACCTTCGCCCGCAAGCAGACCTCAATGGAGGCGTTGATTATCCTGGCCTTCTGCATGACGGCATTAGGCATGCCCATGCGCACCTACATTCCTGTGTTCGTTAAAGACATCTTTCATCGCGGCCCGGAAACTTATGGCAACTTGCTCGCGCTCATGGGGCTCGGTTCGATCTTCGGTTCACTAGCGATCGCTACGGCCGGAAACTTTAAAAGAAAAGGGCTGGTGGCCCTCGGTGCTCTGATCTGCCTGGGCGCGGGGATTCTCGGTTTCGCGCTCTCGAAGGCGGTGCCGCTCAGCGGCGTTATGCTGGTGCTGGTCGGCGCAGCGATGATGGCGGTCTTTGCAACCGTCAATTCGTTAGTGCAATTGATGACGACGAACGAAATGCGCGGCCGCGTGATGAGTGTCTACAACTTTGCCTTTCGCGGTGGCATGCCCATGGGAAATTTGTTGTCAGGATGGCTGGTTCCCTTGTTCACCGCCCCGGTAGTTCTGACGGTCAATGGAGCGCTGCTGATCGCCCTGGGTCTGTACTTCTTGCTGGTGCAGCGGCGCGTGGCCGCGCTTTAGCTCGACTCCCCTTAGCCCACCAGAGACTCGATCGCGTGCGCAGCATCAGGCGGAAGAACGATGTTGACGCTCGCCAGATCCTGCTTCATGTGATCGGCGTTTGAAGTGCCGGTCAGAGGCAGCATGCCAATTGATCGCGCAAAGCTGAAAATAACCTGCGCTGGCGTAGCGTTGGAGCGAGCGGCCAAGCCAGCAACCAGCGGATGCTGCAGCACTTCGGGATTTGCGGTGAGGAGCGAGAAGCCCTGATACGTGATTTTTCGCTCGCCGCAGAGTGATCGCACTTCGCGGTCCCACCCCAGGCGAGCAAAGCAGCGGTTTTGCACGAAGGCGGGAAGCTCGACGTCGTTATCCGCCATCTGCTCCAGATGCCGCAAAGAAACGTTGCTGACCCCGAGCAATCGGGTTCGGCCAGCATCGCGTTCCTGGATCATCGCCTCCCAAACCTCGGCATCAGCACGGCTCCAGCCGTGGCCAGACGCGGGTCCGTGCAGCACGTAGCTATCGACGTAGTCGGTTCCGAGATGTTCCAAGGAACTGGCCATCGACTGTGCGACCTGCACCGAAAGACTGGCTGCTGGATCGTAGGGCAAACGATGGTCCTGGCCGGGCCGATAGGTAAATTTCGTTTGCAGGAAGAGATCGGCGCGCGATAGTCCCGTCGCGTACGCGGCCGCCAATCCCTGGCCCACGCCGGCCTCGAAGTAATGCCGCCGCTGATTGGCTGTGTCGATGCCGCGAAAGCCAATCCGGAGCGCTAGTTCGACCAAAAGAGGAGTGCGCTCCTCCTTCCAGGCGGTTCCGTAAAGGAACTCCGGAACCGGCGCAAGCGTGTGATTTGGCATGGGGCTATTCTCCCATGAGAAGCGCCTAAGTTACCTCCGTGCCCCCCCGTCTGTGCAGGTGTCTCCCCCGTCGGGGCCATTTTCGACTCACGAAGTTTCCTGCACACTGTTTCAAGACCAAAAATGCCATCAATCAAAGACAAGAAGAACCGGCGCACGAAAGACCGCTTTAAGGCTGTACTGCCCGTGAGAGTGCGGGGGACAGACGCTTCGGGTGCGTCGTTTGAAGTGCTAGCACACACTCTCGACCTTGCACCGACCGGGGCGCGCCTTGGGGCGATTCGCCTGGATGTTTAAGATTCCGGAAACGTTGACGATTTTCTATCACCAGCGCAAGAAAGAATTCACGGTTGTATGGACCAGGTTGTTGGCAGGGACTCAGGAATACCAGGTCGGCCTGCAGGCGGTTGCGCAGGAGAAAGAACCTTGGGGGCTGAGTCTAGCTTGTTCCGGCAGAGACGCGTTAACTAAAGCGTTGGCAGTTTCGGGAGCTTAAGTCGAGGTGAAATTATGAAAAATCTGCTAAACGAACTCTGGTCGAACCAAAAAGGGCAGGACGTCGCCGAATATTCCGTGATGCTAGCCGTGGTTCTCGTTATCGTCGTGGGCACGATCCGGCTGATCGGGTCGAACGCGGGCAACGTGTTCTCGATGGTGGGCAGCTCGATCCAGTAGAGGGATTGCAATCTTTGCTAAACCGCCTGAGCAGCGGAACTGCAGGCGCTCAGCCGCCTCTCAAGGACGCGAGGCGTTTCCCATCATCAATGCGAAGAGCAGCGGAAGATAAATCACGGTAGCCTGCAGAACATGGCGAGCCAGCATCTTCGACCGCGGATTGTTAAGAGGCAGCTTGAGCAGCGCCAGACGGGCACCGAAATAGAAAAGGGCGACGCCTAGGATTACCGCTCCCACCAGATAAATCTTTCCTGCCATTCCGAAGAGGCTGGGCAAAGTGCTCAGCGGAATCAAAATCAACGAATAAATTAGAATGCGCCGAGCCGTGGATCGTCCATCCTCTTCCACCACCGGTAGCATGCGAATTCCGCCCTGCGCGTAGTCTTCGCGGTACAACCAGGCGATCGAGAAGAAATGCGGAAACTGCCAGACGAAAAGGATGGCAAACAAAATTAGCGTGCCCCATTCCAACTGTCCGCGCGCCGCAGTCCAACCCAAAACTCCCGGCATTGCTCCAGGAAAAGCGCCCACGAATGTGCAAATCGGTGAGACGCGCTTCAACGGTGTGTACGCAGCAAGATAGACGACAGAAGTCAAGAAAGTTAGCAGCCCGGTCAGCGGATTCGTGAAATAGGCGAGATACATCGAACCGCCCAAGGTGGCCGCCAACCCGACAACCGTGGCATGGACCATGCTCATGCGGCCAGCCGGCAGTGGACGCATCGCCGTCCGACGCATGTTCGCGTCCACTTCATGTTCCATCACTTCGTTCAGCGCGGCGGTCCCGCTTGAAACCAGCCCGATTCCAAGCAACGCGTGCAGCAAGCCCCAGTTCAGCGATGAGACCCCCGCTTTCTGCGCCCCGAAATAATAACCACACCATGCGGTCATCACAATCAGAGTGGTGACACGGGCCTTCATCAGTTCCGCGTAGTCGCGCAGGACAGAAGTTGCCTGCTTCCGGAATAGAACGAGTGGTTGGGTGATTGCGCTCATTGGGAAATTAGTGGTGTGGTTGTCCTACCGCTTATGATTGCACTCCCAGACGGGTGGCCGCATAAGCCCAAGGATTGCATAGGTACTCCGATGGCTTTCGAAAGTCAAGTTAAAACGCCCAAACGATTCTGCAATCGAACACTAATCGAATACAAAAAGTCCGCGAACCTTCGCTGCCCGACAGATCACTGGCTCGCCGAAACCCCAGAACCGCTGAAGGTTTCCGGCGGGTCAAAAAAACATTGGTGCCACAGGGCGGCGTCCGACAATGAACCCGCCTTCCATTGTTTCAATGTGGGAACCGTCGCTGCAATCATTCCGCCGTCGGCGGAGTCAAAGATTAGCACAACGCCCGCCAGATCCTGAAACTTCTGCGCGATTTCCGTATAGCTCTGGTCCAGTACCGACTTGGCGAACTCCAGCCTGAGCTGGGGACTGGGATCTTTCCCGGCCTCGTTGGTATTTTCTACCGAAACAATTCTCACATTCTTTCCTCGCAGCGGACCCCAATCTCCCGGAAACAGGGCTGTTTCTGTCCGGCTCACATGAAATAACTCCGCGGCAACCGGAACCGCTGAGGGATTTGTCGGCAAATCGGCATCTGGAACACTTTCCGGCATTTCCAAGTTATTTCGCCAGATCCATCCCCGCGACAAGCCCGAGATGCGCACATGAACCCAATCCCGGCTAAAATCCAGCATCTCGAACTCGTCGTGCGCGCTGGCCAGGAATAAAGTCTTTGCATTCAAACTGGCCCCCGAGACGACCGGCGTCCCGGACTTCTTTACCGCCACCAGATTTTTCGGGTGAGACTGGTTCTTAAGAATCTCCTCCAGATTTTCCGCTTCAGTTTGCATCGGACCGCCGGTGCCCTTCTCTTCGGGCTTCTTCGATCCCGTCTGAGCGCGGTTCTTTTCCCGGTCAGCCAGACTCTCGGCCAACGATGAGGAAATGCCGCCTTTGACTTCGGGCAGTCTAGGTACCGGGGCGGAAATGCTGGGTTCGTTTGCGTCGGGAGCCTTCGAACCACTGGGTTTCGAAAGTCGATTGGCAGAAGTTGAAGAAGTCCCTCCAGCAGCGGTTAATGCAGACGTTGTTCCGGTCAGCGAAGCTTGGACTGCCAACTTGTCGGCTAATTGATCAAGCAGGTCAGCTTCCAGCCGGCCATTCGATGTCAGCAACTGGTACCCGGAGTGAGCATTCGTCGGGTCCGCGTACCAAGCCGTAACCTGCACACTGACCCGCACAACGGATCCACCCGAAGGAGCCGCGGTGACTTGAAACTTAGACTCGTAGTAGCCGCGCTGATAACGTTCGAGGGGGTGATCGGCGGAAGTTGCGAACCCAGCGAGCGCCGGCAATCGGCCGGATGAAGCGGGTTGCATTTCTTTCAACGCCTTTTCTATCGCGGTCTTGGATTGCGCGAAGGTTCGCTCGTTCTCGCCGCTTTGCGCCCGGACGCTCTTTAGGGACACAAACAACATGGCCACAGCCAGCACGGCACGCCAGAGAGCGCGATGGCGACGTATTTTGGCGAACGTCATGGCTGCTCCAGTTGGTCGCGCATAACCCATCCATGCTGTCCCTCGTGGGTCTCCACACCGTACCAGTACGGAGTGTTGATTAGAATCAGGACTTCGGTACCGGTTCCCAATAGCTGCAGCGTGCCTGCAGTATGGAATGGTGCGGATTTCAGCGGCGCACCAGGCGACTTTACCAGCCGCTGGACCTGCTTGCGGAGTTCCTTGACGCGCTCCTCCAGGCTTTGAGCCGCTTGAGCTTGCCCAGGAGCAGCTTGCTCGGTCTGAGTTTCGCTCGCTTCGTATTGACTTGGATCGCGGCTGGAAGACTGCATGGCCGTGTCGGTCGAGGAAGAATCCGGACTTCCAACAGTCTGAGAAAGCGTTTGGGACGTTGATTGCCCGGCCCCGGCTGCGTCTGCATCCTGACTCATCGCGGCGGTTTGCTTTCTTGCGAGCCTTGTTTGCCGTGCTTTCTCCGCTTCGGCAGTCTCCGCTTGCATCAGCTTGATGTTCTCTAAATGTTCCCGGATATCTTTGTACTCGCTGTTTTCAACCGAGCCGTCCGATTGGTGCACGGTACGACGAAAGTCTTCCTGAAAAAGCGCGTCGATGCGCAGCACGGTGTTTTTTTCACCTTGCGGCTGCACCACATAGCGCACTACCAGGGTGCCTACATCGCCACCGTCTTTGAAGTTGCGGGGATCGATGGCGTGCTCGCGGACTTTGTAGAAAACCTTGCCGCCCCCGGTCCAGTCGGGGAAAACGCGCGAGGTAGCCGAGGCTTTTGCGCCCGAGACAAACTCGTCTTTGTTGTATTCTTTGGTTCCTCGAATCACGCCGTTATCGGAAACATCCTCCACCACTTGCGCGACTTGGCTCTCCGGCATGGGGATGTTTACGATCAAGCCCTCACCGTAAGACAGCTTCTCTTTCTCCCGTGCAGAGAGCGGACCTCCGGCCACAAGGAGCACAACGATCAGCGGCAAGAGCGAGCGACTACGATAACGGGCCAGGGATGCGGTAAGCCCGCTAAATCGGCGAAAACGCGTTCGAATCGTACTATTTCTCCCTCTGAAGGCCTGATGGAACATCGCAACCCACAACCCCGGCGGATCTGCGGGCCGACGTTCGACTCCCCTGAGTCTCGTACTCCCAGCGTGAAGCTGTCAACTACTTCGACGGACTCGATTTGAGGTGGCCGAGTAACGATCTCGCCCTGACCGCGGTCTTGTAAAAACTTGTAAAGCTCCGGAGTTGTAAAATTTTTGTAAAAAAAAATCTTGAAAAGCCCTTGAACTTCGTGTTCGGCCCGTAGTAGGATTCCGCCCCGGTAGAGTGGTAGGACCTCTGCTCGCTTTTAACTCGTACCAGAATGGGCCAACGTCTTTTGTTCCATGCTGTTTGGCGGTTGCGTTTTGGATCCCATTCTCTAATTATGGGAAATAGTTTTCACATACCAGATCTTGATCCGATCTTGCCGAGGAGTCCGGCTATGCCCGCTTTGCGTGGTTTGCGTCTGCGCAACATCTTTCACTTTGCGACTTCCATTGCGGCTGTCGCTCTGGTTTTCGCGTCCGTTGTGCTCACTTGCAGTCAGCCCGCGCATGCCCTCCCCGCATTCGCCCGAAAATACGGCCTGCGTTGCTCGGCATGCCATGAGTCATGGCCGATGCTCAATTACTTTGGGCAGAAGTTCAAGGACAACGGCTATCAGTTGATGAATGACCGCGATGCTCCGATCTGGCAGAATCCCGGCTACTGGCCGGTCACTTTCCGCATCACGCCCATCTGGCACCGCCTAAGCACCGGCAAGGTGCTGGTGGATACCTATGGCTCCGACGGTGCAGGAGGCTCGATCGTCACCGGACAGGCCGTACAGCGCGTTACCAATACTGGCTTCGACCTGAGCGGTCTCGACTTCCACACCGGTGGAACTCTGGAAAAGAACTTTTCGTTCTATGTTCTGCCATCTTCTGACAACACGGCATCCTTCCACTTTGAAACCGTGATGGCTCGGCTCGATAACCTGTTCGGCAGCACCTGGCTTAACGTGAAGCTGGGCAAGTTCGAACTTGATAATCTGCTCTCCGAGAAACGCATTCTGACACTTACCGGCAACGGCGGTATCTACCAGCTTTATCACTTCATCCCGCAGGGTGATGGCAACATCTTCGGCCAGATTGGCTCAAACCAGCTTGGTTTGGAAGTGATGGGCCACTCCTACGACGACCGTACCCGCTATTCCGCCTCAATATTGAGTTCAAGTAACGGTACTCCGGGCTTGCAGTACGGGAATGCTTACACTGGGTTCTTCGCCGCGAGTCAGGCGTTTGATACCGGAAAGGCGGGAGTGCAGCGCGTTGGTTTCTACGCCATGGTTGGTCAGGCGCCCACATCGTACCTGACCAGCGGCGGACCCAGCGGTGTTATTCCCGGTACGGGGGCTGGCAGCAAGGGCTTCAGCCGCGAGGGCTTCGTCGGGCAATTCTACTTTGGCCAGCATATTGATCTTCAGGTTGTAACCCAGCACGGCCATGACAGCGCCTGGTTTGGGCAGGGCTACGGCGATTTAGTTGGAGGAGCGGCGTCGTTGAACAACACGACCGGCACCACGCTCCCAGTCGGTTCGCAAGACCCGACCTGGAACGGTGTGCTCTTTGAGCCGCACTACGTCTACAGCCCGCAACTCATCTTCATTGGACGGTATGAAACCATCCGCATGTCGCAACAGGCAAACGGATCGGGATATACAGGAATCGGAGGCCCGTCCGCTTCGAACCTGGGCAACATCTCGACATACACCGTCGGCTACCGGTACAACCCGTTTATGACCAACCGGGCCGGCTTTGCCTGGCACAACGAATACAACTGGCTGCATCAAGACGGCACGGGGCCGACCCTTGGGTTGAATGCCGCCAACGTAAATACCAGTGAGCTGCTGCTCGGCTTTGACTTCGATTTCTAGGAGAGGGATAGACATGCGGATAGAATTGCGGAAGTGGTCGCTTTTACTCGGCGCAGCTGCGGTTTTGGCGCTGCCGCTGCCTTCCTGGGCTCAGCTCACGACGGTCGACTTGGCGCAGAAGCTCAATACGGAAGCGCACGTCGGCAAGTTAACCGGTCATGCGAAAGATGCCGCTGGGGACTATCGGCGCTACTGTGTCGGCTGTCACGGCGATCTGGGTGACGGCAACGGCGAGGTCGCGCAGTGGCTCGAACCACCAATGTGGCCCAAGCCGCGCAACTTCCAGTTGGGAGTTTTCAAATGCCGTTCCACGCCCACCGGAACGCTGCCTACCGACCAGGATTTGTTCGACGCCATCGGCCGCGGCTTCGACCGCTCCGCCATGCCGATCTGGAATACCTTCACCAATCAGCAGCGCGTCGATCTCGTCGCCTGGGTGAAGCACTTCTCACCGCGCTTCTCGGGTGGTGAGAAGCCCGGAGATCCCATTCAAATTCCTCCGGAGCCTGAAGTCACTCCGGAGCGCATCAAGGCGGGCCGCGACGTGTTCGCCCGTGTGCAGTGCTGGAAGTGCCACGGCGTGCAGGGTATGGCAAATGGCCCGTCCGCTTCCACCCTCACCGACGATCTTGGCCGCCCGATCGCTGCGTTTAACTTCGCCGAGGGCTCCCGACCAAAGTGTGGCGACACCGATAAGGACATCTATAGAATTTTCATGACCGGTCTGGATGGAACACCAATGCCGTCCTTCGCGGACAATATCAAACCCGACGAGGCATGGGACTTGGTCTTCTATTTGCGGACGTTTATGGCGCAGCCCAGCAAGGCAAAGGCGATGGCGAAGCAACTCGGTTTGAAGCCGGTCGATCCCAACGCCCCTGCTCCGACGGGACAATAGTGGCGAATACAATAGCGACGTAGAAAATGTTTGCGGGTTCCTAAGGAGAATTTCGATGAAGAATCGATTGAGTTTTACTGTTGTACTATCGGCGATAGTTTTGTTATGTTGTGCCGCACTGATTGTGGGACCGAGGGTCAGCGCCGCAGGAGAAGGCAAGATTAGCGGTACCGTCAAACTCGATGGCACTGCTCCCCACATGAAGGGCATCGACATGTCGAAGGACCCCTACTGCGTGAAAGCGAATCCGACCCCTCAGCACTTGGAAAATGTTGTGGTCGGTTCCGGCGGTGGTTTGGAAAATGTAGTCCTTTACCTTAGCGAAGGCTACAGCGGCAATCCGACGTCCGCTACCAACGTTCCGGTCTTCGATCAGAAAAACTGCATGTACACGCCCCATGTGCTTGCGATGGACGTGAACCAGAAATTCTCGGTGAAAACCAGCGACCAGACAACGCATAACATTCACCCCAATCCGAATCCCATGACCGGTAATATTCCGTGGAACCAGTCTCAGCCGCCGGGAGCGGCAGCCGTGGAAAAGAGCTGGAAGGCTGCGGAAGTGATTCCGGTACAGTGCAACATTCATCCCTGGATGCACGGCTGGTTTGTTGTAGTGAAAGGGCCTTATGCCACCACGGATGACAGCGGGAACTACACGATTAACAACGTCCCGCCCGGAAACTATACCGTGACTGCCTGGCACGAACCGGACGAGACGCAAACTCAAAAAGTTACGGTTGCCGCCGGCGGCACGGGGACGGCTAACTTCACCTTTAAGGCGAAATGAAGTTCCCGGGAAACTAACCGAACTGCTTCATTCCTCAACGAATCGCCGCAGTAGATTCTGCGGCGATTCGACAATTTAGGCCGGAACCTTCCGGCTAAAAGGCGGGCCGATATGGCGAAGTTGTTTGCGGTAGTTATTGTGCTGATCGCAATTGCATCGGCGGTTCCCATCGTCATGCACATGTGGCCGATGCCGCAGGATATTTCGGTTCACGGCCATCTCATCGACGAGCAGTTCGCCGACACGATGCTCGAGGCCGGAATCTCCTTCCTCGCCTCGCAGATTCTCCTGGCCTACTTTATCTGGAGATTTTCCAGCCACGCTCCCAGCGATAAGATCAAAAGCTTTCCCGGTGGCGCTACGGGCCTTGTGTTGGCAGCCTTCCTCTTGGTCGGAACCGAAGTTCTTGCCTTGGGTTTCTTCGGCACCAAGGCTTGGGCCAGTGTCTACTTTACTCCGCCTGCGGCCGACGCCGTGACCGTACAAGCGCAAGCTGGCCAGTTCGCGTTTTACTTCCGTTACCCCGGCCCCGATGGAACCTTCGGTCCTATTCACCCGGATCAGATCAGCGAGGCTAACGCGAACTTTTTCGGAATTGACACGACGCACGATCAGGATTCAAAAGATGACATCGTGACTGCCGAGCTGGCCATTCCAGTGAACAAAGAAGTTCACCTGCTGATGCACGCCAAGGATGTTGGGCACTCTTTCTACGTTCCCGAGTTGCGGGTGCAGCAGGACTTTGTGCCGGGCCTGGACGTCTCGGTTCACTTCACAGCGACCAAAATCGGCAGATACGAAATCGTATGCACCCAGCTTTGTGGCCTTGGACACTACAACATGAAGGCCTATCTCGAAGTGAAGTCCCAGGAAGACTACGATGCCTGGATCAAGCAGCAGGCGGCACTGCAATAGTTGTTGAGTACGTTCGGCGGGTAGCGTTTTGCGTGAACGGGCTTTACCGACTAAACATCTCTTTGGGGTGAGCGCAATGCACGACATGTCAGCACACGCAGTGGGCCACGGAGCTCCGACAAGTTTCATTCGGAAGCATGTCTTCAGTATCGACCATAAGGTCATCGGGAAGCAGTATTACGCGCTGGCCCTGGTTGCGGCCGTGGTTGGAATGTTTCTTTCCTGGCTCATGCGCATTCACCTCGGATGGGGCAGCTTCGCCATCCCTGGTTTGCATCTGCTTTCGAGCAGCGGCGCGCCCGGCGATGTGATGACGCCGGAGTACTATCTGCAGCTCATGACCATGCACGGCACCATCATGGTCTTTTTCGTGCTAACCACGGCCCCGTTTGCGGCCTTCGGCAACTTCTTCCTGCCCATTCAAACTGGCGCTGAAGATATGCCATTCCCGCACTTCAACATGATGTCGTTCTGGGTCACGTTTGTGGCATTCATGGTCATGGTCGCGGCGTTCTTCGTGCCTGACGGCCCCAGCCTCGGCGGCTGGACGCAGTACGCTCCGCTTAGCGCGATCGGCGCTGTCGGCGGCCCCGGCCAAGGTTGGGGCGTGGTTTTCTGGGCCACTTCGATCGGCATATTCTGCATCGGTCAACTGCTTGGTTCGCTGAACTTCATTACCACCACGCTCGACATGCGCTGCAAGGGCATGTCTCTGATGCGTCTTCCCCTCAGTGCCTGGGGATGGTTCATCACCTCAGTCATGGGCTTGACGGCGTTTGCGGTTCTCATGCCCGCCTGCATCCTGCTGATTCTTGACCACGTCGCCGGCACGAGCTTTTTTGTTCCTGGTGGCCTGGTGATCGGCGATCACGTTCTGCTGCACACTGGCGGATCGACTCTGCTCTGGCAGCACCTATTCTGGTTTTTCGGACATCCCGAGGTCTATATCGCCATCGTCCCGGGTATGGGGATCGTCTCCCACGTTCTCGTTACCAACATGCGGCGGCCCATGCTCAGCCACCGGGTTCTTATTTATTCCATGGCAGCGCTGGCCGTCCTCAGCTACATGGTCTACGGCCACCACATGTTTGTAAGCGGCATGAATCCCGTTTCTTCGCTGGCTTTTTCGTTTCCCACGCTGGTCATTACCATTCCGTCCACGATCATTGTGTTGATCTGGCTGGGCAGCCTGTACGGCTCGAAGCTGCGGATTAATTCGGCCTCGTTATTCGCGCTGGGCTTCGTTTCGATGTTCATCAGCGGCGGCGTCAGCGGATTCTTCCTCGCACAGCCTTCGCTTGACATCATGCTGCATGCCACCTATTTCGTAGTTGGACACTTCCACCTTGTGATGGGAGTTGCGGCGATGTTCGGCATCTTTGCCGGGACTTATTTCTGGTTCCCGAAGATGACGGGCCGCATGATGAATGAGACGTTGGGGAAGGCCCACTTCATTCTCAGTTTCATTGGCGCGTACTGCATCTTTATGCCGTTCCACTATCTCGGAATCGCGGGCAACGTGCGCCGCTATCAGGCCTTTACCGACGACTACCTGATCCCGCTCGTCCCCGTTCACAAGTTCATTACCGTAGCTGCTCTCGTAACCGGCTTTGCCCAGCTGATTTTTATCTACAACCTGATTTACAGCCGGTTCAAGGGCGCGCACGCTCCGAACGATAACCCGTGGCAGGGAACTTCTCTTGAGTGGAGCACCGCCACGCCGCCCCCCCACAATAACTTTGGCGCGACGATGCCGGTCGTTTATCACGATCCGTATCAGTACAGCGTTGAAGGCGCGGCCACCGATTACATCATGCAGACATCGACGGAGACAGTTCACAGTCCCGATGAAGAGAAATAAAGTCTGGGCTTTTAGCACCGAGTAAAGAAGCAGTACAGAATTGGAGTGAGCAGTATGGCGACTACAATCCACGAACCGCCGAAAATTGACCTTGACCGCTTACCGAGCCAGGGCTCGGGTAATGGCGGATGGCGGAATCTAGTTCCCTCGGATGGCGACCTGCGTCTGGTTAAGGATTCGTCTCCTCCGCCGGCCAGCACCGGCATCTGGGTGGGCTTGGCCGCGATTACGATGACCTTTGCCGCTTTCACCAGCGCCCTGGTCGTTCGTCAAGGCAATTCGACGGATTGGCACCACTTCACTCTGCCGCCGATTCTGTATCTGAATTCTCTGATCATCATCGCCAGCAGCGTCACCCTGGATATGGCCCGCCGGCGGATGGCGGCCTTCATGAGCACGGCTAGGTCTCAGGCGGGTGCTCCAGCGGGCTTGCTTTATGTGACTCTGGCTCTGGGACTTGTCTTTGTGGCCGGCCAGACTTGGGCGTGGCTGCAACTCAAGGCGCAGGGATTCGGACTGGCCACCAATATCAGTTACTCGTTTTTCTATGTGTTAACGGTAACCCACGCCGTGCATGTCCTCGGAGGGCTCGGCGGTCTGGTCCGCGTCATCTGGAAGCTGAACCATTTTGTGCTGAAACGCAGCACCTTTAACGCAACTTCGCTCTACTGGCATTTCATGGGCGGGCTGTGGCTGTACCTGCTATTGCTGCTTTGGATGAAGCTGTAACACTCGAAGGTAGGAGGCAAAGTGAGCCAAGCCGATCTTTCAATTCATGGGCAGGTGTCGCGATCCGACGCCACGGAGATAATGACTGCGCCCACATTTCATGTTTCCGCAAAAAAGATGGCAATGTGGCTGTTCATCATCGCCGACTCAGCCACCTTTGCCGGATGCCTTGTAGCCTACGGTTTCATCCGCAACGCGACTCCGGATTGGCCAAGACCGTTCCACAGCATCACCAACGTCGCCCTCATGACGTTCATTCTGCTCACCAGCAGCTTGACCATGCTATTGAGCTTGCGCTCGGCCCGGCAAGGCGACAAGCCCGGAGCCTTCCGCTGGATGATGATTACAGCCGTGCTCGGAATCGCTTTTGCTGTTCTCCACATTCGCGAATGGATGGGAATGATCGGCGAAGGCGCTACGCTCTTTCATAACCCTTGGGGTACCCCGGCGTTTGGCGCAGCTTTTTTCAGCATTACCGGTCTTCACCTTTTACACGTAACCGGCGGGGTCGTCGCTCTGATTTTGGTCGGCCTGAGCTATAAGAGAGGCGGCTATGGTGCAGATGACCTCGAAGTCACCGGCCTCTACTGGCACTTTGTCGACTTGGTTTGGATGTTTGTAGTGCCGCTGATTTATTTGATGAATCTGGCTCACTAAGACTGCGGTAGTGCAGCGCTTCTACGCTGCGAGAACCGGGATTTTTCACTTGCGGCTTTAGCCGCTGCGGTCCACTAAGATTCGGAGGAGAAACTGCGATGGCTGCAAACGAAGCGCACGTGAGCGGTGGAATCGGAAAAGATGTAGCAATCTACGTCTGCCTGCTGGCCCTTGCCGGCGTACAGTTCTTGATCGCTTATCAGGACATCAGCGCATCGCAGATGTTTGTACGCATGTTGTCGGTCGCCATTATCGAGGGTGGGCTCGCGCTTCTATTCTTCATGCACCTGTCGGAGAATCGCGGCCTGATGTGGTTTGTGGTGATCTTTACGGTCGCCGTAATCCTGGGCATGCAGTACGGATGGACCGATAGTTTCCGCCTCATCGACGGCGTGCCCTGGGCCAGGTAAGATACGTCTCGAGACTGGGAGTAGCATTGAGTCATTCGAAGTCAATCGCGATGCTTGCTGTGGCCCTTGCGGGACTCATGCTCCTGTTCATGCCCCTTCCCGCGTCGGCCCAAAGCTGCGCTCTCTGCTACACCCAAGCCGCATCCTCAGGCGCTCGCATGATTCAGGCTCTCAAGAGCGGCATCCTGATCCTGATAGCTCCTCCAACCCTCATGACTGTCGGAGTAATCTTCGTCTGCTATCGCAAACGCAATCAGACTCGCGAAGGCGACGATGCCAAGCAATTGCAGGACAAGAACTGGTAGGACGCAAAGCTCTTGGTTCTTGCGATTCGATCACTTCTTGTAAACCACGCCGCCTTTCATCACGAACGAAATGTTCTGCAGCGTGCTGATATCCTGCAAAGGGTCGCCCGGGGCGGCGATGATGTCCGCCAGATATCCCGGCTCCAGCGCTCCAATCTCTCCATTCCATCCCAGCAGCTTCGAGCCGTTGAGCAAATCTGCCTGCAGCGCGGCCAGAGGGGCCATGCCGTTGGCCACCATCAACACAAGCTCGCGAGCCTGAGTGCCGTGGGGAAACGGCCCCACATCGGAGCCCACCGCCATGGGAACCCCCGCAGCGAGCTGCCTGCGGAATTCCTGCCGGTGGAAGTCCAACACGGCATGCTCCTGCGCACCCTGCGCGAGCGTCTCCGCATGATCGGCAAAATATTCGGAGATGGTAAAGGTCGGAACCGCGAAAATCTGCTTTTCGCGCATCAGCCGCATGGTCTCATCGCTAAGCTGGTAAGCGTGATCGATGGACGCGACCCCTGCCTGCGCCGCAAAGAGCGTGCCAGGTTCGCCGGTGGAGTGTACCGCCACGCGCTTTCCTAGCCGCGCGGCCTCCTGCACCGCGGCGCTTAACTCAGATTCCGTATATTGATAGATCGTGGAAAACTTGCCCTCATGAATGACGTCGGGGCCGGTCTCATAAATCTTGATAAAGTCCGCGCCCTCTTTAAACTGCTGGCGCATCACCGAAACCAACTCAGCCGCACCGTTCGCGTAATCGGCGTTTGCCAAAACATGCTGCGCCGGGTTGAATCCGATTGCGTCTTCGTGGCCGCCCAGAATGTTGACCGCATTTCCGCTGATTCGCATTCGCGGCCCAGGAGCCAACCCGCTGTCAATCGCGTTGCGAACCGCCGTATCGGCTGACCCCGCGCCCTCAGTCCCCATATCTCGTTCGGCGGTGTAACCCGCCATCAAATCGTCCCGTGCCGCCAGTAGCGCCATAATTGTGCGCTGCGGTACGGACTCCTGCACCGTCTGCAAATCCTCTGCACCCGGATGCAGAAATAGATGAACGTGAACGTCGATCAATCCCGGCAAGAGCGTCCGGTCGCCAAGATCGATCACCTCTGCCCCGGCGGGATGCTTCACAGCCGATCCTACTTCCACGATTCGTTCGCCTTCTACCAGGACTTCCCCGGGTTTCACAATGCGCCCGCTCTTTATATCGAGCAGCCTGGCCGCACGCAGAACAATCGCGTGTGCCACTGCTGACTTGGATTGGGGCGAAACCTGGGTCTGCGCGGCAGAAAATCCGAGTAGCAATCGCAGCAGAAACAACGAATAGAAAAACGACCAATGCTTCTTCATGGCGTTGGAGGATCTTTCAGTCGGGGATGGTACTATCTTTGATTTACCGAGACTAGCGGTTGAAAATGGAGTAAGTCAACTCCCTCCAGCTTACTTTGCGCTACTCCTCAACTAACCGCTTCTATATTCTTCAACTCCTGCAGCAATCCTTTCTCTACGTTCTTCTGGTGCTCCGCCGTAAGTTTTTTCCCCGCAGACGTCAGATAGAACGCATCGATTGCCATTTGTCCTTCAGTATCGATCAAGGCAATCTCGATGTTGCAGCGCTGATGCGAAAGGCACGAACTGATGCGGTGCAGCAACCGCGGCCGGTCTTGAGCAATCACCTGCAGCAGCGTGCTCGTTGACGAGGCGGTGTCGTCAAAGTCGATTCTTGTCTCCACCTTCACTTTGGTGCTCGTGTGCTTTTCACTGCGTTGCCTTTCACGCAGCATCCGGTCGAGGTCCGCTTCCCCCGCCAAAACTGCGGCAACACTTTTCTTGAACCGTTCCCATTCCGATAGGTTCAGCTCCAGGGTGCGAAAGCGGTCGGTAAAGTAGAGGGTGTCCACCACGGTGCCGGCCTCGTTCGAAAACGCATTCGCTTTCACAATGTTCATCCCCCAGGCGGCCAGCACTCCAGTCACGGTTGCGAACAAAGACGGACGGTCCTTCGTCACCAGTGTCAATTCATACCAATGCCGTCCGCGCTTCAAATCCAATTGCAGCGGATCGCTGCCCAACCTATCCGCCATTTCCATGTGCTGCATGATTTCTTCGGCAGAATGCACTCGCAAATATCTTTGCGGAAATCCCACTACAAAATCCTTAAACTTCGCGCCCGTCACTGGTGCTAAGCTGCGAATTCGCGCCAGCTTTTCTCCATTCGCTTCGCCATGCACGCGCTGATCCGCGCTGCGGTTCAGGTAATTCGCCGAAGCGATGTAAAGCTGCCACACGTTTTCCGCTTTCCAGGGTGTCAGCGCTTCCGGATTCACCGCCTTAATATCCGCATAAGTCAGCAAGCAAAGCATCTTCAAGTGTTCCGGCGTGCCTACTTTTTCTGCAAAAGCTGCCACGGTCTCCGGATTAAAAATATCGCGCCGTAGCTGCGCCGACATCTCCAGATGATTCGCAATCAGAAACATCACGACTGCGCGTTCGTTCTCTTCGAGATCCAGCCGGTCCATGCACTGCGTCGCGATTTCCATACTTGCTTCGACGTGACTGCGGCCAGGAACACCCTTTCCTGCGTCATGCAGTAACAAAGTTAGATAAAGCAACTGCGGATCTTCCAACTCGCCCAGCAACTCCGCGTACCGTTTATCCCATTCCGATTTTCCCTGGCTCAACCGGTGCAAACTTTCAATTGCCAGAATGGAGTGTTCATCCACGGTGAAGCGATGATAAAAATCGCGAACCACGAGCGAATCGATCGGCTTCAGCTCTGGCAATAACAACGTAAGCAGTCGCAGCGAATGCATCGCCCGCAACGCCTCGGCCGCATGAGGCTGCAATAGCGTTTCCTGTAGGTAGAGCCAAAGTTCCGCCCCTCGAGGCGGAGTCACGGCCAGCGCTGGCAGCGCCTGCTCGATCCGGTGTTCCGTGGTCGTACTCAACCGAAACCCATGAACCGCCATGAAGTGAAACAGACGCAACAACATTTCAGGGTCCTGCAACGAGGAAGACTGCTGCAGAAAAACCATTCCATCGACCACGGAAAAATCCGGATGCGAGGCCTTCGACTTCCATCCCTGAAATTGCCGGCGCATCGAAGACCATGCCTCCGGAATTTCCTCCAGCAACTGCATCACGGTGCGCTGTACCGCGCGCGCGTGCCCAAAATAAATTCGCATCCAGTCGGCGGCGCTAAGTTCTGCTGCATCGGAGGCGCCTATCTTCCGCGTCGCGGCTTCGTCCTGCGCCTCCCAACTCAGCGAGTTGTCGTCGCGCCCGTAGCGAAAATGCAGAAAACAACGTGCCGCCATCAGGAACTCCAACGCCGCGTCCAGTTGCTTTCGCACTCCGGCCCGCAGCGAACTCGTGTCAGGCCAATCGCGCAACTTGTCCATTGCCGGGATCAGTGCCAGCCAGCAGGCCACGTTGTAATCCCGCAGCCCGCCGGGTGTTTCCTTCAAGTTCGGTTCCAGATGAAAAACTGTGTTTCCGAATTTTCCATGCCGCTCCCGTGTCACTTCCGCCAGCCCCTGCAGCAACGGTTTCGCTTCTCGCATCACCAGCTTGGGAATCGTTTTGTCGTGAAGCCGCGCGAACAGCTCCCGGTTGCCGGCGAGATAGCGGCAATCCAGAAGGGAGATGGTGAACTCAGTGTTATTCGGATCAAAGCGGTCGCATTCGGAAAGCATCCGCGACGCGGGGCTGAGCTTCAGTTTCAAGTCCCAGACTTCTTGCGAGAAACGCCGGACCGCATCCTTATAAGTTTCCTCAGCCGCACGATCGGCGTATAGAAAGATGAGATCGATATCGGAATAAGGAAAGAGCCAGCTTCTGCCGAAGCCTCCGGTGGCCACCAGCGCGAAGCCCTTCGGACTTCCTTCGTCCGGCGAAACGATATCCCGCCACAAACGCTTAAGAATGTCCCCGATGAGCCGCGTCCGTTGCAACACAGCGGCGCGACCGTCTCCCGTCGCCGCAAAGTCGAGCGCAATTCGCGTCGACCCCTCAGTCAGGGAACTCCGCAACTCGCTGATCAGTGAAGACGCTGCCGTCATGACGATAGATCAATGAATCGTCGCTTGCGTACCGCGGATCGATTCGATTACTAAACCGATCGCCCGATGTTGCCACTCGACAATTCTCTGCTCTCAGGCAGCGCGTCTTCTGGAAGATAGTTGGTGACACGCTGCTCTAAAGATGTCCGGACGCGTCCCGATAGATGGTCCTGCCCTGTGCGCCAGTCAGCTTGCGACCGATTGCTGATCCAAGCCGTTAAGATCGCTTCTTACAATGCCCCTTCGCCCCGCTCCTCATTGCGAATGCGAATCGCGTCATCGACGCGCGTCAAAAAAACTTTCCCGTCGCCAATCTTGCCGGTGCGCGCCGCCACCAGGATGGCCTGCACCGCCTTCTCCACCATGGCATCTGCGAGCACCAGCTCTAGCTTGGTCTTGGGAATCAAATCGACGCTGTATTCACGGCCGCGGTACACCTCGGTATGCCCCTTCTGCCGCCCGTGGCCCCTTACTTCGATCACCGTCATGCCCTCGACGCCAATGTCATGTAGGGCGCTCTTGACTGCTTCCAGCTTGGAGTTTTGGATGATCGCTTCGACCTTCGTCATGGTTTCATTCTCAAGTTCGCACTCCTGCAACCGCCCACGATCTGGACACAATTCTACGCGCCTACTCTATCGCCTGCATGGGTTCCGGGGAAATTGAATGTATTTATCGGTCGCATCAGGATTTGTTATTGACGACGGGCCGCCCGGCGCAGGAGTTGATCTTATGGGGTAAGGGTTCATCGCCCTGGATGGCAAATTGATGCGGGAATCAAGTTCTTCACTTCGCCTTCGAAAAATCTTCCACCGCAAATAACTGCCCGGCGCGCAGAATTACACCCACTCCAATCGAGTCCATATCTGTATCGAGGATGTTGGCGCGGTGGTTCGGAGACTTCAGAAATTCCGCGTCAATCAAACCGATGTCGGAGCCCAGGGCCACATTTTCCGAGATCGATACGAAGTGCGCACCAGCCTTGGTAGCACGCGAAGGAATGGAGGGTTCGCCCGGAAAAACATGCTCGGCGACGCCATGTTGGGCCATCATTGTGGCATGCCGTCGAGCCGCCGTCGCCAATGCCTCATCCCACTTGAGCGCTGGCAAGCCCTGATCCTGACGCGCTCGATTCACCGAAACAAACAACTGACGCTCGGCCGGGCTCGCGCCAGTTTGTGCCTGCGCAGATAAGAAAAAGCCAAGAGCAAGGATCGCAAGCCCAGCTAACTGCATCACGGTTCGCATCGAGAAGATCTCCTGCTGAGTCTTAACACGCAGTTTCCGGACCCCACTCGCGTGTTTCGCTAGAAAACGGACGAAGAGCTAAGCGTTACTTTGGCTGCGAATGTTCTTCCGGAGGCGCCGACGGTTTGGCGAACTTTGCATCGTCCACTGGCGCATTTTCCTTCACTTCGCTCAGTTGAATCGTGAACCGCCCGCCCGGCCGCGCCAGCGTCCAACGAAATGGAATCTTGACGCCACCGGCCTCGCGATAGTCCGCATAATCGATCTGCGTCGGCAACCGGCCCAGCGGAGTTTCGCCAAACCGCACCAGCCGAAGCAGCAATCCGGACTTCTCGTCAAAGTAGAGCCGCACCGGGGTCTTCGCTTCGCGCTTTCCAACCACCACATAAGCATCATGGCCATCGATTTTCTCTGTGCCACGCACCTTCGCTTCGCTGAACATATTTTTCAGGTGCGCCGCAAAATGAAGATCGGCATCCATGGCCGCCGCATCCACGTCGGGTCCATGCATTTCGCGCACCGGCCGCTTCGGCGCGCCCAGCCATCCCTCATGGCCGTCGAATGCCGTGATGCTGTCGCCGTCCGGCGTATGGACGAACGACACGCGTTTATCCGGGTCCTTCGCAAAAATCTTGATTGAAACATTTCTGTCGCCGAAGGTAATTGTCCCTTTCATCACGCGGCTCGTGATCTTATCGGTCGCGGCAGCTCCGCCTACCGCTTGCAGATACTTGGAGAACAACAACTCCGCGCTGGGGCCGCTTGAGCCACTTTCACTAATCGTTTCTTCGTTCTTCACGACCTCCATGCCCGGCTTCGCTTCTTCCGTCATCACTGAGGGAGTCGCTACAGGATTGGTAGCTCCTCGGTGGCAGGAGTAGCAGGTCACTTCTCGATGCCCCTCAAAATTCTCCTTATTAATCGCAAACATCATCTCCATCATCTTCCGCGCGGTTTGCTTCGGCTTCTTGTCGTCTTTTTCAAATGCGCCCTGCACATGGCAAAACTCGCACTCTACGCCGAGCGACGCGGTGATAAACTGCATCGCAGGAATCAGCTGATCGGCCGGAATGCCCTTCAGCGTCTGGATGTTCTTGAACTGCTCTTCTGTCTTCTTCGGTTCGGTAGGCCCGGACTGCGCCCGCGCTCCGCCAGCCACGCCTGCACAAGCCACAAAGATCGCTGCAATCCAATGTCCAATCGAGCGAAGCCCGATGGGTTTCCTCCCGTTCATTCTCTTCGCCTCATGTTGGAAATCTGGAAAATCTATCAAAACCTGCCCCGCAAAAAGTCCGAATGGGTTGTCGAAAGTGCTCTGGGGTTTCAATCACTCAATGACCC
>Ga0210405_10001908_pt1 | contig 22487 bp, 17 predicted proteins | sample IncBWH11MmetaG_FD_155492 | JGI IMG/M metagenome (GOLD analysis project Ga0210405, IMG submission 155492) | Forest soil microbial communities from Barre Woods Harvard Forest LTER site, Petersham, Massachusetts, United States - Inc-BW-H-11-M | ecosystem: Environmental > Terrestrial > Soil >... | reverse complement strand
GGCGTGACGCTGGCCGATGTCGCGGCCGACGATGCCGTTTATGCCGCGGTGCGTGCTGCGTTCGAGGACCATTCGGTGCTGCTGTTTCGCGGCCAGGAGGTGAGCGGCGAGGGCCAGCTCGCCTTCTCGCGACGTTTCGGGCCGCCCGAGACGACCAAGGTCGGCTCGCTCGGCACCGGCACCAATTTCGTCATCCTCACCACCATCGGCGACGACGGCAAGGTCGTGCCGGAGGATCACCGCTATGCCATGCGCAACAAAGCCAATCAGCTTTGGCATACCGACAGTTCCTTCAAGGCCGTGCCGGCGCTGACCTCGGTATTGTCGGCGCGCACCATTCCGGATCATGGCGGCGAGACCGAATTCGCCTCGACCCGGCTCGCCTTCGAGCGGCTCGATCCGGCGCTGCAGAAGAAATTCGAGAATTCTTTCGCCTGGCATCACTACGGCCACTCGCGCGCCAAGGTCGCCGAAGGCCTCGCTACGCCGGAGGAGCTCGAGGCGCTGCCGCCGCAGTGCTGGCGCTTGGTGTGGCGCAATCCGGTCAATGGCCGCGGCGCGCTATACATCGCCTCGCACACTTATGCGATCGAGGGCATGGAGCGGCCGGCGGGCGAACAGCTGATCGAGGAGCTCACCGCCGCGGCGACGGCGCCCGGCACGACTTACCAGCACAAGTGGAAGAGCGGCGACGTCATCATGTGGGACAATCGCGCCACCATGCATCGCGGCCGGCCGTGGCCCGGCAACGAGCCGCGCTACATGGTGCGCACCACGATCTCGGCGACCGCGGCGGACGGCGTCGAGACCATGCGCCCGCCGAAGCTGCAGGCGGCGGAATAGCGGCGGCGCACGCGCAGCATTGCTTTGGTGCACATGGTGACGGGCTTCTTCCGGATCGCGTTCTGCTGCGCAGTGCTCGCGCTGAGCGGCGGCGCCCACGCCGACAATTCAAGCAACCAGACTTGGCCGAGCCGCCCGATCAAGCTGATCGTGCCGACCGGGCCCGGCGCCGCCACCGACGTGATGGCGCGGCTCGTTGCCGACGGCGTGTCGCGCACCTTGGGCCAGGCGATGTTCGTCGAGAACGTCCCCGGCGCCTCGGGCATCCTCGCCCATGAGAACGCGGCGCGGGCCGCGCCCGACGGCTATACGCTGCTGTTCACCAACACTTCCGGCATGGCGATCAATCTCATTTCGTTCAAGCAACTGCCGTACGACCCGACGCGCGATTTCACCGCCGTCGCCGTGGTGTGCAATCTGGCGCCGCAAATGCTGTCGGTGAACGAGGCGCTGCCGGTGACGACGGTTGCCGAGCTGATCGCCTATGCCAAGGCCAATCCCGGAAAACTCTCCATCGCCTTCGACAACACCGCAGGCGCCGCGGCGTTCGGCGCAAAGCTGTTCAACAAGCGCGCCGGGCTCGATCTGATCGAAGTGCCGTATCGCTCCGCGGCGCAGCTCGTGCAAGATGTCGCCGGCGGCATCAACCAGGTGATGATGAGCTCGATCGCCGCCGCCAATGCGGTGGTCCAGGCCGGCAAGGTGCGCCGGCTTGCGGTGACCTCGGACACGCGCTTTCCGAGCTTGCCGGACCTGCCGACGCTGCGCGAAACGGTGCCCGGCGTGGTGATGAACGGCTTCTTTGCCATCGTGGCGCCGGCGGGCACGCCAGCCGACATCGTCGCTCGGCTCAACCGCGAGATCGGCGTGTACCTAAGCGGTTCCGAGATCCGGGATCGCCTGCTGGCGTTCGGGCTCGCGACCGCCGGCGGCGGCACGCCGGAGAGCGCCGCCGCAGCCATTCGCAAGGAGCAGGAACAGTGGCGCGCGTTCGGCAAGGAACTGAACGTCGAGCCGCAGTGACGGCGCCGCGCGAACGCGAGGAGATATCATGGCGCGCAACGTTTATCTCGTCGGCAGCGTGCCGATGGCGAACGCGGCGGAGGTTTTCGTAACGGTCAGCGCCGCGCTGGGCCCGCGCATCAAGCGGCTGCCGGACGGCGAGACCGGCGCCCGCGGCGACTGGATCACCTGGCTCGAGCCGGTGTTTGCGGACAATCCGGGCTTGCAAAAATCCGGCGAGTTTTTTCGCGTGCACTCAAGCGGCACCGGCCGCGAACGCTACGCGCTCAAACCCGGATTTCGCGCCGAGGACGTGCGCTTCGACAATTTGTTCTATGGAGACATCGCCAAAAAATCTTACACGGATTTCAAGCGGCTCAAAGACGCCGGCAAGATCGCCGCCGGCACGAAATTTCAGGTCGACCTGGTGCCGGCGCATTCGGTGATCTGGCTGTTCCTGGTCGATGCGCTGCACGCGCCGGTCGATCCGCTCTACAACGACGCGCTCAAGCGCGAGATCGACAAGATCGCCGCCGCCATCCCGCACGGCGAACTGGCGATCCAGTTCGACGTCGCTTCGGCCGTGTTCGCCCGGCTCGAACGCAACGAGGCGTCGAGCTACGGCCGCAGCAAGGCGGAGATGCAGGAGACGTTCAGCAATATCGTCGCCGATCTCGGCAACAGGGTGCCGGCCGGCGTCGATCTGCTCTATCACCTCTGCTACGGCGATTCGAACCATCGCCACGTGGTCGAGCCGACCGACATGGGCGACATGGTCGAGTTCGCCAATCGCCTGGCGCGCAACGCGAAGCGACCGATCGAACTCATCCACATGCCGGTGCCGCGGAACCGCGCCGACGACGCTTATTTCGAGCCCTTGAAGCGGCTGGCGCTACAGCCCGAAACCGAGCTCTGCCTGGGCCTCGTCCATTACACCGACGGCGTCGAGGGGACCAGGCGGCGCCTGGCAACGGCGAAGAAGTACGCCGCTAATTTCTCTATAGCGACTGAATGTGGGTTTGGCCGGCGCGATCCGCGCACGATTCCCGAACTATTGCGCATCCACGCCCAGGTGGCGGATTTAGACTAGTGCCAACCTATGGTCCGTCATCCTGAGGTGCGAGCGAAGCGAGCCTCGAAGGATGCGGCCGAGGCGCTCGGGCCGTCGCCCTTCGAGGGCCGCTTCACGGCCACCTCAGGGTGACGGAAAAACCTCAGCTCGCCTCCGCAACAAACCGATTGCGCATCTTGCCGAGGCTTTCGATCTCGGTCTCCATGACGTCACCAACGTTGAGAAAGGTATTGGTGCCCTGGCCGACGCCGCCGCAGGTGCCGCAGCTGAAAAAGTCACCGCTTTGCAAAGATAAAATGTTCGAGGCGTATTCGATCTGCTCTTCGGGCGTGAAGATGAATTGGGAGGTGTTGCCGTTCTGCTTGATCTCGCCGTTCACGGTCAGCCGGATGAACAGATTCATGTGGTCGCCCACGAAGGCGCGCGGCACCAGGAACGGGCCGGTCGGTGCGAAATTGTCGTGGCTTTTGCCGTTGAGCCAATCCGAGCGCAGGCCCGGACGATCGGCGCGAATCTGCAGATCGCGGGCGGAAACGTCGTTGGTCGTCATCCAGCCGGCGACGTGATCGAGCGCGCGCTCGGCCTTGATGTGTTTACCAGGCTTGCCGATGACGCAGGCGATCTCCGCCTCCCAATCGATCTTTTTCAGTCCGGTCGGGATCGCGATGTCGTCATAAGCGCCGGCCAGCGTGCTCGGCGCTTTGAGGAACAGATACGGATGCGAGGTCGATTTCTCGCCGGTGAATTTCGGGCCGGTCGCCGGCGTCATGCCGGCGCGAATCATCTCGTCGACGTGCTCCTGAAAATTCTGCGCGGCGTAGAACATCTTGCCGGGCCGCCGCACCGGCGGCAGCGCGCGCAAGCCGCCAAGCTTGACCGCGCCGGGCCGGCCTTCTTTTTCGAGAGCGGCGACGACCTCCTGCAGCGCGGCAAAGTTTAAGTCCCAGTTGTCCAACAAGCCGTCGATGCTGTCGGTCGCGCTCAGCTTGCCGCCGCGCGCCGATTTGAGATCGACGACATCGTCATCGAGAACAATTGCGGCGAACGCGGCGCCGCCTTGTTTGGCGAAAGTGCCGAGCTTGAAAGGCGTGCCGTTCATGGCTTCTTTGCTTCCGTGTAGGGATAGATCATGTCGCCGGTTTTGTATTCCTTCGGCCACACGATGACCTCGTGGGTGGTGTCCTTGAACTGATCCATGGCATTGCCGGTGACATGCTGGAACTGGGTGAAGAAGACGCGTGACTTCGCCCACTCGCCGTCCTTGCCGAAGGCGATATCGCCGACCACGGTCTTGAAGGTGTGGCCGCGCATGTAGTCGGCGAGCTTGGCATTGTCGAGGCTCTTGGTGCCTTCGACCGCTTGAGCCAGCACTTGGCCTGCGGCGTAGCCGAGCGGCGGGAACGCCCAGCCGCCCGGATCAATACCTTGGGTCGCGGCGGCCGCCTGGTATTTCGCCAGCAGTTCCTTGGTGCCGGGGAACGTCAGGCTCGGCGCCGGCAGGAACACTTCGTTGTTGACGATGCCGTTGGCGAGCGGCCCAAGCTGCGCCTTGATAGGCGTCACCAAAAGCCCGATGAAGGCGCCGCCGAACATTTTCGGCGTGATACCGACTTCGTTGGCGGCGCGGATGATGCCGACGGAGTCCGGCGGATAGGCGGCAACGAAGACGATGTCGGGATTGAGCGCCTGCACCGCGCGCATGATCGGCGTGTAGTCGGTGGTGGTCGGCGGATATTTCTGGTCGAGGACCAGGTCGAAGCCGCCGATCTCCTTGATGGTTTGCCGCGCGCCGTCGGCGGCGTTCTGGGCAAATTCGGCGTCGGCGGCGACGATCGCGACCGTCTTCGGCCGCGGCGTGGCCGCGGCGGCGAGCTCGAAGAAGCCGTAGGCAAAGGCCTTCTGCGGCTCGGGCCCGGTCGGCAGCATCGAAAAATATTGGTCGTAATGGAATCGGCTGTTGGCGGCGTTGGCGAGAATGCCGATGGTGGTCATCTTGTGCTGCATCATGATCGGAATGGCAGGCGCCACCATATTGGTCGCGTACGGCCCGATTACCAGATCGACTTTGTCGACGTCGATCAGCTTGGTGTAGAGCTGTGGCACGTTCGCCGGATTGCTCTGGTCGTCATAGAACACCAGCTCGACCGGACGCCCCAACAGCCCGCCCTTGGCGTTGACGTCGTCGCGCCAGATTTGCAGCGCGGTCAGCACCTGCTTGCCGATCGGCGCCACGCCGCCGGTGAGCGCCATGGACATGCCGATCCGGATCGGGTCGGCGGCGTTTGCGATGTTCAGTGTGATCAGCGTGCAAACGGCAATCAATGCCATCGCGCGGGCTCGAGCCCAAAAGCTTCGCATAGGTCTCCTCCTCCCTTGTCTTCCCTTTGGGCGCTCTGTGGCGCCGCGTTTTATTTGGCGACGACGTTAGTCCTCCTCGATCACCTCCGCCAGACGGTCAACTGCCGCGGAACACCGCCTTGCGCTTGGCGTGGAACGCCTCGACGCCTTCGCGGAAATCGTCGGATTGGCGCAACCGGCTGTAGCAATGGCCTTCCAGCTCGATGGCGGCTTCGAGGTTGGTGTCTTCGGTTTCGTTGAGGAGAGTTTTCGCCGTGCGCTGCGCCAATGGCGAGAAGCCGCGCAGCTCCTCCACCAAGGCATCGGTCGCGGCTTCGAGCTTATCGTCGGCGACGCATTCGGTGGCGATGCCCCACTCGTAGGCTTGCTTGGCAGCGATGCGTTTGGACCGCATCACGATGTCTTTGGTGCGGGTGATGCCGATGATCTTTTGCAACCGCGCCGAGCCGCCCGAGCCCGGAATCTGGCCGAGCCGCTGCTCCGGCAGCGCATAGAAACAAGTCTCCGAAACCAGGCGGAAATCGCACGCCAGCGAAATCTCGAAGCCGACGCCGAAACAATAGCCGCGGTTGGCGACGATCACCGGCTTCGAGCAGCGCGCCGGCGCCGCGATATTCCAGGCAAGCTTCGACACATGCTCGGGCGAGGCCGCGAGAAAGCCCGCGATATTGCCGCCGGAGGAGAAATGCTGGCCTGCCGCCCGCAGCACGATGACGCGCACGCGGGCATCCTCGTCGAGCGCTTCGAAGACGAGGCGAAGCTGATCGCGCTGGCCCATTTCGATGACGTTGAGCGGCGGCCGGTCGAGAATAATGTCGGCGCGTTCGCGGGCCGGATCGATCTCGACCCTAAAGCCGTCGAGGGTCTGCAGGCGCGGATCGGAAAAGTCACTCATGCGGCCGTTCCTTTAAGGGGCGAGACGGGTTCGTATTCGCCGGCGACGAGCTTGCGGCGAAGCAGTTTTCCGACCGGCGATTTCGGAATCTCGGTGACAAAGATGTAGCGCCGCGGCCGCTTGAAGTTGGCCAGGCCGGAGGTGCGGCAGAACGTATCGAGCTCGTCGGGCTCGACGACGCGGCGGCATTTGACAAAGGCGGTGACGATCTTGCCCCAGCGCTCGTCGGGCAGGCCCACCACGGCGACCTCGGACACGGCGGCGTGCAGCGACAGGCAGGATTCGATCTCGACCGGCGAAACATTCTCGCCGCCGGTGATGATCATGTCGTCGACCCGGCCGGTGACGAAGAGGTCACCGTCGCCGTCGGCGATGCCGGTGTCGCCGGTGAAATACCAGCCCTGGCGCAACGCTTTGGCGTCGGCGTCGGGCCGCCGCCAATAGCCTTCGAACGATTCATCGCCGGCCAACAGCGCGATGATCTCGCCTTCTTCGCCGACGGCGGCGATCTCATCCACCGACTTGGCGCCGAGCCGGACCACGCGCACCATTTGATTGATGCCGGCGCGGCCGGCCGAGCCGGGCTTTGCCGGCGCGTTCTGATCGATGGTGAAGGTATAGACCTCCGACGAGCCGTAATGATTGACGAACAGGTCCGGGTTGAACGCGGCCTGCAGCGTCTGCAACAACCCGTCGGTCATCGGCGCGCCGGCGAAGCCGAGCTTGCGCACCGAGCTGACGTCGCGCGTCGCGAATGCCGGGTGATGCACCAGGTCATGATAAAGCGTCGGCACCAGATAGAGGTTGGTGATTCGCTCGGCTTCGATCAACGCCAGCGCGTGCGCGACGTCGAACCGGCGCAGGCAGACGAAAGCGCCGCCGACGAGCGACATGGCAAGCAGCGAGCGCACGCCCATGGTGTGATAGAGCGGCATGACGCCGAGCGTGCGCTCGCCATGGGCATAGAGATTCTGCGCCACATGGGCCAGCGCCGCGGCGCGCTCGGCGTGCTGGCGGCGCGGCACGCCTTTCGGCCGCGCCGTGGTGCCGGAGGTGTAAAGCATCACCGACCATGCTTCCGCATTGGCATGCGCCACCGCATCGGGCGCGGGGCGCGAAGCGAGCTCGGCAAAGGGAATCGCCGGCGGTGGCGCCGGATCGAGCGCGATCCGCGGCAGTTTTTGCGCCAAGGCGGCGCCGGCTATGGCTGCGGCGGACGCGTCTTCGTAGACGACGGCTTTGGCCTCGGCGTCCTCGAGATAAAAGTCGATTTCGCTCGCCGTCGAGCGCCAATTCACCGGCGTGATGATGATGCCACTGAACTGGCAGGCCCAATGCAGGCTCGCGGCTTCCCAGCGGTTGGTCAGCGCGGTGACCAGATGATCGCCGGCCTTGAGCCCGATGGCATCGAAACCGGCCACCAGCGCCGAGATGCGCCGATACCATGCGGCATAGCTCAGGCGCAGGTCGCCATCGACAATGGCGAGCGCGCCGGGATCGCGGGCAACGCTGGCGAGAAAGCTAAGACCCAGATCGAGCATGCGGGAAAGCGCAGGTTATGGCCGTTCCCGCAATGATAAGCCTTTGCCGACGGCTGACAAACCGCCGATCGGTTGCGTTGTTCTACCGCCGCGTCGGAAACAGCGCCGCCGGGAAATCCGCCGCTGAGCGCCGGGGCCGCTCGCGCGGCTGATAGTCCGGATGCGGATTGGCGTCCGGTTCGACCGCCCGACGATAAAGATGCCAAGTGGCGTGACCGAGCACCGGCATCACCACCGTCAGGCCGAGGAAGAACGGGATCGAGCCAATCACGAGCGACGCGGCGACGATGAATCCCCACAGCGCCATGGTCAGGGGGTTCTTGGCGACGACGCGGATCGAGGTCAGCACCGCCACCGCCGCGCCGACGTCACGATCGAGCAACAGCGGAAACGAGATCGCGCTGATGGTGAGCACCAGCACGGCAAACAGGAAACCGACACCGGTGCCGACGACAATCAGCATCCAGCCGGCGCGAGTTTGGAACACATCGCTGATGAACTGGCCGATCGACGCCGGCCCGTGGTAACCGAAATAGGCGATATAGATGGCGTCGGCGACGGCGAGCCAGATCAGGAAGATGGCCATCAGCAGCAAGCCGAGCGCCACGATGGCGCCGAGCGACGGCGAATGCAACACGTCGAGAGCGTGGCTCGTAGAACTGTCGAGGCCGGCTTCGCGGCGGCGGCTCAACTCATAGAGGCCGATCGCGGCGAGCGGGCCGACCAACGCAAAGCCCGCGGCAATGGGGAATGCCAGCGGCAGCATGGAATTGCCCAGCGTCATTCCGATCAGAGCAATGCCGAGCAGTGGATAGATGACGCAGAGAAAGACCGCGTGACTCGGCATCGCGACAAAGTCGTCGATGCCGCGCGCCAGCGCATCGAATAGATCGGACGGCGCGATACGGCGGATGATGAGGTTTTCGGGGCCCGTGCTCGCGCCGACAAGCATGTGTGAAAAAGCCATGGCGCTTTCCTCCTGAATCTTTTGAGGTTGGGTCCGCGCCGGCGGCCGTTCTTTAACGACAGGGCCGCAACGCGACCGTTCTTCAGCAACCACAATCATGCCATTGCGGGCGCCGCGACGCTACGAGCAACGCCGCGATCGGAAGGCGGTTCGCTTCACAATGCAGTGTGCGGCAACGTGGTGAATCGTTTGTGCGATGCAGCGCATTGGCCACGCCTGCAAAGAATGCTCTGCTAAAACAGAAGAGCCCCGTTTCCGGGGCTCTTCTGACCGTTGGTGTTACGCTTAAAACCTACCAGTGATGCCAGTGGCGGCCGTCATGCCAACCCGGGCCGACGCCGAACGTTACCGCCGGACCATCGTAGTAATCGTAGTAGCGACGCTCACATGGATAGTCGTAACCGCAACGATAGTACGGGCCCGGCACGCCGACGCCTACCCCGCCGGGGCCGACGTAAAAGCCGATCTGCGCCATTGCCGGCGCGGCGGTCAGCACAGCCGCTGCCGCAACAAGACCAATCGCGATCTTTCTCATGATGGTCCTCCTCTTGAGTACCTGACTAGGAAAACGCTTGAGGAGAAACGGCGTTCCCCGCCCTGCGCCATTTTTGGTCGCAGGTTCCGCGGAAAATTAACGAACAAATTTTGCGGAAACTATGGAACAGGCTGCAATTTGATCGTCACGCCGGCCGTTTCCGCTTATTCCGCAGCGACGCGCAAGTCTTGCGGCGCTTCCTCATGCTCGGGCTTCTTGCCGCTCAGCCACGATTGGAAGCGATCGAGATAGAGATAGATCACCGGCGTCGTGAACAACGTCAGGAGCTGGCTCAGCGCCAGGCCGCCGACCATGGCATAGCCGAGCGGGTGACGCAGTTCCGATCCCGATCCGGAGCCGAACATCAGCGGCAGGCCGCTCAACAGCGCCGTCATCGTCGTCATGGTGATGGGACGGAACCGCAGCAGGCACGCCTGCCGCACCGCCTCGCGCGGCGGCAAGCCGGCGCGTTCGCGGCTGATGGCGAAGTCAACCAGGATGATGCCGTTTTTCTTGACGATGCCGATCAACAGAATGATGCCGATGATGCCGATCACCGACAGATCGAAGCCGCCGAGCCACAGCGCCAGCAGCGCGCCGACGCCGGCCGAGGGCAGCGTGGAGAGAATCGTCAGCGGATGGACGTAGCTCTCGTAAAGCACGCCGAGAATGACATAGACGACTACCAGCGCGGCCGCGATCAGCACCGGCTCGTTCGCCAGTGCGGCCTGGAACGCCTGCGCATTGCCCTGGAAGCTGCCGATCAGGGACGACGGCATGCCGATCTCGTCGGCGGCGCGCTGAATGGCGTCGACCGCCTGGCTGAGCGCGACGCCGGGCGGCAGGTTGAACGTCAAGGTCACGGCCGGGAATTGCCCGGAATGGGAGACCAGGAGCGGCCCGATATGCGCCGTGTCGGCGTTGACGAGCGTCGACAGCGGCACGAGTTGTCCGGTGCCCGGCGCCTTGACGTAGATCTGATTGAGCGTGCCGACATTGCCCTGCAGCTCGGGCAGCACTTCGAGAATGAGATAATAGGAATTGTTGGTGAAATACTGCGTCACCTGGCGCTGGCCGAACGCATCATTGAGCGTGTCGTCGATGAGCTGCGGCAGGACTCCGAAACGGGATGCCGCATCGCGATTGATGTTGATGGTGAGCTGCGGCGCGGCGTTCTGCGCGTCGCTGGCCACGTCGGCCAACTCCGGCATGGTTTTGAGCTTGGCCAACAGGCGCGGCGCCCAGGTATTGAGCTCGTGCAGGTCGGGATCCTGCATGACGTATTGGAACTGGCCGCGGGCGATACGGCCGCCGACGGTGATGTCCTGCGCTGCCTGCAGGAACAGCCGCGCGCCCGGAATCTGCGCAAGTTTTGGACGCAGCCGGTCGATGATCTGCGAGGCGCTGACGTTGCGGTCGTCGCGCAGCTTCAGGCCGACGACGAAGCGGCCGGTATTTTGCGTATTGCCGTAGCTCGGGCCGAAGAACGATACGAAGTCGGCGACGTCGGGATCTTGCTCGATGATCGCGGAAAGCTGGCGCTGAACTTCCATCATCCGTTGCGGCGAGATGTCCTGGCTGGCCTCCGAAATGCCAAGCAACATGCCGATGTCCTGGGTCGGGAAAAACCCTTTCGGGATCATGACGAACATCACGCCGGTAATGGCGACCGTCGCCAGGAACACCAGCAGCGTCGGAAACTGATGCTCCAATACGAAATCGAGGCCGCGCCGGTAGCCGTCAAGGATCTTGTCGAAGCCCCATTCGACGGCGCGATAGAGGCGGCCGTGCTCGCGGTCATGCTCGCTGACCAGGAAGCGCGAGCACAGCATCGGGGTGAGCGTCAGCGACACCACGGCCGACACCGCGATCGCCGCGGTGACGGTGATGGCGAATTCATGGAACAGGCGGCCGACGATGCCGCTCATCAGAAGGAGCGGAATGAAGACCGCGATCAGCGACACGCTGATCGATATGACGGTGAAGCCGATCTCGCGCGCGCCCTTGATCGCCGATTGCAGCGGCGTGGTGCCGGCCTCGAGATGGCGAAAGATGTTTTCCACCACCACGATCGCGTCATCGACCACGAAGCCGACGGCGATCGTCAGCGCCATCAACGAAAGATTATCCAGGCTGTAGCCGAGCAGGTAGATGATGGCGGTGGCGCCCAAGAGCGACAGCGGCACCGCGGCGCCGGGAATGAGCGTGGCCTGGATGCTGCGCAGGAACAACAGGATCACCATCACGACCAGCGCGCAGGACAGCAGCAGGGTGAATTCGACGTCTTTCACCGAAGCACGAATGGTCTGGGTGCGATCGACGATGATGTCGAGATGAATGCCGGGCGGAATGAGCGAGCTCATGCCCTTCAGGGCGGATTTGATGTTGTCGACGGTGTCGATCACGTTGGCGCCCGGTTGCTTGAACACCAAAAGCACCACGGCGATGTGATCGCGATGCAGCGCGCCGAGCGTCACGTCCTGCGGACCGTCGATGGCCCGGCCGACGTCGCGCACATGAACCGGCGCGCCGTTGCGGTAGGCAATGATGACGTTGTTGTAGTCGTCCGCCTCGGTCAGCTGATCGTTGGCGATGATGGTGAAGCTTTGCTGCTTGCCAAGCAGCGTGCCCTTGGCCACGTCGGTCGTGGCGTTGGCCAGCGCCGCGCGCGCATCCTCCAGAGTGAGCTGGTTCGCCTGCAATTTGGCCGGATCGACCTGGACGCGGATGGCCGGCTTCTGCTGGCCGCCGATGGCGACCTGGGCGACGCCGGGAATCTGCGAGATCTGCTGGGCGACGACGTTCTCGGCGAAGTCGTCGACTTTGGGCAGCGGCACCGTGTCAGAGTTCGCCGACACGATCAGGATCGGCGAGTCCGCCGGATTGACCTTGCGATAGGTCGGCGGCGTCGAGAGATTTTTCGGCAGGCTCGATCCGGCCGCGGTGATGGCGGCCTGCACGTCCTGCGCGGCGCCGTCGATGTTGCGGTTGAGATCGAATTGCAGCGTCACCACGGTCGAGCCAAGCGAATTCACCGAGCTCATCTGCGCCACGCCGGCAATCTGGCCGAACTGGCGCTCGAGCGGCGTGGCGACGGTCGCCGCCATGGTCTCCGGGCTGGCGCCGGGCACCGTGGCGCTGACCTGGATGGTCGGGAAATCGACCTGCGGCAGCGGCGCCACCGGCAACAGCGGGAAGGCCACGATGCCGACCAGCGCCAGCGCCGCCATCAACAGCGACGTGGCGATCGGCCGGCGGATGAAGACTTCCGAAATGTTCATCAGTTCTTGTCCGCCTGCCGCTGTGCGTCCGGCTGTCCGACGGGCGGCGGATTCGGAGTCTTGATCGCAACGTGCGAGCCGACGTCGAGCCGCGATTGTCCGTTGGTCACGACGCTCTCGCCGGCGGCGAGGCCCTTGGTGGCGATGGCGGTATCGTCATTGACGATCTGCGCGCCGATCGGACGCTGCTCCACCGTATTGCCGGGCTTGATCACCCAGACATAATAGCCGTCCGGGCCGCGTTGCACCGCGACCGGCGGAACGGTCACCGCGTCCTTGTAGGTCGTGATCAGGATGCGGATGCGCACGAACTCGCCCGGCCACAGCCGCTCGTTCTCGTTGGCAAATTCCGCCTTCAGCCGGATCGTGCTGGTGGTCTGATCGATCTGATTGTCGATCAGCAGCAGGTGACCCTCGGCCAATTGCTCCTTGTCGTTCTGATCGAAGGCGAGGACAGAGACGGCGCCGTGCAGCATCGCTTCGCGCACCGGGCCGAGGTCGTTCTGCGGCAGCGTGAAAATCACCGTGCACGGCTTGATCTGGGTCAGCACCGTGAGCGGATTCGGATCGGTGGTGTGGATGATGTTGCCGACGTCGACCTGGCGAAAGCCGACGACGCCATCGATCGGTGCCGTGATCGTCGTGTAAGCGAGTTGCGTCTGCGCCGCCTCGATGGCGCCCTGGTCGGCGTCGATCGAAGCCTTGAAATGATCGACCTTGGCTTGCTGCAAGTCGACGTTCTGCTGGGTTTCGAAATTCTTGGTCGCGAGCGTCGTGAACCGCGCAAAATCCTTCTGGGCGCTGATCAATTGCGCTTGATCGTCGGCAATCTTGGCCAAGGCCTGATCGAGGACGGCTTGGAGCGGCGCCGGGTCGATCTTCGCCAGCACGTCGCCGTGGTGGACCTCCTCGCCCTGGCGGAAGTCGACGGCAATCAGTTGGCCGGTGACCTGGGCGCGGATGGCGACGGTGTTGTACGCTGCCACAGTGCCGAGCGCGTCGTAATAGATCGGAACGTCGTGCTGGGACGCTTCGGCGACCGTGACCGGAACCATCGGCGGGCCGGCGGCCTGGGTGCTTTTGCCGTGCCGCCAGATCACAACCGCGGCAATCAAGACCAAGGCTGCGAAGCCTATCACAGAGACAATAATCCACCGGCGGGACCTGTGACCGGATTTCAAAGGTCCCTTCCAATCAACGCGATTCTGCGTGCCACCTCGCTCAAGCCCGGAGTGCATCTACGGTTCCACTACCTCACCCGTCAGTGACGGCCCTTGTGGGCGACTATGCCCGGTCGGCCTTAAGGCGCAATGTCGGGCGCATTAAAGTTCGTTAAGGTGATTGTCGCCCCAGCCCGTTCCCCGGTGGCACTCTATGGAATTCCGCATATAAATTCCAGTTTATGCCGTGGCCGCCCAGGATCGTGGCAGGCCCGCGGCCGGCTCGTGGACTACAAGCACGGATTTCGGGCGAGGCCAAATCCGGCCGTCAGCTCGCAGTCTTGAACCAGGTCCGGATACCGCTGGCGGCTACGAAACGGCCGACCCGCCGCATCTGCAAATAAACCCGTCCGGCGGCCGTTACCGCGCGTTCGTGGCTCTGCAGGGCGAGGTGGTGGGTCGCCCATTTGTTCTTGTAGGCGGCATCGCCGATGCCGAAATCGAAAGTATCGAAGTCCTGTCCGGCCGACCGATCGATCAGGTGCTGCAACAAGAGATGGCCGACGCCATGGCGGCCGAACTGCATGTCATAGGCCGGAAAAATATAATAGAACCGGCGGCGCCCGATGAAGCCGAGATGCGCCGATGCCACGGTGTCGCCGACCATCAGCGCCGAAAGATGGCTGATCGTGCCGAGCCGTCCCGGGCTCATCATTTCACGATAGAAGCGCTCGACGCCGGGAGCCGCCAGGAAATCCGGCGTTGAGGTGCGCTGGTATTTTCGGCGCTTGAGCTCGAGCAATCGCTCGGTCAGTCGCGCTGTTTCCGAAGCGTCAGGATTGACGATGAAGCGCGGCTCGCCGATCCGGCTGAGCCCCTTGGCGTAGCCTTGCAGCTTGCGCCGCAGCCGCGCGATCGAGCGGCGCGTGTCGGTCTGATCGCGCAACCGGGTCAGCGCGATCGCATGGCCGCTTTCGCCGCACGGCGTGCAGTCGAGATAAGTCAGCGGGTTGACGGCGCCGGCGACGTCGTTTGCGATCTTCTTCAAATCGACGACGTCGAAGCCGGGCAAGCGCGCCAAAACGTCCGCCCATACTGCGTGAAATTCCTGGCGCGACAGCGCGAGGTCCGCCGCCACGATCGGCGCGTTGTAGTCGGCGACGCCGCAATCCATGAAGCGGAGCAGCCGGACGTTGAATTTGGTTTCGATGATGAGCGGCAGATAGAGAACCGGCCGCCCGTCGGCGTCCCTGACCACGACAAAGCAGGGCTCGATGCGGCTCGCCTTGCCGATCGTGTCGAGCCAAATGTCGAGAAATTCCCGCGACTGAAAGACATGCATCCGCAGATCGCGGTCGTCCGCGATCGACGGCCAAGCGGCGGCAGTCAGATTGCCGCCGGCAAGAAGCTCGACCTTGAATGATGTGCGCGCGACGCGCGGCAGGTCAATGACAGTCACGCCTACGCTCTTTTGCCTACGCGGCGATCAACCGCTTGACGGATCGGATTCTAACGCATGAGGCCCCGATCCACAGTGAATCGCAGCAGTAACGTTACCTCCACGTCTGACTCGCCAAGGCCCTTGCGGCACTGCATTGTTGCGGCGATATGGCATTGGTTAATGTTGCGCCAGATTGTCGGGCGTGCTGATGCGGTTGCTGGAAATTACATCGAATTCTGAGGCTGTTGGGCGTACACGTCACGCCTGCAATTGGTTAACGCCGCCGCGTGTCACGTCACGCGATTTGTTAACGCAGCACGGGTAAATTTCTGGCCGATATGAATGTCCACTTCAACACTGATGCGGTTCACGCCAGCGCCGCGGCGGCGGTCACCCTGCGGGTGCCGGCGCGTTGCCTGTTCCTGTTGACGCCGAGCAAGGAAGAGTGCGGCGTCGAGTCGTTCGCGCGTCTCCTGGTCAGCGCGCTGCAGAGCGACTATCTGGACGACGGCTGCGCGGTGCTCGCGGTCTCGAGCCGCTGGCGCGATCTTCCCGCCGTGTTGCGCAAGATCGCCGCGGCCGATCAGATCGTCTTCAGCGTGCCCTTGGTGGCGTGGAAAAGATTGCTGCTGCTGCCGCTGGTGGTGCTGCTGTTCGCGTGCATAGTCCGCTGCCGGGTCAACGTCTTCATGCACGAATGGGCGGCGCTGCATTGGCTGCGTCGGCTGGCGCTGGCGCCGTTCCTGCTGCTCAGCCGCACCATCATCGTGGTATCGCCGTTCATCGCCGGCGAGATCGCCGACACGTCCTGGCTCATGGGCGCGTCGAGAAAATGCCGGCTGGTGCCGAATGCCCCGACCATCCGCCGGCCGGTCGAACAACGCGGCACCGAACGGGTTTTGCGGGTGCGCGAAGCCGCCAAAAGCTGCGACGTGGTGATCGGTTATTTCGGCGCGATCTATAAGGGCAAGGCCGCCACCGCTCTGCTCGACGTCTGCGATAATCTTCGCGACAGCGGCGTCCGCGCCCTGATCGTCTTCGTCGGCAGCTTCCCAAAATCGCTCGACGGCTACGAGCAGCAGTTCTGGTCCAAGGTGGCCGAATACGGCATCGCCGATCAGGTCATCGTCACCGGCTACATTACCGACGAAGCGGAGCTCTATACGCTGTTCGACGAAGTCGGATCCTTCCTGTTCCTGTTCCCCGAAGGCCTCACGGCGCGCCGGTCGAGCGTCATTCACACGCTGCAATCGGATCGGCCGGTCGTGGTCACGGCCCCGCGTTCGATGGCCGAGTTTGCCCATCACGCAGGGTTCACCAGGCTGATCGAAGCCGGTGTCTTGTCGTTCATTGCCGAGGGCGCCGACCGGCGCGCCATTGCCGATCAGCTCCTGGCGGTCGCCAAGCGCGGCAAGCGCCCGGCGCCGGCGATCGAGTGGGACACGTGGTGGCGCGCCACCACCGCGGCGACGCACGCGGCTCTCCGCAAGGAGACGACATAGGCGACGACATGGTGGGCATAACGACTTGGGCATAGCGACATGGGCATAGCGATATGGGCATAGATCGTTACTTCGCCGAATTTCTCGGCTGCGCCCACAAGGCCGGCGTCGATTTCAGCCGGACTGCCACGGTGGGCCGGCTCAACCTTTTTATCGACCGCCGCTCGCTGAGCGCGGTGCTGCGGGAGATTTGCGGTGCCGTCACCGACGATGAAGTCCGCGCCGTGCACACGGGGAGCGGTGGCTATGCCGAAGAATTCTTAAAGCGGCTGGGCGCCAAAGAAACGATTTCCATCGATGCCTCGGCTTACGAGGGCGCGTCGCTGGTCCACGATATGAACCTGCCGATCGGCGACGATCTCAAACGAAGATTCTCCGTCGTGATCGACGGCGGCACGCTGGAGCATGTCTTCAACTTTCCGGTGGCGATCAAAAATTGCATGCAAATGGTCGACGTCGGCGGGCATTTTTTCGTCCACACCATGGCGAACAATTTCATGGGCCACGGCTTCTATCAATTCAGCCCGGAACTGTTCTATCGCGTGTTTTCACCCGAGAACGGTTTTCGAATACGCCGCGTCGTGGTGTTCGAGCAGCGTGTCGGCCGGCCGCGATGGTATGAGGCGGCCGACCCGAAGGAGATCAACGAGCGCGTCGAGCTGATCAATCGCCGGCCGACCTATCTGTTGGTCCATGCCGAACGCTTCGCCGATGTGCCGATCTTTGCTTCGGCGCCGCAGCAGACCGACTATGCCGCACATTGGTCGCGTAACGCGGCGCCGAATTACGGCGCGCAGGGGCTGCGCGGGCGCCTCCATCGCTGGGCCAAGGCGCACAACGATTTCTATTTGCGCTATTCGCCCGGTCCGCTCTACGACTTGGCGCTGTCGATGCTGGTGCGCGGCCTGCCACGGCGCGGCTTTCGCCGCCGCCAATTTACCCCGCTCCGATCGTTGCGGCGGTAGTTCCGGCTTATCAGCGGGCGAGCGCGTTGCGCACGATCAACAGGCCGCGATTGAGCCGATAGCGGCTCTTGGCGATGTTGAGCAGCCAACACATGGTCAGGTAGATCGCGATACCGGCGGGCAGCAGCACGGCGAGCGCATCCTTGTCGCTCAGGTGAAGCGCAAGCTCCAGGCTTCGCACCACGATCGCCATGACGATGGTGGCGATCAGCACCCGGGTCAGCCGCAGATAAGGCACCGGCATCGGGAATGCCCAGCGCGTCAGCAACAGCGCGCAGAAAAACCCGAATACCTCCGCCACGAGTCGTCCCCAGGCGGCGCCGCCGGCGCCGAAGTGCTGGATCAACAGATAGCTGACGACGAGATTGACCGCCAGCGCCGAGCCGGTGTTCAACAGATAGAACGTGTTGCGCTCGGACAACAGAAAGCTGATGTGCAGGTATTGGTAGGACATGATCTGGAAGATGACCGCCACGGAGACGATCGGCATGACTTCCACCGCCATGCTGCGGAAGTCCGGACCGAGAATGACGTTGGCGATGTGGCCCGACACGATCGCAAAACCGATGCAAGCCGGCAGCATGATCGCGAGCAGGAATTCGAGGCAATCCTCGAGATGGGATCGGGCGGCCACGGCTCCTTGGTTGGCGTTGACCTGGACCACCAGCGGCATGAAGGCGGCCGAGGCGCTCACTGCCGGAATAATCAGCGCCTGCCGAACCAGATCGACGCCGGCGCTGTACTGACCCGCGGCGCCCGGCCCGATCAGATGGGCGATGATGAAACGGTCGATCACGCTCGACAGCGCCAGCAACGTCAGCGACACGGTCAGCGGAATTCCGGCCTTGGCCATGTCGAAGAGCCGCGGGCCGTCGAAACGAACGATCGCTCCGCCCCACACGTCGCGGCTGAAGGCCCACGCCGCGAGCAGATAAGCCAGCGTCGACGACACCATCAGGAAGACGCCCGATTGGCTCAACAACGAGACCGCGATGCCGAGGACGGAAACCATCACGGCGCGGACGATGACCGCCTTCATCACCGTGAACGCCCGCAATCGCGCGCGCAAAAGTTCCTGGCCGGTGTCGAAAAAACTGATGGCGACCGCCAAACCGGCGGCGGCCAAGGCGGGCCCGCCGTCGAGCCCGATCAGCATGGCGCCGAGAAAGGTGACGGGCGCCGCCAGGCACGAAATCAGCAGGCCCGGCACGACGATGCCGCGGATGTCGGTGCCGTCGCCGCGCGCTTGCTCCCGCATGATGGGAAGCCGCAGCCATGTGGTCATGAAGGTAGAGGCGATGGTGCCGAAGCCCAAGCCGAGCACATAGGTGCCGAACTCGGCTGGAGCGAACAGCCGCGTGAAAACCACGACATTGATGAGACCGAACGCCGCCGAAAAGACGTTGGCGGCGAAATTGATCGCGGTCTGTCCGAACAGCATGGCTCGCAAGCTATAGCGCGGGTTTCTTAACCCCAGCTTTTTCGTATCAAATTAAATTATTAACTTGGTATTCAAGCGTCCGTGCCGCCGCTGCCTGAAGCACCGTCCGGCCAGGCCGTGCGCGCTGCGTATTGGTTAATCGCTCGACTGCCGCGCGAACGTCATGCACGGAGGTGCCGTTGAAGGACGCCGACGAGAACGCCACGCAATGCTCGGGCACCGCCCGGAGCATGGTGTCGAGGGCGGCGGCGTCGAGCGGCTCGCGGTCCCAATAGCTGAAACACGGCGATTGCGTCGTGCAACGGTGGCGGCGCAGCAATTCGGCGTCGCTGCAAACGGCAAAGCCGTACAGCATGTATTCGGATATGGCGTGGGCGCGGTAAAGCGCGTCGATCCATTCGAGCCCGGTCACCTCTTCGATCCGCGCGGTCATCGCCCGCACGGCTTGCTGGTTCCAGAAGATGATGTGGCCGATGAAATCGTCTGCTGGGATCGAGGGCCGTTGCAGGCCGAGCAACCGATGGCTCGATCGCACCCAGTCGCAATGGTCGGCCATTGCGGCGGTCACTTCGCGCGGTCTGATGTAGAGCGGCGTCGGATTCGGCAACGCCATCGCCGACAGGTCGAACGGACGAAAGAACACCACGTCGGAGTCGAGCATGCAGCTCACGGTCTCCGGGACCATATGGGCGGTCGCAATCTTGGCGAATTGCTGCACGTGCCAGCCGTTGACCGGCTTGCCGCGCATCGACCACCAATATTGCCGGTTGTGGCGCCGGATGAATCGCGGCAGCGGCTTGAGCCAGGCCGGCAGCAGCTGCGACAGCGGCAGCACCTGGCGCCGGCCTTTGTCGAACTTGGCGAACAGCTTTAGCTCATCGTCGGGCACGATGAGATAGTGGTTGGCAAAACCGCCGACGTGGCGATCGACGCTCTCGCACAATAGCGTGCAGCGCTCCAGATCGTGCGAATAGGTCGGTGTTATCAGGGCGACCGCGCTCACGTCACGCCGCCTCCCCGTCCGGTTCTTCGCCGCGCAGGATGCGAAGCGCCTGGGCGACGGTGACAAGCCGGCAGCCGGCCGCCAGCGCGCTGCGCAGTGCGAAGGTCAGGAGGTCGGGCCGTATGCCGTATTGGCTCGGGGCATCGTTGACGTCGTGGCTGGCAAACAAGAGCCAGCCGTTTCGCCGCACCGTCTCGGTGATGAGGTGCGAAATGCCTTGCCGCCCGATCGATGTCTGTTCCAACGCGTTGCATTTCAGCACACCGAGATCGGCAACATCGGCATTCACGCCGGGTATCGTCGCGCGACAGGAATCGTAGCGCTCGCCGAGATAGCGCTTGGTGGCGAACGATATGTCGCCGTAAGGATAGGCGAAATTTCTGACCGGGACGTTGCCGACAATGCCTTGCAGGAAGCATCGATTGCGATCGAGATCGCTCTCCAGCGCTTGCCGACCGATGCCGACAACCGGCGTATGCGAATAGGTGTGGCAGGCGATCTCGTGGCCGTTGGCGTGCAGCACCTTCAACTGTTCGGCGGTCGCAAGCCGTCCGGTAGGGCTGGGCTTGCCGCAATTGTCGCCGGAAATATAGAAGGTGCTGCGGGCGTGAAGTTGTTCGAGCAGCGCGGCGCCGGTCGTGCATGCCGTTGCCGCCGCGTCGTCGAACGTGAACGAGACCAGCGGCCGGGTATTGCGCATCGTCAGTTTTTTCGTCGGCACGTTGCGCGCCAGGAGCCGCGTGAGCTTCCCGGCCAGCATTTGATACGGCGCTTCAGCGAAGCCGGGCACACGCGGCAGCGTGATCGGCGCGGTGAAGTCTTCGGAAACAGGCAAGCTGGAGTGTTGTTGTGTTCGGTTCATGCTTGCTGCATTGCCATTTCGGGAGCCCCCGAAAGGTATAAGTGCTTGCCCGCTTGTCCGTCCATCGCGCGTTTGCAATTCGGCGATCGTTCGCCGATCGTCGTGAATCGTTAATCCTAATTGCCCGCGGGCGTTAACGCTGTGCCGCGTGAGGTTAACGGCGGCAACGCCGCCGCCCGAAACGCCCGCAGTTTCAGCGGCTAGCGGTATTGCTCGTAGTGCAGGTCGAATTCCGCGGCGAGGCGGCCGGCGCCGCGCGCCGCGCGGATCAGGCTTGTCATGATGGCGCGGCGGCCGCGCAGCGCGGCGAGCGGTAGCGAGGCAATGCCGAGGCCGATGAGGCCGAGGCCGATGCCCCAGCGGCGTAGTGTGCCGGCGACGGTCCCCAGAAACTTGCGTTCCAGGCGGGTCGCTTCGGTGCCGTTACGGAACTTGCGGCGCAGCACATAGCCAACCGTGGTGCGCGACGGCGGTGTCGTCTCGAACACCTGTGCTTCGTCGGCCCAGGCGAAGCTGCGGCCGTCGTTGCGGCAGCGCCAGAAGAAATCGTAGTCGCTGCCGCCGGTGAACGCATAGGCGTGGGCGAACGGCTCGTCGAGATATTGTTCCAGCACGCTGCGCCGGATCAGCATATTGCCGGCGCCGTAGATCATCGGCACCGGACCGGTGGCGTTGCGGCTCGGCGCATAGAAGCCGCTCTTGGCCAGCCAATGGTCGGGATTGTCGAACACCGGAAAAACCGGTCCGCCGACGATATCGACGCCGTATTGGCGCGCCACCCGGATCATTTCGGTGAGCCAGTCCGGATCGGGATATTCGTCGTCGTCGAGCACGGCCACGTAATCGGGGGCCGGCGTCGCGCGGCAGGCATAGGCAAAGGCGCGGTTATAGGCGTAGGTGTGGCCGCGGCGGGGCTCGACCAGGCAGGTCAGGGGCAAGCGGAATTTTCGTGCGACGTCTTCGACAATGTTCGCGCCGGCGCGGCCGTCGGCATCGTTGTCGACGACGACGATGTCGATCGGGCCCGCATAGGCCAGACGCTCGACATGGGCGAGCAGCTTGCGCAAGCCCTCGGGACGGCGGAACGTCGGCACGCAAAGATAGACATGAGGCGCCGGCGACTCGGTCATGGCGCGGAGACGCTTCGTGTCAGCGGTGCGCTCGCGCTTCGTCCGGTGCGCGTCAGCAACAGAAAGATCGCGTGCGGATTGGTCATGAGATAACGGCCGGCGAGGCGGCGCGGCTCGAGATAGATTCGATAGACCCATTCCAGCCCGAGCCGTTGCATCCAGGCCGGCGCCCGCGAATTCTTGCCGGAGACGAAGTCGAACAGGCCGCCGGAGGTCTTGATCAGTCCGACGCCGTGCAGCTTGTCGCGATTGCGCGCGGCGAACGATTGCTCGGCCGGCGCGCCGAGGCCGAGCCAGAGAATGTCCGGCTGGGCATGATTGATATCGGCGATGATCCGCTCCTCGTCGCCGTCGCGGCGAAAATAGCCGCTGTTGTATCCGGCGATCTTGAGGTTGGGATAAAGCTCGCGGGTACGGCGCACCGCCTGATCGACCACGGCCTTGGTGGCGCCGAGCAGATAAATGCTGGCGCCGCGCTGCTGCGCGACA
>Ga0210405_10001907_pt1 | contig 22491 bp, 17 predicted proteins | sample IncBWH11MmetaG_FD_155492 | JGI IMG/M metagenome (GOLD analysis project Ga0210405, IMG submission 155492) | Forest soil microbial communities from Barre Woods Harvard Forest LTER site, Petersham, Massachusetts, United States - Inc-BW-H-11-M | ecosystem: Environmental > Terrestrial > Soil >... | reverse complement strand
TGGTCGAGGCAGAACCTCGGTGGCCGTCGGACGAGGAACTGGCGCCATACGTGGTCGAGGCCTGACCTGCGCTTGCGAGGCGCTCCAGACCGCATCTACGAGGGTGACGGCAGACTCGTGCAGGAAATCCCGCACGCCGACCTTGGGCTTGGTGATTACCTCGACCGCGCCTTCTTCGAGCGCGCGAAGCGCGAGTTCGGTGCCGCGGGCAGCCAGGCCGGAGCAGACCACAACCGGCGTAGGCATTTCGGACATGATTTTGCGAATGAAAGTCACGCCGTCCATGCGCGGCATTTCGAGGTCGGTGATGACGACGTCGGGAGGTTCCTTTTGCATTTTGACCCATGCGATCAGCGGGTCGGCGGCGACGGTGACTTTGACTCGGCTATTGGTGCTCAGGATGGCCTGCATAACCTGGCGAACCATTGCCGAGTCATCCACGACCAGGACGTGCAGGTCTTCTCCGTGCGTACGTGACCCATGCATACGTGATACCTTTTTTCGCCTTCCCCGGCCGAGGAAGTTCTCCTCAACGCGGTGCTAACAGGTCCTGATTGTTTCCCGTTTTCGTGTAGATGGTTGGTTCAAGACTTCGCAACTGGGGGAACACGGTGGTCAGGTTCTCGGCGTGGCCCACGAATAAAAGACCGTTAGCCATCAGATGACGAATGAGGCTCGTGACCACTCTTTGCTTTGAAGCGGCATCAAAGTAGATCAGGACATTGCGACAAAAAATCGCGTCGAATGGACCTCCGACAAGGTCGGACTCCCGGTCGAGGTTCAACCTTTCGAAGTCGATCATCTGTTGGATTTCGACTTTCACCTTCATCTCGCCTTGGCGCTCCGCCATTCCGCGCAACATGAAAGCGTGAAGCAAGTCTTTAGGGAGTTCTGCGGACCTGGCGATGGGATAAATCCCTTTGCGCGCCTTTTCCAATACGCGGTTCGAAATGTCGGTGGCCAGAATCTGCGCGTCCCAGCCTTGCTCGGCGGGAAGATGCCTGGCAAGCAACATAGCCACGGTGTAGGGCTCTTCTCCGGAAGAACATCCGGCGCTCCAGATCTTCACTCGCTTGGGCCGCAACCCGCGTTGGGCGTCCGCCTGCCAATGAGGAAACACCTTCTGTACCAGGAACTCGAACTGCCTGGGCTCGCGATAGAAGCGAGTTTCGTTGGTGGTGATGGCGTCGATCATCCGGGCGCGTTCTTCATGCTGCTCCGGCTGTGAAACGCACTCGTAGTAGCTTTGCAGCGAGTTGATCTCAAGGGTGCGAAGCCGCCGAAAGAGACGCCCGCACAGTAGGGCGGTTTTTGAACTTCCCAACCAGATTCCGGTTTCGGCGTAGATCAGTTTCTGGAATTTTTCGAACAGCGCGGGACTGACAGAAAGATGGGGTGGCTGCTCAAGGCGTGCCTCGCCGCAGCGGGACTTGGTTGAAGCCTTGCCTGGAGCCGTTCCAGCGGGCAAGAGTTACGCTCCGGTCTCGAAGTGTTTTGCTTTGGTGGGTGTCGCGTTGTTCGAATGACTTCCGTCCGTAACCGAATCCGTGACGGCGAGCAATTCGTCGGCGGAGAGCACTTTGTCAATATCAAGAATCAGGCAAAATTTCTTACCCAGCGCTCCCATGCCGAGCAGGTATTCGGTCTTGACGCGAGTACCGAAAGGAGGAGTCTCTTCGATTTCGTCAGCGGAAAGATCGATGACCTGGCTGACCGAGTCGGCCAGGACTCCCATGGTCAGCTGCTCGCTCTGGAACATCACTTCGGTGATGATGATGCACGTGAATTTGGAAATGCGGCTGGCGGGCAGTCCGAACTTTACCGCCAGATCGACCACGGGGACAACTCTGCCTCGCAGGTTGGTGACGCCGCGGATCCAGGGCGGAGTGTTGGGAACGGTGGTGACAGCTTCGTACTCAACGATCTCGCTCACCTTCACAATACTGATGGCATATTCCTCGCCCGCAGTTAAGAAGGTAAGGTATTGCACCGTGCTCAAAGGGAGTTGGTTTTTCCCTTGGTTCTTCGCTTGGTTGGGCACTCCCATCGTTTCACTCCTCGCGTTTCTGCCGCTTGCTTCGTCGAATGCGCGTGGCCCTTCCGGCAGAGAAGCCAGAGCGCGGGCCCGCAGGCCGATCCCTCTAGAACGGAGCGAAGTTAGCTTCTTCCGCCGCCTTGCCGTTCGCCGGCTTACTCTGGCTGCGCTGGGCGAAGTCGCTCCTGAACGGCGGGTTTAGAGGCATGACCACACGCTGCTTGCCATCTCCACCGCGGTTGGCCGGCTGCTCTCCGGCTACACGGAAGAAAGTCATCAACTGCTGCAGTTGTTCGGACTGCGCAGCCAATTCTTCGGCCGTGCTGGAAAGTTCTTCCGCAGACGACGCGTTGCGCTGCGTGACCGTGTCGACCTGGGACATGGCTTTGTTGATCTCCGTCACTCCGCCGGATTGTTCGGTGGATGCCGCGGCAACATCCTGCACAAGCTCGGCGGTCTTCTTGATGGACGGAACCAAGTCAGAGAGCAATTGGCCAGATCGTTCGGCCACGCTGACACTCTTTCCGGCCAGCCCGCCGATTTCCTGCGCGGCCAACTGGCTCCGTTCGGCCAACTTTCGAACTTCGACAGCGACCACAGCGAAGCCCCGGCCTTGATCGCCTGCGCGGGCCGCCTCGATCGCGGCGTTGAGCGCAAGCAGATTGGTCTGGTAGGCGATCTCTTCGATCACCGAAGTCTTGGCAGCAATTTGTTTCATGGCTTCGACCGTCTCTTTAACTGCATCGCCACTCTCTTCCGCCGCCGAAGCTCCTTTGGCTGCGGCCTGCTCCACTTGCCGGCTATTGTCGGCGTTTTGCGTGATGGACGCGTTCATCTGTTCCAGGCTCGAGCTCATCTCCTCGACCGAAGCTGCTTGCTCACTGGTTCCCTGAGAAAGACTCTGCGAGGAGGCCGAGACCTGCTGAGCTGCGGAAGCAACCGCCGCGGAACCTTCGCGGACATCCCGGATGATGCCAGACAGTCTGCCGCTCATTTCTCGCATGGCCTGTTGCAATTTGCCGGTCTCGGAGCTGTTCGTGACCAGGATCTCCTTGGTCAGATCGCCGGCGGCAATACGCTCGGCGTGCTCGACCGCTTGCTCGATCGGAGAGGTGATGCTCTTGGTAACACTGATCGCCGCGAACGTGGCCAGGAGCAGAGTGGCGAACAGGAGGAACAATGCAATCTTGCGTCCCGCAGCGTAAGCATCCTGACTCTCCTTCATGCTTTGCTGCATGGAAACGGTCTGAAGATCAATGAACTTTTCCCACATGGCGCGGTACTTATCGAGTGCGGGGATCACCTCTTCCCGCAACCCGGCCATCGCCTGTTCACGTTTCTTGTCGGCCAGCAGCGCCTTCGCTTTATTCCTGGCCGAAATGTACGCCTGCCGATCCTGGGTGACGACTTCGAACATGTCTCGTTCCTGTGCGGAGCTGAGGCTCTTCTCAATTTCCGCGACCTGCCCACTGATTTCGTGGCTGATCGCCTCGTTTTGAGTGTTGAGCTTCTTCTCTTCCTCGGGGTCCGTGGTCTCGAACAGCTGCAGGGTGATGCGGGCGTTAGTGATTGAGTTCTCGATCGTCTGGTGCGTCAACTCGACCGTGTTGTAACGCTTCTGCACCGACGCCGACAGGTTGGAGTTCAGGCGACCGAGCCATCCTAGTCCGAATCCACCAACCGCAATTACGCAAAGGAGGATGGCCCCGAAGACCACCCCGAGTCGCGTGCCAATTTTCTGATCTTGCCAAGTTTTCATTGTCCTTCACCTCTCCAATGACTGCCGTGTTTCTCTAAGCCTGTGACTGCAAAGTCGCTTGCATCACTCCGCGCAGAAGACTGGGAACGTCGAGGATCAAACCGACGCGACCGTCCCCAAGAACCGTAGAACCGGCGATCCCCGGGACGCCTCGAAACGCCCTGCCCAGCGGCTTCACCACCGTCTGCATGCCACCCAGCAATTCGTCTACTGCGATTCCGGCGTGGAACTCGTTGATCTTGACGACGACGACGTTCTCTCGCTTCGGAGTCTCACCGGACAAGCTGAATACGCGCCGCAATCGAACGTAGGGAAGCGCGGTTCCGCGCAGGCTGAGGATCCCGCTGGCTTCTGGACTGCGCTGGTCCGCGGGCAATTCCGTGCATTCGGTCACATGTTCCAGAGGAACGATAAAAGTCTCGGAACCAACCCTGACGGAGAAGCCTTCAATGATGGCTAAAGTCAGCGGCAGGCGAATGATAATGATGCTGCCTTTTCCGGGCGTACTCGATATCTCCACCGTCCCGCGCAGATTGTCGATGTTGCGTCGGACGACATCGAGCCCGACGCCACGACCCGAAAGATCGGTGACCGACTCGGAAGTTGTGAATCCCGCCTGGAACACCAGATCGTAAAGGTCCTGGTCGCGAACCTCGTCTTTACCTGACAACAGCCCCAGGCGTTTCGCTTTATTGAGGATCCGCGCGCGGTCGAACCCTGCTCCATCGTCTTCCAGCTTCACGATGATGTTTCCACCGCTATGCGCGGCACTCAGCCGGATCAGCCCGCAAGCATTCTTGCCTTGGCTTTCACGCAAGGCCGGCTTTTCGAAACCGTGATCGACCGCATTGCGCAACAGGTGCAGGAGGGGATCTTTCAATTGCTCGAGCACCGTGGTGTCAACCTCGACATCTCCTCCCACGACTTCCAGACGGGCCAATTTCCCATGGCTTTTCGCCAGATCCCTCACGGGACGGACGAACTGGCGAAACAGAGGGCCGACGGGGACCATGCGGATGCTCATCACTTCACTCTGCAGATCCATGTAAAGGCGCTCGGCCTCGCGATGCATCTCCAGGATGGCACGCCCTTGCTCGGCGTCGAGCTTCTCGATCATCTGACGCAGGCGGGTTTGCGCGATTACGATTTCTCCGGTGAGGTTCAACATGTGATCGAGCTTGTCAACATCTGCACGCAGCGTACGGTGACTGGCGCCAGGAAGCATGTCAACTTTCACCGCTGAACTCGATTCTTCGTTGGCCTCGCTCGCGGTCACAATTCTCTTCGACCTCTTTTCCACCTCCCGCGCTATTTCTTTTCTAAGCTTCTGCTGCCCCGGCGTAAGCCCTGGGGGACCAGCGGCCGCCGCGGTTGAGACCATGGCACGAAGTTCGTCCACTGCCTTCAGCAGCACAGAAATCAAATCTGCGCTCGGCAGCGTTTGTTGTTCACGAAAAACATCCAACAAGTCCTCTACGACGTGAGCAAACCCTGCGAGTTCGCTCAGCTCCAACGAGGTTGCGTTCCCCTTGATCGTGTGAGCAACGCGGAAAATACTATGCAGCAGTTCCGGATCGGAGGGACTCGATTCCATCTGCACTAACGCCTGCTCCATCAACTCCAAGCCCTCTTCCGACTCGACGAGGAACGAGGCGAGCACTGCTTCGCGATCAAAGTCCGCCAAATCCATGGTTCCTCCTCTCGTCGTCCGCGCTAGCCAGCGCTGTTTTTCTCGACTTGCTCGAAACTCTTGATCGTCGTCCCGCCATCGGAGATCTGGAACACCAACCTGCGACCATGCTTTCCCGAGACCTCTTTTTCAACCACCGGAATCCCCGCGGAGCGAAGAAACTTTTCCGCGAGCTGAACATTCCTCGTTCCCAACGACTGCAAAGGATCATTTCCGAAAGCGCAGGAGCCGCCGAAGATTTTGGCTTGCAAGTATCGGGTTTCGCATCCCAACGCCAGGACTTGTTTCAGAAGCTCAGGATTGGCGACGTTGCCGTAGCGAAACCGGTTCGGACCTTCACCCTGTCCCTCGGGCAAAAGATAGTGGTTCATTCCTCCCGCCTTCTTATGCCTGTCCCAGAGACAGATGGCCGCACATGATCCGAGTATGGTCGAGATGGTGATCGGATCGCGGGTTACGAACAGCTGTCCCGGATAGAGAAAGTGCCTGGCCTGTTCGGAGTCCGCGTGCTCAAAACTCTTCATGAACTCCGCTGGGAGTACTGCTGGATTGAATTTGGCCTCGCTCATGCTCGCATTCCTGATCCCCCGGCCGCTGCATTGGAGTGGACATTTGGACCAAACAAAGGCCCGGCGGCTTGGTCGGAAAGCACCTTGAACAGTTCCATGTCGGATCTGTCGAAGCCGACCTTTTGAGGAAGCAAACGCAATATCGCAAGTATCGCTACCGTCTGGTTCGCGAAACGGAGTGGAATAAACGCCTTGACCTTAGCCACTGCGTTCGAGCGATTATGATCCGGAGCCTCAACGTGGCACTCACCGCGCATCACGTGTTGAAGACCGGCTTCGCCCAAGGCTCGCGGCAGATCGTAGTCTTCGGGGTCGATTCCGAAGGCCCAAAAGACATGGAAGGTCGCGTTTCTGCGATCCACTTTGAACAAAACAATTTCCTCCGAGCCGAGGAAGTTGGCCACGATCTCGCGCAGACCCTCGATAGCGTCCTCGTGACCCCTGCTTTCGGTCAGCCTTTTTCGTGCCGCTTCCACGCGTACGTCGTTCGTATCGGCCCCAGAGGGTTTCGCCCCGGATCTATTGTTCTGGTCACCGCTCATGAAGGTCCTTATTAATCCGACGAAACAGCGAAGGCTCTTCGCCCGCTCTACTCGCCCAAATAGCTTTGCAAAAGCGCCACTAACTCGGCGCCGTCCACCGGCTTGGTGATGTAATCGTTGCAGCCGCTCTGGAATCCGGCTTCCATGTAAGACTCTTCGCCACGGGTAGTGACCAGAACGATGGGGATGTCGCGCGTGCCTGGTTGTTGGCGCATCCTCTTGCAGGCCTCAAATCCATTCATGCGGGGCATTACTACATCCATCAAAATCAGATCCGGGCGCTCTAGTTGCGCCTTCTCGACCGCTTCCAGCCCGTCGCTCGCGGTCACGCACTGATAGGTCGTGCGTCTTTCGAGGATCTCCCGCTCCATCATCAAGGCCGTCTTCGAGTCGTCAACGACAAGGATTTTCTTCGACATGGTTGTCTCGAACTGTAGTGCCGAGGTAGTGAAAACTTGGATCAACACAGCGTTGCCCGCGGCGACCCACAATGATGTTTAGCACAGCCGATAATTACCTCGGTAATTACCTCGGTAATTTAAAGCTAAAGTTCGGGCAGTTTGGATTCCTGGATAGGTAGCCGGAATGCGTGTTTAATCAAGCCTCGATCGGCCCCGTGCTCTTTGAGGAGCCCTGCGCCCCAGTTTCGGATCTGTTCCTCAGGGCGCTAACCTGGAACCACGGCAAGGTCGGATGTCACAGTTTTTTCTGCAGGCGCGAGTGGAAGCCAGCAGTGCAAATCAATCTGTGGGGCGAGGCCAAGATGAAAATCCCGGCGCCGGCAGCATGAGCCCCTACCTTGACAAAAAAGAGAGGCTGTTCCGAAACCCGATGGAACCCGGTGACGCACGGGCCTCAGAGGAAGAAGATAAGATCAGTTCAACGTCTCAACAGGATAGTCTTGGAATCCAGGGGCTTTGAGTGTAATGGCCTTCCATGAGAATGCCGGTCCACGTCAAAAGATTTTGATTTGCCTTTCCTAAAATCCTCCCTTTCCTTCCTGGCGGAGGGTGTTCAGAGCGGCCCGGAGCAGTCAAGGGCGCGTTCTTTGCGACGTCAGCGAACCCTTGACGGCGAGGACCGCTCTGTCACCATTCCGCCAGGAAGGAAAGGGAGCGGTCGCTTCGGGATTTTTGGTCTTGCGTGCGTTCTTCCTCCGCGCCCAAACCAACCCTGTCGCCACCCTTCCACCCGCACTCTCGATGAGCGATTTTTGGTTTCGCTCGGTGCAAGTTGGGTGTTCTCGTTTCAGCCGGTGCTTGCCACCTGTTTGTCGACCTCTCTTCCATCTCGCGATGAAAGTTGGGCCAAGCCATAGACGCAGTCGTTATCGCCACATCGGCTGGACTGAAACTTCACAATCTAGGGAATCACCCGGAATTTTTGGTTGCTCCTCAACTTTCTTTTGGAAGTAGTTACGGTCACAAAGCCTGTAGCCGCGCCTTTTGGAACCGTCGCCGTCAGGTAAGTGTCCGAGTGGACTGTGAACTTCGCGGCGGTTCCCTTGAAAGAGACAGCGGTTGTGCCCTTGAAACCCTGGCCGAGGATTGCGACTTGGCTTCCGACTTTGCCGGCGGTGGGAACGGTTTCGACAAATGGGCCCAGGCCCGCAGCCAGGCTGAAAGCGATACCACAGGTGAAAGGACCGCAATTGTTGGAGGTCCCGCCCTCAAGGGTTACGCCATAGAGAATTCCTGTGGTTGCCTGGAACAGCGCATCGGGACCCTGGGACACGGTGGCGAAGGTGTGCAGCGTGGTTAGGCTGCCCGGTGGAATGAGTCTAAAGACTGTAATGCCATACTGACTGACCCCATTCCCTCCCAAGGTTGACCCATAGAAGTTCCCGTCGGTGCCTTGGACCAGGCCGAAACTAGGACTAGCGCCATCCGCGCAGTTCGTTAAGGAGCAGAAGTTGTAGAGCGTGGTCAGCGTGCCGCTGGCGGTCATTTTGAAGGCCGTTCCACAGAAGCCGCCGCACAGCGTATTCGTGCTAGTGCCGCCTGCTTCAGTTGTTCCGTAGAAGTTCCCGTCATTGGCCTGAACCAGGGGGCCGTATGGCACAGAGCCGTCTGTGCAGTTGGTTTGGGAGCAGAAGCTGTAAAGCGTGGTCAGCTTCCCGTGTGGGGTGATCCTGAAAACGGTTCCGTAACGGTTGGCCCCGCCAAATTGTGTCGTCCCGTAGAAGTTCCCGTCGTTGGCCTGGATCAGGCCAGTAGGGTAGATGCCGTCCGGGCAGTTGGTTTGCGAGCAGAAGCTGTAAAGCGTGGTCAGCGTTCCGCTCGGGGTGAGCTTGAAAACCGTACCCACCAATGCCGTCCCGCCGGTGTCGTTTGTCCCATAGAAGTTGCCGTCGGTGGCTTGGACGAATGATCCGGTCTCAGGCAAATTGACGTAAGCGCCGTCGGCACAGCCTGGTTGGGAACACCAGTTGTAGAGCGTCGTCAGGCTGCCGCTGGGCGTGATTTTGAAGACTGTTCCGGAACCATTGGCCCCGCCGAGCTCGGTTATGCCGTAAAAGTTTCCGTCGGTGGCCAGCACCAGAGGGGCAGCCGGGTTGGCGCCGTCCGCGCAGTTCGTTTCGGCGCAAAAATTGTAAAGCGCGGTCAGCGTACCTCGCGCCGAGATTTTGAAGACCGTGCCGCACCCACCCCCGAGGCAAATGCTGTTGTTGTTTGATCCGCCGTCGAAGGTCGTTCCATATAGTTTGCCGTCCCTGCCCTGTATCAGGGAGCCAGCCGGATTCCCGCCGTTGGTGCCGTCGAAATTGACCAGAGTGATGAACTTTGCTGACTTCGCCAGAGGCTGTTCATTCTGGGCGAAGGGTTGGTTGCCGTTGGCCTCCTCGAAACTAAGCAGAGTCCTGAAGGTTCGGGCGGCGGCAGACGTACACACTGCGGCCGACAACAGCACCGCGATGCACGTCGTTTTCGCCAAGCTCAGTTTGATCACGCATGTTCTCTGGTCGCTTTGCGCTCGTACCAGGGGTGACAGTGCAGGCAGCTGTAGTTTCGCCATCGTGGATCCCTCCGCTGTGAGACGAACGGTGATGCGAGATGCTCGCGTCGATAACGGGGAAGAATGTTACGTCTAAGACACTCCCGAGTCAACGACAAGAAAGAGGTTTGCCGTGATTAAGGCTGAGCGTTGGCGATAAATCGCGATTACATTCATTGACACGGAATGCCCGATTCTCTACACGACAGCATCGGCACCCCACCTCACACTAGTTCCTCGGTCGATCGCGGTCGCGCTGCCTTCGATGCACACCCTGAGCTCGTGGCGCGCTTTCTCATTGACTGCGTGCTTCAAAGTGCGATAACCTACGACAAGATACATTATCTACAAGATAATCTAGATCTTTGACAATCGAATTCGCGGGATGGCCTGCCTCTGAACCGATCCCAGTTCCAAAGCAGGACGCAGGACATCGCTTGCCCGCTCGTAACTCCCATGTTCTCTAGATTTTGCGTGTAACTCCTGTAAACTCAAAGATCTAGCACATAGTCAAAATATAAATCGATTGTTTTCTAGATTTTGCAGACAAAGGGGGGAGGGGGTACCCGGTACTAAACAGTAAACTTCGTCCCAAACTGGGAAGAAGGAAAATCGCCCCTCACCGACCTCCAGAAGGCGAAAACCGAATTACGCCACTCCTGCTCGATCGCGTCCAGGCTTTTTCGCAACAAGACTCTGCGGCTCAACCGCCGCCTATATAAGGATGACAACGATGGCAAGCTACATCGGCGCCATTGATCAGGGAACGACCAGCACGCGCTTCATCGTGTTCGACCGCTCCGGACGCATCGTGACCAGTGCGCAAAAAGAGCACGAGCAGATCTATCCCAAACCGGGCTGGGTCGAGCACAATCCGGAAGAAATTTGGCGTCGCACGCATGCTGTCATCCGGGAAGCGATGGAGGCCCGCGGACTGCGACCGATAGATCTGGCTGCGATCGGAATCACGAACCAGCGCGAAACCACTGTTGTCTGGCACAAGAAAAGTGGAAAGCCGGTTCACAACGCGATTGTCTGGCAGGATACGCGTGTGGCTCCTGCAGTCGCGGAGTTCGCTGCGTTCGGCGGACAGGACCGCTATCGCAGCCGGACCGGGCTTCCCCTCGCTACCTATTTCAGCGGACTCAAGATTCGCTGGATACTCGAAGAGGTTGCGGGCGCACGTGCACAAGCGGAAGCCGGCGATCTGCTGATCGGCAATATCGATAGTTTTCTGATCTGGCATCTTACTGGCGGCCCGCAAGGCGGCGTCCACGTGACCGACGTCACCAACGCCAGCCGCACCCAACTGATGAACCTCAACACGCTGGAGTGGGATGCGAACATTCTGGATGACTTTGACATTCCGATCCAGATGCTGCCGAAGATTGTTTCGAGCAGCGAAGTCTACGGCACCGCGCGATTGGCAGCGGTTGAAGGAGTTGCGATCGCCGGCGATCTCGGCGATCAGCAAGCCGCCCTTGTCGGCCAAGCCTGCTTCAAGCCAGGCGAGGCCAAGAATACCTACGGCACCGGCTGCTTCATGCTCATGAACACTGGGGAAAAAGCAGTGTTCTCGAACTTCGGCCTGCTGACCACGCTGGCCTATAAGTTCGGCGCGAAACCGCCATGCTATGCCTTGGAAGGAAGCATCGCGATTACCGGCGCGTTGGTGCAATGGCTCCGTGACAATCTGGGGCTCATTGAAAAGAGTTCAGACATCGAGGCGCTCGCCCGAACCGTGAGTGACAACGGCGGTGTCTACTTCGTTCCTGCGTTCTCCGGCCTCTACGCGCCCCATTGGAAGGACGATGCGCGCGGCGTGATTGCTGGCTTGACGCGGTTCGTGAATAAAGGCCACATTGCACGTGCGGTTCTGGAGGCGACGGCGTTGCAGGTGCGCGAGGTGGTCGACGCCATGGCAAAGGATTCTGGCATCGCGCTCGATGTCCTGCGCACTGATGGCGGAATGGTGGTCAACGATCTGCTAATGCAATTCCAGTCTGACATTCTGGCCAAGCCGGTAGTTCGTCCGCTGGTGAAGGAGACCACGGCTCTGGGCGCTGCCTATGCCGCCGGTCTGGCAGTCGGCTACTTCCAGGATACCGACGAACTCGTCGCCAACTGGGCGGTCGATCAGCGCTGGGAGCCGAGGATGGACGAAGAATCTCGCGAGCGGCTTTATCACTTTTGGAAAAAGGCAGTAGCGCGATCACTCGACTGGGTGGAATCACCATAGGTCATCCGGTTACGGTCTGGGAACGAAATCGCCTGCACCTCATTTCGAAAATCAACAAGGAGATCGGTCATGCATGGACCATTTCTGGGCGAATTTATGGGTACGCTGGTCCTGATTCTATTAGGCGACGGTGTCGTGGCTAACGTCCTGCTGAAGAAATCGAAAGGGGAAAACTCCGGCTGGATCGTCATCGCAACGGGATGGGGCCTGGCCGTGGTCGCGGGCATCTTCACCGCCGTCGCGTTCGGTAGCCCCGACGCTCACATTAATCCGGCGATCACCTTGACCGTGGCGATTCTATCCGGAAACTGGTCGAACCTCGGCCTTTTCTGGGCAGCACAGGTACTGGGAGCTTTCGCCGGCGCCAGCCTGGTCTGGATGACCTACCTTGCACATTGGAAAGTAACGCCCGACGCGGAAGCGAAGCTGGCGATTTTTTGTACCGTGCCGGCAATTCGCAACCTTCCCGCCAATCTGCTGACCGAAATTATCGCAACTACGTGCTTGATTGTGGTTGGCTTCACTTTCGGCAGCAAGGCTGTGTCCTCGAGCGGCTTGGCAGTCGGCCTAGGTCCCGGCTTGTGGGGAGCTCTGGTCTGGGCGCTGGGCTTGAGCCTCGGCGGGCCGACCGGTTATGCGATGAACCCCGCCCGTGACTTTGGCCCGCGGGTGGCCCACGCTATTCTGCCGATCAGTAATAAAGGGAATTCAGACTGGGGTTATGCGCTCGTACCGATCGCCGGCCCGTTGATCGCTGGCGCGATCGGCGCTGCAATTATCAAGTTGGCGGGTATCCGTTGATTGGAACAAATTTTCACGACGGATATTTTGTGAAGGGGGGAGGGTGCTTCCTTTGTTGGCAATATACGCGGGGAGCTTCGAAATCAGCCTATCCTCGATCTCACCGCAGGTGCTTGCCGCTTGAATAGCATGGCCGCAAAACATGACAGCCCGGCTAAGAGCAAGTACATCGCGGCAGAACCGCCTTCGGGCATCACCTCGAAGAACTCCTGACCCGGGCAAGAGCCGGGGCCGTTGGTGCAGCCTTGTGGCGTCAACAGGACAAAATTGGCAAATTGACCAGGCGTCAAATTCCCCGGAACTTGGTTCAGCCAATTGTTCACACCCGCGAGTTGAGTCCAATTCAAGTGGTTGAGGGCGTTCTTATCGAACAGCGACCAGATGGCGAATGAAAGATATCCAACCTGCAAGGCGTTGTCCGGTTTGCTGTTCAAGGAGAGCACCTGAAGGGTGAGCCACGCCGCTGCCTCGTAAGTCTTGGTCTGGTTTCCCCAGAGCGCGCTCCCCAGCGTCGAGAAGTTATTTGCAGTGAAATTCCATGAATGGCCGATCACGCTGTCGTCCGCGAAGTCGTCGCAAATGACGGGCGTATTAGCGACGCCGTTCACGGTCGCTGTGTAAGGACCGACGTACACTCCCGCCATGACATTATTTCCCGCACCGGTCATGGTCAGATTGCTATTGGCGAACGCGCAAGGCGCGAAACATAAGAGTGCCAGTACAGCCACACCCCAGCACTTCTGGGTTGAGTAATTCATTTTTTCTCCCTACCGGCTAAGCTTTGGGGGATTTGATCTTCTTATCGTGGGGGGAATTTACTGGGTATCGGCGACTATCAGGAGGGGGCCCGTTCACCTAAAACCGTAAACCACTTACACCGAATGTAGCCTGTGGGACGGACCTGGTCAAGACTGATAATTCTTGCAACCTTTGCAACCGCTTGCAACTATGCTGCAAGCCCATGTTAATTAAGCAGATATGAATGGAGAGACCGCGGAGGGCTGTGGTGCGCTTCATCCCCGCGCAGCCGGAGAGGGCGAGTTGCAAGGATAGAAGTGTTCACTTGCGAACAGCGATGATCCATTTCGGACAACGCTCGATGTCAGAAACAGTCACCGAGGTGATATATCTCGCTGTGGATAAAAGACTTGGACACTGAGGTGGCTTGGCACACCGGATGCACCCACGACCGAGTTGCCACGGTGTCTCTAAAGGCGTTTATGCATACGTTGCAGGACTTACGGTTCAGCTTTCGCACCTTGCGCAAGTCGCCGGGATTTGCGCTCACTGCCCTGCTGACGCTGGGCTTGGGAATCGGCTCAGTCACGGCCGTATTCAGTGTCGTGAATTCAATACTCCTGATGCCATTCGCCTTCCACGACCCCGGACATCTGATCGTGGTGCGGGAACTGAACCGCCAGCGGAACGAGCCCCCGGGTCCCGATAATTACAAACACTACCTGAATTGGAAAACCAATTCGCAGACCTTGACCGATGCAGCGATCTTTCGCAATCGGGGCTATAGCGTCTCCGCAGACACCGATCACCCGAACATTGTGGAGGGGCTGGAAATCTCTCCCAATTTCTTTTCCGTGCTCGGTGTTCAGCCTGTTCTGGGACGCAGTTTTCTTCCCGTAGAAACTATTGAGGGGCGCGATCAGGAGGTCATGCTCTCCTGGAGAGCATGGCAGAAATATTTTCGTGGTGACCCTGGCGCAATCGGGCGTACGCTGCGCATCGCCGGCATTCCACAGACCGTCGTCGGAATTGCGCCCCAGGGCTTCAGCTTCCCGCACATGAGTGAAATGTCCACGGCAGTTTTGCAGCGCGCGATCCACCCCTATGAGGTCTTCAAACCGCTCTTGCCGGACATGTCGGACAGCGGCAACTACAATTACCTGGTCGTCGGACGTCTCCGGGCTGGAGTTGCTCTGGCACAGGCACAAAGTGAACTGGATGGTCTCCAGCAAGCTTATGCGCGAACCGTCCCTCAAATGTCTGCGGATATCAATATTCTTGTGGAGCCGCTGACGCAGGAAGTGGCAGGCCGAGTGAGTACGGCGCTATGGCTTTTGCTGGCCGCGGTAGGAGCGGTGCTGCTGATAGGCTGTGTCAACCTCGCAAACCTGCAACTGGCGCGCGGCGTAACGCGTGAGCGCGAGATCGCGGTGCGAGCGGCACTGGGAGCAGGAACTGGCCGACTGGTATGGTCCACCTTGATGGACAGCTTGTTGCTGGCCGTGTTTGGGGGCGCCCTCGGCATCCTGCTGTCGTTCATCGGGGTGCGTCTGTTTGTGGCCGCTGCTCCGGCGAACTTGCCGCGTCTGAACGAAGTGCATTTAAGCTGGTCGGCACTGCTAGCGGCGGCAGGCTTGTCGATCATGACGGCGCTGCTGTTTGGCCTACTACCAGCGTTTCGGTCGATCCGCGTCGATCCGCAGCGGGCTATGCAAGCCAACCCCGCCCGCATCGCAAACACGCGCGACGGGCAGCGCACGCGTCATCTGCTGGTGGGCGGAGAAGTTGCATGCACAGTAGTTCTGCTTATCGTCACCGGATTACTTGTGCGCAGTCTTTCGCAGCTGCTGTCGCAGCAACGTGACTTCGACGCCGGCCATATCACCCTGACTGGCGTGAGCCTCGCTACCCCCAAGTACGGCAATTCACCGGAAGAGGCGGGCGCAGTTCGCGCAAGCTTCATCGATCGTGCGCTGACCGCCCTGGGCCAGCTTCCCGGAGTCGAATCGGTTGCCATGACCAGTGAACTGCCCATCGCCGGCGAAACCTGGGTCAGCAACATCATCCGCTCGGACCATCCCTTACCTCCCGGACAGGAGCCGGAAGCCAATATACGCTGGGTGAGTCCCTCCTACGTCAGCACGCTGAAGATTCCCCTTCTCGCGGGCCGTGATCTTCAGCCTGCCGACCAGAATCATCCAACCAACGTTCTCATCTCCGAGCAGACGGCGCGCGCAGCGTGGCCCGGCCAAGATCCTGTAGGAAGAACCTTCGAGGTTGGCGGAGAGACGAATTACACCGTAGTCGGCGTGGTCGGCGACGCGCGCATCAACGATCTGAAGCGGACTGCCAACATGGTGTACGTGCCGTACTGGCAGAATCCGTGGTGGAGGGCATTCTTCTTCATCCGCAGCCCGCAGCCGACGCCTGCGTTGGCGGATTCGATTCGCCGAACCATTTGGAACATCGATCCCCAGGTTGCGATTCCGACGCTGAAATCCCTGGACGATCAAGTAAACGACTCGGTAGCGACGGAGCGTTTCCAGGCGATGCTGCTGTCAAGCTTTGGTGTCGCAGCTTTGTTGCTGGCGGTGCTAGGCGTCTACGGAGTTCTGGCGTACTCCGTGTCGCTGCGGCAGCAGGAGTTTGGCATCCGAGTTGCGTTGGGCTCGGATAAAACTGCGTTGATGCAATTGGTCATGCGCCAGGCGGCAATTCCAGTCGTGGGAGGCATTGTGGCTGGCTTGGCGCTGGCATCTGGAGCAACGCGGTGGATAAGTAGCCTGCTCTACGAAACGAAGGCCGGCGATCCCGCCGTCATGATTGCAAGTATCGCGGTGCTGTTGGTGGCCGCATTTTTCGCTGCCCTGCTGCCTGCTCGGCGTGCGGCCTCGGTTGATCCCATGCGAGCGCTGAGAACCGAATAATGATTGGACGCTCCGCTTTGTTTCTATCAGGAGACCCACTCAGCTAGGGTGTAATGTGAAACAGCGTTCCGAAACCTGCGAACCCGCCGAGCATCATGCTGCCATAGAAATCGCCATGCGACCCTAAAGTCACGCCCGCCGGAAAAAATCCATCCTTGTTTCGTCCTCCCGTCTGCTCATCGAAATCGTAGAGGTCGGCATACTTTCCCTTCGTGTCGATTCTGAACAAGCATCCCGTATTATGAGCGCCGTCGAATTTTTGGGCGCCATACAAGTTGCCTTTCGAGTCCCTCACCAGGAGGTTGGCAAAGAACGAAGAACGGGTGATCTGCGGAGTAAAGGTGAACAGCACGCTGAAAGCGCCGCTCTTGGTGTCCAGCTTGAAAATAGTCCCGTAGCCAATGGGGTTTCCTTGGTGATCTCCGCCGTTCGATGCAATGCCATAGAGGTTGTCTTCCGAGTCGATAATCAAACCCAGAGGGCCCGCGCCGTCTTTGTGCCCGCTGAAGGTGTGCAATACGGCGTACTTGCCGTGGACATCCACCTTGAAGATGGTTCCGCAGCCGGGAGCATTATTATTATGGTTCCCGACGGTCCGGCACGTGCGGATGCCGCCAAACATAGCAGCGCCGTACAGGTTGCCTTTCGTATCCCGCACCAAGCCACTCTCGGGATACATTCCATCCGTTCCCTTAAAGGTGTGGATTGTGGTGAACTTGCCGCCGGGGGTCATCTTAAACAGTGTTCCACAGCTCAACCCGTGATAGTCCCAGCGGCAATCGGGCGTGCCTCCGTAGGGGACCATGCCATAGACGTTGCCTTTAGGGTCCAAGGCGACAGGGGAATCTAAGGAGCCGAAATTGATGGGGGGCGGCGGGGCGTAGGATGTCTCCTGGCCTCCCGGAGTAAGCTTGAATACCACCGACAAGCCCGAGAAGCCGCTGCCCACAGTCGTCCCATAGAGGTTGCCACTAGCGTCCCGAACAAAGCCAGCGACCGGATAGACGCCATTGTTCCCGCCGGTGAAGTCGTAGAGATCAGTGAGCTTGCCAGCGGGGTCGACCTTGAACACGAACCCGCAACCGAAACCACAGAGTTTGTTACCACCAGCTTCGGCGGCGCCATACAAATTGCCTTCCGCGTCCCGGATCAGCGGACTAGGATACACGCCATCTGCTGAACCCGTGAATGTATGCAGAACCGTGAAGTTAAATTGCGCGTTCGCTAGCGGCGCGGCAACTGTCAATAGGGTCAATGCCAGTACAGTGGAAATCAGCGACTGTAATGTTCTCAAGGTTTTGCCTCCGTCGATTGCGGTCATCCCAAAATGAGGGCTACCCCTATTCGGCGGGGACAATACCACTGCTACGCCGCGAGTTTGTCAAAGGAATGTAAAAAGATAAGCGGGCCGGGAATGGCCCGTCGTACCCGCCCCGCTTTCTCGGTTTGGGGTCGTGCGAGATCGTCTGATCTCGCTTGAGCTGAAAACCCAGGAACCGAGGCGGTGCAAGTCAATCAGGGATGGCAATTGGTATTATCTCGGCGTTTCAATCAGCGACGCGATACTAAACAGTAAACATTCCCGATATGGGCACACAGAAGTTGGGCCCGGATGCCGGTTCAGCGGATCATGAAACGGCGCGGCGCGATTGCGAATTGGAATTTATGAACGCGGCCGTATCCACCTCGACCGGTTGTCCCAAAGAACGCGACTCTGTCGCGCGTAAAGTCGCCAGCGTGGTCGATACAATTTCATCAAACGGAATTGGTGCTTCGCCCCGGTCGCGGACTGCAGCAGCAAAAGCCTCCAGCTCGCCGCGATGCCCTTTGTCCTGGCGGAATCTAGAGCGAAACATTTTTGTCCGGCCATGACGCACGAGATCCAGCCGCCGAAAATCTTCCAGCACGGCCACCGTGCCTCCGCCAAAGACTTCCAGGCGCTCCTTGGAGTAGGCTCGGTCGCCGTTCGCCAGATAGCTGATCGTGCCTTGAGATCCGTTCGCAAATCGCAGCGAGATGACGACGTTGTCGTCGCTGTACTGCTCGAGACTGGTCACGCTGCGCGTGTGCACTTCGATCGGTAAAGCGCCGGCCATAAAAGTCAGGAAGTCTATAAAATGGCAGACTTCGCCGAGAAGACATCCGCCGCCTTGTTCGGGATCGTTCACCCAGTGATCGCGCGCGATGAAACCCGCGTTGACTCGGTAATCCAGTGCCATCGGCTCTTGTACTTGCTTGAGAAACGCTCTCATCTTGATTGCCATGGGAGCGAATCGACGGTTAAAACCAACCATCAGTCTGCGGTCGCGGCCGGAGCTTGCGTAAGCGTGAACAATCTCCGCCAAATCGATCTCACTTAGGCAAAGCGGCTTCTCACAAAAGATGTTCTTTCCAGCGGAAAGCGCTGCCAACACCTGGGTCGCATGCAAATGATGACGAGTGGCGATCACGACCGTGTTGATGTCAGGGTCGTGGAGGATTCTCTGCTCGTCGGTTGCACAGTATTGGAAGCCAAACTTCTCTGCCGCGTGACGAGCGTGCGAGCCGTTGGCTGCGCACACTCCGACCAATCCCACGCGATCAAGCTGCTTGAGTGCAGGCAGCAGTGTACCCAGAGCAAAACTGCCTGCACCCAGAACTCCGATCGCCGCAGACGACTCGCGCGCAGGGGCAGCGGTAGTTCCCTTCCCGACCAGTTGGATTTCATGGCTCGGTTCAACCTGCTCGGGATAGGTAATCAGGACACCCAGAAATGGCTGGCCCATCCTTCCCGTTATCAACTCATAGGCACTCTGCGCGCGTTCGATGGGAAAACGGTGAGTGATGAGCGATTGAACATCGAGCTTCCCATCCGACAGGAGTTGGAGAAAAGCCTCCATATTCCGAGTTTCGGTCCAACGCACGTAGCCGATCGGATAATCCCGTCCTTTCTGCTCATAGGCTGAATCGTATCTGCCCGGTCCGTAGGAGCGCGAAATACGGAAATCCAACTCCTTCTCAAAGTAGGTCTTGCGTTGGATGTCCATGCCGACCGTCCCGACCGCAACCACAACAGCACGATCGCGCGCCACCTCTCCCGCCAAGTCGACAGGGTCGCTGCTGGCAGTCTCCGCCGTGATCAGGACAGCATCGGCGCCATGTCCGTTGGAATGCTGCAGGCACAGATCGCGCAAGCCATCGCGCGAGATACAGACGTCATCCGCACCCAGGCGCAGCGCCAGTTCGGCACGCTCAGGAGCTATATCCATTCCCAACACGCGACAACCCGCTGCCTTGAGTATCTGAACCGTCAGTTGACCAAGAAGCCCGAGACCGATGACCGCGACGACATCGCCCAGTTTCGCATCCGCCGTTCGAACCCCGTGCAGAGCTACGGCGCCGAGCGTAGTGAAAGCAGCGGCTTCAAAGCTCACCGTTGAATTCGGACCAATCCTTGCGGCCAGCAGGCGAGGGATACAAGCAAATTCGGCGTGCACAGCGTAGTTCGCCCCGGCACAGGCAACCCGATCACCCACGTTGAGATCGGTTACACCTTGTCCAATTCCAATGAGGGTGCCAGAACTGCTGTACCCTAAAGCGTTCGGCAGGTCGAGCCGGCTGCGAACTGCAGCGACGGCCGAGAACAAACCATCTCGCCGAACCTTGCTGACGACCTCGCGAACCAAATCCGGGCGAGCGTTGGCCTTCTGCCACAGACTCTTCCTGGCAAACTCACAAGAGGCTCGCTCTGTCCCCGCCGAAACCAGCGATGCCGCCATCCGAACCAGAACGCAGCCCGGAAGCAGTTTGGGAGCGGGTACATCCAGGACCGCAATCTCGCCCGTATCAGCTTGCTGGAGTATCTGTCTCATGATCTGTCAATCGCTTTGTTGCCATGTTACTCGGAATCTGCCGGTCTCCCGATTGACACAGTAGGCACCATCGACGTCGACTTCAAAAGCGAACTGGAAGCGCTCAGATTCTTTTATGTTGCATGCGCAACATTAGTATGTTGCAATAGCAACATGGAGGCATCTATGAGCCCGACCCTGGAAGCTATCTTCCAAAGAAGAGCAGTTAAGGTCTTTGAACCCGTAGTAATTTCCGAAGAGCTGCGCGAGCAAATTCTCAATGCAGCCCGCCATGCCCCCTCAAGCTTTAACAGCCAGCCTTACAGGTTTTATTGGGTGCGGTCCGCGACCAAGAAGGTCGTAGTGGCGAAACTGTGCCTCGGACAGAAGCCCGCAGAAACCGCCGCCGCACTGGTCGTGGCCGTTGCAGACCTGGGATCGCTGTCGGCCACGGCGCAAGGCCAGCTGGAGTGGATGCGCGGGAGCAACTTCACCGAAGAAAAAATTCGCGACTACGAGCGGAAAGCAAAGATCGGCCGGATCCTGTTCCTGCCTGGGCCATTCGGAATGTTTGCTGCGATCAAACGGGCCTTGTTTCGGCTGCTGAATCTGCGGATGGTGATCGGGATGCCGCCGCTGTCCCGGCAGGAATTGTTCAAATGGGCGACGAAGAGTACATCGCTGGCCTGTGAAAATCTGATGATCGCCGCGGAAGCTCTGGGACTGAACACGTGTCCCATGGAGGGCTTCGATGGCCGCAGGCTCTCGAAATTCCTGGGGCTCTCCTCGCGATATCATGAGATCGTGATGGTCATCGCGATCGGGAAGAAGTCGGACGCCGTCGTAGTTGAGCCGCGGTGGCGCAGGCCGCTCGACGCCACGGTGACGATCCTATGATTGTCATCGAAAAGAAGCTGATCCCGGCTGAGATACTGAAGGATTCAGTCCTACTGCATCTGGCCGCAGCCTATTTTTCAATCGGGAAGCAACTTGAACACAAGACTCAATGCTCGCAGACTCGCGGCTTTGTTCTGTCTACCCTCCGAGGCGGGGCCGCGCTCAACCAGAATCAGATTGCTACTCTTCTCGGCTTCGACCGCACGGTTGTGCATCGCTGCATCCGGTCGATGATTCAGGAGGGGTTGGTTTCAGAAAGAAAGGCAAACTCCGGGAGAGCCCTCCTGGTCCAGTTGACCCCAAAAGGCACGCGTTACCGGGAGTATTTGATTAAAGAGCGGCAGGAAGCGGAGGAGAAGCTTCGCAAGGAATTGACTCCGGAAGAGTGCGCCACCCTTGTTCGACTTCTTAAAGTTGTTGCCGAATTAGAGTTGTGAGTGGGCCGTGGACAAGCAATATCGCTTCAGTTTTACAGGGTCTTAGCTTGGGACTCCTGAAGATCAAGCCTTAGTTGCCGAAGTCTGGTCGCCTTCGCCGGATCAATTCCAGGCTGCAGATCGGTTTCTTCGAGGAAATAACGCCAACCCGAGCCGCGGTCTTCCTGGCTCTGGCACCATTCGAAATCGTTGAGTGTTTTTTGAGCGCTCTCCGTTCCTTTGACGACGGCAACGACCCCGCCCGACATGTAGGTTTTCTCGTTGAACCGAATGATCGCGAATGAATAATCAGAATTGTGTGTCATTTCTTGATTTCCCCGTTGGAAAGTTCGCATGGGACAAGCATGTCGCCGTTGGACGATGGCTCCGCAACTTCCGCGAGTCACGGACGATTCATGAACGTTCTTGCCCAAAAAACTCTTCGTTGCCAAAATACTTTTCCTCGGAGATTTCGTAAATGGCCTCTTGGTGGTAGGAGGTAGCACACATTGGGTAAGGCGCGGGACGGGCGATTCACGATAGATTCACAACGTGGGAACTCAAGCAGGGCAGATTTTACGCTTTCGTCGGCGTCGCGGCCGTTGCTAGAAAATGCTGCTTGGGAACGGATAAACCTTGTGTTGACAAGAACGGTATCCCGAGGTAGCCTCGGGCGGAAGTTCTGACGGTGTCGTCGATTCTTTCTCCCATGAGAGGGCGGTATGAAGAACCATAAAGTATGTTTGTTTGCGTTGTCAGTTTTCATTTGCCTGGCAGGAACGAACCTGATGGCCGCTTCACCCCATCCGGCGCAAACCACGGCAGCGACGCAAGCGCCCGCCACGGCAGCGGCGCAGACGCCCGCCGCGCCACCGGCGCAAGGGCGCAAGAAACGCGTGGCTATTTTCGATTTCGACTACGCCACCGTGCATGCCGGAGTGTCGGGAATTTTTGGTCAGGACGTCGATATTGGCAAGGGCATCTCGGACCTCTTAGTGACCTACCTCGTCAAAGATGGCAGCTACTCCGTGATTGAACGCAAGGCACTCGACAA
>Ga0210405_10001906_pt1 | contig 22497 bp, 18 predicted proteins | sample IncBWH11MmetaG_FD_155492 | JGI IMG/M metagenome (GOLD analysis project Ga0210405, IMG submission 155492) | Forest soil microbial communities from Barre Woods Harvard Forest LTER site, Petersham, Massachusetts, United States - Inc-BW-H-11-M | ecosystem: Environmental > Terrestrial > Soil >... | reverse complement strand
ATTGCGAAACATGGAGCAGAGCAGGCGTCGTTTTGGGAATTGTGGAGGGCGCCCTATCTTTCGCGGACCGTGATGCTGGTGATTTTTCAGGCTTTGCAGACGATTGGGTTTTATGGATTTGCGAATTGGGCGCCTACGTTTTTGTTGAAGCGCGGAGTTTCGCTTTTGCATTCGCTGGAATACACGCTTTTGATCGCGCTGGTTTCGCCGCTGGGGCCGCTTTTGGCGGCGTTTACATCTGACCGGATGGAGCGGAAGTGGACCATCGTGGTGTTGGCATTACTGGTGGCGGGACTTGGGTTGGGATTTGGAAATTCTATTGCGCCTGCGGCTGTGGTGGGGTTTGGGGCGCTCTTAACGTTGGCGAATTATTGGTTTTCGGCGGCGTTTCATGCGTATCAAGCGGAGTTGTTTCCTACGCGGTTGCGGGCTACTGGTGTGGGATTCACTTATAGCTGGAGCCGGTTGAGCGCGGCGTTTACTTCGATTTTGATAGGGGCGGTTTTGGTGCACGGAGTGCCGGCGGTGTTTGCTGTTTTGGCGGTGGCGATGATTTTAGTGGCGGGCGTGGTGGGAGTTATGGGGCCGCGGACGCATGGGTTGGTTTTGGAGGAGATTGCGCAGTGAGGCTGCAGGAAAAAGACGAAATTCGAAAGACGAAACGCGAAATACGAAACGCGAAATTGGAAATGCGAAAAAAAAGCGGAGACTTTGGTGACGACGGGAAGAGCACAGGCTGAAGCCTGTGCCACCTATGGCTGTGCTAGCATCGGGGATTGGGCGTTGAGCGAGGTTTCGTGTAGATGGCTGCGACGATGAAGGCTTTGCGGAAGATGAATGCGGGGCGCGGGTTGTCGTTCGAAAGCGCGCCGGTGCCGGCGATTGGTGCGGCGGACGTGTTGGTGCGGGTGAAGACGGCGTCGATTTGCGGGACGGATTTGCATATTTATGGGTGGGACCGGTGGTCGCAGGGGCGAATCAAGCCGCCGGTGACTTTGGGGCATGAGTTTTGCGGTGTTGTCGAGCGCGTGGGCGACGAAGTTACCGCGGTCAAGATTGGGGACTTCGTTAGCGCGGAGATGCACGTGAATTGCGGGCATTGCCACCAGTGCCGGTTGGGCGAAGCGCACATTTGCCAGAATTTGCGGATTATCGGGATCGATCAGGATGGGGCGTTTGCGGAGTTTGTGAAGATTCCGGCGTCGAATATCTGGAAGCTCGATCCGGCGATTCCGGAACATTATGGAGCGATTCTCGATCCGCTGGGGAACGCGGTGCATACGGTGCTGGCGGGGCCGATTGCGGGGCAGACGGTGCTGGTGACGGGTTGCGGGCCGATTGGGTTGATGTCGATTGCGGTGGCGAAGGCTTGTGGGAGCTCGACGGTGTTTGCCACGGAGACGAACGAGAACCGGCGCGCGATGGCGAAGAAAATGGGCGCGGATGTGGTTTTGAATCCGGCAGCTGAGGATGCGGTTGCGCGGATTCTGGCGGAGACTGGTCGGACGGGAGTGGATGCGTTGCTGGAGATGTCAGGGAATCCTACCGCGATTCAACAGGGATTTAAGGCGCTGCGCGCTGGTGGACGAGCGTCACTGCTTGGGATACCGACGGAGAATGTGCCGCTGGATTTGGTGAACGACGTGATTTTCAAGGGCGCGACGGTGCAGGGGATTTATGGGCGGCGGATGTATGGGACTTGGGTGCAGATGACGGCGCTCTTGAAGGCGGGGCGGCTGAATCTGGAGCCTTTGTTTGGGGAGCGGGAACCGCTGGAGAAGTTTGAGGATGCGTTTGCGAAACTGCAAGGCGGGTTGGCGGGGAAGATTCTTTTGTATCCGGATGGATTGCCGCGCTAGGCGAATTGCCTTTTCCACTTTAACTTTACTTCCGAATTGTTTGCCCTGAGCCGCGAGCTGACGCAGAATAGTAGTTCCACCAGCCGAGTCCACCTCAGGAGTTTAAGCATGTCTGATACCGCAACGATTGCCACGAAACAGAATCCGACACAGTACATTACCGACCAGTTGAATGAGTTGCGGGCGAAGGGTGTGGCGCCGAAGCTGCGCGTGCTCGAAGGCGAGCAGAAGCCGGTTTGCATTTTTGACGGGAGAGAAGTGATCAACCTGGCTTCGAACAATTATTTGGGACTTACTACGCACAAGGCTTTGCGCAAGGCGGCTTTGGATGCGGTGAAACGATATGGAGCGGGGGCTGGGGCGGTTCGAACGATTGCTGGGACGATGAAGATTCATATGGAGTTGGAGGAGCAGATCGCGCGGTTTAAGAATGTGGAAGCGTGCGTGGTGTTTCAGTCGGGATTCACGGCGAATGCGGGAACGGTTTCGGCGGTGCTGGGCAAGGAAGACCTGATCATTTCGGATGAGTTGAATCACGCGTCGATTATTGATGGAGCGCGGCTTTCGAAGGCGACGATCAAGGTGTTCAAGCACAAGGACGTGAAGGATTGCGAGCGAATTTTGCAGGAGCACCTCGAGTTTCCGGGGAAGAAGCTGATTATTACGGACGGCGTTTTTTCGATGGATGGCGACATTGCGCCGCTGCCAGCGCTTTGCGACCTGGCGGAAAAGTACAACTGCGTCATGATGGTGGACGACGCGCATTCGAGCGGGGTGTTGGGGCGCGGCGGGCGCGGGACGGTGGATCATTTGAATTGCCACGGGCGCGTGCACATTCAGGTGGGAACCTTGAGCAAGGCGATTGGCGCGATGGGCGGGTATGTTGCCGGGTCGCGGGACTTGATTGATTTTCTGTATTTGCGGGCGCGGCCGTTTCTTTTTTCTACTTCGCATCCGCCCGCTACTGTGGCGGCGTGCCAGGCGGCGTTTACGCTGCTGGATTCGCCTGAGGGCGAGAAGTTGGTCAAGAAATTGTGGGCGAATACGAAAATGTTCAAGCGGGAATTGAAGAAACGAGGATTTCAGTTCAAGGTGAGCGAGACGCCGATCATTCCGATTCATGTGGGCGATGCGGCGAAGGCGTTCGAGTTTTCGAAGAAACTGTTTGAGGCTGGGGTGTTTGCGCCGGCGGTGGGGTTCCCGACAGTGGCGGAAGGCAACGCGCGGTTGCGCGCGATTGTGAGCGCGACGCACAAGAGGGAGCAACTGCTGCGGGCGGCGGATATTTTGGCGGAAGTGGCCAAGCCGCTGGGCATCATTTCTTAGCCAGAACGAGGACGAAATGATTCGAATGGGATTTTCGATTTTGGCGGGCGCGATTTTAGCGGCGGTAGCGGTGGCGCAGACCGAGCCAAGCGCGGTCACGTTGCCGAGCGGAACGGCGGTGAACGCGGAGCTGAATTCGTCCGTGGATTCGAAGAAGGCGAAGGTGGGCGACAAGGTCGAGGCGCACACGACCGAGGAAATAAAGTACGCCGGCAAAATTATCGTTCCGAAAGGAGCAAAGCTGGAAGGACACGTGACGGAGGCGACAGCGCGTTCGAAGGGCGATAGCGGGTCCACGCTGGCAATTCAGTTTGACAAGGCGATTGCGAAGAAGGGCGAAGAGATTCCGCTGAATGTGGCGATTCTTGCGATTGCCGCGGCGCAGCCGGATTTCTCCGGCGGTGGACCGGGAAGTGGCAGCGATTCCCGGGGCGGTGGAAGCGCTCCGACTGGGAACGGATCGCCGATGGGCAGCAGTCACACGCCGACGGCATCACCCGGAACACCGACCTACCCGGCTGTAGCTGATGGGGCGACGGGATCGAATGGGGCGGCGCAACTCTCTGCGAAAAGCCGTGGCGTGTACGGGTTGAGCGATTTGAAATTGATGGCGGCCTCATCGGGCGCAGGCCAGACAACAGTAATCACTTCGAGCGGCAAAAATGTACATCTCGACGGCGGAACTAGATTGCTGCTCGTAGTGCCAGAGCAAGCGGCCACGGCACCGAGCAAATAGATTGGAACCTGTTTGATAAATGACTTAAGGCGTGGAACAAGAGTTTCCTCAGGGGCTAAAGCCCTTGTTTTTCGGGATGTTAATGTCGGAGCTAAAGCTCCGACCCCCTAGAAAGCATTCCTGAGTGACTACTAGACAAAGTTAAGGGCACAAGAGGGCGCAGCAACTTGCGCTCTCTTTTTATTCGCGGAACCAAATCTGCGTACACGGAACTGAGGTTGCTTTCGCGAGCGTTTGCTATACTCGGCGGCATGGCTGCTGCACCGAAAAAACTATTTCTTGTGGATGCGATGGCTCATATTTACCGCGCGTTTTTTGCGCCGATGCCGCAGCGGCTGACGGGGCCGGGAGGCACGCCGACCAATGTGCCGTTTCTCTTCGGGAATATCCTTCGCAGGCTGATCAAGGATTACCAGCCGGACTACATCGGCATCGTGTTTGATCCCCCGGGCGCAACGTTTCGCGACAAGCTATTTGAAAAATACAAGGCGCAGCGGCAGCCTATGCCGGATGAGATGCGCGTGCAATTGCCGTTTGTCCGGCGCTTGTGCGAAGCGATGAGGCTGGCGATTCTGGAAGTGAAAGGTTACGAAGCGGATGACGTAATCGGCGCCATAGCATTGCAGGCGGCGAAGAAGAATCTGGATGTGCTGGTGATTTCGAACGACAAGGACATGATGCAGCTGGTTGGAAAAAATGTTCGAACCTTGCGCACCGGATCGGGCGGAGCGAAGGCGGACATCATTGTCGATGCGAAGAAAGTGGAAGAGATTCTGGGCGTGCCGCCGGAGCGCGTGGTGGATTACATGGCGCTCCTTGGGGACAACATCGACAACATTCCCGGAGCGAAGGGTATCGGAGAAAAAGGCGCGGCGGAGCTGATCAAGAAATATGGAAGCGTCGAAAAGGCGCTGGATCATGCGGACGAAGTTTCGAACAAGCGCTACCGAGAGGCGCTGCAGCAGCAACGCGAACAGGTAATGATGTCGAAGCAGTTGGCCACGATTGCCACGGATTTGCCGTTGGAGCTCGATTTGCAGGCGCTGGAGAGGCGCGATCCTGATGTGGCGGCGCTTGGTGCGCTGTACCGCGAGCTTGGTTTCAATTCCTTGCTCAGAGAATTGAGCGCGGAGGATTTGGCGTCGTCGGCGCCGGCGAGCGCGGAACCTAGCGTGAAGGCGGACTACGCGGCGTTTAGCGATGTTGCCGAGTTTCGCGCGTATCTCGGGAAATTGCCCGCGAAGCAACCGGTGGCGGTTTGGCTGAATCTTGAGCTTGGCGAACGAGAATCGGAAGGATTTGGGACGCGGATTGCATCGATTGAGGTTTCGTCGAAAGCGGGCGAGGGGCGTTCTGTCTGGCTCGATGAAAAAAGGGAAGCACTGAAAACGCTCGCGCCACTGCTTGCGGATGCGAAGCGCGCGAAAATTGTTCACGATCCAAAATTGTTTCAGCTTCTCGCGGGGCGGGCCGTGAATTTGAAGCACGCGACACAGCTCTATTCGTATCTCATCAAGCCGACGACGGCTAATCACAATTTTGCCGACGTGGTGATGCGCCAATTCAATGCCATGCTCGGCGGAGGACCGGGAGAGCGCGCAGATTATCTGCAGCGGCTTGCTCCCGTTCTACGCGCACAGATCGATGAGCAGGAGCTGGTCGGGGTCTATGAAAAGATCGACTTGCCGCTCGCACCGGTGCTTGCGGACATGGAGCGGATCGGAATCGGCGTAGACCCCAAGGAACTGGACAAGATGTCCAAGTCCATGGAGAAGGAAGTCCGGCGCCTGGAAAAAGAAATTTGGAAACTGGCCGGGAATGAATTCAACATCAACTCGCCGGCACAGCTTGCGGAGATCTTGTTCGACAAGCTGAACCTTCAGCCGCCGATGCGCCGCGGAAAAGGAAAGGTGCGATCGACAGCCGCGGATATTCTGGAGGAGATGGCTGCACAGCACGCTCTGCCCGCAAAAATTATCGAGTACCGCGAAATTTCCAAACTCAAATCGACTTACGTGGATGCGCTGCCGAAGCTGATCCATCCGGAAACGAAACGACTTCATACGAGCTTTTCGCAGACGACAGCGGCGACGGGGCGGCTCAGTTCGAGCGATCCAAATTTGCAGAACATTCCGATTCGCACGGAGCTGGGGCGCGAGATTCGCGCGGCGTTTGTGGCGGAGAAGGGCAAGATTCTGCTCTCAGCGGATTATTCACAGATCGAGCTGCGCGTGATGGCGCATTTTTCGCAGGACCCTGTTTTGATCGACGCTTTCCGCAATGGAGAAGACATTCACGCGCGCACCGCGCAAGAAGTGTTCGGCGTCGGCCCGATGGCGCAAAATGCGGAACATCGGCGCGCGGCAAAGGCCATCAATTTCGGGATTATCTACGGACTTTCGGCGTTCGGCTTAGCGCAGCAGCTCAGCATCGGCCAGAAAGAAGCCGCGCAATTTATTAATGCGTATTTCACGCGGTACAGCGGCGTGAAGAAATTTCTGGACAAGATTCTCGTGGAAACGCGCAAAACCGGCGTGGCAAAAACGCTTTTCGGAAGAATTCGGCCGATTCCGGAGATCAATTCTCCGCAAGCGCAGCTTCGCAGTTTTGCCGAGCGCACGGCATTGAATTCACCCTTGCAAGGCACGGCGGCGGATCTGATCAAGCTGGCCATGATCAAGATCGATGAGCGGCTGACCTCGGAAAAGTTCGAAGCGAAAATGATTTTGCAGGTCCACGATGAACTGCTCTTCGAGGCGCCGCCGAAAGAAAAAAGCAAACTCGAAAAACTGGTCCGCGAAGAGATGGAAGGCGTGTACAAACTTGCCGTCCCAATGGTCGTTGAGATCTGCTCCGGACCCAATTGGCGGGACCTTGACTGATTTGCTTTTTATCGAGTTTTAACTGAGTCCCAAGCTGTCATTTCTCTCTCTCTGGGCGTAGAATCCACTCAAAGCATCTCGCCGAACCCTCTCGCTCGGCCGGCCCTTCCTCTTAGGAGGCACTTATGAGCAAAACATGGTTGGTTCTGGGCACGGTTTTGGTTGCAAGTCTTGGAATGGCGCACGCGAAGCCGAGCGCCACGCGGGAAAAACCGCAGGATACGCAAGCAGCTACAGACGAATATAAGATCTCCCAGGCAGATATCGACAAGAAAAATCCTGTAAAGCCCTCGCCGGAGGGCTTGGCGGCAGCGCGCAAGACTTACGCTTACGATTGCGCGATGTGCCACGGACCGAAGGGAGACGGCAAAGGCGACATTGTGGACTCCATGAAGCTGACGATGCACGATTGGCGCGATGCCGCATCGCTCGAAGGGAAGACGGACGGCGAGATTTTCTACATCATCACCAAGGGCAAAGGGAAAATGATGGGAGAGGGCGATCGCTTGCCCGAAACCATGCGCTGGAACATCGTTAACCTGGTGCGGTCTTACTCCAAGAAAGACGCGGGAGACAAACCCGCCTCCTGAAAAGCGGAATAGTTCCAGAGGGCGCGACGCTGCCGGCAAAAGGAAACGCGGCGCGGCCAGTCGTTTTCGAGTGCGCCGACCCGCCACGTCTTACTCCCATTGTGTTACGCTTTTTCGCCTAAGGGAATTCCGGAGGATCGTATGGCGCACTCGCCACAATTTTTGAAACTTGTGCAGGATGCCAAGCAGCGCGTGAAGGAAACGAATGTCCCCGACGTGAAACGCCGCATCGACGCAGGCGAGAAATTGATTCTGGTAGACGTGCGCGAAGACAACGAATGGGCCAAAGGACATCTTCCCGGGGCCGTGCATATGGGCAAGGGTGTCATCGAGCGCGATATCGAGCAACAGGTTCCCAATACGGGGACCAAAGTCGTGCTCTATTGCGGCGGCGGCTTCCGCTCCGCCCTAGTCGCCGACAATCTGCAAAAAATGGGTTACACCAATGTGGAATCGATGGACGGTGGCTGGAGAGGCTGGACCGAAGCGGGTTTGCCAACAGTCCGAGACTAGCGATCCGCGAACATAATTCCAAGAAATTGGCTGGGGCGGGAGGATTCGAACCTCCACCGTCCTCATTAACAGTGAGGTGTCCTACCGATTGGACCACGCCCCAGCAGCCGACGGGGTAGGCTCCGCCGCATGAGAAATCGACGGCGAAGAGTGCTTCTAAGATAACACGCCTGTGCGTTCCGCAAGTGATCTTCCCGAAAAAAAATGAATCCACCGAGTCTCCAGCGGTATCAGAAGCATTAAGGGGAGTTGTATCTGAACTCAGAGCGAGCAGGGCGCTGCGATTGTTTCAAATTGTTTGAAGGTGCTGTTTGCTGTGGGAACGCAACTTCATGAAATTTTTTTAAAATAACTGCGCGAGACGGTTGCATTCCCGAAAGTTTTGTCGGAAACTATGCGGTCGATTACGAGCCGGGTGCGCACTTCCCGGCCATGACGCCGCGGAGCCTCCAAGCTTCAGCTCCTTCCGGGAGAGGCCTTCGCAAAAGTGCAACGCTGACATGGCCCAGATTTTTCATCGCAGCACTAATTTTATTTCGAGATTCAGCCTGTTCTCGGCTGTTTTTCTGGTCGGGCTGGGGCTCGTCGGCGTTTTGGGGCTGGCGCGTTCACCTTATTCGACGAACCAGAACGTTGTGCGTGAGCAACCCGTACAGTTCAGCCACAAGCACCACGTTGGCGATGACGGTCTAGATTGCCGCTATTGTCATACCTCGGTGGAGACTTCCTCCTTTGCAGGCATTCCGCCCACGAAAACCTGCATGAATTGCCATTCGGTGCTCTTCGCCGATGCTCCTTATCTCGAACCAATTCGCGAGAGTTTCCGCACCAACCAATCGATTCAGTGGGTGAAAGTGCACCGCCTCCCGGACTTCGTTTATTTCAATCACAGCATTCACGTGAACAAAGGGGTCGGCTGCTCGACGTGCCATGGCTCCGTGAACCAGATGCCGCTTGTGTTTCAAGCCTCTCCTTTGCTGATGGAATGGTGTTTGGACTGCCATCGGAATCCTGAGAAGGCTTTACGAGCGACGAAAGAGGACGTTTTCGACATGAATTGGAAAGCTCCGGAAGATCAGGCAAAGCTTGGTAAGGATTTAGCTATTGCACGAAGGATTCGCTCGACGGCGGAACTAACGAGCTGTTCGACTTGTCATCGCTAATGGACGGTATGCGCGAAAACGACTCTATCGACGACGGCCACAAGCACGATCAGAACGATCACGGCGCGCACGAGGCTTCCGTGCACGCAGACGATCATTCTGACAAGCATGCCCAGGATTTGACGGTGCACGATCACACCCTGGATCTGGCGGCGGTGCGCGCGAAACTACGCGAAAAGAGCGGGAAGCAGTATTGGCGGACGCTCGAAGAGTTGTCTGACGATCCGCATTTCGAAGACATGCTGCACCGCGAATTTCCGCGGCAGGCTTCGGAGTGGGATGAGACGGTAGACCGGCGCAATTTTCTGAAGCTGGCCGCGGCGTCGCTGGCATTCGCGGGGATTTCCGGCTGCCGGAAGCCAGAGCAGTTCATTGTTCCGTACGTGAAGCAGCCTGATGGAATGGTTCTGGGCAAGCCGCAGTATTACGCCACGGTGATGCCGTTCGGCGCGGACGCTGTCGGAGTGCTGGTGGAGAGCCACGAAGGCCGTCCCACACACGTGACGGGGAATCCGGATCATCCTTCGAGCCTCGGCGGCACGGATGCGATCACGCAGGCTTCTGTCTTGAACCTGTACGATCCCGACCGCGCGCAGACGGTTACATACCTCGGCGAGATTCGGGCGTGGTCGGACTTCTTGAAGGAAGCAGAGACGGCTGTTGCAGTGGCTAAGGCGCAGGGCGGCACAAGGTTCCGGATTTTGACTGGGACGATCACTTCGCCAACGCTTGCCGCGCAAATTGAAAGTGTGCTGAAACATATCCCCGGGGCGAAGTGGCACCAGTGGGAGCCTGCGGGCAGCGACGGCGCGCGCGAAGGCGGCAAGCTCGCTTTCGGACGCTACGTCAGTACCGTATATCGACCGGAAAAGGCCGATGTCATTCTTTCGCTGGATGCGGATTTCCTGGCGAGCGGGCCGGGGCATATCGGTTACATGAAGCAGTTTTACCGCCGCCGTAAATTAAACGGGCCGAGCGACACGATGAACCGGCTTTATGTGGTTGAGCCAACGCCTTCCGTAACTGGTTCGAGCGCGGATCATCGTTTGCCGCTGCGGATGTCCGAGGTCGAGCAGTTCGCGCGCGCGCTGGCCGCGAAATTGGGCTTGGGCGGTAATGGAACGCTTACGCCTGGCGTGCAAAAGTGGCTCGATGCCGTCGTGGGTGATTTGCAGAAGAATCGCGGCAAGTCTCTCGTCGTTGCGGGAGAGTTTCAGCCAGCGGAAGTGCATGCACTTGCGCATGCCATCAACGCCGCATTGGGCAATGTTGGCACGACGCTTTATTACACGGAGCCTGTCGAAGCGAATGCCGTGAACCAACTGGAATCGTTCACCGAGCTTTGTGCGGATATGGACGCCGGAAAAGTCGATACGCTGCTGATTTTCGGATCGAATCCGGTGTACGACGCGCCGCACGACTTTGATTTCACTACGAAACTGGGGAAGGTTGCGAAGTCCGTTCAGGTCAGCACTCATTTCGATGAGACCGCGCAGTATTCCAAATGGCACATCGCGGAATCGCACTATTTGGAAGCCTGGGGCGATGCCCGGGCGTTCGATGGGACCATCAGCGTGATTCAGCCGTTGATCGCGCCACTCTATCGCACGCGCTCGGCTTTTGAAGTGCTGGCGGCTTTCACCGACAAGGCTGGGTTGACGGCCTATGACGCGGTTCGCGAGCGCCTGAAGGGCTCTGCTGGAACCGGCGATGCGGAGAAATTCTGGCGCAAGAGTTTGAATGATGGGGTGATTGCAAATTCCGCGTACGCGGCGATTTCGGTTGCACCAAAGTTTAGCGCGGCGAGTTTGCCGGCGGCAAAAGCGATTCCCGCGGGACAGCTTGAATTCATTTTCCGGCCGGATGCCAACGTGCATGACGGCCGCTACGCAAATAATGGCTGGCTGCAGGAATTGGCGCGACCCGTCACGAAAATTACTTGGGATAACGCGGCGCTGGTCAGTCCGCGGCTTGCGGAGAAACTTCAGCTCACGCAACGTGCCGCAGCTCGCGGCGGTGAGCACGGCCAGATCGTCAGTAACGTGATCGACATTTCGATTTCGAACAGCATGGTTACGGCGGCTGCGTGGATTTTGCCGGGGCAAGCCGATGACGTCGTTGTGCTTCCCTTGGGCTATGGCCGCAAAAACGCTGGATTTACCGGTACGAACAAAGGGTTCAACGCTTACGTCGTGCGCGCATCGAACGCCTTGTGGACCACCATCGCGGGTACAGATGCCATCAAGAAAACTGGCGCTGAATATCCGCTAGCTTGCACGCAGTATCACTTCAACATGGAAGGCCGGAAGATTCTGGCCACAGGGACGCTCGCGGAATACCAGAAGAATCCGAAGTTTGCGCACGAAGGCGATGAGCAGCCGCCGAAAGAAATGTCGCTCTACAAGGAATTCTCTTACCCGGGTTATGCCTGGGGCATGGCCATTGATTTGAATAGCTGCAATGGCTGCAACGCCTGTGTCGTCGCCTGCCAGTCGGAAAATAATATTGCAGTAGTGGGCAAGGATCAGGTGATGCGCGGGCGCGAGATGCACTGGATCCGCATCGACCGTTATTATTCGGCGCAAACGCCGACCAACGATCCTTCAAGCAATCAGGGCGACGCGCTCGATAATCCCGAGACTTTTTTCCAGCCGGTTCCGTGCCAGCAATGCGAGAACGCGCCTTGCGAACAGGTTTGCCCCGTCGGCGCTACCGTGCACAGCGCCGAGGGCCTGAACGACATGGTCTACAACCGCTGCGTGGGCACGCGCTATTGTTCCAACAACTGCCCGTACAAAGTGCGGCGGTTTAATTTTCTGCGCTTCCAGGATTGGGAGACGCCTTCGTTCAAGCTCATGCGCAATCCGGAAGTCACCGTGCGCAGCCGCGGCGTGATGGAAAAATGCACGTATTGCGTGCAGCGCATCAACAACGCTCGCATCGACGCGGAAAAGCAGAATCGCCCGATTGCTGACGGCGAAATTGTGACCGCTTGCGAATCCGCGTGCCCTGCCGGGGCCATCGTTTTTGGCAATGCCAACGATCCCAACAGCCGCGTGGCCAAACTGAAAGCGCAAGAGCGCAGCTATGCGATTCTCGGCGAGCTGAATACTCGCCCGCGCACCACGTATCTCGCGGCCGTTCGCAATCCAAATCCTGAATTGGAGAAGGCATGAGCGCCGGCCAGCCGCCTCTGGATTCTCCGGAGATCAGCCGACTCACACCCGTTCTGGCGCCGGGGCATACTTATGCTTCGGTCACGGATAAAATCAGCGCGATCGTTCTGACGCGGAAGACGTCGATCGGCTGGTACATCGGATTTCTGCTGGCGTTCAGCGTTTTTGGCGTAATGAACGTCGCCATCGGTTATTTGTTCATGAAGGGCACCGGTATTTGGGGCATCAACATACCCATCGGCTGGGGCTTTGCTATCGTGAACTTTGTCTGGTGGATCGGTATCGGACACGCAGGAACGCTCATTTCCGCGATTCTCTTTTTGCTCAACCAGAAGTGGCGCACATCGATCAACCGGTTTGCGGAAGCGATGACGCTTTTTGCCGTGGCTTGCGCTGGTATCTTTCCGCTGATTCACACTGGCCGCCCCTGGTATGCGTTCTGGATGTTCCCGTATCCCAGCGTGATGGGTATTTGGCCGCAGTTCCGCAGCCCGCTGATTTGGGACGTGTTCGCGGTTTCAACCTACGGCACGGTTTCTCTGCTCTTCTGGTTTGTGGGTTTGATCCCCGACCTCGCTACGCTGCGCGACCGCTCCACGACCAAGCCGAAGCAAATCATTTACGGGATGCTGGCATTGGGCTGGCGTGGTTCCGCGAGGCATTGGCAGCGGTACCAGTCCGCGTACCTGCTGCTCGCCGGCTTGGCTACGCCCCTGGTGCTTTCCGTTCACACCGTGGTGAGCTTCGATTTCTCGGTCGCTATTGTTCCCGGCTGGCACACCACAATTTTTCCGCCGTACTTCGTTGCCGGCGCCATCTATTCCGGTTTTGCGATGGTCTTGACGATTGCGATTCCCTTGCGGAAAGCTTACGGTCTGGAAGATTTCATCACCATGCGCCATCTCGAGAACATGGCCAAGGTGATGCTGGCCACGGGGCTGATCGTCGCTTACGGCTATTTCTTTGAATTTTTCATGTCGCTTTATAGCGGCAATAAGTTTGACGTTTTCCTGGTGCAGCAGCGCCTGCACGGTCCCTACGCTCCGTTCTACTACGCGTTGATCCTCTGCAACATCCTGATTCCACAGTTGCTGTGGTTCCAGAAAATGCGCACGAACGTGATCGTTCTTTTTCTTATGTCGATCATCGTCAACGTGGGGATGTGGCTGGAGCGGTTCGTTATTATCGTCATCAGCTTGACGCGTGATTTCATGCCCTCGGCGTGGGGTCGCTACCAGCCGACGGTTTGGGATTGGGCCACGTTGATCGGCACGATGGGCATGTTCGTCATGTTAATTTTCCTGTTCGTTCGCGTGTTGCCAGCGATTTCGATTGCTGAAATGCGCGAATTGGTGACGGAAACGTCCGAGGAACACAAGTGAAACAACACCGATCACATATTTACGGCGTGATTGGCGAGTTTGAGAAGCCGGAGCAGCTCGTTCACGCCGCGACGAAGATTCGCGAAGCGGGCTACCGTTACTACGAATGCTACACTCCGTTTCCCGTGGAAGGCATGCCGGAAGCTATGGCTATGCGCCGAAACGATGTCCCGCTGATCACTCTCTTCGGCGGACTCCTCGGCGGGCTCGGCGGGTTTGGCTTCCAATACTGGGTAAATGTCTACGCCTATCCTCTGAACATTGCCGGACGCCCGCTCAATAGCTGGCCGGCGTTCATTCCCGTCACGTTTGAAATGACCATTCTGTTTGCTTCGCTCTCCGCGGTGTTCGGGATGCTTGCGCTCAACGGGCTGCCGCAGCCTCATCATCCGATTTTCAATGCGCACCGTTTCACGCACGCGTCGACAGACCGCTTTTTCGTCTGCATCCAGGCCCGCGACAAGAAATTTAACCTTGCGGAAACGGCTCGCTTTCTGCAAGGCCTTGCCGCGCACCACGTTTCCGAGGTGCACGATGACTAGCGCCTCGCGAAGCCTCGTTATTGCGTGCGCCGCGATCGTCTGCGTTTTGGCCGGAGGCTGCCAGATTCGCCAGGATATGGCGGACCAGCCCAAAAACACGCCGCTTTCGCCCAGCCCGTTCTTCGCGGATGGCCGCTCGGAACGGCCTTTGATTGAAAATACAGTGGCGCGCGGTTCGATCGCGGACGAGGACTTGTTCGTCGCCAAGGAATCGAATGCGTTCCCGTTACCGCTGACGCCGGAGCTGCTCAAGCGTGGCCAGGAACGCTACAAGATCTTTTGCACGCCCTGTCACGGAATTCAGGGTGACGGCAACGGCATGATCGTCATGCGCGGAATGAAACGTCCACCCACCTTTCAGGATCCGCGCCTCCGACAGGTGCCGACCGGGTACCTCTACGACGTAATTACCAACGGTTTCGGCGCGATGCTCAGCTATTCCGCGCAGATTCCGCCGTCTGACCGCTGGGCCATCATCGCTTACGTACGCGCGCTCCAGCTCAGCCGTAACGCGCCAGCGTCCGAACTTCCGCCCGATATCCGGGCGAAATTGCCTGGAGGAGGCTCCACGAAATGACCGCGCAGGACTACATGCCGCCCGAAAGCGTCGGCCGCCTGCAGCAAAGCGCATCCGTGGCGGGCATTGTCGGCCTGGTGGCCTGCGGCGTTTGTTTCTTCCTGTACGGCGATCAATTCGCCGACCGGTTTTTCCATTCTTATCTCGTAGCCTTCCTGTTCGTTCTTGGATTGTCGCTGGGGTCGCTCGGATTGTTGATGCTGCAGCATCTTACGGGCGGCCACTGGGGCATCATGATCCGCCGGCCGCTGGAGTCCGCCACCCGCGTCCTTCCCGTCGTCGCCATATTTTTTCTGCCGATAATCCTTTTCGGCATGAAACATCTTTACGGAGAGTGGCTCAACGCGCCTTCGTCTGGAGAGGGACGGCTTTCGGATCTCCAACAATCCTATCTGGTCACCGGTGGGATCCTCGGCTTCAAGGCTCGAGCGCTATACTATTTCGTGATTTGGCTGGTTTTGGTTTACTTTTTTAACCGTTGGTCGAAAGAACAGGATGTAAACCGCGAGGACCGCGCGCTTCGTCGCCGCCTGAAAATGGCTGCGGGTCCCGGCATCATCCTTTATGTGTTCGTGATGACTTTCGCAGCGATTGATTGGGTCATGTCGCTTTCGCCTCACTGGGCCTCGACGATCTATGGTTTCCTGTTCGTGATCGGACAGTTGATCTCTTCGATGTCGCTGATGATCGCCGTCCTAGTCTTGCTCTCACGGACCGAGCCCATGGAAGGCCTCATCCAGCGCCGCCACTTGCACGACCTGGGTAAGCTTCTCCTCGCTTTCGTGATGCTTTGGGCTTATTTCGGTTTTTCTCAGCTCCTCATCATTTGGTCCGGCAATCTGCCGGAGGAAATCAGTTTCTATCGCACTCGGCTCTACGGATCCTGGGGCGTCGTCGCCGTTTTAGTCTTAATATTCCATTTTTTCGTGCCATTTTTTGCGTTGCTCTCGCGGGATTTAAAGCGAAGCGCCAAGCTGCTGCCCAAAATCGCGATGTGGCTCATCTTCATGCGCCTGGTCGATCTTTTTTGGCTGACGCGTCCGGAGTTTACTTCGAACGCCGTCCCCGGGTTGATGGACATCGCCGCCATCCTGGCGCTGGCTGGAATATGGTTCGCCGTCTTTGCCAGAAATTTGAAGACTCAGCCGCTTCTGCCGCTGGGTGATCCTAAACTTGAAGAGGCTATCGAAGTCCATGAGTTCTGAGCACCACAACACGGAGCACTCGGGCGATCAGCCGCCAACGAACACAGATGTCGCGTTCGAGTCGTCGGATATCAACACGCGCACGATTTTGGCGTACCTGTTCTACCTGGCGATATCCGTCGCGGCGGCGTTCTTTGTAAGTGTTTATATATTCCGATTCACCTCATCGCTCGCTGTCGATTCCCAAACGCCTCCGCCTCCCGTTCGCCAGGGTGTTGCGCCAACCATGCCGCCCGAGCCGCGGCTGCAGGGCGTGCCTGGACACACCAATGATGCGCAACTGGATTTGAGGGACAAACGGGAAGCAGACGAAGCGGCGAATGAAAAATATGGCTGGACCGACCAGCAAGCCGGTATTGCGCAGATTCCGGTGGACGAAGCGATGAAAATTATCGTTTCGAAGGGTTTGCCGGCGGTGGCTGCTCCGGCCGCGGAGAAGAAAAAGTAAGCTCATGAACTGCACGCGTCTCATCTCCGGAGTTTTCGCGCTACTGCTGAGCGCCTGCGCGGCAATGGCACAAGCTGTGCCGAGCAATACAGGCACAGCGGCGCAGAGCATGCCTTTGGTCCTGCAGAATGTCGGCTTTGAGCCGCCGCTCAACGGACAGTTGCCGCTCGATCTCGCTTTCCGCGATGAGACTGGCCGCAACGTCCAGCTCCGCGAATATTTCACGCAGAAGCCAGTCCTCCTCGCGCTCGTCTATTACGGCTGCCCCATGCTTTGCAATCAGACCGAGCAAGGCGTCGTAGGCGCTCTACGCATGCTCTCGTTCAATCCCGGCCGCGATTACGAGGTCGTCTTTGTCAGTTTTGACCCGCGCGAGAGTCCGGACATGGCGGCTCAGAAGAAAGAATCTGCCATGACCCATTTCCGGCGTCCGGAAACGGCCAGCGGCTGGCACTTTCTCACTGGTTCGAAAGAGTCCATCGACGCGCTCACCAAAGGCGCCAATTTCCGCTATTCGTTCGATCAGAAGTCCAATCTTTTCGCGCACGCCAGCGGCATCATGCTGCTGACTCCCGATGGCCGGATTTCGCGTTACTTTTATGGCGTTGAGTATCCTTCGCGCGACGTGCGTCTTGGCCTTGTGGACGCTTCGGCTGGCAAGATCGGAACTCCCGTCGACCGCGCGCTGCTTTTCTGTTACCAGTACGATCCCACGTCGGCGCGCTACAGCGCTTCTATTCTTAAAATTATTCGCTTTGCTGGAGTTCTGACGATTCTGGCCCTGGTCGCGGGGATGTTAATTTTCCGCCGGCGCGATATCGCCGCCGCGCGAACGAAATTACAAGGAGCCCACTAAGCCGTGCAGTCGCAACTGCCATTTTATCCGGAGCAAGCCTCCAACTTCGCTCCCAGCGTGGACTCGCTGATGTCGTTCCTGATCCTCGTGTCCGTGTTCTTCTCTGTTGCGATCACAGCGGCGATCGTGATTTTCTTTTTTAAGTTCCACCGCAAGAGCAAGAATGAAATCGGCGTCCCGATTCACGGCGACATGCGCCTGGAAGTGATGTGGATTGTGGTTCCTGCGATCCTGTCCCTGGCTATGTTTGGCTGGGGTGCAGTCGTCTATGTTGATTTCCGCCATGCCCCCCAGGACACTTTGGATGTCTACGTCATTGGCAAGCAGTGGATGTGGAAGATCCAACAGCCCAACGGCCGCAGAGAGATCAACGAACTGCATGTTCCCGTCGGCCGCAACATCAAGCTCGTGATGGCCAGTGAGGATGTTATCCACGACTTTTTCGTTCCCGCGTTTCGCGTGAAGATGGACGTCGTCCCTGGCCATTACAACACCATGTGGTTTCGTCCCACGAAATCCGGCCGTTACCAGTTCTTTTGTTCGCAATATTGCGGCACGAACCACGCGGTGATGGGCGGATGGGTCACCGTGATGGAGCCTTCCGACTACGCGGCGTGGCTTTCTGGCTCAACCGGCGAAAACGTCGATCCCATCGTCGCCGGAGAAAAACTGTTTGCCGAGAAAGCGTGCAGCACCTGCCATCTGGGCAATGGCACTGGCCGCGCGCCTTCGCTCAACGGAGTTTATGGCGGCACGGTTCGCCTGGCGGATGGGACAAGCGTCACCGCGGACGAGGCTTACATTCGCGAATCTATTCTGGATTCGAATGCGAAGATCGTTGCCGGTTATCAGCCGCTCATGCCTTCGTTTTACGGGCAGTTGACGGAGGAACAGATTTTGAGTCTGACTGCCTACATCAAGTCGCTGCAATCGCAGCCAGTGCCTGCCACGGGTGCAGGCGTGATCGCACCGGGGAAGAAATAGGCTATGAGCACCACAATGAGCACGACACCACCAAAGCCGCCCGGTTATCAGTTGCCGGAAGAGCATTATCTCAATGCCACTTACGGCCTCCGCTCCTGGCTACTGACCACCGACCATAAGCGCATCGCGCTGCTCTATCTGGCTTCGGTTACTTTTTTCTTTTTCGTTGGCGGCATCTTTGCCACCATGATCCGCATTCACCTGCTCACGCCCGCGGGTTACCTGGTCACGCCGGAGACTTACAACAAGCTCTTCACCATGCACGGCGTGGCGATGATTTTCTTTTTCCTGATTCCTTCCATCCCCGCCGTCCTCGGGAATTTCCTCATCCCCTTGATGATTGGCGCGAAAGACGTCGCGTTTCCCAAGCTCAACCTCCTGAGTTGGTACATCTACATTACCGGCGGTTGCTTCGTCCTTTATTCTTTCGCCACCGGCGGTCTGGATACCGGTTGGACGTTTTACACGCCGCTCAGCAGCGTCTATTCGAATTCTGCCGTGACGCCTGCTGTCATCGGCATCTTCATCAACGGCTTTTCTTCCATCCTCACCGGGCTGAATTTCGTCGTCACCATCCACACGATGCGTGCCCCGGGCATGACCTGGTTCAGGCTGCCGCTCTTCGTCTGGGCTCAATACTCGACGAGTATCATCTTTATTCTTGGAACGCCGGTCATCGCCATCACCCTTCTCCTCGTCGGCCTCGAGCGCATGTTTCACCTCGGCTTTTTCAACCCCACTCTTGGCGGCGATCCGATTCTCTTTCAGCACCTCTTCTGGTTCTACTCGCACCCTGCCGTGTACATCATGATTCTCCCGGCCATGGGTGTAATCAGCGAAATTATTCCCACCTTCGCTCGCAAACCTATTTTTGGTTACACGTTCATCGCGGCTTCGAGTATCGCGATTGCCGTTATCGGATTCTTCGTGTGGGCGCATCACATGTTTCTCACTGGAGAGTCCACCTATGCCGCGCTGGCTTTTTCGCTGCTAAGCTACCTGGTGGCAATTCCCTCAGCGGTCAAAGTTTTCAACTGGACTTCCACCCTTTACAAAGGCTCTATTTCTTACGACACGCCGATGCTTTACGCCCTCGGCTTTATCGGCTTGTTCCTGATCGGCGGACTGACCGGCTTGTTCCTGGCCTGTCTCTGCCTCGACATTCACATCCACGACACCTACTTCGTTGTCGCGCATTTCCACTACATCATGGTCGGCGGAGCGGTGATGGGCTATGTCGGCGGACTGCATTTCTGGTGGCCTAAGATCACCGGAAAGCTCTATCCGGAGTTTCTGGCGCGGGTCGCCGCTGTGCTTCTCTTCGTGGGGTTCAACCTGACTTTCTTTCCGCAATTCATACTTGGCTATCTCGGTATGCCGCGCCGCTATCATAACTATCCTCCAGAGTTTCAGGTGCTCAACGTGATGTCCACCGCGGGAGCATCCATCCTGGCGCTGGGTTATCTGTTACCGATGCTTTATCTCACGTGGTCGATGCGCTATGGCAAAGTAGCCGGGCCCAACCCGTGGCCCGCGACAGGGCTTGAGTGGACCACCGCGTCTCCGCCTCTGACGGAGAATTTTGACGTGACGCCAGTTGTGGATTGGGAGCCGTACGATTACAAAAACCGGCCCGATCTTGGGCTCGGAACACCGAGTGCGCCATCGCTTGCGCCGGCTCACGGGGACGATTAGCGGATCGATTTTTTCGTTTAGGGCGCGTCGGACCTGAATATTGACGACAGCCCGCCCGTGCCGCGGCAATCAGCGCGGCGCGAACTGAAAAGAGGAGTACCGAGTGCATCGCACCGGAGAACTATCTGGGCAGTTTCAAACGCTGGAGCAGCAGAAGGAATCCGCCACTCTTGGCATGTGGATCTTTCTGTCAACGGAAATACTGTTCTTCGGCGGCCTCTTCCTTACCTACACGATCAACCGCCATACCTACGCGGACGTTTTCTCTTTCGCCAGCCGCACAATCCTCCTAAAGTGGGGCGCGATCAACACCGTTGTCCTGATCGGCAGCAGCTTGACCATGGCCATGTCCGTCTGGTCCGCCCAGGTCGGCAAGAAAAAACTGGTCACCCTCTTTCTGATCCTCACTCTAGTTTTGGGCACCGTCTTCCTGGGCATAAAGGGCATCGAATATCGCGACAAGTTCGTCGAGCACCACGTCCCCGGTCTCAGTTTTGACATGTATTACTGCACGAACAATCCCGGAGCCTGCGATCTCAGTGCCGCAGATCTCGCGAAGGAAAAAGTGGAGCTGGATGAATTGACGAAAAAGATGGGCGGTGAAACTGCCGTCAATGCAAACTCGCAGCTCTTTTTCTCGCTTTACTTCGGAATGACCGGCCTGCACGCATTGCACATGATTATCGGGGCCGGACTGCTTCTCTGGCTAATCAAGGAATCCATGGCGGGCCGCTTTACGCCGCAATACAACACGCCCGTCGAAAACGTCGGCCTCTATTGGCACTTCGTCGACATTGTGTGGATTTATCTTTTTCCGTTGTTATATCTGATTGACCGGCATTAGCAGCGCCACTCTGGAGAGGCACGCGTGTCCGAACACATTGTTTCGCCAAAAATTTATCTTCTGATTTTCGCCGTGCTGATGATTCTGACGATTACGACCGTCTACGCCGCAACCGTGGACCTCAACGCGTATTTCCACAGCTTGAACATCATCGTCGCTCTGGTCATTGCCACGTGCAAAGCCATTCTCGTCATTCTCTTCTTCATGCACGCGTACTACAGTTCCAAACGCACCAAGCTGATTGTCTTTGCCGGCTTTTTCTGGCTCGCTATCATGCTCTCTCTCACGCTGAGCGACTACGCCAGCCGCCACTTGGATGTGCGCTAGAGTTCCGCGCGTCACACAGCTCTGATTCCTCGTTATTTCCTGTGGAAGCCGCCACAGGTCGCTTTGCGGACTGCGGCATGAATCCGGCACACTTCCGCAGCGTTCGGGTTTATTCAGATGTTTTTTTGGGAAGCTGGGGACATTTCCGAGAGAGTGCTGCGAGACCGTTGAATACCGTCCGACGGAAAAAATAGGGGGGAGAAACGAACCGGCCCAGCCCTCAATCCCCTAAAGGGATCCTCGGTTCGCCTCCCCCACTGCATTTACTAGTGCATCTCGGCGGCCAAGTCTAACTCCTTTATTTGCAGTCGCTTGTCGGTCTATAAGCGGGTAAAAATGCTCTACCCCCCGTGAAATTTTACCCGTCAGGTAAATCTTCTACAGCCTGCGAAGCTCGACTAGGCGTTGGAGACGTCTGCCACGGCCGCCCCGGTGGCGGTCTAGAATCCGGGCCTCTTGCTCCTGGTTGTTGTGAAAAAGACGCTCTAAATGCGGGCTCGGAGGCAGCAGGCCCCGCCCCGCTTTCTTGACCCCGCCGAATTCTCCCTGCTATTGTGGAGAGTTATTCTGGCCTCAGTGTACCCACTGTGCGCCGGGGCTCCTGTGGAGGGAGCGCTTTCGTCTCATGGGCCTGACCAAACTCGTTATTCGGGGCGCGCGGCAGCACAACCTGAAAAATATCAGCCTCGAAATCCCCCGGAATACTCTGACTGTCATCACCGGCCTATCGGGTTCGGGAAAGTCCTCGCTCGCCTTCGACACGATTTACGCCGAGGGGCAGCGCCGGTATGTCGAATCCCTCTCCGCCTATGCCCGCCAGTTTCTCGATCAAATGGAGCGGCCCGACGTCGACGTCATCGAAGGCCTTTCGCCCTCCATCGCCATCGAGCAGAAAACCACGACGCGCTCTCCGCGTTCCACGGTGGGCACCATCACGGAGATCTACGACTACCTGCGCGTGATCTATGCGTCCGTCGGAGTTCCGCACTGCCCCAAGTGCGGCAAACCCATCGCTCGTCAGTCGAGCGAGCAGATCGTTCAAGCCATTCTTAATGGAGAGCTATGCCAGGCTGACGACCGCATCATGATCTTGGCGCCGATCGTTCGCGGGCGAAAAGGCGCTTACCGAAAGGAGTTCGAAAAACTCGCGCAGGACGGTTACGTTCGCGTGCGCGTCAACGGTGAACTCTTTCCTTTGGACATCCCGCCTAGTCTCGACAAGCGCAAGAACCACACCATCGAAGTTGTCGTGGATCGCCTCCTCGTCAAACAAGGTATAGCCGCTCGTCTCGAGCAGTCCATCGCCACGGCGCTGAAGCTCGCTGGCGGCCTCGTTACGGTCGCGGTGGTTGGCGGCAAGGAGCATGTCTTCTCGGAAAAGCTTGCTTGCCC
>Ga0210405_10001905_pt1 | contig 22502 bp, 21 predicted proteins | sample IncBWH11MmetaG_FD_155492 | JGI IMG/M metagenome (GOLD analysis project Ga0210405, IMG submission 155492) | Forest soil microbial communities from Barre Woods Harvard Forest LTER site, Petersham, Massachusetts, United States - Inc-BW-H-11-M | ecosystem: Environmental > Terrestrial > Soil >... | reverse complement strand
CCCGTGCACGGGCCGGCCCACAAACAGCACATCTCTCAGATTCTCAAGTGTGATGGTCCCGTCCACGCTCAAATCCGGCCTCGCGCCTGGCGGAAGAGGATCATCAATCGTCACGTCAACGGTTACGGTGCCGTTTATCACCGAAGGGTCGACTCGAGAAACGTGCCCGTTCACGATTCCATTGCGCGTGTCGATCGACGCCTTTTGCCCAGGCACCACATCTTTCGCTTGCGTCTCGGCAATCTTCACTTCCGCTCTGAGCTTTTTCGGATCCGCCACACGCGCCAGGTTCATCCCCGGTGTCACGTGCTGCCCGACATCCACCGGCAGAAGCTGGAGCACTCCGTCGATGCCGGCGCGCACGTGGAGCGCTTCCATCTGGCTCCTCTTCAACCCGTAGAGCGCCTTCATCTGCTCAACTTTGGCCTGCTGCGCAGCAAGTCTCGCGTTCGCCGAATCCGAGGCGATCTTCGTCCGCTCGGTTTCGAGCTCCACGCGAATCTTAAGCTGCTCCGCCTTCACCTTCGACTGCTGCTCAATTAGCCGTGACGTGAGCCCCTGCTCCGCGAGCTGTTTATCTGTATCGTGCTGAATTCTCGCTTGCTCGTAGTCACTCCGTACAGACGCTTCCGTTGACTTCTGGCTCATCAAGTCGCTGTTGACCTGTACTCTCAGGTTTTGGTAGTCCGCTTCCGCTCCCTTGAGCTGGTATTCCGCGTCGACCGCATCTTTCTGCACCGTCGGGTCGCTTAGTTCCATGATGATGGAGTCTGGCTTGACAACGGCGGGCGGTCGTAAAACCCATTTATCCACGTGGGCATCGGTCTGCGCCGCAACCCACCGAATGTCTACGGGAACAAGCGTCCCCAGCCCGCGTACTTCGCGCAGCATTGGCCCGCGCTTCACCGTGTCTGACCAGACCGTCCCTGGGTCCACAAAGGGCGCGGCTGGCTTCAGCTTGGAGAGTCCATAAGTGACCCCGCCGATTAAGATCAGGGCGATGGTGCCGTAGGCAATCCGGCGGATTTTCTTGGCTCTTGCGTTTGATGGTCTTTGGATGTCCATAGTAGTTATCGCCTTTCCTAGGCGCAAATCCCTTGCCCAACAGAATTCGCCTAAACTATCGCTTTGTCAATGGCTTACGGAGCCTCGTACGGGGCTCAACGCGGCCCGCTTCGCCGAATATGGGAATCCCCGTCCCACGACCGGACACTCCCGAGCCTGCTGCAACCACTTCCTTCCCCTTTTGACGCTACATATTATAAGGGCCGGGCCGGGGATCGTTCCTACAGCATTAGACTGAGGAGCACTCCATTAAGACAGATGGAACTTCGCAGAAGAGACCAGCAGGCTGCTGTGCGCAGGCTCCACTTCTCTGTACGTCCATCTCGGAACAAAGTTCCAAGCGTCCGCCTTTATGCCTCTTCGGACTTGCCTCCTTTGAGCCCCACCACTACACTGAATTTGAGTCGATTGCAGCATATGGTTCCTGCTTCTTTCCAAATCCGCGACCTGACCATCTGCCCCGCTGCGGTTCTTGCCCCCATGGCCGGCGTGACGGACACGCTATTCCGCCGCGTCATTCGCGGCCTCGGCAGTTGCGGCCTGCTCATGACGGAGTTCACGAGCTCTGAAGGGATCACGCGGAGCGCCGCCAAAACACTACGCTATCTTTATTTTCAGGAAGACGAACACCCTATCACCGCGCAACTCTTCGGCGCGAATCCCACGGTCATGGCGGAAGCCGCGCGAATGGTCGAAGACCTGGGATACGACGCCGTGGACATCAATCTAGGCTGCCCAGCCAAAAAAGTCGTCAAATGCGGCGGCTCTGGCTTGCTCCGGGATCTCCCGCTCCTCGGAGAAATTTTCAAATCCGTCCGCGCGGCCGTCAAAATTCCGCTCACCATCAAACTCCGCGCAGGCTGGGACGACAAATCCATCGTCGCTGTCGAAGTCGCCAAGATGGCGGAAAGCATCGGCGTAGAAGGGGTAGCCGTGCACCCGCGGACGCGCCTCCAGGGTTACGCGGGCGCCGCCGACTGGAGTATCATCACGGCAGTGAAGCAGGCGGTGAAGATTCCCGTCATCGGCAATGGGGACATCAATACGCCCGAGGACGCCGAGCGCATGGTCCGCGAAACCGGCTGTGACGCCGTTATGATCGGTCGAGCGGCCGCCACCAATCCCTGGATTTTCTCCCAAATGCAACAATACGCCGCGAGTGGCCGTTACGACACACCCACCGAGGACGAGCGCCATCAGTTACTTTCTGGCTACTATGGGCAAATTAATGCTGCCAACCTTCCCGATGGCATAGGCAAAATGAAGCAGTTCGCTTGCTGGTTTACTCATGGCGTGGGGAACGGCAGCGAGCTTCGTCGAATCGTTCATGCGGCGCGAACGCCCAGTGAGGTTGTCGAGAAGGTGGAATCCTTCTTCGAGAGCCGAGCCGCCGCGGGGAACAGTCGTTTTTCGGCCGGCCAAAGTGTCAGCCGCGCAGCGAACGCCAGAAAAGAGGACCCAGCCCATGGTCCACTTGACGCAGACCGCGCAGACCGCTTCGAAGCAACGCTCGGAGCGTAGGATTGCCGTTCGCCTCCCTCTTAAAGTGCGGGGGCGCGACAGCCGCGGTGTCATCTTCGAGGAAGAAACTTCCAGCGAGAATTTATGCCGCAGCGGCGCCGCGTTCGTTACGCGTTTCGACGTGGCTATTGGCTCCGACCTCGAAATCCGCATCCCTTTTTCGCACTACGCCTCGCGCCGCACTGAAGCGGACTTCTCCACGCAGGGGCGAGTGGTCCACGTCGTCGACGCTCCCACGCAAGGCGAGCGTCTGGTGGGCGTCCAATTCATCGGCCCACGCTTCCAGCGCGTCTTCCGCCCGGAAAACGCTGCCTAGAGGACTTTGCTTCGCGCTGCCCTGGGAGATGTTGTTAATTTGCTGCTGGCGCTTCGCACACAAAATTAGAAGCATCGTTCGTATCGCCGTTACCCTTGTATTTCGCGACTTGCGGATACGCGCAAAGAGGCCTCGTCATCTTCGCCGCCGCAGTGCCTCCGCCATCCTGCTTCGTCGCGATGACTGTGGAAGGTGCCGCGCCCTGTTCTACCCACTGCTCAAGCGCCATGTAGATGTTGTGCTGCGGATCGTTCGCCGTGCTAAATCCCATTTGGCCAAATATATCCGCCCCCGGCCCGCCACCGCAATGCTGCATGCCCGGCACCATGTACAGCCTTAAGAACGAGTCGGCATCCTGCTTGCCCATCTTACTTTGCACGCTGTCGTAGTACCGGATCGTATTCAGCGCGGAAATCGCGGCGTCATTCCAGCCGTGGTAAATAATTAACTTTCCGCCGCGCGAAGCAAACGGTTTCAGATTTGTTTCCGTCGCGTTCAGTACACCGGCAAACTTTTTGTCAGCGGCGGCAACCGCTTCGTCCAGATTGGCCTTCTTGTAATCCCAGTCCGCTTTCTCGTACACCATGTCGGAGAAAAATCCCTCGCCGAAAGCAAAGAGCAGGCTTTTACCCGGCCCGGTGCCCGTTATCCACAGAGGCCAGCCTCCGCCGCCATCCTCTCCTCCTGGTAAAAACCCCGGGAAAATCCCTTTTCCATGCGAATCGTGCGCACCCCCATATAATTTCTTCAGCGAAGTGACTTGCGGCTGGGTTAGACAGGCGTCCGAATCGGCCGCTTTGCAGAGCAAACTCGCTGGATCAAAATGGCACTGCCTCGGGTCGTTCAACACGCCGTCGTTCACACCATCGATTGCATCGCAGGCTGTGTTTACAGCCTTTGCAATCGTTGGAATCTTGCGCGTGGGAATATAGCTGGCCGGATCGAGCGTTGTCGTTTGCGCATCATACAGCGCGCTTGTCAGCAGATGCGTCCAGTAGTTTGCGGGAGCGCCGGCCAGGATGCCGTTGTAATCTTCGGGATAGCGCTGCGCCTCCATCAGCGCCTGACGGCCACCATTCGAGCAGTTCGCAAAATAGGCGTGCTGCGGCGCGTCGCCATAAAACGCTTTCGCCGTTGCTTTGCCAATCGCCGTCATCTGGTGGATGGCGCGATACGCGAAGTCGATAATTTTCTCCGGATGCCCCAGCGCCCAAGCCGCGTTGGTGCCTTCCGCGGCGTGGCCGGTGTCCGTGGCGGCCGATGCGTATCCCTGAACAACGGCCAGCGCCAGAGTGCGATAATCAATTTCGCCCGCGAACCCTCCATTGCCCTGGCCGCGAAATTTTCCATTCCAACCCCCTGCCGGCATCCACACTTCGATCTTGATATCCGAGTCAGCGCTCGGCTTCGACTCAGCGGTTACCCTGCAGAACGCCGGCAGGCGCTTGTAGAAGGACGGATCACCCGCGAGCCACGGAGCCATGTTGGCTGGCGGCACGAATGCTCCCGCCGCTACTAACTGCGCGGACGTAATTTTCGTATCCGGCAAAGCGAGCTGCGCTAGTTGATCGCAGCTTAAGCCCGCGGCCTGAGCGCTCGGCACGAACGCGCCGCTCACGGCCAGTAACGCCACCATCGCAGATTTGTTCACGGGAAGCTCCTCTGCTACTTTTCCTACTTTCGTAGGGATGCCAGGACATCCTAGCCGAAACATCTCCACCAGCCAAACCATCGTTTTAGCGTCATTTTAGATTAATTTCCATTCATGGAATCTAGAGTACGCGAGAGATAAGCAAACTCGCGTTCCCGTTTCGCCGTCAAAGCAAGGAGCAGCGAGAATTTATCGCCAATTTCGTGCTGGCGATGGAACTTATTCGATCTCAAATCGTTTATTACTTGGGTGTTTCTCGAACGACCTCAGGGAGGCCCACGGATGTTCTCATTCTGGCAGGATGTTCACTACGCAGGACGAAACCTCCGAAAGAGCCCCGGCTTTGCCATGGTAGCGATGGTCACACTCGCGCTGGGCATCGGCGCCTCGACGGCCATTTTCAGCGTTATCGAAAACGTCCTGATGGAGCCTTTTCCTTATCCCGATGCCGCGCACTTCGTTTCACCCCAGATCCATGACACGGAGCAGAACCAGCCAGGTGGCCGGAGCGGTTACAGTGGCCCAGAGTTTTTGGACTACCTCGAGCAGAATCACGTGTTTGACCGGGTAATCGGGAATGACCAAGAAGATGTTCTATACACGTATGGCGAAGGCACGGACCGTTTCAACGGTTGCATGGTCACGCCGGGCACATTCGAATTTCTGGGAATGCCTGCGCTCCTAGGGCGGGTCATGCAGTCGGCGGACTACGAACCGGGCGCGCCTCCCGTCTTTTCCCTGCGCTATAAGACCTGGGTGAATCGATTCAACGCCGATCCCACTATTCTGAACAAAACGTTCGTCTTGAACGGCACAGCTCGCACGCTGATTGGGATCATGCCGCCACGCTTTGCGTGGGGCGACGCCGACCTTTGGCTCCCGGAAAAGCCTAGCCGCGCGAATACCACCAACCTCACCGGATACAATCGCTACTGGTTTTTCATGGGGCATCTAAGGCCGGGAGTGACCGAACGCGCGGCGAAGGCCGACCTCGGGATCATCGCCCAGCATCTCTCGGCTGTTTATCCGAAGGACTACCCCAAACACTTTAGCGTCGAGGTTCAATCGCTTGCGGATCTCGTCGTCGGGCGCTTCCGCACGACGCTGTTTATCGTTCTAGCTGCGGTCGGACTTCTCCTACTCATCGGCTGCGGTAATGTCGCCAATTTGCTGCTGGCGCGAGCCACAACACGCGAAAAAGAGTTCGCTATTCGGGCGGCGCTGGGAGCAGGCCGCTGGAGGCTGGTGCGCCAACTGCTCGTCGAAAGCCTCATTCTTGCGGCAGGCGGTGCGGCGTTTGGAGCACTTCTGGCCTGGGGTGGTCTCAAATCGCTCATCACGCTCATCCCGCAGAACATCATTCCTGCCGAAGCGGCAATTCGATTGAATGTCACGGTTCTGCTCTTTACTTTGGGTGTTTCGGTGGCGACCGCGCTCGTCTTTGGCCTTCTGCCCGCCTTGCAAACAGCACGCCGCGACCTTAACGATCCGCTGCGCGATAGCGGGAAGGGAGTCAGTGGCGGATTTCGGCACGGACGGCTGCGCGACGCCGTCGTGGTGCTCGAAGTCGCACTCTCGCTCACGCTGCTGGTCGGTGCAGGGCTTCTGATGCGAAGCTTCGTAGCTCTGCGCGAAGTTCATCTTGGGTTGCAGCCGGATCACATTCTTGTAGCCAGACTTCCGCTTCCTCAAGACCGTTACAAGACAGCTGATCAGGTCGCGGGCTTTTTCCGTCCGCTTCTTCTGCGTCTGAGAGCCATGCCGGGAATTGTGGAAGCCACGGAAACGAGCACTTTGCCGCCATACGGCGGGATCCCCTCCGACATCGAAATTCCGGGAAAGACGCACGAGGAAAAATGGACTGCGCTATACCAGCTATGTAGCGAAGGTTATTTCCCTGTGCTCAAGCTGCAGTTCCTGGCGGGACGTCGGTTTACAGAAGCGGAAGTGAATGGCGCGAAGAAATTCGCAGTCATCAACCAGACTTTCGCTCACAAGTATCTGGGCGCGGAAAATCCTATCGGGCAGCGGATTCACGTGGTCCACCTCGAAACGGCGCCCGATCCACTGCACGATTCGTGGTTTGAAATAATTGGTGTCGTGGCCGACGCTAAGAACCGCGGGTTGCAGGATGCTCCCGAGCCCGAAGTTTGGGTGCCCTATACAGTCACTGGGTCTTTCGCGCGCGGCATCCTTGTGCGCACCGCAGGCGAACCTCTCCCGATGCTGAACGCCGTACGGCAGGAAATCTGGGCCACGGATCGCAGCGTGGCGCTCACGTTGACAGGAACTCTGGAGGGCTACATCAGCCAGTTTTCTTACGCCGGGCCGCGTTTCGGATTTTTCTTGCTGGGTATTTTCGCCAGCATCGGCCTGGTGCTCGTGACAATTGGCGTTTACAGTGTGCTCGCTTACACTGCCGCGCGCAGAACACACGAAATAGGGATCCGCATGGCCCTTGGCGCGGAGCACGGCGACGTGCTGAAGTTGGTTATAAACATGGGCCTTCGCTTAGTGATTTTGGGTGTCGCGATTGGTCTAGCCGCCAGCTTGGGAGTCGGGCGTGTGATCGCCACACAGCTTTGGGGCGTCTCGCCTTACGATCCGGCGACACTCATCGCCGTTCCCCTTTTGCTTCTCATCACAGGCCTGATTGCGTGCTGGGTTCCGGCCCGCCGCGCCGCCCGCGTTGACCCGCTGGTGGCTCTTCGCTATCAATGAATTTCGCAGCCGTCTATAAAAAAACGCACTCGCTAGGGAACGATTAAGGGTTTGTCTTTCGGCATTGCCTCGAGCGTTGCTTTGTCGAGATTCAAATGGGCCGCGACGAGTTCAGGCGGTGTGTGCGACAGCCACTCGGAGAGCGCCAGGTCCTGGTAGTAGCTGCTCTTGAACATCTCCAGGAATTTCAAGTCCGTCGCGCCGGTGTTCTCGACGTAGTGCGGGAGCGTTTTTTGGATATAGCCGACGTCTCCCATTTCAAAGTCCATCGTCCTGGCGCGTCCGCCTGTCGCAAAGACCGTCATGCGGGCTTTGCCGCTGATATAGAACTGCCACTCGTCCGCGTTCGGATGCCAATGCAATTCGCGCATCCCCCCCGGTTTCACGGTGACGATTGCCGCTGCGACCGTGGTCGAGATTTTGAAGCTGCTGGAATCGATCACACGCACTTCGCCGCTCTTTAGTTTCGTAGGCGCGGGATGCTGCGTGGTGCGGAATGCAAAGTCGATCGGCGAGGCACCCAGCGCTCCAGCGGCCCGGCGTTGATCTTCCGCAAGCGGTCCCGGAACATCGGCCTGAAAAATAAACTTCTCTCGCTTCGGCATCTTTGCCAGAGCCGATTGGGAGACTCCAAAATTGTTCGCCACCACGTCCGGCGGCGTATGCGCCATCCAATCGGTCAACAGCACCGTCTCGTACTCGGAAAAGTTGCCGTCGTCGAACACCAGCATGAACTCCGCCCCGTCCGGCGCCAGACCCTGAATGGAATGCGGAATTCCCGGAGGGAAGTACCACAGATCGCCTTCTTTCACGTCCGTCACGAAACTCTTGCCGTCCGCGTCAATGCACGTGATCCGCGCGCTTCCGTACAGCATGTACGCCCATTCCGCCGCGGTGTGCCAATGCAGTTCGCGCACGCCTCCCGCGGTCAGTCGCATGTCCACGCCGGCGAGCGACCTAGAAACGGCCAGCTCGCGCACGGTCACTTCGCGCGACCATCCGCCTTCCTGAAAGCGTTTGTGGGCGAACGAAAACGGATATTTGAAGGTTTGCACTCCGCCAGCGTCGCTTGGGAGGGGACGGTTCGAATCGGGGTTCGCGGCGTCTATCGCGGAGTTGGTCGGGCCCGGATCGCTTGCGCTCCTGTCTCCCTTGGGATATTGCGGGGAGGTGTGGTCCTGTCCTTCAGCGCGGTCGGGCCCCAGCACACTGGCCGCCGCAATCGCGGCTGAGCTAACTCCCAAGAATCCGCGTCGACTCCAAAGTTCCTTATCCGTATCGCTGGCCATATTTACCCCTTCATTGAGTTGGCCGGGCCCCGTCGAGCCTTCCCCAGCCGGGCTAAACTACACCCAACTCTCCAGCATCGCAACGGCGCTGTTTGACGCACTTGCTGCGCATTGCTATATTCCCCCAAATTACAATGCAGCGGAACTCGCGATCACACTAGCCTTTCTAAAAAACTGTTCATGCCTCCCGTCACAAGAAGACTGGCGATAAAGCGCATCCTCTTCGCATCAGCTCTCCCTTTCTCAGGCTGCCACTTCTTCGCCCGTGGATCGGCTGAGAACGAGATTTCCTCATCCGAGCGCGAGCAGATGGCCGATGTTGCCACAGCTTTCATGCGCAAGTTTGACGTCCCTGGACTCTCCGTCGCCATCGCTCGTGCTGGCCGCTTGGTTTATGAAAATCCCTTTGGAGAGTCGAATCGGCAGTCTCGGGAGCGTTTGACCGTTTCAAACCTTTTCCGCATTGCGAGCGTCACCAAGCCAATCACCTCGACGGCTATTTTCACGCTCATCGAGCGGGGCAAACTTCGCCTGCACGACAAGGTCTTTGGGCCCGGCGCGGTTCTCGGCACAGAATTCGGCAAGCCTCCGTATAAACAAGGGGTTGACGAAATCACTATCGATCACCTTTTGACGCACACTTGCGGTGGTTGGGACAATTCGAACGACGATCCGATGTTTGAAAATGTTGGGATGGACCACGCTCAACTGGTTACCTGGACACTCGATACCAAGCCGCTCAAAAATCCTCCCGGCACACATTTTGCTTATTCGAACTTTGGCTACTGTGTTCTCGGACGTGTGATCGAGCAGGTCACTGGGCGGGCTTACGACGACTTCGTGCGGGAAGGGATTCTAGGGCCGTGCGGCGTCCGCGACATGCGAATTTCCGGCAACACGCTCGAGGAACGCTTTCCAGAAGAAGTGATTTATTACGGCCAAGGCGGCGAGATTCCGTACGACATGAACGTCAGGCGGATGGACTCGCACGGCGGCTGGCTCGCGACGCCGCGCGATCTGGTACTTTTTCTGAATCACGTCGATGGTTTAAAATCCACGCCCAACATTCTTAAGCCGGAGACGATTAAAATGATGACGACTCCGAGTCCGGTGAATGCTGGTTACGCGCGCGGATGGGCCGTCAATAGCGCCCCCAACTGGTGGCACAACGGCAGCCTCCCTGGAACGATGACTATCATGGTCCGCACGGCTTCCGGGTTTTGCTGGGCCGCGCTCGCGAACACGCGTGCGACAGGGCAGCCGGACATGGGGCTCGCTCTCGACAACATGGTTTGGGACATGGCACGCAAGGTCAGCACCTGGAAGCTTTGAGCGCTCTCCCCGCAGATCACGGAACATCATTCGTCACGAGTCAGTGTTCTTCGATTTTTGTGCGACGACCATTTTGTCGTACGCTTCGCGCCGCGTGAGGCCGCGTTCCTTGGCGGCAAGTTTTAGGGCTTCTTTGCGATCGAGTTTGGCTTGGTGGATCAGTTCTTCCACGCGTTCGGCGAGGCTTTGCATGGAGTTGGCGGGCGTGCGGGCGTCGGCGGGATCTTCGGCGCCGATGAGCAGCGTGATTTCGCCCTTGGCGGGGCGGTCCTTAAGCGAAGCAAAAAGCTCGGAGAGTTTCCCGCGGCGGAACTCTTCGTGGAGCTTGGTGACTTCACGGGCGATGCAGGCCGTGCGATTGCCGAGCACTTCGCGGGCGTCGGCGACACATTCGGCAATGCGGTGCGGGGCTTCGTAGAGGATGATAGTGCGATCCTCGATGCGCAGGCGTTCCAGGGCGCGGCGGCGTTCGCCGCTGCGGTTGGGCAGAAAACCCACAAAAAGAAATTCTTCGTTGGGCAAGCCACTCGCGGCTAGCGAGGCGAGAAGAGCAGATGGGCCGGGTATGGGGACGACAGGAACATGATGGCGAAGGCAGAGCGTGACCAAGCGATGGCCCGGATCGGAGACCAGGGGCATGCCGGCGTCGCTGACGAGAGCGATTTTTGCGCCTTGCTCCAGAGAGATTAGCAGTTCGGGCGCGCGCGTCATCTCGTTGTGCTCGTGGTAGCTGATGAGAGACTTGCGAATTTCGTAGTGGCTGAGCAGCTTCTGCGTGTGACGCGTGTCTTCGCAGGCGATTTGATCGACTTCTTTAAGGATGCGCAGGGCGCGCAGCGTCATGTCTTCCAGATTGCCGATAGGCGTTCCGACGAGGTACAAGCAGCCCAGTGCAGTCTTCGAGTCGACCACCGTGGCTCCGCTCATGCATCTGAGTCTAGCACGCGCGACGGAGACAAATTGTGCCGCATGCTATACTTTTTTGTTTGGAGACAGAGTGGAGGGAGCATCTGTGCCACTGTATGAATACAAGTGCCTGAAGTGCGGGCGCCACACGGAGAAGATTGAGGCGGTGGCTGGTCCGCACTTGAAGAAGTGTCCGCATTGTGGCGGGAAAGTGGAATCGGTAATTACGGCGCCGGCGATTAAATTCAAAGGTTCGGGCTGGTACGTCACCGACTACGCAGGAAAATCGACGGACGGTGGAAGCAAGGAGAGCAAGCCTCCTGCTGAGGGTAAAGATAGCGGCGCCAAGGACGCAGGCGCGAAAGACCCCAAAGACGGCAGCAGCAAAGAGGCCTCCGGCAAGGATTCTGGGGCGAAAGAAACGAGTTCCAAGGAAAGTTCCTCGAAAGAAAAAAAGCCCGCGAAGAAAAAATAAGCTCAGCGAGAAAACGCATGACTGATACGCCGCAACCAACGAACTCGATACGCAAAGTTCGCAAGGCCGTTCTGCCGGCTGCGGGACTTGGCACACGGTTTCTGCCCGCGACCAAAGCGCAACCCAAAGAGATGCTGACGGTCGTGGACAAACCGCAGATTCAGTACGTGGTGGAAGAGTGTGTTGCTTCGGGAATCGAACACATCATCATCGTCACGGGGAAGGGAAAGACTTCAATTGAAGATCACTTCGACCATGCGCCGTCGCTCGAGCGCTTCCTGGAGGAAAAAGGGAAGCACGATCAAGCCGTTATGGTCAGGCGAATCAGCGACATGGTGCAGGTGAGTTACACGCGCCAGAAGGAGCCGCTCGGTCTGGGACACGCGGTGTTGGTTGCAAAAGATCTTGTGGGCGACGAGCCCTTCGCGGTTTTGCTGGGGGATGTGCTGATTCCCGGAAAAAATCCCGCTACCAAGCAACTGATTGATGTGTACGCGGCCACTGGCGTTGGCGCGATCGCGGTGGAGGAAGTACCGCGGGAGAAAACACATCTGTATGGCATCGTCGATGGAGAAGCCGCGCCGCAGCCGCCTTTTGGTGCCCGGCTTTTGAGAATTCGCGACCTGGTGGAAAAACCGAAACCGGAAAACGCGCCATCAAACCTCGCGATCACCGGCCGTTATGTTTTGCCTCCGCAGATTTTCGGTTGCCTGGAGCGCACCAAACCGGGCGCGGGAAATGAAATCCAGCTAACCGACGCGCTTCGTATCCTGGCGCACGAACAGGGGCTATGGGCTTATATTTACGACGGCATATCGTACGACGCGGGTGACAAGCTGGGATTCCTGAAAGCGACAGTCGAAATCGCGCTGCAAAACGAAGAATTGGGCGCCCCCTTCCGCGAATACTTGAAGACTTTGAAACTGTAGTCTCGTCCGGTGAGAGTCTGAAAATGACGCGCATTTTGGGAATTGAATCGTCTTGTGATGAGACGGCCGCGGCAGTCGTGGCCGATGGGCGCGAGATTCTATCCAGCGTAGTGGCATCGCAAATCGACATTCATGGAAAATATGGCGGCGTGGTGCCGGAATTGGCGTCCCGCGAGCATTTGCGTCAGATCGTGCCTGTAGTGCGCGAGGCTTTAGCGCAGGCGGGCATGCAGTTGGGTGAAGTGGATGCGATTGGTGTTACGCAGGGGCCCGGGCTTGTTGGTGCCCTGCTTGTGGGGATCACCTATGGAAAAACATTGGCAGCTGCCTTGGGGAAGCCGCTTGTGCCGGTGAATCATTTGGCGGGGCATGTGCACGCAGTTTTTTTGGAAGCCCATAAAGCGGGGCGCGTGGCGAAATTGCCTGCGGTTTGTTTGATTGTTTCGGGAGGGCACACGGTTTTGTATGAGGTGACGGCAGGGGGTTCGAATGGGCAAGGTACCAGCGAACAGGACGCAGGCGGGCTCTTGCGATATCGAAAAATCGGTCAGACGCGTGACGACGCGGCGGGCGAAGCGTACGACAAGGTCGCAAAGCTGCTAGGGCTGGGGTATCCGGGCGGGCCGATTCTGGATCGGTTGGCAGCTGCCTCGAACCGAGCGCCTGCTCCTGCGAAATTTGGCCCGACGAAAACGCGGGGGAATCCGCTGGATTTCAGTTTCAGCGGGTTGAAGACGGCGGTTTTGTACCACGTGCGGGAACATTCCGAATATGCCGCTGAGATTCGAACGCGCGAAGAAGCCTTGCAACGCGGCGAGCGGAAGTTCGAACAATTGTTGCCGTTGTGCTCGCTGCAGACGCTGGGGCTGGTGCGGGAGTTTCAGAACGCGGTTGTGCGCGATCTTGTCGATCGCACGATGATGGCTGCGGAAGATCTTGCAGTGGAAAGCGTCCTGGTGTCAGGTGGCGTGGCGGCGAACAGCCAGTTGCGTGCGACGTTCGAAGACCGCGCGAAAGGGAAGGGCTTCGAAGTGTTTTTCCCGAGCCGCGCCCTCTCGACGGACAACGCGGCGATGATTGCAGCGGCGGCCTACGAAAAATTTCAAGCCGGTATGTTTGGGGATGCGTCGCTCAATGCGGATCCGAGCCTCGTCTTGGCGTGATTCCCCGGAGTCGGACGGCGCTAGAAAATCAGCTCAGCAAATCCTTTGTGGCTTCTTTGCGCGTAAAATAAGTCTAAAGATTGTAAGGGGCAGAAATACCGTGTGCCTCTCATCAGGAGAAGACATGAAATCAATGGTTAGGTGCCGCGTCGGATTGGTTTTGGTCGCCTTTGGCCTGCTGTTCGCGGCGGACTCTGCGCACGCGCGCACGGCCGCTGAGGGGATTGCTTCGCAGAGTGCGGAGGTCGCAGGCGTCAACCTGCATTATTTGATGGCCGGGCATGGGCCGGCAGTGATTTTGTTGCATGGATATACGCAGACGTCGCGGATGTGGCGGCCGATCATGCCGCTTCTGGCGGAGAAATTTACTGTGATTGCGCCGGATTTGCCGGGGATCGGCGACTCGGAGATTCCCAAGCGCGGATTGGACATGAAGTCGGCGGCGATCAGCATCCACGGGCTTGTCAAATCTCTGGGAATCGAAAAAGCAAGAGTAGTTGGGCACGACATCGGATTGATGGTGGCGTACGCGTATGCGGCGCAGTTCCCCTCGGAAACAGAAAAGCTCGTGGTGATGGATGCCTTTCTGCCAGGCGTCGCCGGATGGGAGGACGTTTATAACAACCCCGGCATTTGGCACTTCCGGTTCAATGGGCCGACGCCGGAAGCTTTGGTACGCGGGCGCGAGCGTATCTATTTCGAACATTTTTGGAACAATTTTGCTGCGAACAAGACGCACTCGCTGCCGGAAGCGGATCGAGTAGCGTACGCTGCGGCGTATGCGCGTCCTGGACGGATGCATGCGGGCTGGGAATACTTTGTTTCGTTCCAGCAGGCGGCGAAGGACTTCACGGAACTTTCGAAGACGAAGCTGACAATGCCGGTGCTGGCGATTGGCGGCGAGAAGGCGAACGGAACTGTGCTCGGCGAGCAGATGAAGATCGTCGCGACGGATGCGACGATGGTCGTGCTCAAGGATTGCGGCCATTGGGTGATGGAAGAAAAGCCCAAGGAAACAACGGACGCGCTGTTAAAGTTTTTGTGAAGCTTCACCGTCGGACTAAGAATCGCTTCCGCCGGGAGCACTCCCCGGCCGATTCGTGCGGGGCCATCGCCCAGTATCAGTAACTGCTCTCGTGAAGTCTTCATGTGATAGCATGCGGGTGCGTTAAGGGCGCATCCGGTCCGCGGAAAGGTAGAAGCCCACCTGTTTGAAATTGATTTTTGCGAACCTTCTTTCGGCCCGATGCGCGGACTACGGGCGATTTGATGAAAGGAGGTCGCTATGTCGACCCATTCCGAGGACGCCCCGCGTCCGCTTCCTGAACGTCCCAATCTCCGCCATTTGAAGGATCAAGCCAAGGATTTGCTCAAGGCCGGTGAGGTCGCATCGCTCACTGACGCGCAGTTCAAGATCGCCGGGCTCTATGGATTTGCTAGCTGGCCGAAGTTGAAGGAGCACGTGGATTCGCTGGAAGAAATCGGGCAGCTTAAACTCGCCATCGATACAAATAATTTGAACGGGGTTAAGAGGCTGATGACGCGCAATCCGGCGCTGCATCGCGCTCCCCTCGGATACAACAAAAATGGGCCGCTCACGTGGGTGGCGGAGTGCCGGATACCGTGGGAGGCTCCCGTTTCCGCGAGATTGGCTATGGCCGAATGGATGATCGAAAACGGGTCGGACGTGCATCAAGGGGGCGACGGCCCGTTGATGCGGGCGGCGCTTTTGGGGCTTCGAATCCCGATGATGGAGTTGCTCGTTTCACAAGGCGCGGATGTGAATGCGGAGTGGAACGGATACTTCCCGATTATTTTCGCGCCGTGCGAAACTGTCGAGCCAAAACCGATCAAATGGCTGCTCGAACACGGAGCCACCCCGAGCTGCGCGAAGGCAGGAAGGAAGTATCCAGGCACGGCGCTGGATTACGTCATCGGCACGTATGGGCGTTCGGCGCAACTGGGCGAGTGCATGGATATCCTTGTCGAAGCCGGCGGCGTCACGAAGTACAACTTGCCCCCCGTGCTGGACTTGTTGCGTGGGCGCCTCGACCTGCTGACGAAAAGTCTCGATGCTGATCCTGCGCTGGTGCATCGACGGTTCCCTGAACTGGACTTTGGCAGCACCGGCGCACGACTCCTCAAACTGCGAGGAGCGACATTGCTGCACGTGGCGGCTGAGTACGGCAATGTGGACGCTGCGAGGCTGATGTTAGAACGGGGGGCGGACGTTAATGCGCGCGCGGTTGTGGATGAATCCGGCGTCGGCGGACAGACGCCAATTTTTCACGCAGTGACGCAGTTCTATGATGGCGGGTTGCCGATGGCGCAGTTTTTGGTGGAACGCGGCGCGGACCTGTCGATCCGCGTGAAACTTCCGGCACACTACGAGCGGCCGGGCGAAGTCGTGGAATGCACGCCGCTCGGTTACGCGATGCAGTTTCCAGGGGGTGAACAAAAGACGCAACACAACAAGACCATCGCGTTCTTGCGAGAGCACACAGCCGAAGAGTGAGCGAGCGCTACGCTTAATGTCGGAAGGCGAGACGCATATCCGCTGCGAAATTCTCGAGGGCGGAGACGTCTTCGGTTGAGCCAGGGGTGAGCGCGGAACGGCGGTTTTGCGCGTCGAGAGCGGCTTGTTCGGTGGTCCAGGTTTTCACGAACACGGCGTCGCGGACGTAGCGCAGACGCTGGAGAGTGGCATCGGAAGCGCCGCCGTAGGTGTCGATTTGCTTGAGAAAGAAGTCGACGAGCGGCTTGGGGAGTTCAAAAGAGTCCGGAACGTCGCGGCGGGTGTATTCGTAGATTGTCTTCTGCCGCCACGGATCGAATTTTTTCGTGTCGAACGAGTCTATCTCTTCGAGGAAAATCTGCGACGTAGGAACAACGACGCGAATGACTGGGCCCGCGACCGGTTGGAGAACCCAAACGGCGACGGTGTGATTCGCGGTTGGCCACAAAAGTCCTACGCTCTTGACGCCTGAGCGCTCAACGAGAAACGCGTAGAGAGCAGAGAGTTCGTCGCATTCGGCGGTCGCCGTCGGCTCAGCAGGCGAGGCGTGGCGGATCGTTTTCCATTGACTCCAGATCCTGTCGGAGTTAGGCGGCTGATCGGTAATGCTCCAGTGCATATTCCAGAAACCTGCGTCGCGTGTGGCTTCGTACAGCAGACGGATGATCACGAAGTCCGAGTAGTGGATGCTGTCCGCTGAAAGATGATGAGTGGCGAGGAAAGACTGGAAAGCCAGCCGCATGCCGGAGGCATTCTCGAGAGTTTTTGCTTTCTGGCGAATGGAGTTGACAAATTGCGCGAGTGGGACGCCTGGCGTGCAAGTTGTGGGTTGTGGGGGCGTTTGCGGATTAGCGTGGACGCCCGACCAGATCGCAAGCAAGGCGATTGCAGCACAGAGAAGCAGGCGCAGCAAAGGTTTCATAGGAATCGGCGACGCCTTTCATTGTATGACATGGCTCGCGAAAAAAGGCCCGGAACACGGGTTAAGAGCGCGTGCGGTATACTTCTGCCGCGATGTGTGCTTCTGCGAGCCGTGGCGCGCGATTTCAAGTTGCCAGCGATCAGGCGCTGATCGTTTATTTCGACCCACCCGCCATGAAGAAAGCGAATAGAACCCCGCCTCTACAAAATCAAATCACTATGGAAAGTCACGAGCAGGTGCGAAGACTGCTGTGGCTGATGGAGTTGGAGCCGATCACCGGGGTACGCAACCTACATCCTGCGTATAGTTCAATCTTGATCAAATTTGACGCGACCAATTTGTGGCATGAAGAGTTGGAACAAATTCTGCGCGGTTACCTGGAACGCATGGAAAAAGTGGCGCTTACCGAACCTCGTTTAGTGGAAATTCCAGTTTGCTACGACGGAGAGTATGGCCCTGACCTGAAAGATGTGGCGGAATTGCACGAAATCACCACTGCGCAGGCCATCGCATTACACTCTTCGACCGAATACATCGTTTATTTCTTAGGATTTGCGCCCGGCTTTGCATATCTCGGGGAGTTGCCGAAGGCGCTGGTGACCCCGCGTTTGGCCATGCCTCGGCGCAGCGTGCCGGTGGGAAGCGTAGGAATCGCGGGCAGCCAGACGGGCGTGTATCCGATCGCTACCCCTGGCGGATGGAGACTCCTGGGCCGCACCCCGCTGAAGATGTTCCAGTCGGCGAGGGCCGAGATGAGTTTGCTCTCTATTGGAGATCGCGTGCGATTTGTGCCGATTTCACGTGAGCAATTTTCAAAGTTGGAGCTGCAGAACGCATGAGTCTGATCGAGGTCCGTGCTCCCGGATTGTTGACGACCGTGCAGGATTTGGGGCGTGAGGGCTTTGGCACGATGGGAGTCTCGCCTTCGGGCGCAGCCGATCCAATCGCGCTCCGAATTGGAAATCGCTTGGTCGGGAATTCGGAGGGCACCGCTGGGCTCGAGATGACGCTGCTTGGCGGGACGTTCTTTTTTCGGGAGCCTGCGGTGGTGGCCCTGACCGGTTCGGATTTTGCCCCGACCTTGGGCGCTGGGCCTCTGGAATCGTGGTGCTCAGTTGAGATCCCGCCGGGGCAGACTCTGCAACTGGGGCCGACGCGGGGCGGTGCGCGGTGCTATTTGTGCGTGCGCGGCGGCATCGATGTGAAATTATTTTTGGGCAGTGCGTCGACGCATTTGTTGAGCGGACTTGGTGGATTTGAAGGGAGGCTATTGAGGAAAGGAGATGTGTTGAAGGTCGGAAGAGCTAGTGAAAGTTTTCGGACTTTTCGCAGAAGAAATCTTGCGCGCCGGGCGCTGGAGAAGCTGGCGCCGAGAAAAGTCTTGCGCGTTACGGCAGGCCCGCAGAGCGATTGGTTTTCGGAAGAGGCGCAAAAGAAGTTTTATGCCGGTGCGTACCGTGTCACGGAAGAATCGAACCGCATGGGTTTGCGGTTGGAAGGCACGGCGATTCCGTCGGCGGCCGGCGGCGAAATGCTTTCCGAGGGAGTCTCGTTGGGAGCAGTGCAGATTACTGCCGGAGGACTACCCATCATTTTGTTTGTCGAACAGCAGACTACCGGCGGTTACCCGAAAATTGCGAATGTTATCTCGGCGGATTTAAGCAGCTTGGGACAGCTGCGGCCTCGCGATGAGATACGTTTCGAATTGGTGGAAATGGAAACAGCGCGTGCGCTTTTGGTGGAGCAGGAGAAATTGCTGGCGTCGAAGGAGTTGATTCTGGAATGAAGAGCAGTCAGTTACAGATAGATTTGAACTGCGACATGGGCGAGATCCCCGAGGCCATCGCCGACGGGACGCAGGAAGCATTGATGCGATCGATTACGTCGGCCAACATTGCATGCGGCGGACACGCTGGCGATGAACAAACGATGCGCGCGACGATCGAGCAAGCGCTGCGCTGCGGCGTCTCCATCGGGGCACATCCCGGCTACCCAGACCGCGAAAACTTCGGCAGGCTAGAGTTGAAGATGGCTCCCAATGAGGTTGCTGAGTCTGTGTTCAACCAGGTGCGGGCGTTGGCTGAAGTTGCGGACAGTTGCGGCGCGCGCCTGATTCACGTGAAACCCCATGGGGCGCTCTACAACCAGGCCGTGCGTGATCGCGGGCTTGCGGAGGCGATCGCCTCGGGCGTCGCACGATGGCGGCGTGACGTGGTGATGGTCGGATTGGCAGGGTCGCCGATGCTGGACGTGTTTCGCGCAGCGGGATTCGCGGCTGCTGCTGAGGCCTTCGCGGATCGCCGCTACGAACCGGACGGAACCTTGCGATCGCGGAAATTTGTTGATGCCTTGATTCGCGATCCCGAGCAAGCAGCGCGACAAGCGCTGGCTATGGTGGAACGCGGACTGCTAATCGCGATCGACGGCAGCGAAGTTGCCGTCTCCGCGCAGACGATTTGCATTCATGGCGATACGCCGGGAGCGACTAAAATTGCTGCCGCCGTAGCCCGCTGGCTACGCGAAGCGGGCGTGACGCTCGGCGGATTGGTTGAGAGATAGAGAATGAGTAGACGGCATGGAAGGAGAATGGGCAAAGATATAAAGATATATGGAGGCCAAGCGGAGAGAAGCGAAGAAAGGATGTCGATATTATTGTCGATCGAGCGTCAAGGGCGATGGCAATTATTTCCGTTCAGGTTGCAGACTTCCAGCCTGCCGGAACTGTCCTGAACAACGCGCGTTTGCAGCTTCAGAGTCGGAACCTTAGCAGCCCGGTAGGACCGCGCCATCTCTCCCAGGGATGGAGTGTCGTCACCTTGCGCCGCTTTTTCGGCCGCGGCAAGTTGCTGCCGGCCGAGAGCCACAGCGTCTTCATAACTCATATAAGTCGAGGGAACGAAAGGCTCGTCGTTTCTGACGTACACGAGAGAAAACTCTCGCGGAGGTTCGTACCGGAGTGGTCGGCCGGCGGAGCCGATGCTGCCGAAGCCCCACCCCGTGCCCCAACTCCCCCAGTTGTTTCCGAAGCCGGTGGTGTTGCCCCCGCTTACGGGAGGCATGTGCGAGTGCTGGGCTTGCGTGGAAACTCCAAAGAGCAAAAGACCGAAGAGCAACAGGCTGGATTTCATGGTCGTCTCCTAAGCTGGCCTCTCATTCTGAAAAGAGGAGCAGCTTTGAGAATCCGTGAAGAGTAGCGGGGGGACTCTGCCAACGCGTCCGAGTATAGGACGAAATTGGGAAATGTGAAGTTACATTTCCCAATTTAGATTCAGAAGTTAGATTCGCAATTCAGATTCAGAAGGTACATTCGATTGGGTGCGGCCGATTCGGCTAGAGGTGTCGGTGGCAGGGGCAAAAGGGAACCAACCGCAACGGCAACGAGGACCATCCGTAGGGGCACGGCACGCCATGCCCCCTTCCGCTGAGAAGAAAACCCAGAACGAAAAGGGATCGAGTGGGAAAAGAAAAAGGCGGGCAATTTGAGTTGCCCGCCAGATAGTTTGAAGACTCACTCAACCGGGGCGCAGCGTGCCGCGCCCTCACGAAGGACGAAGAATTATTCGAATTTTTCCGTCATTACCGGGAACTGCAGCTTGGCTTTGGCGAGAGACTTGACAACGATCGCTTCGGCGCTTTCCGCGGTGGTGTTGCGCGAGGTGGCCATTTCGCTGACCAGCAGATACTTCGCGCGTTCCAGCATTTTCTTCTCGCGGAAGGAGAGAGGTTTGCTGCGGCTGAGGGAAACGAGACTCTTGAGGACGACGGCGACTTCGAGGAGGGACCCGGTGCGCATGCGCTCGGAGTTTTCCTTGAAGCGGTGTTTCCAGTCGTGATGCGAATTGAGCTTGCCCTTTTCAAGGAAGCCAAGGACTTTGGTGGATTCCGCGGTACGGATCACGGAACGAAGGCCAACGGTTTCAGCGTTTGATTGTGGAACCATGACGCGCAAGCCGCTGGAAACGATGCGAATCATGAAGTAACGTTCGGTCCTACCATTCAAGACACCGTAACTAATCTGTTCTACAAGTCCGACGCCGTGGTTCGGATATACGACCTTGTCACCGATTTTGTAGTCCATGGATCAGATGCCCCCTGAGGTACTTACAGAGTCTAAATGTATGTGTTGCAAGAGTCAAGATATATCCAGTGGAATCATGCAGTTAGGGAAAATTAAATGTGAATTTGGCAGCAGAATTGCTCCGGGGCCGGCTTGCCGCCCTAACTCACAATCTGAAACAGGTGTTGCAGCCCCTGTTCTTTGACCTTCGAAGGGCGCCAAGTTCTGAAACTGGCTCCTGTGTGCGGTAGAATGCCCGCGTGATCCTACTGGCCCTGGATACATGCGATTCGCGCGGCAGCTTGGCTGTTTTGCGGGACGATGAGGTGTTGAAGGCCATCCCGCACGAAGGGACGTCTGACTATTCGTCCTGGGTTCTGCCTGCCGCGACTGAGGCGTTAAGCGCTTCCGGGTTGGGGATCCGTGATGTGGAGGTGTTTGCGGCTGCCACGGGGCCGGGCTCGTTTACGGGAGTGCGGATTGCCTTGACCACGGTGAAGGCGTGGAGCGAGGCCTATGGGAGAGGCATCGCAGGTGTTTCACGGCTGGAGGCCATGGCCTCGCGGGCGGCGAGCCGGAGCCAGTACGTGGCTGCATTCGCGGATGCGCATCGCGATCAAGTGTTTGGGGCATTGTTTCGGACCGAGGGCGCGGGATTAACCTCCGTAGAATCGGAGATGGTTGCCGCCCCAGCGGAGTTTTTGGATTGGGTGAAAGAGCGTTCCATGAACGAGCGAGTCGCCTGGATTTCGATGGACCCGGAGAAAGTCACGACCCTGGAAGCTTGGCGCGCGCGCGCGGAAACTGGTGAGAGCGTTGAACTGAGTACGAACGTGCTCGCCCCGGCGATAGGTAAAATCGGGCGCAGGCGCGCCCTTGAGGGCCGTTTGACAGATGCGCTTGGGTTGGACGCGGAATATGTGCGGCGACCTGATGCGGAGGTTTTCTGGAAGGGCAGGGCGGGACGTGCAGGTTGAGAGCGGGAAGGCTGCAGCTACAAATGTGCGAAGGTTTCGGCCGGAAGACCTGGATGCGGTGATGGCGGTTGCAGCGGAGTCACCGGAGGTCGCGAGCTGGTCGCGCCAGAGCTACGTAAAATTTGCGGAAGAGAACGGATCGCTGGCCCTGGTTCTCGAAACGAATGGACGGATAAGCGGGTTTTTGGTGGGAAGGTGGGTAGGCGACCAAGCCGAGGTACTAAACCTGGCGGTGAGGAACAGCCACAGGGGTAAGGGAGAAGGCCGCACATTGCTAACGGCGGCGCTTGGAGAGTTTGCATCAACAGGCGGAAAGAGCGTGTATCTTGAGGTGCGAGAGTCAAATACGAGCGCCATCTCGTTCTACGAAAAGCACGGTTTTGCCAAAATGGGACTGCGGAAGGGGTATTATCGCGAGCCGGACGAGGGGGCGGTGACCATGGAGAAAAAACTCACAGGCTCGATAGCCTAGAACTAAATTCCTAATAGTTCCCACTTGACGCCGCCAACCCCAGTGCTATCGTTGCGTTCATGTAGGGTTCACAATCCAATTCGCGCAGTGTGAGGAGGACGCATGGCAACAGCACAGCGGGCACCTCGGGACATACTCCTCGACACAGACGCCGAGTATCAGCGTCTGGCCGAGCAGCACTCGAAATACGA